>ERZ778021.143-NODE-143-length-167132-cov-7.600065_pt1 | contig 167132 bp, 137 predicted proteins | sample MGYA00375751_ERZ778021 | MGnify/ENA primary metagenome ERZ778021 (study PRJEB29350, sample SAMN05389814) | bioreactor metagenome | isolation source: Thiocyanate stock bioreactor | place: South Africa: University of Cape Town | collected 2013-08-29 ...
ACCCATGCCTCATTGGGAGGTCTCGGGATCGGGTTTTACTTCAGTCTCTCTCCCATTTTGTCGGCAATGGTATTCTCCATATTCTCGGCATTCGGCATCCAATGGTTATCACAAAAACAGGGTGTCCGTGAAGACTCGGCTATCGCCGTCTTCTGGTCCCTGGGGATGGCCATCGGCATAGTGCTCACCTTCCTTACACCCGGCTATGCACCCAACTTGTCGGAATATCTCTTCGGGAATATCCTCACCATCACCCGCGGCGATATTATTGCCCTGCTGGTTTTATCGTTGATCCTGCTATTTTTCTTTATCCTGTTCTATCACGCCATTGTTTCCGTATCGTTTGATGCCGAATTTGCACGGACACGCCGTTTACCCACACAGTTCATCGAGTATGCCATGATGCTTTTCATTGCGGTCACCATCGTATTAAGTATCCGGTTAGTGGGAATCGTATTGCTGATGTCCCTGATCACAGTGCCACAAATGACAGCCAACCTCTTCACAGTAAACTACTCGAAGATCATCTTCCTCTCGGTAGTACTGAGTTTTGCAGGTTGTGTAACAGGATTGTTACTCTCCTATTATTTGAATGTTCCGTCCGGCGCATTCATCATCTTCGTGCTGATCATTATGTTCTTTATCGCGAGAGGGATTAAAGCGGTGAGCAGAAACCACCCAATTACCGTAAAATAATATGTGAAATATTCGGCTATCGACGAAAAAACACTATATTTGTGGAAATTATTCGGCTATGGACGAAAAAATATCTTTACTAAAAGAATACAATTTATGGGGTTCTGGTAATCTCGACTGGGGTTATCAAAGGAGCGAATATACTGATAAGATAACCAGTTATATTGGTAACCGACTGGTAAAGGTGCTTGTTGGTCAGAGGCGTTCTGGCAAAAGCTACATATTAAGGCAGGTTGCCAAACAGCTTGTAAACAATGGAATAAAACCCGAGAATACGTTGCTTATCAACAGGGAACTCACTGATTTCGATTTTTTGCGAACATATAAGGATTTAGATGAACTTATCAAACTGTATAAAAAAGAAATTAACCCATCAGGCAAAGTTTTCATATTCATCGATGAAATACAAATTATCGACGGTTGGGAAAAGATTGTTAATTCCTATTCGCAGGATTTTGCAAAGAGTTATGAGTTATTTATCAGTGGTTCGAACTCTAAAATGCTTTCCGGAGAATTGGCCACGCTATTATCTGGTCGTTATGTCTGTTTCGAAGTATTCCCATTCAGTTATTCCGAATATCTGGGAATAATCCAACAAGAAAGAGGACGTCAAAGTTATTTGGATTACATGAACAGTGGCGGACTTCCCGAACTGTTTATGATTCAGAAGTCTGAACTCAAGCGAAATTACATATCTGCCATAAAGGATACAGTGCTATTACGCGATATCATCCAGCGTCATAATATACGAGATCCCCGGCTTCTGGAAGATATTTTTATCTTTCTGATCAACAATGCTTCAAACCTCATATCCATATCCAATATCGTCAAATATTTCAAGGGACTTGGACGTCGAACAAGCTTCGATGCGGTATCCCTATATATTGGATATATAGGAGAGGCGTTTCTTATCCACCGTTGTGATAGATACGATATAAGGGGCAAAGACACCATCTCTGGCAACGCTAAATTTTATATCAACGACCTCTCATATAAAAACTATCTCTATTCAGGATATGGATATGGATACGGATACCTTGTCGAAAACCTGGTCTATCTGGAGCTACGCAGGAAAGAATTCGATGTATATATTGGCACTTTACGGAATAAAGAGATCGATTTTGTCGCAAAACAAGCAGATAGGGTGATTTATCTGCAAAGTTGTTATATGCTTTCTGACGAAACAACGGTTGAGCGTGAATATTCGTCTCTTGAATCTATTAATGACAGTTTTGAGAAGGTTATTGTTTCTCTTGATGAAATCAAGAGGCCTCTAAGAAATGGGATACAACATATTCAGGCATGGAATCTTGATGATCTATTTTAAATTTGACGAACCTAATTTTTAACCGGAAGGGTCACAGAAGCACAATAAAGACAATAAAAACCCTTTTTCGGCGTTAACAGATAGGGAAAATTATCCGGAAAAGGAGTGCATCGGTGTTGCTGAAAGAAAAAACAGGAAGAAAAACAGGGTATATACTTTGGGTATTGTGCTGTATTACTCTTTTTACAGGCTGTTCCGCCAAAAGAAATACCGGCGGCACACGCGCTTACCATGAACTCACCACTCGTTACAATATCTATTTCAATGCCGAAGAGGCTTACAATGAGATCCTGAAAGACAGGTCGGACGATATGCACACGGATTATGCCGAACTTCTGCCTTTCTATCCTGCTCTTTCCGAAACGGAAAAATTAACACCTGGCGGTCCTTTCGATCCGGTAATCGAAAAAACCGAAAAAGCCATCCGGGAACACTCCATCACGGCAAAACCCCGGAGGGATCCTTCCAAAGCCCAATCACAGGAATACCGCCAATGGCTCCGGCAGGAGGAATTCAACCCGTTCCTGAAAAATGTATGGTTGTTACGGGGAAAAGCTTTTTTGCAAAATGGCGATTATAACGAAGCACTCTCCGTATTCTCCGGGATGTTACGCCTCTTCAGCCATGACGATTATCTGGTCGACGAAACCGAGATATGGATGCTGCGCACATACACCGAGATGGAAAGAATGTTCGAAGCGGAGAAAACAATCTATGCGCTGAAGAACAAGAATCTATCCCCGGATCTACAGAAACTTTACGCCGACCATTACACCTATTACCTGATCCGGAAAAGAGATTACAGGGAAGCAATCCCCCATTTGCGTAAAACCATCACTACAGAAACCGACCATCCCCGGAAACAAAAACTACAATTCCTTCTCGGACAACTCTACGCCACCACAGGGGAAAAACAAATGGCTTACCGGGCATTTGAGGAAGTGAAAGGACTACGCACACCTTTCCAACTTACATTGAACGCCACTCTCTGGCAATCGGCCCTCACATCGGGAGAACAACAACGCAAAATCATGCAGCGGTTACACAAAATGGAGCAAAAAGTGAATGATGCCGACTCTACAACACTCCTCAACCGCCGTTACCAGACATACCTGAAAGCAGGAAACGACTCGCTGGCACTGGCCTTCAAGCCTTCTATGCCTCCTATGCCTTCGCCGGATACAGGCAGGCAGGCAGGGTCGGCTGTCATGACAGCCGCCACCGACTCCGCCGACAGTCTCTCCACAATTCCGCAAGGTACCCCGCAACGGTTGTCGGAGGGAAGAACCCTGGCAGAGAATGCAGCCTTACACAGGCAGTGGCGAACCCGAAACGGACTATGGCAACCACAATCGGCCTCTACTGTAATCCCGTTCAGTATCGACAAAAACGGCCCACATTCCCTTTTGCTTACCTTTCATGCAGGTTCAGCCGGTAAAAACCAACTTATCTTTACTACAGCCGACTTCAATTTTTCCCATTTCAAGCTACGCAGGTTCAACGTCTCCCCTATCTCCCTCCCGGGATCGGAAGCCATTCAAATCGAACCATTCCATTCCTTCGAAGAGGCAGGCAGGTATACGGAAATTATGTATGCCGACTCCCTTTTCTTTGCCACTGTTCCCGAAGGAATCACACCCGTCATCATCTCTGAGGAGAACCTGCAATTGATCCGCACAGGGAGAGGATTGGATGAATACAACATCTTTTATGCAGAGAATATAGGATCGACACAGATCGCTGTCCAGACAGCAAAAAAAGATCGGTTGATGGTAGAATTTGAAGAAAAAAACAAGCAGGAACAAGAAAAGATTGTATCTTTGGAAACGCCATCGGTAATTATACTGGAACCGGTTCAGCAAACGGAAAAGGAGATCCTTACCATACCGGAACCTGTGTTACAAACCGAAAGTACAACCCCTGCAGCACCCGGGCAGTTCCAAAAGCCCGGACGGGAAACACCCGAAACAGTGAAGCGGAGGCTCGAAGAGAATGCCGCCAAAGCGTTACAGCAACAACCAGAAACGGCATCCCCAAAAGAGAGAAAACAGTTGGTGAAAGAACGGGAACGGGAGCGTAAAGAAAGAATCCGGCAAAGGGAAAAGGAAATAAAGGAGAGGCAACGCCAACGTGAAAGGGAATTAAAACAACGCGAAAAGGAAAGGGCGCATACAATAAAAGGGAAAAAATGAAAGAAATGGTTTTTGCCACTAACAACCCACATAAGCTTGACGAAATCCGGAAAATTGGAGAAGGGCGGCTACGTATCCTCAGTCTTGCCGACATCGACTGCCACGAAGAGATCGAAGAAACAGGCAACACACTGGAGGAGAACGCGCTCATCAAGGCAAGATTTATCAAGGAGAAATATGGGTATGACTGCTTTGCAGACGATACCGGCCTGGAAGTAGACGCATTGAAAGGTGCGCCCGGCGTCTATTCGGCACGGTATGCGGGAGAAGGTTGCAGCTTTACAGACAATATGGATAAATTACTCACTGCATTACAGGGAATAGAAAACCGCACAGCTCAATTCCGGACTGTAATCGCACTGGTTCTTAACGGTAAAGAATACCTTTTCGACGGAGTGATCAAAGGAAAGATCATCGAAAAAAAGCGGGGCAGCACCGGTTTCGGATACGATCCCATTTTCATGCCCGATGGATATGACAAGACCTTCGCCGAACTGGGCAATGAAGTAAAAAACAGTATCAGCCACCGTGCGCTGGCCATGGAGAAACTCGTCGATTTTTTAATTTTTCACTCTTAGTTTTTAGTTCTTAGTTTTTCACTCTTAGTTTTTAGTTTTTAGTTCTTAGTTTTTCACTTTTAGTTTTTCACTTTTAATTTAATCATCTATGTCAACCAACATTCGCACAGGCATTATCGGTTACGGACTTTCCGGCCGGGTATTTCATGCTCCTTTTATCGATGTAGTGGAAGGATTTGAACTTACGAAGATCAGCACCTCCGATCCTGAGAAAGAAGCCCTTATTGAAGAACGGTATCCCATTACCTCGGTCGTTCCCGACGGGAAAGGGATCATCGATGACCCCGAGATCGACCTCGTGATTGTTACTTCGCCCAATACCGACCATTTCCGATGGGCGCGGGAAGCACTGCTAGCAGGCAAGCATGTGGTGGTGGAGAAACCGTTTACCGTGGATGTGGAAGAAGCCGCCGAACTGATTGAGATATCCAGGCGGCAGCAAAAAATCCTTACCGTCTATCACAACCGCCGTTTCACAAGCGATACGAGAACAGTGAAAAAACTGCTTGAGAGCGGACTCCTTGGTGAAATTGTGGATTACGAAACACACTTCGACCGTTATCGCACCAATCCCCGACCCAACGGAGCATGGCGGGAACAACCCCTGCCGGGGTCAGGTATTTTTTACGACCTGGGGGCCCACCTGATCGACCAGGTACTCTGGTTTTTCGGTATGCCGGAAGCGGTGACAGCCGAAATCAATTCACAGCGCCTCTGGGCAAAAGCCGACGACCATTTCGACGTACGTCTTCACTATCCCAGCTTTACTGCCACATTGAAATCGGGAATGATCTGCCGTATCCCCGGAGCTACCTATATGCTCCATGGTACCCACGGCTCATTTGTAAAGTATGGCCTCGACGTCCAGGAAGCCACACTCGATGGCGGTGCCAAACCCGAAGGAAAAGATTGGGGACGCGAACCCGAATCCATCTGGGGCACTATCAATGCCGAATACAAGGGAGTGAAGATACAGGGAAAACTGGAAAGCGAACAGGGTGATTACCGCGATTATTTCATCAACCTGCGTGATGCCATCAACGGAGAAGCACCCATTGCCGTCAAGCCGGAAGAAGCCCTCAATGTAATGCGCATCATTGAACTGGCGTTCCGCAGTAGTAATGAAAAGAGAACAATTACAATTGAATAACCGTTGAAACAAAAAAGTTGATTATGGGATACGATGCTGTAAATTGGAACTTATTCCATTTTATTTATCTCCATAATGTCCGTAGGCGGAGAGGACAAGCACAAGGACCACTTCATCATAAACCCGATAAACCAATCGGTGTTTATCGGAAATCCTGCGTGACCATGTTTCTTCTCCGTAATGCTTCATCCTTTCGATATGCCCGGTTCCGGAATAAGGATGCTGCTCCAACTCTTCAAGCAGCTTTACCATTTTTTTGTATGCTTTTGGCTCACTGCGCTTCAGCCGCCTGATATCAGAAGATGCATCGTCTGTAAATCTAATTAAATAGTTCATAACGATTGCAGAAAGGCATGTAATTCTTCTTTATTGTGTATTGTTGTTGTTTTTCCCTCTTTCGCCTGTTGGATAGAACGGTTTATTTTGGCGTAAAATTCTTCTTCCGTCATGAATGTGTCGTCCTTTTCAATAGGCGTCAGTTTATATGACACCCCTTTACGCCGAAGGATAACCTGTTCACCTTTTTCTACAAGGCCGAAATAATAGCCTTGCTTGTCCCGGAATTGCCTGCTGCTGATAATGATTGCCATATTTTTATTCTTATATTACAAATTCTTTGTAGCAACAAAGATAGGACTTTTTCTTGAAAACGGTCACAAAATCGGCTACATTTTAAATATGCCGATTTCTGCTGTAATTTAATTTTTACTACTTTTGCAATACGTGTTATTACTGATTGCCGATGCGAGTTTTAGAAAAGACCATGACCCCGATTCCGAAATCATTGGGTATATCATGTTCTCTGAACCGGGACTTACATACAGCAATGTACACAACGGCATCGGAATCATAGGCGCTGTTTCTGGCACAAAAGCAGTGATTGACATCCCCCCGTTCCCCGGAGGAAGGGAGAAGATTCCGAAATGGGAGTGAAGAAATGAACAAAAACTCATTTTATTCATCAAAGATTGGGTAAAATCGTTTAGTGTGTGTTATCTTTGAAATAGAAAATAAATAAATTAATCATATGAAAACGGCAATACAATTAGAAGTAACTTTTGACCAAGTTTTATCTTTGGTAAGACGCTTGCCGAAAAAAGATAAAATAAGACTAACAAAAGAGTTAGAAAAAGATGTTGTGAATACAAAACTGACGAAACTCCTTAAAACATTCAATGCTAATGATTTGGAATTAAGCGATATTGATAGTGAAGTCGAAGACGTTAGACAAGAAATTTATGAAAAACAAACCGATCAAAGTGATTTTTGATACCAATAAAACCCACTCATTTTATCAATCGAGATCCGAAAGATAATTTTCTATTGGATTGGATTTGATTGATTACTCGAAAGCGGATTATTTGGTAACAGGAGATAATGACTTATTGGAACACAATCCTTTTAAAACGGCAAAAATCTTAAATCCAAGCGAGTTCGAGGACGAAATTGAAAAATTGACGAACGCCTAACAGACAGCTTTCAAGAAGTTATTAACTTATTTGAAGTGAGGCGGGTTACTCTTCTTATAAAAAGAAAATGCTTGCTCCCGCGATACTGATCACCGCACCGATTACCTGCCGGACGGTAACCTTCTCTTTAAACATCAAGGCTGTGGGTATTATAATGAATATAGGCACCAATGCCATCAAAGTGGAAGCAATCCCGGTTTCGGTATGTTGCACGGCATAGAGTGAAAGAGCCACACCGATAAAAGGGCCGAAGACAGTACCCACGGTAACGGCTTTCATGGATGTCCCATCCTGTACTGCCCGGAAAACCCGCCTCCAGCGGTTCAGGAAAGTGACCAGAAGAACAAAAGAGAAAAATCCGAAGATAGCACGTATCTGGGTAGCAGCCACGGCATCATAGTCTCCCATCCCCTTTTTACTGAGGATCAACCCCAGAGCCTGTCCGGCTGCTCCTCCCAAAGCATAGAGGAACCCACGCAACGGCACATTCAGCTTCAATCCCTTTCCCGCCACGGCAATCATGATCCCCGACACGCTCACTACGATACCCAGAATGCTTTTTGGCACAAGAATCTCATCCAGGAAAAACCACCCAATCGTTGCCGTAATCATAGGGGCAAGGCTCATCACAAGCTGGGAAGTACGGGAGCCGATGATGGTATAGGATTTAAAGAGAAAGAGGTCGCCCAGAAAAAACCCGATTATTCCCGAAATGCCGAGCCATACCCAGTTGTAAAGTGTAGCATCCACCGGAAAAAATGTGCCTCGGGTAAATGAGGTAGTAATTCCCAGAAAGAGTATCCCCAGGAAAAGACGAAGAATATTCACCGACAATGAGCCGACACGACGACCGGCTTTTTCGAAAAAAATGGCACTTAACGTCCAGCAAACAGCAGTCAGCAGCGAAGCCAGTTCACCAATATGTGATTGGAAAAGCATAGAGAAATGGGCCGGTTCCTCTTATTGGGACAAACGGCTTACAAAAGTAAATCAAACGGATATAATTGCAAAATTTCTTACCCTACAGCCTCCACTAATTTTTCCACTGCTTCGTCGATGGTCTCTTCACTCCCCAACAGTGAAATGAATTTACTCCCGATGATGGCTCCCGAGGCTTCCCTGCAGGCAGCATCGAACGTATCCTTATTGGAGATACCGAAGCCAATCAGGCGGGGATTTTTCAGGTGCATCGCATTCACCCGCCTGAAATAAGCCAGGCTCTCGTCGCCGAAACTATTCCTGGCTCCCGTCACCGAAGCTGTCGACACCATATAAATAAAACCCGAAGTATGTTCATCAATCAGCCTGATCCGTTCTTCCGATGTCTCGGGAGTGATCAGCATGATGATATGCAACCCATATTTTTCGGCTATCGTCTTGTAACTCTCCATATATTCGGCAAACGGCAGGTCGGGGATGATCAGCCCGTCGATACCGCATTTCACCGCTTCCGCACAATAGTTGTCGAATCCGAACTGCATGATCGGATTCAGGTATCCCATCAGCACAAGCGGGATCGACACTTCTTCCCGAATACCGGTCAGTTGTCCGAAAAGACGTTTCACACCCATCCCGTTGTGCAACGCCCGGGTACCGGATGCCTGGATCACCGGCCCGTCAGCCATCGGATCACTGAACGGCACACCGATCTCTATCAAATCCACACCCCTGTTTTCCAACGCTCTGATTACTGATACAGTATCATTAAGCTGGGGATATCCCGCGGTAAAATACACCGACAGGATACCATTCTTTCTTTCTTCAAACAATCGATCTATCCTATTCATTATCTGATTCTTTTCTTTGATTTATCTTTTTATTTATACTTCTCCGAAATGCAAAATACTAACGGAATGCGCCGATAAATGTTTGTAATAATTGTACGTCCTTCACGGCAGGAGAGATCTCAAAACCACTGTTTAAGTCGATCCCGATACATTTCGGATGCGAAAACATTCTTACGGACTCTATATCTTTTGGCGAAATGCCGCCACTTAAAAGAAAGGGTGTTTCTCCCCGATAATCCGAAAGAATCCCCCACCCAAATTTTTTACCCGAGCCTCCATAAAGATCTGTCCGTGTATCAAAAAGGAAATAATCACAACAGTCTTCATACTGTTCCGTCAGTTCTGAAGGGAAAGGTTTTTCCGGAGTGATACCGAACGCCTTGATCACGAGAAAACCTTTCTCTCTCAATATTTGACAACACTCAGGCGACTCGTCACCATGCAACTGAAAGATGTCCAACCGGTTTTTTTCAGCCAGCGCAAAGAGCCGGTCGGTATCTTCATTGACAAATACCCCTACCCTCTTCACACCCTCGGGAATATAAGACAGTGTTTCCCCCACATAACGTGGCGACTCCGGATAGAAGATAAATCCCATCCAATCCATTCCTAACTGCTCCACCTCGCGTACGTTCGTTTCCTCACGCATGCCGCACACTTTAATAATCATACTCTATTCGCTTCGCGTTATTCGGCTACGCCGTTATTCGCTTCGCTGTTATTTGTGCTTCGCACGTAGCTCAATAACAACCGTACCACAATTGAATAACCACCGAATTACAACTGAATTACAACTGAATTACAACCGAATTACAACCGAATTACAACCGAACAACTATTGAATCAATAAAGTCCTTCAGGCTTTGCCCGGGATTGTCACTTTTCATAAAATGTTCCCCGATCAGGAATCCCCTATAACCCGCCTGCCGTAATTCTTTTACAATTCCGGGATCAGAGATGCCGCTTTCCGAGATCCATACCGTCTCCTTAGGCAGAAGCTCTGCCATCCTGAACGATTTCTGCAGGTCGGTCACAAAACTCCCCAGGTTACGGTTGTTGATACCTACAAGGCTATTATGCGGACCGATATAATCGACTTCACCCTCATCATGCAGCTCCAAAAGCACTTCCAACCCCAACTGATTCGCCTGTTCCGTAAATCGTCTGCATTCCTCAGGAGTGATAGCCGCGGCAATCAGTAACACTGCACTTGCTCCGGCAAGTTTAGCTTCAAACAATTGGTATTCATCCACGATAAACTCTTTGCGCATCACCGGTATCCGCACTCCCGCGGTAGCCTGCCGCAAATCATCCAGCGTCCCGCCGAAATATTTCTCATCCGTCAATACCGATAACACTGAAGCACCTGCAGAAGCGTATGCCTTGGTCACTTCGTTTACAACTTGTCCCGATTGATCGGGATTAGCGGTTTGAAACAGCCACCCTTTACTCGGCGAACGCCGTTTGAATTCGGCTATAATACCCGATTGTGAATTTTCCAATGCACCCTTCATTGAGTAAAAGGGAATATCTGCCGTTGTCGACAACTTTTTCTCCAGATCGGACAAAGACAGCCGCCCTTTCTGTCCGGCAACCTCTTTTCTTTTGTGAGCAATAATCTCGCTTAATATATCTATCATAATGTGCCAATAATTCAATGTGCCAATCCCGATCAATCGGGACAACTTGTCCCGACCTTCGGGAAGTAATGCCAATTAAAATACCCAACTCTTCACCCAGTCTCCCCATCTCCCAGTCGCCCAGTCTCCCCAGTCACCTGGTCTCTAATCATCTGTTAATTTCCACAAACTTCTCCAGCGCCCTTAACGCCTTTTTTCCATACAATGAGCCTTTTGCAATCTCAAGACACTCTCCGATCGGTTTATCCTGTTCAATCGTCTGGATCCCGAAGGCAGCGTTGACCAGTACCGCATTCATTTGCGCCTCGGTTGCACGGACATGCAGCACATTCCTAAAAATATCCGAAGCTTCTTCCAATGTATTACCGCCATAGAGTTCCTCCTGTGCAACCCGCTGATAACCGAGTTCTTCAGGGATATAAAGCTGTTCACCATTGTTGGTCACTACCTTGAATTGACTGGTTAGCGAAATCTCGTCATAACCATCCATACTGTGTACGATACAGAATTTTTTCTTCTCCTCCTGATAGATGTAACCGTATAATCTCGACATAGCGAGGTTATAGACCCCCAACATCTGGAATTCCGGCTGTACGGGGTTGACCAACGGTCCCAATACATTGAAGAAAGTACGCACCCCCAGGCTCTTACGTACTGGGGCGACCGCTTTTAGAGCCGGACTAAACAGCGGGGCATGCAGGTAAGCAATTCCACTGTGGTCAAGGCTTTTCCGTAGCTTGTCACTATCTGTGGAGAATTGAACTCCCTGTTGCTCTATCACATTACTGGCTCCACTGATAGCGGTCGCACCATAATTACCATGCTTCACTACATTGTAACCCGCGCCGGCTACCACAAAACAAGCCGCGGTAGAGATATTGAATGTATTCTTACCATCCCCGCCAGTACCGACGATATCAAGCGCATCATAATCAGATAGATCTACGCCCACCCGCATATCGAGCAGCGCATCACGGAATCCCAGAATTTCATCTACCGAGATATTCCGCATCAGGAAAGAAGTGATCAGCGCCGCGATTTGCGTGTCGGGCACATCACCTTTTACAATAGAGAACAATACCTCTTTAGCCTCATTGCGGGAGAGGTACTGGTAATCGAACAATTTATACAGTATTTCTTTCATATCTATAGAGTAAAGAGCAAAGAGTAAAGAATAAAGATTTTAGAACCAAGACTATTTGGTACACAGGTTTTGAAAAAATTAAAAACTAACCCGTCGGTAATTAGTAATTGGTAATTAGTAATTTATTTATCCCCCCTTTCTATAAAATTTCTAATAATCCCTATCCCTTCCGGGGTGAGTATTGATTCGGGATGGAATTGCACGCCATGCAGGTCAAACCTTTTATGCTTCATCGCCATGATACTGCCAACCTCGTCCAATGCGGTAATCTCCAATTCCGAAGGAAAACTCTCTCCTGACACGATCCAGGAATGATATCGCCCCACCAGGATTTCTTTTGGCAACCCGTTAAAGAGGTAATCGCTCCCTGTAATCTTTGCTGTTGTCTGCACACCATGAAAGACAAACGGGATATTTTCCAGCGTAGCACCAAAAACCACTCCCAAAGCCTGATGTCCGAGGCATACACCCAGCATACTCTTCGTCTCAGCATATTGCTCAATCAAAGGAAGCAACAGGCCTGCCTCTTCGGGAATACCGGGACCAGGCGAGAGGATGATCTTATCATACTCTGCTACTGATGCGAGATCTATTTTATCGTTGCGGATCACATCCACTTCGTCACAACCCAGCGATTTTACAGCATGAAGCAGGTTGTAGGTGAACGAATCGTAGTTATCAAAAATAAGTATCTTACTCATTGCAAAAAATTTAAGCGTTATATAATGTAACGGCCATATCGATGGCTTTTTTGAGCGCTCCCAGTTTACTGTTCACTTCGCGTAACTCATACTCATCACTGCTCTGAGAAACGACTCCCGCACCGGCCTGGTACCACAGCTCGTTATTTCTGCTGACAAAAGTACGGATGGTGATGGCCTGGTTCAAATCACCGTTCAACCCAACAAAACCAATACATCCGCCGTATGCGCCACGGTTATGCGACTCAATTTCGGAGATGAGTTGCATAGCCCGTACTTTAGGTGCTCCAGACAATGTTCCGGCAGGGAAAGTATCAAAGAAGGCCTTGATCGGGTTGGCATCCTCACTCAGTTGGCCGCTCACCCGGGATACCAAATGAATTACATGTGAATAAAATTGTGGTTCCTTGTAGAAATCAACCTTTACATCGCGGGCATTCCTGCTCAGATCATTACGTGCCAGATCGACCAGCATCACATGTTCGGCATTCTCTTTCGGGTCGTTCAACAGGAAATCCACCGATTTCATATCCTCCTGGTAATTGCCGGTCCTTTTTGTAGTTCCCGCAATCGGGTCGATACTGATATGCGGGCCCTTGATCTTGCAGTGGGTCTCGGGCGATGATCCGAAAATACGAAATCCCCCGAAATCGAAGTAGAAAAGATAAGGAGAAGGATTGATTGAACGGAGCGCCCGATAGACTTTGAAATCGTCGCCAGAAAAAGGCTGTATAAATCTCCTCGACAGCACGATCTGGAAGATATCGCCCCGTAGGCAATGTTCCACCCCACTACGCACATACTGCTTGTATTCCTCATCGGTGATGGTGCTCCGCTCCGCTCCTTCAGTGAAGAAGTTGTAAGTTGCGAAGTTCCGTTGATTGATCAGCGACTCCACCTTGAAGAGGTTGCTGATCTCACCTTCTTCCAGTAACTCTATCAGGGTGATCTCGTCGGTAAAATGGTTGAACACCAACAGATATTTGTAGAGGATATACAGCATATCGGGCGCATCATTCCTGGCCTCTTTACTTTCACGGATAGGGATATTCTCGGTATACTTCACACAGTTGAACGTGGTATAACCGAACAGTCCGCATTGTTCTTTATCTTCCCCTGTCACTTCAAACCGGTCAATAAAGCTACCCAGTGCGTCAGAGATAGTAAAATCATCCGACAATGATTTTTGTTCTTCTTTATCACCCGGTGAAAGGAATGTACATATACCTCTGTTCACCTCCACCCTTGCGATAGGTTTCAGCGCAATATAAGAAACACTGTTTTCGTTGGCATGAAAATCGGAACTCTCCAAAAGCGCCGATTGAGGATAGGCATCCCTTACTTTCAGATAAATACTGACCGGCGTATGCAGGTCGCCCATTATCTTTTTACTATTTGTTTCGAATTGTAGTTTCATAATTTTATAGACACAAGAGCCAAGAATCAAGATCCAAGACCTTTGAAAGTGAAAAACTCAACCATCTATCCATTGATCCATTGGCAATTAATAATTGGTAATTAGTAATTAGTAATTGGTAATTGATATGCAAAGTACGTTTCCAGATCCTTGTCGCCTCTACCGGAAAGCGTCAGTACCACTATATCTCCCGGAGAAAATATAACTTTGTCAAGTGCAGCCAAGGCATGGGCCGATTCCAGGGCCGGGATGATCCCTTCGTTCCGGGTAAGTTCGAAAGCAGCCTTGAGGGCCTCATCATCATTGACGGCCAATACTTGCGCGCGTCCGGCCGATGCCAGATAGGCGTGGATCGGCCCAATCCCGGGATAATCCAATCCGGCCGAGATGGAATAGGGTTCGGTGATCTGCCCGTCTTCAGTCTGCATCAGGAGCGTCTTACATCCATGCAATATGCCTATGCTGCCCAAATGGATGGTAGCAGCCGATTCGCCACTATCGATTCCTTTTCCGCCCGCTTCCGCCAATACGATACGTACCCGCTCATCATTCAGATAATGATAGATCGTCCCGGCCGCGTTGCTTCCTCCACCTACACAAGCAAAGAGATAATCGGGATAGTCGCGCCCTTCTTCCCGGAGGAGTTGTTCCTTTATCTCACGGCTGATGACGGACTGCAGCCGTGCCACCATATCGGGATAAGGATCCGGGCCTATCGTGGAACCAATGATGTAATGGGTATCGCCCGGGTGTGTGCACCAGTCACGTATCGCCTCATTGGTAGCATCTTTGAGTGTCATATTACCAGACGTGACTGGCACGACTGTCGCTCCCAGCATCTCCATCTTTTTCACATTCACCTCTTGCCGCTCCACATCGGTCTTTCCCATATAGACGGTACAAGGCATCTGCATCAGTGCACAAACCGTAGCAGTGGCCACGCCATGCTGGCCGGCACCCGTCTCGGCAATGATACGCGTTTTGCCCATTTCGCGGGCGATCAATATCTGCCCTACAGTGTTATTGATCTTGTGCGCACCGGTATGGTTCAGGTCTTCCCGCTTCAAGTATATCTTACCACCATAACGCTCGGAAAGCTGTTTCGAATGGTATAGTGGTGAAGGACGTCCCACATAATCGCAAAGCAATTTCTCAAAATCCTGCTGAAACCGGTCACTTTCCATGATGCGGAGGTATGCCTCTTTCAAATCAGTCACGCATTTATGCAGAATCTCGGGAATATAGGCTCCGCCGAATTCACCGTAATATCCTCTCTCATCTATTGCATATTTTTGCATATTTCCAGTTGTTTAATTATTCTCCAATTACTGTCCGGCTGCAGGTCGGAAAAAGAAGTGATCCTCTACTTTCCTCGTTACACGATACAACGGTATCAACCGGCCTATTACGAAAAAAGCCCGTCGCAGGATTGCGACAGGCTCTTTATATTTTTGATTCACTATAAACGCATGATGCTCTTCCTTACGACTTTTTGAGTTGTAAGAAGCGCCACCAATATCCGTTTAAAAGTGAATTGTCCATTTTTCCTTAATTTTGTTTGCAAAGAAAAGTGTTTTATGAATATAATGCAACTATTTCTTCTATTTTAACATTACGCACATAAAGCTTCTACCAAAGAACACAGATTTTCACCGCAAACTTATTCAGGTTTGATTATCACGATTTTATTATCTCTCATGACTGCAATCTCACCATTTGTTTGCTTTTTGAATTTAATCAACTTCCATTAATAATATCCCTCATTTTGTGCTTCCTCTATCGATGGTTTGGGCGACAACCGGTCGATATGTTGCTGGGGGATTGGGCGCAGCCTATGGTACTCTTTTATATTGGCAGCCGCATCGGGATTGAATTGCTTAACGCGATCAACCAATGTTTCCGTACGTACCAGATCTTCCCATCGGTTCATCTCCCCGAACATTTCACGGCACCGCTCATCCAGCATGAAATTCACAAAATTGGTACTTATATCATCGGCGGTGACCAGCATCGCTTCCTCTGTGGAATTATACAATCCAGACTCATTTCCACCTTCTACAGTGATCCATTGTCCCGGTTTAACCTCCCCTGATTTATAAGCGGCACGCCTGCGGACAGCATTGATATATTCTACGGCAACCTCCATATTACCCATTCTACCTGCCGCTTCCGCAGCAATCAGATATGTTTCTGCCAACCGCATACGGATAAGATTACGCGAACCCTGTTCATAGTTCATATCAGGACGTTCCGGATCGATCCATTTAAGAAGGCACGGGAAGAAATGGTTGGTATTGTTATCTACCGGAATCAATGTATACCGGCTTCTGGCAATATCCAATTGCATCTGCCTGTCTTTAGCCACATCAATTACTTTATTTGTATAATCTTTGGCTCCGTAGTCCTTTGGGATAAAGTAAGCCGCAGTATCTCCGACAGCAAACTTTTTCTTTCCTACCAGTTCGGCCGGCGGTGCGTACAAAAGATCACTCGTTGTTTTTCCGTCCTGGTCTATATAGTAATACCTTTCATTCCAGACAGGGATTGATGATTCCCGGTTCGCCCAGAATACCCATTTGAACATCTTATATATACGAGAATCGTTCAGATGGTCGAATAACTGTGTCTGGAAATAAGGCGTCGGACGAACCCGTTTCCAGGCACGGCCTTGCAACAGGTCACGCTGCAATCCGGGGAGATTTTCGTAAGTGGGAACCCAGTAAAGGTGCATTCTGTTTCCGTCACCGTTAAATAATACGTCCTGGGTGAATTCGATACCGAAGATGGTTTCCTTTGAATTTTTTTGCAGATGCATGTCAAAAGTAGACGCATAATCTTCTTCCAGGGAAAATTTTCCTGATTCAATCACCGCTTTTGCATACGTCAGGGCGTCCTGCATATCGGCTGCTAGCTGTCCACGCTGATCTCTCACGGCACTTCCTCTTGTGAGATACACTTTTGCCATAAGATGGCCGGCAGCCCACTTTGTCGCTCTACCCCGCTGATTCTGTTGGGAAACATCCGGAAGTGCGTCGTAAGCAAACACCAGATCAGACAGGATCGCTTCATAGATATTAGCTACGGGTGCCCTTTGAAAATCTGTAACGATTTCAGATACATTTCCTTCCATAATGAGTGGAATCGGCCCAAAATGCTGTACAAGATCAAAGTAGAAGTAAGCACGCATAAACCTCAATTCTCCTTCCCGCCCTCTTTTTTCCTCTTCAGTCATATCCTGGACCTTGGGAAGATACATGAGCGCCGTATTGATACGGTTTATCCCTTTGTAATTGTTCTCCCAGAATTCATACAAAAGGCTTTCCCCGGAGTTCATCTGTACACTGTATTTATTGAATGCGTCTTTTTTTCCTCCGTCCGCACCTTCCCATACATAATCGACGCCATACTCCGTCAGGCAATAATAACGCTCACCGCCCACATACCAGCGCATGGTTGTATAGGCCCCATTCACCGCACTCTCTATTCCGGTTTTTGTTTCGAAAAAATCGTACGACACTCCACTGACCACTTTCTCTTCAAGGAAAGAGTCGCAGGAAATTACAGCTGTAAAAGTGAGTATAAACAGGAAACGGTTTATACTATATTTTTTATTCTTCATATTCGTATTCTTTTAAAGTATGACATAATTAGAAACTAAGATTTAATCCTACAAGATAAGTCCTCGGAACAGGTTCGTTATACCCCCTGTTATCCGTATCGTTCCCTAATTCAGGATCAATGCCGGGGAAATTCGTAAAGACATGAAGATTCTGTACCGTACCGTATATCCTGAGATTACTTATACCCAACCTCTTTGTCACTGACGCAGGCACCGTGTATCCTAAAGTAGCCTGTCCTATACGCAGATAAGAAGACTTACTATAGTAGAGTGACCAGATATAGTTTGGATTTTCAAAGTCCCTGTTTGGCCGGGGTGCTTCGTTGCTTTTATTACTGATGGGATTTCCGTTCTCGTCTTCACCGATAATCCGCCAGTAATTGACCTTCGCGCCGTTATACCTTCCGTTAAAACTCCAGTTCCTGTCGAAGGCGCGCATTTGTCCGAATGCTCCATTCAGGAAAAAATTGAAATCGACATTTTTGAAATTGAAATAATTGCTCATGCTAAGGGTAAACTTAGGCTCTACCTGCCCAAGAATGAACCGGTCCTCAGAGGTTATATTGTAATCATTGTTACGGTCTACCACTTTAATGTCGCCCGGTTTGAATGCACCACCCCATTTTTCCAGTTCCGCCTGGTCTTCGAGTTGCCATATTCCATCCGCCTTGTAATCATAGAAAACCCTTATCGGTTTACCAATGAACCATTTGTTACCTACGTCATCCACTTTTCCGTTGTACAATTCACTGATCTCCTCTTTATTCGTCGCGAATATGATATCGGTGTTCCACTTGAAGTCCTTCCGATCCACATTGATGGTATTGAGTGTGATTTCCAATCCCCTATTTTTGATCTTTCCGATATTCGACACCACATTAGGAAATCCGGAAACAATAGGTAACTGCCGCTCCATCAACAGGTCTTTCGTCTCTTGTATATAAGCATCGATCACCCCACTGATCCGTCCGTCAAAGAATCCGAAATCGATACCCAGATTCCATTGCCCTGTTTTTTCCCAGCTAAGATAAGGATTCGGCATTTCTTTCTGATAAAAGGAAAGGACTCCCTGGGAGCCATACATATATCGTCCATATTCAAGGCTACCCTGCGTCTTATAGGGATCAATAGCCGTATTTCCGGTCACTCCATAGCCGAGTCTTAGTTTCAGATTGCTCAGCACTTCCGCTTCTTTCAGGAAAGATTCCTCATTGATACGCCACGCCAATGCTACCGAGGGAAACAGTACCCATTTATGGTCGGGAGCTAATCTGGAAGATCCGTCGTAACGGGCAGACATTGTCAAAAGATATTTATCTTTATAATTATAATTGATACGTCCCATAAAAGAAGCCAGGCGCCAGCGGATATAATTACTCCCGACAGACTCTATGTCCTGGGCGGAACCCACATTGTACCAGAGTTGGTTTTCATAAGGTAACTCCCTCACCTTTATCTCATTTGTCTCCTGAGTCTCCTCCTGTATGGACTGGAGAAAAGTGAGGCCGATATGATTGTCGGGATTAAGTTGTTTATTATAAAACAGCAGGTTTTCCCATGTGTACATACGCCGGGTATCGGTTCTGTTTATTGCCCTTGCCGGACTCCCCGAACGGTCTGAACTGAGTGCTCCATAAAATTCATTGTCGTAATAGGGTCCTGTATCCAGACCGACATTCGACCGGAAAGTGATATCCAACGGCAATTTTGCTTCCAGATAATAACTCCCTACAAAGCGGTCTTTCTTCTGCTCTCTTTTCCTGTGATCAAGATTCAGGAACTGGTTCCATAACTGGGGGTCGTTACCCGGGCGCTCTGTGATGTAATTTCCGTTTTCGTCGTAAATATCGGCAAGAGGATAAATACCCCTCACATCATGGTACAGGTTATTGCCGGCATTCCTGTCGAAATGAGAGAATTGGGTATTTCCACCGATCGTTACACGGTCATTTAATACCCAGTCAAAATTCACTCTGATGGAATAGCGTGAATAATCCTGCCCTTTCACCACACCGTCCTGATTAAAATAAGTCGCAGACGCAAGCATTTTAATATTGTCCGAGCCTCCGCGCACACTTACTTCATGATTCTGGATAGGAGCCAGCCGGAGTGTCTCATCCATCCAGTCCGTATAGGGTATTCTCTCGGGATGCCAGTTTCCGTTTTCATCGTAACCCATTTCTATTTTACTGATCACATTCGGGTCAGCGGTAAAGTATCCGATCCTCCTATCCCACTCCAATGTCGGGACCAGCGGATAAGGGGTTGTCCTGGTGGTTGCGCGATTGGCTTCGCGTACCAGCTCAACCCATTCCGCGCCGTTCATCATGTCAATCGTACGGGTAGCTTGTTGTATCCCATAATACCCGTTGTAATCGATCTGGGTTTTGCCCGATCTGCCTTTTTTGGTGGTGATAAGGATAACCCCGTTTGCACCGCGGGAACCGTAGATGGCAGTGGCCGAAGCATCCTTAAGTATCTCAATGGATTCGATATCCGACGCGCTCATCTCGTTCAATCCCACTACAATGGGAATGCCGTCCACCACATACAACGGTTCATTGGTCGCTTTGAGGGAACGGTTTCCCCTGATCCGTACCGAACTGCTTCCTCCCGGTGTGGCGTTGGTCCGCATAACATTCACACCTGCTGCCCGCCCTTGTAATGCTTCTGTCGTACTGAAAGAGGCTGTCTCCTTTAATTTATCCCCTTTCACGGACGCCACGGCTCCTGTAAGATCACGTTTCCTTACTGTCCCATAACCCACTACGACCACTTCATCTAAACTCTGCAAGTCTTCTCTCAACTCGATGGTTATTTTGGTCTGCCCGTTCAAAGGATAGATAAGACTCTGGTAACCGATAAAAGAAATATGAAGAGAAACATGCGAATCGGAAACTGTAAAAGAGAAGTGTCCATCCACATCACTTACAGTCCCGGTATTGGTTCCCTCTTCTACAATATTAGCTCCGATAATGGGCTCTCCTGCAATGTCTTTCACAATACCCGAAACTGTATGTTGCGAATATGCACTGGTTGCTATTGAAGCATGCATCACAATGCTCAATAACAACAAATAGAAGTACTTTTCTTTTTGCATAATAAATGATTTTAGTTTATTAACAAGCCATTAATTCTCTGGTAAAAGAGTCGGTATTATCTTAAATCCGATTCCACTTAATCTAAATTAGAAAGATGTTTTTCTTCATTTGTTATTTATAGTTATACATTAAGTCATTTGAAACCCGGTAATTTTTTGTGTTCGTACACAATTAAATTTCCATATTCTTCATACTTCGCCCTATATACTGTATTTATTGATCATAACAGTTCAACGAGCGGATGAATGTGAAATCATATAAATCTCAGCCGATGAGTTTATTCTCCACTCAAGAGTATTTGGATATCTCTTAGTTATTACAAAGATATAAAGATTATTTCAAAATGACAAATATGTCATTGATTTTATTATCCAATTAGCCGAATTTTGTTTGTTGAAAATAGAATAAAGTGGGCACGCAAAGGAAAGATGACATATTATTAGCAGAAGTTGCAGGACGTATAAAACAACTCAGAGAAAAGAAAGGTATTTCTCAAGAAGTATTTTATATTGATACGGATATCCATATTGGCCGAATCGAATCCAGTAAATCTAATATAACTTTAAGTACATTGTCAGCTATATGCCAATACTTCAATACGACATTATCTGATTTTTTTGAAGGAATGTAATTTCTTCAATCCAGTTCAAAAAGTAAATTCATCGTGGGGTTCGGTTTCTCCAGGCGTATTTTTTGGTGGCTGGAAAAATTACGATATGCCCGGCAAGCACCATTTGGATGTTCTTCGAGGACTGTACCAACTTCTGCCAAATGGCTAAGTGATAGTAATAAACAATGGGCGACCTAAACGCCTATACTGATAAAAATATTTATAAGTAAGAGTCAAGACCATATGTGAATAGAACAACATCTCAATTATTGTCAAATCAAATACTATCTCATAAAAACATACACAATAATTGAATCATTTCAATATTTATTTCCCTCTATTATAGAATTTTACAATAAGATTTCTCTTGAAAAATAAAAAAATATAACTTTTTAAGTCAATTAATATTTGCAACTAAATATGCATTTTTTTAGTTGCAATGAAAATATTTTATATTTTTGCATCATGGGGAGAAAAGAGAAACTTTTGAAACGTTTTTTATCTTCACCTAAAGATTTTTCTTTTGATGAAGCGGTCGCCTTCGCACAAACCTCATCCCGATAAGATTCTAAAACAATATCAATTGAATGATATAAAGACTTTACTTCAAGACTGCAACTTAATTGATTAAAAATGAAAGCAATAAATATTGATACATTAGAATATAAAGGATACACCGGTACGGTAGAGTTTAGTGTTCCAGATAAATGTTTTCACGGACGTGTATTGGGTATAACCCACTTGTTTACGTATGAAGGCAACACATTTGATGAGCTGGAAGAAGACTTCAAGGGATGTATAGATGATTATCTGTCCGATTGCGAACAAGAGGGAGTAAAACCACAGAAACCGTTCAGCGGCACACTGAATATTCGTATAGGATCAGAATTACACAAAAACATTGCCCTTGAAGCAAGAAAAGAAGGAGAAACCCTGAATAGTTTTATAAAAAAAGCCTTACAAAAAGTGATGTTGTGATTAAATCTTGCAAATTGTCAAGATATCCTTCTGGTACCGTCTTCTTTAAATCTCCAAAAATCAAGTTCATGGCCAATCCTTCCCAGCACAATCCATTTGTTTAATTGAAGATGATCGGCCCATTCAGTATATTTTTTTTGTATCTGGTATTGGTCCAATTTGACTGCCGGTGACTTCTTCCAGATATTTTCAGGTATCAGCCCGTCATTGGCAAACTTATCTGCTTCCCTTTCACATTTATCGGCCCTCTCTTTTTCTTCAAGAGTGACAAATTCAACGGACCGGTTTTCCCCCAGATGCAAAAATAGATGCCCCAGTTCATGCATTATGCAAAAGGCAAAATTATCAATAGTGTCCCTTCTTTTTGTCACCACGATACATGGTACATCTTCATCATAAAAGGAATAACCATCTATCGGGGTTGAGTCCATTTTTTCAACAATGCAAAATTTTATGCCGTTCTTCGAAAGAATATCCCGAACCCGGTTCACCGAGTTTATATTCAAATGAAGCACCTGTTGTAACTCATTAATAATCTTCTCTTTCCTTGAGATGTCAAATACGCCGGACACTTCTACTTTTTTTATTTCGGCTTTTGCCAAAAGGATCCAGGTCAAGATCATCCTTGGGTCATTTTTTGATTTAGATGATTTTTTAAAGTAGCTCTTGCCACCCGCATATACCTGTAATTCGGCAGCAGGCTTCAAATTAAGCATTGCGGTCAATTGATGTAAAATATTCTTTCGACTCACAGAAGTTATCCCCAATCGTTTTGTAAGATCTTTAATCGAAATTATCTTATCGTATTTCTCTAAATCATTGAGAGCCATCTGTTCCTCTATATCTAATTGTTGTTTACGTGCCAAGGCCAGTTCATAATTCTGTTGCAGATTCATCCAGATGTCTGCGGCAATCCCTAACGAATCCTCAAGCTTCAATGAAAAGTCGGCTGTAAAACCTCGTTTCCCGTGGATATATTCATTCAGATTAGATGCCGGCAGGCCAATTTCACGGGCAAAATCTTTTTGCTTTATTCCTCTTTCTTCTAATTCTAGCTTTAATACGCTGCCAGGAAGAATCGCTTTTTTGGGAGTAAACTCATTTCTTGTTTCCATAATGCGTATCGGGTCTTCTAACACATACTCTTCAAGATCGCTATCTTCAAAATAAACTTTTATCATGCTGATATTATTTTGATGCCACAAAGATACGAAAAAATTACCATAAAATGATAATTAATACGTAGATTATTTTATCTGATCAATTCCAAACTTTTACAGATGATTCCTATTCAATCCAGTTCAAAAGTGAATTCGTCATAGGGTTCGGTTCTCCATGCGTATTTTTGGGTGGTTGGCGAGATGGCAAACAGGGGTGAGAAAGTTTTCACCTTCACCGTTTTTCCATCGGGCAGGAATTCGAGGATACGCAGCCAGCCGTCACCACCGTTACCATACCAACCGCCACCGAGCGCCTGTGCATTGAACACCATCTGGCTCACTTTCTTTCCTGCGGCATTCTCATCTACCCTGAAAGCGATATGGCCTTGCGGGTTGTCCGGTATCGCGATATGGCCGGCAAGCACCATCTGTATATTCTTCGACGGTTGCACCAGTTTCTGCCAGATGGCTTCTCCATAATTCGGATTAGATAGCTTGTACCCCTCCTTCACGATATGGTTGTTATTGCTATCCATATAGGAATGGGTAAGCAGGATCACAGTATGCTCATTATACTGTTCTTTTTCAATCACACTCTTCGCCCATTCCAGGGTTTCATCACGTGGGGCGAACTCCAACACGAGCACCAGGAATTTTTTTCCATGAGGGCTTACAAACTCATAAGTTGCGTTGGCGAGTGTAGGCCTCCCTTCCACATTCAGTCCTACTTCCCGAAGCATCCTCTGGGTCAACCGGTTTTTATTAGACGGAAAATACTCGTCGAAATGGGTGAAGCGATTTTCTGCGCTCAGAATGCCATAATCATGGTTGCCGGTAGTCAGGATATAAGGCAGTATCCCGTCCAAACGCCCGAAAGCAGCGGACACGGCTTCCCACTGGGAGACACTTGTCTGATTAGCCCTCTTTCCATCGGGATTGAAGAGATCGTTCTGCTCCACCAGGTCACCGGTACACATCACCATCTTCGTATTCAATATTTCCGCATTATTCGATACCCAGGACAGCATCAGATCCAGGATCGGCTGGTTGTAATCGAACTTCATATAGGTCTGCACATCGGGAAAAAGAACGAGGCTCCACGAATTTTCATCGCTCAGCGATGGTTTTACGTAATCGTTCTGCTGTGCCGGTAGCGTGTAGCACAAGATGAAAGCAATCAGAAGGAGTAACAATGATTTTCGATGCATAATTATTCAGTTTTTAATTACATAATAAAAGGTAAGTAGATTTACAAATATAACATAATTAAACAACATTGATTTCAAAGTTTGTAAAAAACAAAGATTTCTTGTACTTTCGCTTTGGAATTTGGGAATTATATAGATTGATTGAGATTGACGAAGTCGTCGTGTATGAAACGATCAGCACATCAACACATCGTTAAATCAACAAATCAGTTTCCGCTACTTCTCAACTTCTTGACTTCTCAACTTCTTGACTTCTTGACTTCTTGATTTCTAAATTCTAACTTATAACTCCCAGCTTATGCGCTTTACCTCTTTCCTGAAACCCGTTGCCCCTCTCTTTTTCATTTTTTTAAGCACAACTGTGTCCGCCCAAAAGAAACCTCTCGACCATTCGGTATATGACGACTGGAAAAGTCTCCAAAATATTACTGTAAGTGACAACGGTAATTTTGTCGGCACCATTATCAGTCCACAGGAAGGCGATAGCCTCCTTTTCATCCGTGACTTGAAAAAAAATCAAAGCCTGACACTGAAAGGAGTAAACAAATACGCGTTGGCCCCAGATGGAAAATATACGGTAGGATTGATAAAAGCTCCGTTTGCCGAAAGGCGGGAAGCACGGATCAAAAAGAAAAAAGCGGACGAAATGCCGGAAGACTCCTTGGCTATCATCCATAATGATTCATTCGGCATTGAAAAGATAGCCGCTGTAAAATCATTCAGGACAGCGGAAGAGATGGGTTCGCATATTGCTTACTCCATCACGCAAAAAGCCGACACGACAGACAAAAAGAATAAAACGGCGAAACCAAAAGAGTTGGTCGTGATCCGGAATATCGTTACCCAACATGAAGATACTGTGCCAAATGCAAAAGAACACCTGTTCAGCAAATTCGGCAACTCGCTGGCGATTATCATTGAACCTGACAAAAAAGATTCCACCGATACGCCCGGTGTCCTGTTTTACGACCTGGAAAAGAATAACTCAATGCGTATCTCCAATGAAAACGCAGAATATAAATCACTCGCTTTTGATGAAGAAGGGAAACAACTCATTTACCTGGCCACAAGAGATACCTCGAAAGTCGAACAAAAAGTATTCGATGTCCGCTATTTCCGGAATGGAAACGATTCGGCGGTAGTACTCGCCGACAGAAACGCTTCAGGGCTTCCCGAAAAATGGATTTTCAATGAATTCTCTGCTCCCGGATTCAGCAAAAATGGGGAGTGGATTATCCTCGGGGCTGCCCCAAAACAAGTGCCCAAAGATACCACCATAGTCGATTTCGAAACAGCCGCACTTGATATCTGGCACTGGCAGGAACCACTGATCCAACCCCAACAGTTGGTGGAATTAAAAAACAAACAACACCGGACTTATACAGGGATAATCCTTCCTGGCCAACCGAACCGGTTTATCTCTATTGCCAATGAGGAGATGCCGTTTTGTAACATTTCGGATGAAGGGAACGGCCGTTTCGCATTGCTTTGGTCGGATGAACCTTACCAACTCGAAAGCCAATGGGACATTTCTTCAAAAAACGACGCATGGGTGTGGGATTCCCGTACAGGACAACTGCAAACTGTTGACACTCCCGTACAGGGCAGACCCATGATCTCACCGCAAGGCAATTTTGTCTATTGGTGGGATGCTAATGAACGTCAGTGGTTCGTATATGACAACCATGACAAATTTACCAGAAATATTACCAGAGATATCCCTGTCAACTTCTGGGATGAGAAGAACGATGTCCCCTCTACTCCCGGCTCCTATGGAATTGCCGCATGGACGGAAAACGACGAGTCTATCCTTGTCAACGACGCATTCGACATCTGGAAGATAGATCCCAAAGGTGCAAAAAAGCCGGAGAATTTTACCGGCCATACCGGGCGGAACGACTCCATCACATTCCGTTACGTGAGAACCGATCCGGAAAAACGCTTTATCGAACCCGGCGACCTGCTTCTTCTATCGGCTTTTGACTGGAAAACCAAACAGTCAGGTTATTACACCCTGGCGCAAAAAGGACGCAATCCACTAAAGAAAAGAACGATGGATTCATTCTCGTTCACGTCCATCTCCAAAGCAAAAGACAAAGAGGTATACGCGTTCCTGAAAAGCAATTTCCAGACATCACCCGACCTGCATGTCACCCAAACATTTTGGCAATCGTCTGATAAACTGACTGATATCAATCCGCAGATGCGGGATTATAACTGGGGAACAGCCGAACTCTTCTCCTGGATTTCGTTTACAGGCATACCACTCCAAGGCATCGTGTATAAACCTGAAGATTTCGATCCTTCGAAAAAATATCCGGTAATGATCTATTTTTACGAACAGCACTCCGATAACCTCTATAGTTACTTTGCCCCTGCACCCAGCCGCTCCACGATCAATATTCCTTTCTTTGTGAGCCGGGGATATATTGTCTTTACGCCCGACATCCATTACACAACAGGACAGCCGGGGATGGATGCCTATAACTCCGTAGTGGCAGGTGCCCAGGCACTGGCAGAAAACAGTTGGGTGGACAAAGCCAACATGGCCATACAAGGGCAAAGCTGGGGAGGATACCAGGTGGCTTATTTAGTGACGAAGACCAATATGTTCAAAGCAGCAGGTGCCGGTGCGCCGGTATCGAACATGACCAGCGCTTACGGGGGAATACGCTGGGAATCGGGCAGGAGCCGCCAGTTCCAGTATGAACAGACCCAGTCGCGTATCGGAGTACCCATGAGCGATTCACTGCTTCTCTATATAGAGAACTCTCCTGTTTTTTATGCTGATAAAGTCAATACGCCGTTATTGATCATGCACAACGACAAAGACGGAGCAGTCCCATGGTACCAGGGTATTGAATATTTCATGGCGTTGCGCCGGTTGGGAAAGTCGGTCTGGATGTTGCAATACAACAACGAAGCACATAATCTAAAGGAACGCCGCAATGCCAAGGATCTCTCCATACGCCTGCAACAGTTCTTCGATCATTACCTGAAAGGCAGCCCGGCTCCCGTCTGGATGACAAAAGGCCTGCCCGCTACGGAAAAAGGGAAAACATGGGGATATGAGACTGATGTGATGATGTGATGATTCGGTGATTTGCCAATGTGAATAATGTGCCAATGTGAATAATCCCGCTGAGTCGGGACGAGTAGTGATAATGTCGTGGTTTGATGAAAATTGATGAATAGGATACTTGATGAAGTGAAGGAGTTGGGTGCGCTGAAAAGCGGATCCGATAAGGCTTTTGAAGTTATCTACCAACGATATTCAGGAAAGCTCTATAACTTCATCATGACCATTTCACGCGGCGATACTTATATGGCGGAAGAAATCGTACAATCGACCTTCATCAAACTATGGGAAGTACGTAAACAGATCGATCCGGAGAAATCAATCCTTTCCTATCTCTCCACCATCGCAAAAAACATGCTGATGAACAAGTACCAGCGGCAAACGGTAGAATTTCTCTATCAGCAGCTCTTATTGAAAGAACAACCCGTATATGATACAGACAGCGAAAAAGAAACCGATCGCAAGTGGCTCGAAAATTATCTGGATGAGTTGATCAAACAGTTGCCCCCGTCACGTAAGAAGATTTTCATCCTGAGTCGGAAAAAAGAATTATCGACGAAAGAGATCGCCGAGATCATGCATATATCCGTCAGTACGGTAGAGACACAACTTTCGCTGGCGACAAAATTTATACGGAAACAGTTCGAAAAAAATTACGACAAGCTGTTCCTGTTTTCAATCCTCTTCATCAATTTAACATAATTAATGATGGCAGGATTAGCGGAAAACCAACGGTAAACTGTATTTATAATCAGACATACTAAAGAGAGAATGAGAAATAATCGATATATAGGGCTTTTTGAGAAATACCTGCGTAACGACGTTTCGAAAGCAGAAGAACAACTACTCGCCGAAATGCTGCGGGAGGATCGGCAAATCCACTCCCTACTGGAAAATGGATTGGCAAATGCCGATGCCAGTATGGACGAAGAAATATCGAACCGTATATACGGCCGTATCCATACTTCCATCCACCCGAAGAAAAAACCGTTACTTGCTCATCCGGTATGGAAAAAATCATTGCGATGGGCGGCCATTCTTATTCTACCTATTATTTCCGCATTTTCGGTATATCTCCTGATGGACAACACTCCTGAAAATAGAACACCCGTCACGGTAACAGCCGGTAACGGAGAAAAAGCGGAGATTACTCTCGCCGACGGCAGCCGGGTATGGCTCAATTCGGGATCCACGCTCGCCTATAATGAAACATTCAACCGCAAAGAACGCAACGTATATCTCACCGGTGAAGCCTATTTTGAAGTAGCCAAAGATCAAAAACGTCCTTTTACCGTAAAGACAAAAGAGATGGATATCCAGGCACTGGGCACCGCTTTTAATGTAAGCGCCTATGATGCGGGACAGTTCTTCTCTTCGGTTTTACTGGAGGGAAGAGTGAAAGTATCGGCCCACGGACAGGAATTTATACTGGAAGAGAACCAACGGGCCATATATGACAAGGAAAACAATATACTCTCTACGGATAAGGTATATGCTTCGGATTTCGTGGAATGGAAAAATGGTAATCTCTACTTCCAGAACCAGTCGTTTGAAGAAATAGCCAATACCCTCGCACGCGTGTTTAATGTGGAAATTGGCTTTGTATCGGAAGAATTGTGCCCTATACGGTTTACGGGCACACTCGGAGGGAGCAGCATACGTAATACTTTGGATATCCTCTCTTTGACCTCCCCCATGCGTTATGAGATGAACGGAACCGCCATTGAACTCTATTACGAGGAATAGGGCTATCGGTGGCATGCTAAATATATTTTATCACGGTTTTCTCCGTTAAAAAAAGATAACAAACACTAAACGATTAGCGGTTTTCTTTCACTCTTCTGTATTCTTAATAGCAGGATAAGGAATTGTTATCCGGCCATCTAAAACAAAATTTATTAAATCTATTTATTTATGGGGAAGAGACAATTTTCGAAGAAACACCCTTTTGCAAAACTCTCCATGTTTTTGCTTTTATGGGTAGTAGCAGGCCAGCTATTCGCACAGATCACAGTGAACGTGCAAAACAGGCCACTACGCGAGGCATTAAAAGAAATTGAAAAAGTAAGCAGTTACAAATTCTTCTACAATGAATCGCTTGCCGGGTTGGAAAAGCAGGTCACCCTCCAACTTACTAATGTGGGTATCAATGCTGCCATGCAACAATTGCTATCGGACAGCGATATCGAATACAAGGAAAATGAAAACCACATCATTGTATTGGTAAAGAAAGGCGATGTAAGCGTGCAAAACCCGGCATCGGTCACTACACAGCAAAATAAGGTAACTGTGAGGGGAAAGATCATGGATGAAGCCGGTGAGCCAATCATCGGTGCCAATATCATTGAGGAGGGAACGCCGGGTAACGGGACTGTCAGCGATTACGACGGGGGATTCTCATTGAATATTACCCGCAATGCAAGGCTGAAAATCAGCTATCTAGGATATAGCGATGTAATCCTCGAAACAAGCGGCAGGAGCACTTTTGAGGTGGTCATGCAGGAAAATACGGAAATGCTTGGCGAGGTGGTAGTCACCGCCTTAGGTATCAAGCGTGAAGAAAAAGCATTGGGATATTCTGTCCAGTCGGTTTCCGGGGACGGCTTGCAGACCGTCAAGGGAGTCGATGTAGGAACATCTCTGACGGGCAAGGTCGCCGGCTTGCTGGTGCGCAACAGCACCGAGTTTACAGAAGCACCTTCTATCCAAATTCGTGGCGAGGAACCGCTCCTGGTTATTGACGGTGTGCCCTACGCCAATATGACGTTACGCGATGTACCTTCGGACGACATCGAGAGCCTCAGCATATTAAAAGGAGCAACCGCTTCGGCTCTATACGGTTATAGAGGGTCAAGCGGAGCGATCATGGTCACCACCAGGAAAGGATTATCAGCCAAAGGCCTCTCCGTCCAGGTCAATTCCGGAACAATGTTTGTCGCGGGTCACCTAGCCATTCCCGAATTACAATCCAGCTTCGGCCGGGTCATCAAGAAAAATGCCGAAGGGAAAGACGAATATGTCCGCACCGGTGATGGTTCATGGGGAGCGCCCCTTGATGGGCGACCGGTGATACAATGGGATCCCATATCGAAAACGATGAGGGAAATGCCCTTTCTTCCCATCGGGAAAAATAACTTCAGGAATTTCCTTGAGACAGGATATATCCTGAATAACAATATAAGCATTGCCCAACAGGGTGAATACGGCAGCTTCCGCACATCCGCCACATGGATCAACAACAAAGGCCAATATCCCAATTCGACTTATAACAAACTGACATTCGGCCTGGGTGGTGACATGAAGATCGACAAGTTCCTCCTGGCCGCATCGATGACTTACAACAGGCAGAGCACCCCCAATACGGGGTTCAGCGGATATACCGGTTATGATCCCATGTATTCACTCCTGATCTGGTCCGCTCCCGATTGGGATCTGAGACAATACAAAGACTACTGGCTCATTCCCAATGAAGTGCAAAACAGCAGCTACACCGCGGGTAATAATAATCCCTATTTTGACAGGCATGAAAGGACACGCAGCAGCCACAGGGATATCTTTAACGGATCGGTGTCCATTGACTACAACTTTAACGACTGGATCAAAGCGACAGCTCGCACCGGATTCGACATATACAGCGATAAAAAGGAAGTAACCATTTCAAAAGGTTCGTTCCAGGGTGGAGGAGCCTCCACCGTATTGAATGGGGGAACCGAGATATGGGGAGAGTCGCAGAGGGGATCATTCAATACCGGGATCGGCAGAGGATACAGTATCAATAACGACTTGCTGATATCGGCCGATAAATCGTTAGGCGATTTCCGCCTTGAAAGTTTCATCGGGGGAACCATCTATTACCGGCAGGATGATGGGATAGAAGCCCGTACCCAGGGAGGGTTGACCATCCCCGCCTTCTACTCGCTGAAAGCATCCGTTAACCAAGCAGCAGTGAGGTCTGTCATCTACAAGCAACAGGTAAACAGTTTATACGGAAGGGTTGGTTTCTCTTGGAAGAGCCTTGTATATGCGGAAATGACGCTACGTAATGACTGGAGCTCCACACTCTCCGAGTCGACCCGTTCATACCTCTATCCCTCGGTATCGGGTAGCTTCATCGCTTCGGAACTGCTGCCTGACTACAACTGGCTATCATTATGGAAGCTAAGGGGGTCATGGACATCATCCAAGACGCCGGCAGGAATATATGCCATCAACTCGGTCTACTCCATCACCTCCAACGCGTGGGGCGATTTGAGCTCTGCCACCTTCCCTACATCGATAAAAGGAACGGATGTACGCCCCGAATCGGCATCTACCTTCGAAGTGGGAACCGCCATCAACGTCTTTAACAACAGGGCTTCGCTCGATGTATCCTACTATCAGAAGAGAATGTACGATTTCCTTCGGTCGGCGGCTATCAGTCCCGCTTCGGGGTACACATCCAATTTCATCAATATTGATGAAGAGATTACCCGGAAAGGGGTGGAAATTGCAGCCAATGTGACTCCCATGAAGACCAAAGACTTTCAATGGGATGTGGCGTTGAACTGGTCTAAATATGCCCGTTATTATACCCGGATAGACCCGGTACATTCCACCGACAAACCGTGGGTGGCCAAAGGAAAAAGGGCCGATCATTATATATTGAACGACTACCAGAGGGATCCCCAAGGAAACATCATCCACAACAACGGGTTACCACTATATAACTCATTCACCTCCCTGTATGGTTATGCCGATCCCGACTGGATATGGGGAATAGGCACTTCCCTCCGTTACAAGGATTTCACGCTGGCACTCGCATTCGACGGACGTGTGGGAGGAATCACGCAGACCACCACAGAAATGTATATGTGGAGGGCCGGCTCACATCCCAAATCAGTAGTGCCGGAAAGATTTCTCGATGCAGATAACGCCGGAACCGGTCACTATACGGGAAAGGGCGTGAAAGTGGTATCTGGGGAAGCAACTTATGACACTTACGGCAACATCACCAGCGATACAAGGGTATACGCCCCCAATGATGTAGCCGTAACTTATGAGAACTACATCAATGTCTTGCATAAAGGGACAGCCTGGGGTGGCGCCCCCTCCACGGTGGATGCCTATTCAACCACCTTTTTCAAGTTGAGGGAGATCTCTTTGACATACGACCTGCCACGCAGTGTAACCGGCCGGTTCAAAGCCAAGAGTGCATCCATCTCGGCTGTAGGGCAAAATGTGCTCCTGTGGGCCAAGCAGTTCAAATACTCCGACCCCGATGGCGGATATGAGAACTTTAGCGATCCCTCGATCCGTTATTTAGGGCTCAATGTAAGAGTGGTATTTTAATAAGTGATAAACCATGATTTTAAAAACAGTATATATGAAACGATTCAATAAATATATAACCCGCATGGGACTGTCTATCTTGTCATTATTACTGCTTTCCGGCTGTAACAGTTTTGACGATATAAATACAAATCCCGATGACACCACCACCGTCAGTGCTTCATTATTAGCCACTAACGTGATACTGCAATTCACCCGGTTTTCCGGAAGGGATGCCAAAGTAATGATTGGTGACAATGCGCTTCCCAAATACGTGGGATATGCCAATGAAGGACAAATGGACCAGCAGTACAACAAAATCGGAGGAGGCGATTTTGGGCCAATGACCATACTGCCGAATATCGAAAAGATGATCGAATATGCTGAAGGAGGCACCATGGAGGATTCCTACCGTGGCCTCGGCGCCTTCGCCAAAGCATATACCTTTTACAGGCTCACCATGGAAATGGGAGATATCCCATACAGCGAAGCAGGAAAAGGGGCACAAGGCGTGTATAAGGTAAAATACGACCCGCAGGAACAAGTGTTGAAAGGAGTGCTGGACGAACTCCAGGATGCCGATCAATATTTTGCCAACGGAGCCATCTTTCAGGGAGATCCCACACCCTACAAGGGTGATCCGGTGAAATGGAGGAAAGCCCTCAACTCGTTCGCACTTACAGTACTGATGTCGGTAAGCGACAAAGAAAGCATCGGTGGCATTAACGTGAAATCCAGGTTCGCAGAAATTGTTTCAGCGGGAAATCTGATGGATGCCTCCACCGGATTTTACGGACTCTCCTACTCTTCTCAGAACAGGCATCCCCTTTCCAGCACAAACGATCTTTTCACCAGCCGCACCATCGTCAGCTCTCTGATGATAGACAACTTGAAACTACTGAATGACAGGAGAATGTATTATTTTGCCGAGCCGGCAGGAACGCTTATTGCAGAAGGAAAAGAAGCATCCGATCCGTCGGCTTATAGGGGTGTGGATGTTGATATGGCGTATGCCCAGATGAATGCAGACCACAGCAACAACCTCTATTCACTAATCAACAAGCGATACCAGCTGGAAGAAGCGTCCGAACCTTTACGCCTTATCACTTTTGCCGAACAGCAACTGGTGCTGGCTGAAGGTGTGCTGAAAGGATGGATAACCGGAGATGCCAAAGCCTATTATGAATCGGGGGTGAAAGCCGCATTAACGGATGTGATGACGCAGGCCTCCGCAAGCGCGGCACATGGAATGCCTGTCACGCAGGAGTACATTGAAACCTATTTCTCCGGGGAGGCAGCATTCAAAGCCGCTGCCGATGATCAACTGAAACAGATCTGGATGCAACGTTATATCCTCCAGTTCATGCAGGATCCAAAAAGTAGTTATTTTGCATACCGCCGCAACAAATACCCGGTATTCCCTGTTAATCCGGAAACCAGCCTGAATGAGAACAACAAGAATGGTATTCCCATGCGTTGGCTTTATCCGGGCAGTGAGGCAAATTACAACAGGGAAAACCTGGAAGAAGCACTGGAGCGCCAATATGACGGATACGACGAGATCAACAAAATCATGTGGATATTAAAATGATGACAAACAAAAAACTTTCATTGATCCTTCTGGCCCCCCTTTTTATTGCTTGCGTCAATAAAAAAGACAGTACGCCGGATTATCAGACCATCACCACTCCTACCGGGACATGGGAACTGATCTGGAACGAGGAATTCGATTACACGGGGTACCCCGACTCCACGAAATGGAGCTTTGATACCGAAGGGAACAAATGGGACTGGGGCAACAACGAGTTACAGCACTATACCGCCCATGATTCCCTCAATGCCTGTGTGAAGGATGGACTGCTGACCATCACTGCCCGTATCGACAGCGTGGGCGGCAAACGTTACACTTCGGCACGACTTATCACCAAAGGGAAAGGGGACTGGCGCTACGGCCGTTTCGAGATCAGGGCAAAGCTGCCCACCGGAGTGGGTACCTGGCCTGCCATCTGGATGCTTCCCTCCGATAATGTCTATGGCGGCTGGCCCGACAGCGGAGAGATCGATATTATGGAAAATGTGGGGTACGATCCCGATACCATCGTCAGTACGGCACATACCAAAAGCTACAACCATGTGCTGGGGACCCAGACAAGCGGATTTATAGAGGTTCCCACCTGCCACTCCGCTTTTCACACTTATATCCTTGAGTGGGAAGAGGATGAATACCGGGTTTATATCGATGACCAGCCGCAACACTACACCTTCAGGAACGAAGGCACCGGTTTTGCCGAATGGCCTTTCGACCAGCGGTTCCACCTCCTGTTGAACCTGGCCATCGGCGGGAACTGGGGCGGACAAAAGGGTGTCGATGACTCACTGTTTCCCCATCATTTTCAGATTGATTATGTAAGGGTATATCAGAAGGTTTAAAACCCGCGCTGCCGCATTGCTTCAAAGGTAAGCACGGCAGTGGATACCGACACGTTAAGCGAATCAATTTTCCCGCGCATGGGAATTTTGATTCGCGCTGTCGCATTCTTGAGCCAGAAATCCGATAAACCGTCCGCTTCGGTACCCATCACTATCGCCGAAGGGTGGGTAAAGTCTGTCTGCTGATAAAACTCAGCCGCTTGCAATTCTGCCGCAAAAGATGTGATATCAAGGTTTTGCAGCCATGCAAAAGCCTCTTCGGAAGAGCAGACAGCCGTCTGTACGGTAAAAAGCCCTCCCACGCTCGAGCGCACCACGTTGGGATTATAAAGGTCGGTCTGCGGGTCACATACGATCACCGCATCCACAGCCGCAGCGTCGGCAGTACGGAGGACAGCACCCAGGTTACCCGGCTTCTCCACCGCTTCAATCAGTATAAGGAAAGGGTTAGGGGAAAGTTTCAGATCGCCCAGTCCATGCCGCTTCGGCTTGGCCAATGCCACTATTCCGTCGGAATTTTCCCGATAGGCAATCCTGGAAAAGACAGACGACGATATCTCAAATACAATCTCTTCGGGAAGAGTACCGAGCAGACCGGGATATTTTGTCTTTTCAAACATTTCCCGGCACACATACACCGCTTCAGGGAGATAACCGCTCTGCAATGCCAACGACAGCTCCCGCGCACCTTCGATCACGAAAAGTTGTTGTTCTTTCCTCTCTTTACTTTTCGATAACTTTACAATATTCTTTACTGCCGGATTCTGTAAACTTGTAATCATCCCCTTCCCCCTATCATGCGAAGCATATATCATTTATCAGCGAAGTGTGCGCTATCATGCGAAACAATATATCATTTATCGTGTGAAGCACACTATCAGCGAAGCAATTATCGCGCTCAGCGCACTATCATCAAAGATTCTCCTTTTTCAATAGAAAAGTATCAATCACCTCCTTGAACGACTTTTTGGGAAGGGCTCCCATCCCAATTTGCGGATCCTGATCCATGGGAATAAACAGGAACATAGGAATACTTCTGGCACCGAACAGGCTGGCCAATTCTTTCTCACGATCGACATTGATCTTATAGACATATATCTCATCGCCATATTCTGCTGCCAGATCCTTCAGTACCGGAGATACTATCCTGCAGGGACCGCACCAGTCCGCGTAAAAATCAACGATGGCCGGCTTATCACCTTTATAGCTCCACGACTCGGAATTGCTCTCATAATCGAACACCTTCTCCAGGAAAGTCGCTTTTGTCAACTCAATCGGCCTGGCTGTTTCCTTCTCTTTCGGCTCACCCGCGGATACAGTAATAATCATCATCATATTGATATTTTTTTCATTACCATGATTTAATCTCTTTTTTTAGATCCTCTTGGGTTGTAATCAAGCCATTCTCTATCTCATTCTTTGACTGTTTGATCATTGAACGAAAAGCTTCCATACTCATAGGGGTAAGATGTTGTTCGTAACGTTTCCTCTTCTCGTCCAGCATCAATTCTTCCATCCGAGTAATAAGATCTTCATCGGTTATCTTAATAAACTCCTCAATGAGGTTTAGTTTTCGAGTTTCAACTGTCATATCCTTCTCCTTTGTATAATTCAACAACAATATATAGACGAATGTTTTATAGCAACGTTTAAAATGTCTCCCGGTCTCCAAGTCTCCCAATCAACCACCTGTTCACCTAACCACTTTACTCGGCATGCCGAGTTCCCTGGCAGAAATCTCATCCAGTACCACTTTCCATATCTTCACATTCCTCACGGCAGGGGCAGAATAGCTGAACTCACGGTCGGAATACTGGCGCATGATACAATTCAACGCCTTCACCTTTTCATCGAAATCCTCCTCAAACATCACTTTGCCGTAGCAAATCACGCTTTCGGCGCGCATCCGGTAACTACAGGCCACCTCTTCGTCCTGCCACAACAGGGCGGGATCGGTACAAAAAGTAATGCAAACCTGCGGATTTTTCTCTAAGATGGAAATAGAATGCCCTTCTTGTGCCGAATGCAGATGCACTATTCCCTTTTCATACCCGAAATTCATGGGTAACACGTAAGGCTTGCCGTTTTCATCCGCCATTCCCACATAGCAAAGCCGGCAGCCAGCTATAATATGCTCAATCCGATGTAACTCTTCAATAGAATAGGTACGCATACGCAAAATATTTTTAAGCAACAAACTTAACGTACTTTTCCCGAGTGAAAAATGTACGCCATCTTTTTCAGGATTACAATTCTTTTTCTGAAGTGGACGGCCCATCCACGGTCAATATCCCGTTCGCATCAATCCTCATCTCATCAATAAAGACCACACGCTCATCACCCGTCTTTTGGGTACGGCCATGATAGACAGTGTACATCTTTTCCCCGTCTTTCGACCGGAATACCATATTGTGCCCGGTGCCGGTCACCTCTCCGCCGGTCGCTACATTCTTTTCAAGCACCGGATTGTTCTCCGCTTTAGTAAACGGTCCTAACGGGTTGTCGGCTACAGCATATCCCACCGCATAATTCTCACCTCCGAAGAAGTTGGCAGAGTACATCATATAGATCTTACCGTTGTGTTCAAAGGCGAACGAACCTTCCGTCCAGCGGCGGTTGACCTCCCCGGAAGTCACGGAACGGCTCTCCCACTCCGTTTGCGGATCATCCATGGAGTAAGGGGGTTGCAGGAGTAGCACCGGCTCGCCGACGACAGTCCTGAAGTCATTGGATATCTCCACGCCATATACCCAGCTTTCCTCGACCTCGTCAAAAAGATTTTGCGCACGCACCCATTCGGTCACCTCACTTTCCACCGGGTTCTTATAACAACAACGGGAATAATAGAGAAAAGTCCGGCCTTCATGCTGCAGGATATTGGCATCGATGATAGGATAACCCGGATCGAACAACGGAGCGTCGGATATCTCTGTAAATGGCCCTGTAGGTTGATCGCCCACTGCCACCCCGATTCGGAAATTTTCCAGTTCACCGGTAGGATTCACTTTCCAGTCGGCGCTGAAGAGCATATAATAACGACCGTCAATCTCATATACTTCCGGCGCCCAGTAATTCTTTACTGTCCAGGAACCGGGCTGGTCACCAGAATAAACCTGCCCCTCGAAATGCCAATCGACAAGGTTGTCGGAACTATACGCACCAAAACCTTTCTCCACACCGCCCGTGCCATACATATAATACTTCCCGTCGGATGCGGAGAGGATGAACGGATCACCAAAGGCCACCGGCAAGGGATTCGAATAGGTGATCGCATCGCTCGAAGTCTTTCCCGTATTGCTACAGCCGGTAAGTATGCCGATTAACAGTAAAACAACTACTATTTCTTTGAAGAGTTTCATGAGGATCATATAATTTACTTTATAACATGTCTTGTCTACACAACAAAGATAAAATAAAAAAGGAGAACCTTTTCAGATTCTCCCTATCTATTTCATTCCGGATCAACCCGGCATGAAGAGTGTGTTACTATTTCACTTTATCCACGATCGCCTTGAATGCTTCGGGATGGTTCATTGCCAAATCGGCAAGTACCTTGCGGTTGATTTCGATTTCATTTTTGTGCAGTGCACCCATCAAACGCGAATAAGACATACCGTGTTCACGGGCGGCAGCATTGATACGCTGGATCCACAAAGCGCGGAAGTTGCGTTTTTTGTTTTTACGGTCACGATAGGCATAGGTAAGACCTTTTTCCCACGTGTTCTTGGCTACTGTCCACACATTCTTGCGTGCGCCGATATAGCCTCTTGTTAATTTCAGAACTTTTTTTCTGCGGTTGCGTGATGCAACATGATTGACTGACCTTGGCATAATGTTACTTGTTTTGAATGATAGCGTCCCTGTCGTGCAGAGCTCTTGATGGCATACATCCTGTTACTAAATCTCTTTTTGGAAACTCTCTCGGGTGTGAATTATTTCATCCCCAACAGTGTCTTTACACTGTTTAAGTCAGATTTGTGAACCAGACCGGTTTGTGTCAGATTTCTCTTTTGCTTTTTGGTCTTCTTCGTCAAGATATGACTCTTATAAGCATGTTTCCGTTTGATTTTTCCTGTTCCGGTAAGGGCGAACCTCTTTTTGGCACCGGAATTAGTCTTCATTTTTGGCATTTTGCTCTTTTTGAATTTGTGATTACTATTACCTCCTTTTCCCCGTTATCCGGGAAAAAGTTTGCAAAAGTAATGATTTTATTCTCCTTACGCAAGGTTTTCAGTGATTTTTTATTTTCACGATCTCGATACTTGAAATCCTTTTTTCGACAGCTCCATCTCCACGAACCGGGATTTCCCGTTCAGCGGATGCTCATTCAACACTTTACGGATGCGTAGTACAGCCTCTTCATCCTTGGCTACCATATAGAGGTATCCTCCTCCGCCGGCGCCCGGCAGTTTATAGCCCAGGGTATAATCTTTCACCAGATCGATGATCCTTTCCACTTCCGGAGGATTGGTTCCCCTGTCGATCATCTTCTTCTGCTCCCATGTTTTCCTGATCAACTGCCCGTACCGGTCAAAATCACCCCGCTGGATAGCGTTGGCCATATCCAACGCGTGCACTTTCATCTCATGCAATATCGACAGGTGCTGTGCCGAATTAAGGAACATACCCCTTACAATCTCACCCAGGATATTTTTTGCCATGCGGGTAATACCCGTATAGTACAACAGGTGAAAGGGCTTATAGGAGGGATCGGCAAACAGGAAATCGGGAAGCCAACTGATTCGTGGCGTCTGCAGGAATCCTCGTCCCGATTCCAACAATTTCACCCCGTGGAAGATACCTCCATACTGGTCCTGCCACCCCCCTCCGCTGGTTAACAATTGTTCCAGTATCAACGTGTTCGTGCTGATATCCTGCTTGCTCCATTGCAACCCGCAGAAGTCATTGAGTGCCCCCAGTACGGTTGAAGCCAGGATAGAGCTTGTCCCCAGTCCCGATCCGGCAGGTATGGCCGCCAGCAACGTCAACTCGATACCTGCGCCGAATGCCTGCAACTGTCCTGCCAGGGTATTCCATCGCTCCGCCGAGAATTCCGGCAGGAAGCCGCACAACGCCAATGCCGCTTTCGGGATCGAGAAGGGCGATCCCAACTGATGGAATGCCCTCAGATCATCAAAAGACTCTACCACTTCGGTAGCTCCCATATCAATAGAACGCAGCACGATCCGGTATTCTTTAGACGGCTTCACATATACCTGCAGGGGAGGCTGTCCGTTCAGTTCTATCGCCACGTTCACCACATTCCCGCCCGAATAGAGCGAGAAAGGAGGGGTATCCGTCCATCCTCCGGCCAGGTCGATCCTCACCGGACTCCTGCCCCATATAATCTGGTCGGGGAATGCCGACAATTTGGGTGACCGTTTTTTGTCGGACAACGCCTCGATCATCCCGTTCCGTAAGAGGGAGAAAGCCGCCTTCTCTTCCCTGCCCGCTTCTTCAACGTCCCCTCGCAAAGCCAGGAGGCGCGACCGGAACATCCTGTTATGGATACGCTGCATCTTATCGGCTTCATGGGGCAACAGCACGGGCAGGTCGAGATCCATGCGATGATATTCTTCCGCAACATCACTCAAATCCAATTGGTAGAAGACACTCTTTTCGTAGTTTTTCTCCAGCATCTTGTAATTCTTCCGCCGGAAGTCCTCGCGTTGCGCGTATAACCTGGCAATGGATGCCCTCTCCATCAGCTCGTCCGCCGAAAGGCGCTCCGACTCCATCCAGAACCTCTTCCCCTCTGGCGGGAGACCGTCGCCGATCATCCATTTCAGCACCGCCTCCATCTCATCCAACCGCTCGAGGCAGGGAAACAGTTTACTATGCTGGATATCCTCCCCTGTCCCATTCGTCAACACATCCGCATCTAACCCCCGATCCTTCAGCCATTCAACCACGGGTTGTCCCATCCAGCACGTTTGCGGATCATCGACCTTTCCCCTGAACCAATCATCCATTCCGTAAGGACGAATAGCATATAACCGGTCATCCACAGGTACCATATCAATACATACCCCCTCCGGCACATTCAGCTGCCAGTCATTTTCGGGAACCCCTGTGATCACACTGTCTGTCTCCACCGCCCATCCGCCGTTCAGGCAAGCATTCTCAATCCATATATTCCGGTTTTTCTCGTTAAACTGAAAATCGATGATGGCATTCTGGGTAAAGATAGCCGGATTCGGTTTAATTTTCCGGTGCATGATCAGCCGCTGGTCGAACACCTTATTTTGGAGCGCCAGGGTGGATGTGATCATCTCGCGGGTGGTACCATAGTGGTAGAACTCGCCTCCCTGCAAGGGAAGTATTTTTACGGTCAGCTGGTTGATCTCACTGTCAGTTTTCTTCGGGTGAGTTCCCAGCGCCAGGCCAAAATCGCTGTACAGGTCATAGAATTCCAAAGAGTCCGCTCTGCCATACGACCGCTCCCTGAGCAATTGCACCGCCCGGTCGCTCAGCAGCCACATACCTATATCCATTAGCATCAGATGCGACCGGGATAGTTCCTCCAACTCCTGCAGCGAAGGCTTCTGCATCACCCTGTCCAGCACATCAGGTGTATCCCTGTGGGCGGCAAATACGCCGTGCCGGGTTGCCTGTGACGAGTCCACCCATAGGCCGTAACACACCACATCCGCTTCCGGTATCTCCTCTAAAGGTTCTTCAGAACGGATCAGTACATCCCCACTCGCAATAAATGTCCGCAGCGAATCCGGCGCCAGTTTCAGGATCTGCTCATAAAACGGGAGCTGTAATGCAATCAAATCCTGCCGTAATTGTTGTCCCCTTGCCCAGCGGAACACCGGCACCGGCAGCCCCATCTTGCCCGTCACCGCATAAGAGGGGAGCCGCCTGCTCTGTCCTCCCGCGTGGATCAGGATTCGTTTTTCGTTAGAGAGCCATGCATCGAAGTCCATGGCCGGGTTTTCGTTCCGCCAACACTCTTCCAGGAGCCATGTTGTACCACTTCCCGAACCCAGTCGTTTCTCTTTCGGGTCGGAAGTGCAGAACCACTCTTGTTCGCTCCTGCGATGAAGCGTGTGGTAATCTTTTGTCGCATTATGGGGCAGTGAAAGGAGCTTCTTCATTTTGCGCTATCGATAAATGGAATAAATTAAGATCAAAAATAATAAAAAACTCCCGATAAGAGTCTTCTTAAGTAAGATTTGAGATATATCTTTTACACAAAGCCGTCTGGCATATTTAAATCATTCAATGAATATTTTAGTAATGGGGAATCATCGGGTAAAGGCAATAGATAGGCATAGTCATATCCCTGTTGCCTTCCAATGTGCCGGATGATTTTTTTCACTTCATCGGTCGAAATAAAAGGAACCTGCAATCTTATCTTTGACAACTCGTCTTTATAGATTGCGTCACCGTTTCCGCACAATCTTTCAGCACCTTCGTCATCAAGCATTATCTTCGAGTCTTGCCGGCTTACCGCCCGAAATGCAATATGAACGGGAAAGTTATTCTTGACATCTTCACCTATAATATCCTGTGATGGACATTGTATCGAAAGTATAAGGTGTATGCCTACCAGATGGGCATTTTTGACAAGCCTTCTTATGTATGTTTCCCCCTCACTCGTAGCTATATCACAATATTTATCCATTATCACCACAATATAAGTCATAAACCGGTGTCCTTTTGAAGGATTCAGTTCACGCTTCCGAAACATGGCATTATATTCTTTTATATTCCTCACATTTGCCTTTAGCAGCATTTCAAACCGTTTATCCACCTCATAGGTTAATGACCGTAATGTTTCTATAACATCCTGAATGTCAGAAACCACATTAGTCTCCCCGTAAGCTAATTTTGCCAGAAAATGTTTTTCTATTGTAGAATATAAATTTAGTTCTATCCGCAACGGATCAAACAGCACGAACTTAAGTTCAGCCGGGTGTTTTTTATAGAGTAAAGAAGCTATAATCACGTTTAGCAACACAGATTTCCCTTGTCCCGTAGCACCTGATATCAAGATATGTTTTTTTTCACTCAGGTCAACAATAATATTCTTATGTGTCAGCGTTTGCCCGATAATCAATGGCAATTCATAATGAGTTTTAGAAAATTCATCAGAATCAATCACGGACTTAATGGGTAATATTATATGTTCTTTATTCGGCACAACCAGGCCAATAGTAGTTTTATCAAAAATGGGCTCGATGGATATATTAGGGGTACTTAAATTGAATGAAAGATCTGCATATAAGTTTTTCAGTTGGTCTAAGCGTAATCCTTTTAAAGGAGTGATTTCGTATAATGTGTTTGTATAACCAACTGTTGCATCAAGAGACCAGACATCTATGTTATTCGCCTGTAATATACTTATCAACTTCTCTTTTATTTCGATAACCTTATGTATTGGGAATACAAGGTTCGCATCTTCCAGCAAATCGATAGTGGGAAAGATATATGCCGGCAAATTTTCTTTCGGGTCATAGTCATTAAGAATATCATATTTTATTTTCATCTTCATTCTCTTTTTAGTTGCGGGGATTTATGTTTTCTTTAATTGTCACAATTTGGTACTATTTGATAAAAAAAATTCCTGCTACTCATTTATAAATAAGTAACTTGCACTGTATCCCCTATTATCTACTTATTTTTATTGCATTTTGAGAATTCGATTTAATCAGATATACAATCTACCCTTACTGTCATGAGATAAGTTTAACATTCCTGTCAACTATATATTATTTAACGGACATATAAAATTATCACTTTTTTGTATTATTATCCTGATAATGTAGTTCTTTTTTATATCGGAACGAAAATTTAATTGGGATTTTTTTTAATCTATTTTTTTAACCACAACTCGAAAGCGGAATCAAGAATTTCTACCTCCTTATTATTCCTATTTAGAATATCTTTATTTAGAATTCGAGAGAGGGTTGGATTTCAATATTTTTCACGAATTTCATGTCGTGTCGTACCATCAACCTGACCAGTTCTTCAAATGATGTCTTGCGGGGATTCCAACCCAGCAAGGTTCTGGCTTTGGTGGGATCACCCAGGAGCTGTTCCACTTCGGCCGGGCGGAAATATTTGGGATCTACCTCTACCAACACTTTCCCGGTAGCAGTGTCTATTCCTTTTTCATCGATGCCCTCACCTTCCCAACGTAACGTGATGCCGGCTTCGGCAAAGGCAAGCGTACAGAATTCTCGCACGGTGTGCATCTCGCCGGTAGCCACCACAAAATCTTCAGGCGTATCATGCTGAAGCATCAGCCACATACATTCCACATAATCTTTGGCGTAACCCCAGTCCCGCAATGCGTTCAGGTTACCGAGATAGAGTTTATCCTGTTCGCCCTGGGCGATACGGGCCACGGCAATCGTGATTTTCCGGGTGACGAAGGTTTCTCCCCGGCGTTCACTCTCATGATTGAAAAGGATACCATTTACGGCAAACATGCCATAAGACTCCCGGTAATTCTTCGTGATCCAGAAGCCATATAACTTTGCCACACCATACGGACTACGCGGATAAAAGGGAGTGGTCTCTTTCTGGGGCACTTCCTGCACCAGCCCGTAAAGTTCGGATGTAGAGGCCTGGTATATTCTGGTTTTCTTCTCCAGCCCAAGGATACGGACGGCCTCCAACAGGCGGAGCGTACCTACGGCATCGGTCTCCGCCGTATATTCCGGCACGTCGAAACTTACCTTCACATGGCTCTGGGCCGCCAGGTTATAAATCTCATCCGGTTGCGTGGTTTGTATGATACGGATGAGTGAGCTGGAATCGGTCATATCGGCATAATGCAGGTTGACGAGCCTGTCCCGGTGCATGTCCCTTACCCACTCATCAAAATATAGATGTTCAATACGGGCGGTATTGAATGAGGATGAACGACGGATAATCCCGTGTACTTCATATCCTTTTTCTATCAACAACTCGGCCAGAAACGATCCGTCCTGTCCGGTAATTCCTGTTATTAATGCTACTTTCGTCATATTATTATTTACTTCTTAAATCAACAATAGGGACTTGATTTCAGTCCATGTCACTGCTTAATCCAGCCAAAGATACATCTTTTTTCATGAGTTCCGGTTTATTCTATATATCCATTTTCAGATATGACTTGACAACTTCTTTAATAGAGGATATTTCCCTTAGATCCTCATCAGACAAGTCTTCCATTCTGAATGAACAGAGTAAGGCGTCCTTCGCTTTTTCCGGATCCTTTTTATCAAACTATACTTGATACAAAGCCGGATTTGCCTCCAACAACGATCGATATTGATTTGGTATAACGGAGGTGAAGTGCTTTAGAAAAAGAATCATAAATTATATATATGTCAATTTTTTTTATAAATTTGCAAAAAACCGACAAGTCAAAAAAAAGAAAATGAACAGATTCGGTCGTAAAATAAGAGAGTTGCGTGAAAAAGAGAGTCTCTTGCTTAGACAGGTAGCTGCTAATCTGGAAACAGATACTGCGCATATAAGTAAACTGGAGCGGGGTGAACGTAAAGCAAAAAAGGAACAAGTTATAAGGATTGCTCAAATACTTAATGCAAATTCTAATGAACTATTGACCTTATGGTTATCAGACCAAATATATGAGATAGTAAAAAATGAAAAAAACGCAATACAGGCATTGGATATTGTAAAAAATGAAATAATTGACAAAAACATATGAGTTTAATTAATAGAGGGATACGGAAAAAGTTGATTCAAATAAGCGAAGATGGCAAGCAAATTACTTATCTACGTCAAAGGAAAAGACCCCGCACTCCCACAAATCCCGAAGAAATAGTGCAGGTAGAAACATACTTGAAATTAATATTTGATTATAATTATAAACCTGAAAGGATTAAATTATATGAACTCGTTAAAATGGGTAGTGGCTCTAAAGAAGCAGATATTATAGTCTACAACGATGACGAGTGTACGGAACCATATATTGTTGTCGAATGTAAAAAACAAGAAGTCAGTGAGGCTGAGTTCCAACAGGCAATAGAACAGGCATATAGTTATGCTTACGCATTGCCCAATAATGTAAAATACCTTTGGGTAACTTCCGGTATCAAAAATGAATATTATGAGGTAAACAAAAACAAATATTCTCGTGTCGAAAAAACCAATATACCAAAATATGGTGTAAATAAACTTCCGAATTATAATTTCGTTTATGACGCAGAGAATGTTTCGACACAAGCGGGAGAGCAGACTTTTTCGGATTTGTCAGTTATTACCCAAGGCGAACTAACCCGCACTTTCAAACAAGCCCATGATGCTCTTTGGGGTGGTGGTCAGTTGAATCCTTCAGAAGCTTTTGATGAACTCGATAAACTAATCTTTTGTAAAATCTGGGACGAACGTAAAGATAGAAGAACGGGAGAACCCTATGATTTTCAAATCATAACTGCGGATAAAGAAGAAATTAAAAATTGGAATAAATTAGGAGAAAGAGAACTGAACCAGGCTATCCGGAATTTAGAAAACAAGAGATTAACTGAGAGAATATTTAAACTCTATGAGGAAGGACGGAAAAAAGATCCGGAAGTATTCAGGGATAATATTAGGCTTTCCCCTGAAAAAATAAGAACGGTTGTAGGCTATTTACAAGGAATAAATTTAGGAGAGACTGATTTAGATGCTAAAGGCCGAGCTTTTGAGACATTTATGGATTCATTCTTCCGAGGTAATTTCGGACAATATTTTACCCCTCGTCCCATCGTGAAATTTGCAACAGATGTTCTACCTATAACAAATGAATCATTGGTATTAGATACTTCGTGCGGCAGTGGAGGGTTTCTCCTATATTCATTGGATAAAGTTCGGAAGCAAGCAAATGAGTTATATCCCAATTATAAGAAAGACGTTAGGCAAAGTCAACGGCATTATAAGCATTGGCACGATTTTGCGGAAAAAAATCTTTATGGTATAGAAATAAACGAGCAAATATCCCGTACTGCTAAAATGAATATGATTATCCATGATGATGGACATACGAATGTAATAACGGCAGATGGGCTTCTTTCACCAGAAAAACTTGAAGAAGTTACAAAGAATAGGGGTTTCGTGTATAATAGTTTTGATTTTGTTATAACCAATCCTCCGTTTGGAAGCATAGTCCGCCAAACGGAAAAGGCTTATATGAAAGAATATAAGCTTGGCAAGAAAGAAGAAGATTGGTTGGCAGTAATAGCAAAACCCGAGACTCAGAGAGATAATCAGAATACAGAAATATTATTTATCGAGCAAGCTTATCACTTTCTGAAAGAAGGTGGATATTTAGGCATTGTCATTCCCGATGGGATATTGACAAACAGCAGTTTGCAATATGTGCGCAATCAGATCGAAGATTGGTTCCGTATAATTGCAATTGTATCTATGCCTCAAACAGCATTTATGTCAACCGGAGCAGGTGTGAAAAGCTCTGTAATATTTCTCAGAAAATGGTCGAAAGAAGAATCAGAAAAAATCTCTACTCAGAAATTCACTTTACAACAGACTTTAAGAAATGAGCATAAGTACCAGGAAAGTATCTATGCATTGGATAAAGAAAAAAAACAGGTTATTAAGAATTGGATTGGTTTTGAAAATACGACAGGCGAAACAGACAAAAAGAAAGTTGAATCAACAGATGCATTCAAAGCATGGAAAGCCGACATTAATGCAATGTATTCCCAAAAAGTGAATGATATAAAAGATGAGCTAAACGAATTATATCAAATAAAGAAAGTTCAAACGCTTGCAGATTACCCTATCTTTATGGCAATTGCTCAGGAAATCGGTTATGATGCAACTGGAAAACCCACAGCGGCTAATGAATTAGATACTATTGGTAAAGAATTAGTTAAGTTCATAGACAAAATAGAAAATAATGAATTATGATGCAAAAATATATCAACGACCTGTATATTCAGAAAGACTTGATAAAATAGTTGAAATACTAACAAAGGATTTTAAAATTGAAGTTTAATGAATAGTATATCTAAAAATATAGACCCTTCCAAAATATTCATAGTACAACGTTCAGAAATAGAAGACCGGTGGGACCCAATGTATTATAGGCCGGAGATCGCTAATCTTGAAAAAAAAATAAGAGTCGTTTCTACAAAAAAACTCCGTGATTACGTAGTTAGAATATCAAGTGGAGCAACTCCTTCTGTAAAAGAAGAAGATAAGTATTACTCTAATAAAGAAAAAGGAATTCCTTTTTTGCGGGTTCAGAATTTACAACCAAATGGGAAGTTAGCTTTAGAAGATGTGAAATTCATAAATGAATACACCCACGAGAATTATTTAAAACGAAGCCAAGTTTCTGAAGGAGATTTATTGATAAAAATCACTGGGGTTGGTCGTATGGCAATAACTTCCATAGCTCCTGATGGTTTTGTTGGGAATACAAATCAACACATGGTTATCATTAAAACCAAGAACAAAAAAACAAGTGAATATCTTGCCAATTATCTCAACCTTGATATCGTAGAAAAGTTGGCTTCACGTCGCTCTACCGGAGGAACACGACCAGCACTGGATTATCCTGCATTAAAATCAATTCCCATTATTGAAGGAATTGATTTTACGGTAATTCAAGAAGCCGAGAAGCTTAAAGAACTTAAAGAACAAGAAGCTAAAACATTATTGGCTACAATCGATGATTATTTAATTAAAGAACTAAGTCTTAAATTACCCGACAGTAATAATACTCTTGAAAGCCGAATGTTTACTACTCAATTCAGTGATATAACAGGTAGTAGATTTGACCCTTTCTATCAAAAAACAAAAAACGACAAGATTGAAAGCCGGATATATAAAAATATTGCTTTGCGAGCAATCGCAAAGATAGAAAAAGGGAACAGTATTACTAAAGAAAAGATTATCCCGGGTAGTTATCCCGTTATTGCAGGGGGACAAACAAGTCCTTATAGTCATGATGAATATAACTTTGAGGGCAATTGCATCACTGTAAGTGCTTCCGGTGCATATGCTGGATATGTATGGTACCATACTACTCCTATCTTTGCGTCTGATTGCAGTGTTATAAGGTCAATAAATGAGAAAAATGTCCTAACAGTATACATTTATGATTTATTAAGGTTAAAGCAATCGGAAATTTATTTAATGCAACAAGGAGCAGGGCAACCTCATGTATATCCTAATGACTTGGAAAAAATAAAAATTCCTATTGTCCCGTTAGAAAAACAACAAGAAATCGTAAATCATGTTAGAGTTATCCGTCATAAGGCAATACAACTCCAACACGAGGCTAATGAAATATTAGCACAAGCGAAAAGACAAATTGAAAAAGAAATATTAGGAGAAACATTATAATGTCTAAATTTAAAAGGGATTTCCATCTGTTTTAACGTTTCCCGTCGCCCATGCCCTGTCACTGATTAATCGTGATTTTGAGTGTGTTCTATTTCAATCCATTTATTTATTTAGTGGGATAAATATTCATATTTTTAATGATATGAGAAATTTGAGATACATTTGTTATTGCAGAAATAAGTATGTTATAGAAGTGAATGTAGATAATCCGCCGTATCCTTTAGGCCGCTTTTTCTTAGACGGTCTAATACTTCATATTCGTCCAAATCAGGATTTTTTTTGTGTAATACCATTTCTTTAAAAGCTTCAATTGCTGTCTCCGCGTTCAAATCAATGATATCGGTCAAGAAATCATCAGCCGTTTTGATTTTCATACCATAACTTTCCAGAATTTTTTCAGGAAAATGTTTAAGATTATTTGATACGATTACGTGTGCATTTGTTTTAATAGCAGCAGCCAATACGTGCCGGTCTTTTTCATCCGGCAGACATAAATGTTCGATAAGGTTTTCGTAATGTTCTACTAAAGCATCAGGAAAAGCGGTATTCGCTTTCTGAACCCGTTTTTCCGATTCTTCCAACGAAACACCTTTTCTCCTCATTACCTCCTTCCATTCATCAAATATATGATTACTCCATTTCGGAGTGTACATTTCATAATGTGCAAACCAGAAAAGCAAGTCCCGTATTATCACCGGATAAATCACATTGGTATCCAGCACAGCTGTAAATCGAACGCTATGAATCATAAAGCCCTAATTCTTCATCGGAATTCATTATATCGATAAGGTGATTTTTCTGTACCTCTTTCATCCTCTGTTTGTATATCATCACGTCCTCAAACTTAACCCGCCGGTGTTTACCCACTTTGGTAAATTCAATCACTCCTTCTTCCAGTAGTTTAACCAAATAAGGCCTGGAGCAACCCAGGATTTCTGCGGCACTTTGCGTGGTAATTTCTGTTGCGATAGGTACTATCGAAATAGGTTTCCCCTGACTCATCGCCTTCAGTATCTCTCCTAAAAGGTTCAGGGCCTTTACGGGGATTATGAGCTTTTCCCCAGTCTCTTCTATTTCGATTTCAGCCTGGTCTGTTTTTAACAAATTAATAGCCGAAATTAAAGGAGAATATGATTGCTTAGCCAGTTTTCGATCTTGCTTGCTTGGTTTTTTTATTTCATTTATTGCTTCCATTTTTCTTTTCATTTTGCTTTCCGCACAAAGATAAACGAAATAATCGAATCAAATAAAATAATCGAAATATTTAACTTACTTCACCTCTCTCCATCGGTTCTCTTTCAAGCTTTGTATGGCGATGTAGAAGGCTCGGACACAGAACTCCGAATACTTACTTTTATCTTCAGAGTACCCTCCGGAAGAACGGAGAGGGTCAACATCCCGGAATACGCACAGAGTCCAATGAAAGTCTAATAATTAAGTGGGCATGGAATCTATATTTAACTTGTAATTCACACCCATCTCTTATGAGGAAAAATATCAATCTTATGGGGAATTGAAAGAATCCTATAATCCGCTTATAATTCACGTATTACAAGAATACACATTACTAAGATATTATTCTTATGGGGAAAATTATCAATCTTATGGGGAATTGAAATCGTCATTCCGATACTAACTGAACCAATTGAGCATACATTGAAATGTCTTGATTAAACATCTCTTTATTCAGGGAATACCGGGTAAATTTTTGAGCTTTTGTCACAAGAAGAAGTTTTTGCTTTTTGGTAAATCTGTACTATCTTTCACCAGAAAAGCAATGGTGGGAATCCCTATTTCTTCATCGGAATTCATTATCAAAATGTTAATTATAATATTTTTTGTAAAAAAGTTTTGTGTTTAATAGATCACACCCTACATTTGTAAAATGTGAGGCGTGTGAATTTTAATGCTTTAGGTTTTAGATTCTTTCTAAATATCTGCTGAAGATTGTTTCCGCATCAGTGAAGCAATATCGAATTTATCCGATCTGAATATTCGGGGTTTTATCTTAACACCAAGGGAATGCAATGCATTACCCGGTACCAAAGCCAACTCAGGAAGGAATCGGCATGAAAAGGATTCTGACAAAGGATCGCCATCTAATTGTACAAATAATCTCCTACTTGTACGTGCTCCTTTTTGTATATACGGCCATCAGTAAACTGCTGGATTTTGAGAACTTCGGGATACAGTTGGCCCAGTCCCCTCTGTTGAGTGCCTATGCCGGATTGATAGCCCCGTCCGTCATCATCGTCGAACTGCTTATTGTCGTGCTGTTATGCTTTAAAGCCACCCGGCTCACCGGCTTGTACGCCTCTTTCTTCCTGATGATTGCCTTTACCGTCTATATCTATTTGATACTCAATTACAGCGATTTTATTCCCTGTTCCTGCGGCGGGATCATTGAAGAACTCAGCTGGACGGAACACCTGGTATTTAACCTTGTTTTTGCCGCATTGGCATTGGCAGGCATAGTACTGGTAGAAAAGGAAAAAAGTACGCCTGCCGGCGCTGTTATGCTGAAAACCGTGCTGCCTTCCCTGATGGCTGTGGGCGTGGTGGTGGCATTGTTCCTGTCGTCGGAGCATATCATTAAAAAAGAGAACAACTTCATAAGGCGATTTGGTCAACATCCGGTAAGGGATGAGATAGCGTTCGACTTAGGAGTGAATTCCTATTACTTTGCCGGTATTGCTGACGGACAGGTCTACCTGGGGAATATTACCGCACCTTTTATTCTCACTACTGTGGATACAGCATTGACTACAAAAACTGAAAAGAGGATACAACCCGATGATACCGAACATCCGTTCCGTTCCATCCAAATAAAGGTAAAATCTCCCCATTTCTATATGTATGACGGGAGTGTGCCGGTGATTTACCGGGGTCGGTTGGATGATTCGCTTGCCCGTACCATCAGTTATGCAGATTGTTATTTCTCCCAACTGGAAGTGATAGACTCCGTACATTTCGTCTTCAGGACGCAAAGCACTGAAACCAGGGCGCAGGTATTGGGAAAACTCGCATTGGAGCAAGACCCAAAGGTTATACTCAACCACGAACTGTTGGAAAAACAAATCGATGGCGTATTCGATACGGACGGGCAGTTGCTCCGGGACGATATAACCGGTGAACTGGTCTATATCTACTTTTATCGCAATCAATTCATGGTGGTGGACAGCAGCCTGCACCTTTCCCGCAGGCTGCATACCATCGACACCATATCCAGGGCGCAGGTGCAGGTCCGTTCATTGTCGGACGGACGGCACAAAATGGAGGCGCCCCCATTGCAGGTCAATAAGAGGTCGGCCGTACATAACCGGGTGCTGTTCAATGAATCCAACCTTATGGGGAAATTCGAATCCCGTGAGATGTGGAATCAGGCATCCATTACCGACATGTACCGGACCGACAGGCAGGAGTATCTGGGCAGTTTTTATGTGCACAACCGCGGTGGCCATAAAATGACCCGGATGATCGTCACGGACGAACATTTGTTTGTTTTGTCCGGCAACGAAATCGTACGTTACCGCTTTGCGCAATCGGTAACGCGGCATTTCATCAAAACAGGAGACGCCGAAAACCATAAAGAGTAGGCATCATTCTAAATTTTTTCAACATGAAAAAGTTTAAACAGTTTCTTGTGCCGGCTGTGGTCATATTGATGGGAGCCGGTGCGGCTTTTGCGACCAATGCATCCCAGAAATCGCAGAGTATAGAAACCGGGTACTACTTAGATGAGTTTACTGAAGAATGTAAACCTTCACCTGTAGAGTGCTCTACCTCCGGTACAACTATATGTACATGGAATGATGGGTCAAATACCCATATCCTGTATCGTAGCGGAACTGCCTGTACAGAAGAGATGTATAGGTCTGATAATTAAGTTGCAAAGGAGGGTGCCGGGCACCCTCCTTTTAGTCCAACCCTTTGTGAATCCATTCACAATCTGTTTCATCCTTTAGAAAATAATCAAGCCAATTCAGAATTCTCATACACAGGTCTTTACTTGTCATACTATCCATGATCGCATGCCCCTCGTTAGGGTAAAATAACGAAATAACCTCTTTACTATTTCTCTTCAGACCGATATAGAACTCCATCGTCTGCTCCCAATAAATGTTCTGGTCTTTCATCCCCGTCCATAATAAAATCGGGGCATCTAACTGATCTACATAATGGATCGGATTATTTCGAAAGTAAAGTTGCTTGTCTTCACTGAAACTTTTATTCATTTTATATTGACCATTTTCAAACTGATAATAAAAAGGACTGGTGAAATTGTAATTAAATGAAAAATAAGAACGGATAATATTACTGTTTCCCGCTCCGGACACATAAGTTGCAAAACGGTTGGAATGGGTAGCTATGAAATTGGTCTGGTAACCTCCGTGCGAATGCCCTATAAGGCCGATCTTATTCCTGTCGATGGATGGAATCTTATCAATGGCATCCAATCCATTATTCACGCAATCCAATGCCGATAATCCTGTTCCTTCAGTACCATATACGATATCAGGGAAATAGACAAAATATCCTTTTTCAAGCAACAGCCGCAGATCAAATCCATCGCTATTGACACTTCCGTAAGTCGATGCCGGATAATGGTTCGACCGTTTACGTTGAACTTCGTAAATATGGACAACCATGGGATATATTTTCAAAGAATCGTAATATAGAGGGTAATAGAGGATACCACTAAGTGGTCTTCCCTGACTATTGGTGTAAGACACAATCTCCTGCCTTAAGGATAAAATTGCCTTATCATGTTTATTGCTTTGAAACAGGCACAATTCTTTTTCACCTCTTTTCTTGTATATAACCCGTGGGGGTAAATTATAATCCTCTTCTACCCATGAGAACTGATTATAGGAATTGTTCCATACCAGCCACTGTATGCGTCGGGAAGTAGGAGGCACAATTATCTCGGTGATACCCTTGTGCCACAAAACATAGGATGTAATATTTTCTTTTGGGTCAGATAACTTTATCACCAGCGGTTCTGTAAGACAGACATGATGTCTTCTGAACTGGCCTTTAGGGCTTGATATCTCTTCCCGGGATCCGTTTACGATACTTGTCTGGTACCCCCTGAACGTGATGGCTTCGGATAGTAGGCCGTTTTCAATATCTAATTTCCATAACGCCCCTTCCCTCTCAAACAGTACAGTATTGCCATCATCAGTAAACCATGGCTTCTCAATATTTTCTGACTGTATGTTTTTTTTGCTTCCCGAAGGGATATGATAAAGGGTCCACTTGCTTTTCCGCGATGAAAGGGCATACTCGCCATTACCTGACAGGTAGAGGTCTTCTGTAATCGTGTCAAGGGAAGAATAACTGTTCTGAAGCCTGTCGTAAACTGCAATCTGTAACGGAGTCCTGAATATAGTGTAATCCTGGAGTCGATAGGGGTCGAAGCATAAAAAGTACTGGTCATTATTTGTATTGATACAAGCAGTCAGACTGTCGTTCCCTATAGGCCATATTTTTCTATTCTTTGGCTCCCATACATAATAGGAGTTATGGTTTCCCGGAAAGAATTTCTCCTCCAACCTGTTGTCATTACCATACCAGATATCAACTACCGGATTGCCTTTCTCTTCTTTTTGTACCTGAAGATGTAGAAAAATCTTGCCTTCATTACCGATTGCCTTACCGGATACTTTCTTAATAGTGAGCGGAAGCAAATCCTTTAGCGGATAACACTCTCGGGTTGTCAGATCGAGATATAGCATTTCCCGGGTCTCACTCTCCGGATTATGCTCATAGATAATCAAGTCTTGTTCCCCGGGGTCTGTCTCCAGTGACACTATCTTACGACCGGCATTGTATATCTTTTGTTGTTTTCCATCCATTAAGCAGTAAATCTCATATTCATTATGGTGGTTTTCAACGATCGAATATATATTACCGCCCTCCGTAACATAAAATCGGGTCACATTGTCCAGGGCATTCAAAAGCTTACCATTGCAATCACGTAATTCAAGCCTGTTTTCTTCTTCCTCGTTATAATAAAGCAGGAACTGGCTGTTCTTATTCAGGATCCGGATCCATTTTACGTTCTTAAAAAAGATACCTGTTGGTTCTTCAGGATTCAATAATTCTGTCTCTTGAGGTCTTTGAATAAGGAGGTTATTATTGCTCAAGGAAACAAGGATTTGCACCTTGGTTCTGTATCCGACAGGTTTTTCAGGACTATGACTATTAATAATCAGTACCGTATCATTATTCATAGGATACCATTTCTGGACAGTTACCCATTTGCCGTTATCGCTGATTGAACGGACAGAAAGAGTATGATATCCGTCTGCAAGCATTCGCAGACTATCTTGTTTGCCCTGTTCCGGCAATTCTCTGCCTGTCACAAAAGGCAGGCAGAGAAATAAAGGAAATAGGATAGTCCACATCTCAGTATCCGGAGTTTTGCGGTAACAGGTTGGGATTTAGCAGTATTTCTTTCTGGGGTAATGGCCAAACCTGTTTGGAGACTTTCCAGTTTGGTTTCAGGGAACTTAGTACATCTAGCCGGTCCATGCGTTTAAGATCGATAAAACGGTGTCCGAACTCGGTGAAAAACTCACGCCTCTTTTCGATCAGCAGTTCATCGATAAAATCATCCCCTGACAAGGAAGTGAAAGTGTCCAACCCCGCCCTTTCACGGGTGGCATTCAGATACGGCAGGGCTTCCTCTATCCGGTTTTGTTTTGCCATGGCTTCCGCCATGATAAAGTACAACTCTTCAAGGCGGAAGATAATGGAGTACTCGTTGTTGTTGGTGCCATCCAGGTTTTTATACTTATAAGGTCTGTACCAGTTATTACCGTTATGGGTCACTTCTCCTATCCATAACTGTTTGCGCAGGTCTTCACCGGAAAAAGTATTCAGGAGGTCCCCGGTAAGGGCATAAGCATGGGGAGCGGCACTGGAGAAATAATAAAAGGCTGCCTCCTGTGTGGCACCGTTGTTGTTCTGCGGTTTTAGCTGCCAGAAGATATGTGTTCCCGATTTGTGGAACACCTCATTGATATCTTCCTGAAACTCGTATAGGGATGATTCCAGAATTGTTTTAGCCACCAACTCTGCCTGCGCCCATTCATTCCTCAGAAGGTAAATTCGCGCCAATAATAGCTGTGCTGCCTTCCGGTTAGGGTAGATGCGTTCCGCATCCCGGTATTTATCTTCCAGTAAACCCACAACCTCGGTCACATCCGCTTCCAGCATAACCAGTATATCCGAAGCATCTGTTTTGCTTAAGGTGCGGTTATATTCATAATCGAGGCTGGTTGTATAAGGTATATCACCGAAAAGTTGCTGCAGGTAAAAGTATATCAGCGAACGCAAGAGCAACGCTTCCCCCTTGATTTGTTTCTTATTCTGATCGCTTAAGGCGGTAGACTGTTCCACGCCCTGGATAATCGAGTTGGCATAATATACCTGCGCATATGCTTTCGTCCAGACGGATGCAATGACCGTGTTGGATTCCTGCTGCTGGTTCTGATATATATCCACAACGCCGTTCTGGTCGTTGGTATAGCAATCCACCTCATCCGCATAGGACGCCAGCAAGGTAGAAGCGGTATAATATCCTGCACCTGTAATAACCGATTGGTCCCGAAGGTCTGCATACAAGCCCGATAGTGCGGCATTCGCTGTTTGAACGTCTTCAAACACTTGTTCAGTACTGACCTGAGAGGAAGGAAAATCAACCTCCACCAATTTGTCACATGCTGCCAGAAGCAGTAATACCAAACAGAAAAATATATCTATTATCTTCATAAGATCTGTTTTAAAAGTTTATTTGCATTCCCAATGCATACGTTTTTAAAGGAGGCAAAAAACCTGTTGTAGTAAACTCGGGATCAAGCCCGAAATAATTGGTAAAAGTCAGAATATTTTGCCCCTGCGCGTAGAACAGGATATCGCGTATATATTTATTTACCGGAAGGCGATAACTGAACTGAACGTTCTTCAAACGGATAAAAGATGCATCGCCGACAGTAGCCGTACTGCTCCGATAGTATGCCAGCAATTGGTTTTTCTGCGGATTGCCCCCGCTGGTATAAGGCATATACTTGCCATTTTTATTTTCTTCAGACCATACATCCAGGTATTCCACCGGTTGATTATTCATTGTGCCCGGATTCAACATCAGGGAATTGTAATTGGATTGTCGTTGTTTTACAAACTGGAACAGGAATGAAAATTCCCATCCTTTATATGTCATCCGGTTATGCCATCCTCCAAAGCACTTTGGCCCCACATCTTCAATAACCTTGTTATCGTCGGGAGAAGATATGCTGCCATTGTCGTTATAATCGGTAAAAAGATAGAGCCCGGTTTCATTGTCGATGCCCTCAAAATTATAAACCTTCATAATGGAGACAGGATATCCTATCTCATAAGAGTTGGCGTAAGTTGAACCTTCCAGCCCGGGAAATTTCACAAGCTTGTTTCTTGGAAAACTAATATTCACATTGCTGTCCCAAATGAACTCTCGGGTTTGTACAGGAGTAGTATTGAGTTCAAGTTCCCATCCCTTGTTCTCGACTGTGGCCGGCAGGTTGGCCTGTATGCTGCTAAAGCCCGTAGTTGCCGGTAATGGTATACCTACCAGCTGGTTGCCGGACCGGTTCCGGTACCAGGCAGCAGTGAAATGTATCCTGTCCTTCACAAACCCGGTTTCAATGGCTACTTCCTGTTTCGTCGTTTTTTCCCAACTAAAATAAGGATTGAATAACCTCGAGGGGGAGAGGCTGGTACTACCACCATATAGTTTGTTGCTGACGATATAGTTATCAAGGTATTGGTAATCTCCTATAAGGTCGCTGCCGGTAATACCATAGCTGGCTCTGATCTTTCCAAAACTGAGCCAATGACAATCTCTCAGAAAATTCTCCTTGGAAAATAACCATGCTGCACCGATTGCCCCGAAATTTGCGAAGCGGTTATCGGGACCGAACCGGCTGGAACCGTCACGACGGCCGGTAAGGTTAAATATATACCTCTCTTTGTACTGGTAATTGACCCTACCAAAGAGGGCTGCATATTTGTATTGGATCTTCTCATCGTTATTGACCGTTATAGTTGTTGCAGCAGTAATATTGGTGATCAGGGCGTTACTTTGAAAGCCGGAGCCAAACAGCCTCAATTCGGTATTTTGTCTTTCCTGAAAAGTCCCCCCTACGAGAAGGTCTATCTCGTGGTCATTAAACTTGTGTTTATAGTTTAACTGTGGCTCAACAATATAGGAGAACATCTGCCGTTGTCTTTTAGAAGCCGTGGATCTGGCCGGAGTAGCCCCAATGGCAGGATTAAGTCTCGTATGTGGGGAGAGGGAGAGTTCGTCACGCATAACGATATTCATACCTCCGTTGAGTACAAAATAGAACGAAGGAAATACCTCGAAGCTCAGGTTAAGGCCTGTATTAATGGTTTTGCTTTTATTGGAATAGGTGGAGACGTAAGCCGCTACCGGATTGGCAAAAGTACTGTTTTCCCAGTTCGGGCTACCGTCTTCATCGTACAACTCGGGAGCGTTGGGACTGAGAGTTAGCGTCTTACTGGTAATATCCGTCTGGATAAGGTTATTGGATTGATCTGAAAACAATACTGAAGCATTCAGTCTTAGCCTATTGTCGTTTGAGTGATGGTTCAGGCTCCCTGACAGGTCATTGGTTTTGTACCTGAAGTCTTTTGCAAATACCGTGGTTTGCTCATTATGGCTCCCGCTTATAAAAAAATTCGTGTTTTCACTGCCTCCGCTAACCGAAAGCTGTACGGTGGAATTGACGGCTGTTCTGCCAATCAGTTCGTCTTGCCAGTCAGTATAACGTCCCTGATCCCATGTACCATTGATATCATACGCATTAGCTGGATAATTAGTTATGCCATCGTTGGCAAATGCCTGCCGTCGCATATCCAGATATTGTTCAGTGTTCATAAGTTCCATTTTATTGGCAACCTTGCTGAAACCGTAACTGCTGTTGATACTGAAAGCTCTTTTATCCCCTGACTTTGCTTTTTTTGTAGTGATCAGTATGACTCCGTTGGAGCCACGCGATCCATAGATGGCTGTGGCATCGGCATCCTTCAATATCTCGATACTTTCGATGTCAGCAGGACTTATGGCACTCAGGGGATTAAACTCACCCAAAGGCATAATGGCGGGTGCTAAAGCATTGGCTTCCGAACTCACCGGTACCCCGTTGATGACATTCATGGGGTAATTTCCAGCTTTTCTTAAACTATTGGTACCACGTATTTGTACGTTATAACCACCGCCCGGCACCCCACCCCCCTGGGTGATGTTCACTCCCGCCATACGTCCCTGGACGGCGGCAAGCGCGTTGCTTACGGGCTGGTTCTCGATCTCTTTGGCGGTTACCCTGGCAATGCTCCCGGTACGGAGCTGGTCTTTTACGGTATAATATCCGGCATTCACAATCACTTCGGACAGTGCGGTGGCCTCTTCCTGCAATTGCACGTCTATTTGCGTTCTCCCGTTTACCGGAATTTCCTCTGTCCTGAAACCGATAAAGGAGAATGAAAGAACCGCATCCGTCGGCACACCTGCCAACGTATAACGTCCGTCGCTTCCGGTGGTCGTACCACGGGGAGACGTTCCACGGATCACTATGCTGACACCCGGCAGCGGGCTACCTGACGATTCGGTAACCCGCCCGGTGACGGTGACCGTTTGTGCAAAAGTAGAGTTTATGAAAATAAGGGAACCTGCCATCAGCAGGAACAACAACCGGTACCGTGTGCATATATCCCGTAAGACGGTTAATAACGACAGGCAACGCTCAGGATATTTAGATTTATCATTTATCATCATGGTGTATCTGTTTATATTACAGTCCGACAAAAGATTTGATCCATTACAAGCGGCAAATACCTTGTCGGCGTTTAGTAAAAAATTAAAAGGTATTTCCGGCGAATGCCGACTGAGAGAGGAGAGAGTTAACAGATAGCTGAAACCCGGTGCGGTATTAGACAATCGTGCGGGCGTAAAATATATATGCAGGGATATAAAAAAGAGGCGCGGACGATTGCCTATTCCTTTAGTCAGGCTCCGCAAGGGCCTTCACACGAGAATAAGACAATGTCCACGCCCTTATTGCTAAGGGCGCTTCCATTCTTGGCCTCGTGTGAGAATTTTGCGGATTCGACTAAAAGACCAAAAAGCGCTATATTACTTCGTACCGTAGTTTAACGACACAAAGATAATAATTCGTTATAAATGCTGTTATGTTTTCATATCCTTTTCTTTAAAGTATTATAATCATCAGACAAAGATATAGGATATACAAGGAGAATGAAGAATATTAGGGGTTCATATTTATTAATTTGGGGTTCTTATTTATTACAAAGAAAAATTTTGACTATCTTTGAAGATATTCTATAAAACCCTATAAAATATACTGGTATGGAAACAGTTGAACAAAGAACAAAGAATAAAAACACGCATCATGGGCACGCCGTTAAACGTTTCCGGACTACATTGGGAAAGAAGCAGGAGGTGCTGGCCGCCGATATGGGAATCAGTCAGACTCTTGTCTCTTTTTACGAGAAGAAACAAGTTATAGAGGATGAGATGATCGATAAATTTGCCAAAGCGCTGAATGTAGCTCCCGAATTGATCAAGGAACTGGAGGAAGATCCGGTAACAGTGATTATTGAGAATAATACTTTTGAGAAAGGAAATAATAATGTAGGTTACGTTACAGATAATACAATAACCAATAATCCAATCGAACAAATTCTCGAACTGACCAAGGAAAAAACCACCCTATTCGAACGGATGCTCGAGCTGGAGAAACGGATGCTTGAACTGGAAAAAGAAAAAAGTGCTCTTCTGGAACAATTGTTGAAGAACCAGAAATAAGATTCCGGCTTCTATCATTCCAATTTATCTCAAAGTACTCTGGGAAAATGAGGAATAGTATAAATGTAAGAGATAGCACAAGATTTGTCTTTTTAAGTACTAAATTAAATAATAAGCTATGAAAACAAAGTTTCCCGGCTATTTTCAACTTTCTCAAGATGAGATGAATAATTTATGGGATAAGGCGATAATCGCACTCGATGCAAATATACTTCTCAACCTATACAGATATTCTGATGAAACAAGAAAAGAATTCCTTATAATATTGAAACATCTGAAATCTCGTTTATGGATTCCTCATCAAGCGGTACAGGAATTTCTGGATAACAGGCTTATTGTGATTAATCAACAAGAAAAGACTTATATTGAGGCTAAAACAAAATTGTTGAAAATAGAAGAGGAATTTAAGGATACACGTAAACATCCTTTCATAGAAAATAAGCTATTAAATAATTTTACGATCTTAAATAAAGAGATTTGCGATCAATTAGAGGAAAGGAGGAAACTTTATTCAGAAAAGGTGACTGATGATGACATATTGATTGATATCAGTAAACTCTTAACAAACAAAATAGGTGAAGAGTTTCACCAAGAAGAGATTGACAAGTTATGTAAAGAAGGAGAAGAAAGGTACTCTAAAAAAATACCACCTGGATATAAGGACTCAGGCAAGAATAATGAAGAGAAGAATATTAAACAATATGGTGATTTTGTAGTCTGGAAACAGATATTAAGTAAATCAAAAGAATCTGAAAAAGATGTGATATTTATTACCGACGATAGAAAAGAGGATTGGTGGCTTATATTTAATGGCAAAACAATAAGCCCCAGACCTGAGTTAGTAAAAGAATTCAAGGAGTTTACTTCTCATACTATTTATATGTATCAATCTGATAGGTTTTATGAATATGCAATGAAATATTCTAATAAATCAGTTAATGAAAAAACATTCAATGAAATTAGTGAGTTAATTAAATCGGATGAAAAGAATCAACGTGATCATAGAAGTCAAAGTTGGGAAAAAGCTCGATTAGCAAAGCGAATTGATTTTATAAAACAGGAAAAAAAACATTTAGAAACAGATTACTCTAATCTGCTTGAAAAGCAGAACAATTTAATTAACAGAATGAATGAAATCCAGAAGAATTCGGATAGCACATTATCGGATAATTATGCGAATTACTTCAATCTTATAAAGCAAGAATTAATTTCCACGAGTGAGGGAATCAAAAATATAAGAAATAAACTTGAAAAATTAGAGGCAAAAGAAATTATGATGGAATATAATATTTCTAATAACCAGTTAGATTTTTTATAACAATACGAGGCATTTGTGGGGTGTTCAATTCCATCAAACTATATAACATACTGAGAGCATGAATACAATAAAATTTCCAATTGAAAATTTGACTGATGAGGAGGTTCTCAAAGAGTTTCTAAAACGATTTGAATGTGATGGTGCGGTTTTAATCTATATGGAATCAAATAGTGAATATGGATTTGGTAGATGGAGAAACCGAAAAGGTAAGGATTGGGTAAAGAACTTAATTAAACACATAAAATCCAGCTAATTAAAAAATTTATTGATTATGAAAGGGGGAGGATATACAACTAACTATTCTAGAGATTTACCGTCTAAGAATAATGATTGTGATAGTCTATCATTGACAGTTGACTTACATAATTTACAACCAAGTCTAAAGGACTATAAGGAAAGTGACATTTTGGCTGTTGAATTATATCGCGGTCTTATACAAGTTGTAGGCATTTATGGTATATGTGGATATGTGCCGGCTGCGCAAGAATCCAGATTATACAATTGTCTTGAGAAAGGTAAATCTTTCAGTGCAAAAATACTATCAATTACCGAGATAAGTTGTAGAGTAAGGATAACGCCTAACTAACAGTTAAATAATATGCTGAATATAATTGGAGGAAGCTATTTTGAAAATTGCGAAGAACCATCAACAAGGGATTTTTTTGGTTCAGGTGTAAGAGGTGCCGCTGCTCTCTCGATGAAAGGATTTGATATATCATTTTATAGTTGTATTTCAGCGGAACATAAATCTATCGCTGAATATTCAAGCAGATTGTTTGGATATAAATGTAATTATTTTTTAATTTCTCATACAATAGAATTTGAATATTACCATCCGTTATCTAAGCCATTAATAATCAATTACGATAGGAATGCAGACGTCAAGGAAATAATTTTAGATGATGAGGGAGATTTCTTGTATTACGGGATGTTAGAAGCCAATGCCAAAATAAATGGCAACTATGTTGTGTATGATCCTCAAAACCATAAGAGTTTTAAAGACACCAGATCAACAGCCAAACATCTTGCTATTATTTTAAACAAAAAGGAGGCCCAGCTTTTATCAAAGAATAAAAGCGAAGATTTAAAAACTATAGGTCGTGAATTACTTAAATCTGAAAATGCAGACGTAGTAGTTATAAAGAATGGGGCCAGTGGTGCTTTGGTTTTCTATGATGATAATGTACAGGATATCCCTGTTTTTAGTGCTGATAACGTATGGCCAATAGGGTCAGGTGACGTTTTTTCTGCAGTTTTTTCATGGAAATGGATTATTGAAAAGAAAAAACCATTTGAATCAGCTCTTTCTGCATCTATATTAACTGCTTATTACTGCCAATCAAAACTTTTGCCTGTAATTGAACCACTAGAACCATTAAAACCAATAGAAATAAAGAAATCAGTAAAGAATATTTATCTAGCTGGTCCATTTTTCACTATTTCAGAAAGATGGTTGATTAATGAATTAAGAAATTCGCTTCTAGATTTTGGGAATAAAGTATTTTCTCCTTTACATGATGTTGGTATCATAAATTCAAGTGATATGTATAATGAATCCAAACTCATTGCCGAAAAAGATTTAGCCGGAATAGACAATTGTGAGGTAGTTTTGGCTATATTGTCTGGTATGGACGCAGGAACACTTTTTGAAATTGGTTATGCTAAAGCTAAAAATAAAAAAGTGGTTGTTCTATCAGAAAACGTGAATGATAATGATTTAACTATGCTTATTGGTACAGGATGTGAGGTAACAAATGATATTGCAACTGCGGTGTATAAAGCGTCATGGTAGAGAAAAATGCATATATTATCGTAGGTCTCGGCTTTGGAGATGAGGGTAAAGGTTTAGCTACAGATTTTTTATGCTTACAGAATCCAAATTCGATTGTTATAAAATACAATGGAGGCCATCAAGCAGCACATCGTGTAATAACAAAAGAGGGGAAAAGTCATATTTTCTCTCATTTTGGTTCAGGTACTTTTAGAAATATTCCAACTTATCGCTCAAAGTATTGCACATTTGAACCAATGTCGTTTCTGAAAGAATATCAAACTTTAGGATCTATTCCTACTATGTTTGTTGATGAGGAGTGCTCCATCACAACATATTATGATATTCTTTTTAATCAAGCAATAGAAATTTCAAATGGTAAAAAAAGATTAGGGAGTTCAGGTGCAGGATATAGGACAACGATCGAACGTCAAAAGCAGTTAGATGAGAAGCTATTATTTAGAGATTTGTTTATAAATAATGAGTTTGAAAAGAAACTTAAAAGGATTCAAGAATACTATAGGACAAGAACAAATTTAGAAACTTCTTTTATTTTTGATTCATTCAATCATGAGGAAGAATTAGATAAATACCTCAAGGCCGTTGAAGAAGTGAAGAAGCTGGTATTTAACAAAACTATCATGCCTGTTAAAGAGAAAGGCATTTTTCTTTCAAACAAATGGGAAACATACATTTTTGAAGGCTCACAAGGCGTTCTTTTGGATCAAAATTTTGGAACAAAACCTCATATAACCCTTAGTAATGCAACTTCCAGAAACGCTCATGAAATAATGGAAAGGTACAAAGAGGTGAATTTTTTGAAATCTATATATTATGTAACGCGAGCCTATCAAACACGACATGGCTCAGGTCCTTTCAGAGAGAAAAGTCTAAATTTTGTTTTATATAATAATACAAATGAAAGTAACCATACAAACGAATTTCAGGGTGAGTTTAGGACAAATTTTTTAGATATCGATCAATTGAACTATGCCCTTGAATGCGACAATACATATTCCTATGGAATTGAAAAAAATTTAATTGTTACATGTTTAGATCATTTTCCTACTGATAAAATAAAAGTTTTTGAAGAAGACAAAGAAATAGAATTATACTACACAGAAATAGTAAAAAAATTAAAATTCAATTTCAAAAATGTTTATTATAGTTTCAGCGGATGTGCAGAATTCTTGTAATATCTTTCTCTAGGTTGGGGAGAAATTTAATTATGCGATATCATTTATAATACCCAACATTTTAACAGCTAGTTTTTTGCGGTCAAAATCTTGGGCTAGTTTTTGGCAGCCTGCTTTATATTTTTCTATTTGATCTGGGTTTGAGAAGAGGCGGTCTACTTTCCGGATAAAATCGTCTTCATTTTCCGGTTCATAAAATACACCGGCACCATACTGTTCAACGATTGAACGTGCTTCCCCGTCTACACCAAGCAAAATGGGGATTTCCATGGCTGATGTTTCAAATATTTTCGATGGAATAACTGTCGTGAATAAATCACTTTTCTTTAAGTTAATGATGGCTGCGTCGAGTATACTTAAATGATCTGATACTTCATCCTTTGGAATTGAATCCAACATGGTAACATTCCGGATATTCTCCGTCTTCACTTTCTGAAGCAATTTACCCTTTTCAGCACCGTCCCCGATAAAAAGAAAATGCAATGAGGGGTGGGATTCCATCATCCGCTTCGCACAATCCAGTATAAACCCAAGATTGTGTGCCATTCCATGTGTCCCGATGTATCCTAATACTACTTTATTTTCAAGATTTAATTTTCTGACCAAGTTTTGTTCTTTTGATCTGGGTTGATACAGACTAAGATTGGCCCCGTTCTTTACCACTTCTATCTTGTCGTCCGTAATGCCTTTTTCTTTAATAATGGTCTTGAATTTATCGGTAACAGTCACAATTCGTGTAGCACTTTTATAACACCATTTTTCCTCTTTTTCAAAATAACGGATAAACACATTATCTTTCATCGCACCTACTGTCTTAATGGATTCCGGCCACAAGTCGCGCACTTCCATAATCCAAGGTTTCCGTTTCCAGAATGAGAGCGTACGGCCCGCAAGTGCCGTAAAGAACTGTGGTGATGTGGCGACAATAATATCAAATCTTTCGGAAATCGCTGCGAAAAAGGAAGTTACCGAGAAAGAGATATAATCGAGAGTACGTAAAATAAATCCTTCGTTTTTCGTGATATACGTCCAGACTCTGATCACCTTTATACCATCAATCCACTCCGTACTTTTTCTTTTATTTTTATAGCCGTCATATACTTTCCCTTGAGGAAAATTGGGAAAGCATGTAACCACTGTCACTTCCGCCCCCGATTTCACCCACTCCCTGCAATGTTCGTAAGTGCGGGTGGCCGGCGCATTCACTTCCGGAGGAAAATTATCAGTCAAAAATAAAATCTTCATCTAAGTAGCATTATGTACGTGATAGATACGAATCGTAGTTCTTTCTTCCTTCACGTGGTAGACAAGCCTTTGGGCTTCTCTCAACTTATTAAAACCATCTGCAAACTGATAGCTTTCAATGTTTGCTTCCACAGCCGGGGTAAACTCTATAATATATTGTCTACCAATGCGCCATGCGCTACCTTCCCGCATGCAAGCTATATCCGGATGGAAATGGATATATCCCCTTATTTCATTCTCAGCATATCGCCCTTCTATCCTGTCGGTTATTACAACTTGTGCATCGGTCATCCCGAAACTACGTTGCAATATTATACCTGAATGACGATAACCATCGTGTCGGGCTGTCACTCCCGTTATGTTTTCCTGCAGAATAGTTGTTCTGGCCCTTCTCCCCACACGAAAGCCACTCCAAATCTGTGAAGAATTCTCATTATTGACCACTAACACATTATGTGCTTCCGAGGAACGTTCTTTCTGACGTCTGTCGTTTTTCTCGTAGGTGGAAACACCCGTATCGACGATACAAGGAATACCTTCAATATGCAGGATAAAGTTCAGATTATCCGCATGAGAATGGCCGGGTTGATAAGAAGGCGATATTTGTCCCACGTCACAAAGCAACTCAAACCGGTCGTTTTTGAACATCCTGTACCCAGATTCGCGTAAAGTTGTTTTTTTCTTTGTGATGTTCAACTGTCGTGCATATTCAAGCAGTTCTTTCGTTTCCGGGGCGATTCCGGGCGAAGCATCGTTTACCATGGGAATCACGCCCGAGTCAAATGTCATGTTCTCCAACCAGGAAAGCATTTTCTGCTCCGTTTCGTCTAATATTGACCAAAGGCTTACTTTAACCTCCCAAGCATTGGAAACAACCAAATTATAGCTATCCAACACTCTGGATAATATAATCTGGTGGTACATCGGCGACAATTCATAATGTGCCCCATCCTTTAGAATTTGCTCTTTCAGCTCTTTCCGTATAATTTTTGAAGCTTTCCTGTACAATGCATCATCTCTGAAATAATAAGCGCCGAACAATAATCCGAAGCCATTCTCTAAAAGATGATTTGCCAAAAGGTGATATTCCAAGTTTTTAGTGAGCCTTATGCAATCCAAATATAATTGCCGGTTTATTATTTCATCATGGATTTCATATCTTGACAGGAACTTCACCCAATTGATAATCCGCAAGGAAGTAGGATAAGGATCATAGCCATCTATATGCGTATGTTTTTTAGAGATGAAGTCATTTATCAACCGTAATCCCTCTTCTTTTGTAATATTTTCCTGATTCAGGAACTCGAAATAATTCAGGTTATAGATCCATAACTTCCCGAAATCACTGAAATTCCAATCTATCTCTTTAAAAGTCTTTACCCAGTTCAAGAACTCAAATGTGTTGTTTCCGGAATAGGAAGAAAAAGTCGGGATACAATGATTCATTTTTAAGGATGGGGACGCAGGAATAGTTTCAGGAACAGAAAAATTCACCCGTTTATTGGATAAACGATAATATATCTGGTACCATACCTGAATCGGTTTAAGATGGCGCAGGGTTTGAAAATACAGTCTCAATAATTTTTTCCTATTTCCATTCATAACATAATTGATCTCAAGAAAGGGGTACATCTTACCCTTCTATTTCAATCCATTTATTTTCTTTTAAGCTTTGTATGGCTGCGAAGCTGACCCGGGTGATGTTGACGATACTATCAAACGGGATAAGCGCCTCGCCACCTTGCTGCACTGTTTGAATAAGACGATGGAATTGGGTTTTATGTCCCTTGTCCATGGCTGTTTTCAATTTTGAAAAGCCTTTTACTCCAAAAGCTTCCGTCTTCCGGAAATTATCCATGATAAAAGTCCGTTCCTGAGAAAAGACTTCTACCCTTTCCTTCGAGTAAGCTTTAGAGCCGTTTGAGAAATAGTTGATTACCCCCGTGGATCCATTTTCCATTTTTAACAGGATACTGGCGTTGTCCGTGTTCTCTTCCGGATTCAGTCCCATGGCGTTCATACATACCGCTTTCACCTTGCTGCCGGTGAGGAATGCTATCAAGTCGATATAATGGCATGCCTCACCGATGATCCTACCTCCGCCGGTTTTCATATCCTGCACCCATACGTTAGCCGGAATAAAACCAGCGTTCATCGTGGCAATCACGTTCATTAGACTATCCCCTACCAATGACTTGATCTTTTGTATATGCGGGGAGAACCTACGGTTAAACCCGACAGTCAAGGTTTTCCCTGAATTTCCGTATGCCTCTATAATTTTCCGGAGTTCCTCTTCATTCAATGCGAGAGGTTTTTCCACAAACACATTCTTGCCTGCTTTCAATGACTCCACTACCATACCGGCATGCAGATTATGTCGTGTGGTAATCATCACCAAATCCACTTCATCGTCAGTCAAGATATCCTTATAACTGGTTGTTGAATTGGCAAATCCATACTTCTTGGCCATCAACGTTCCCGACAAACCACCCTGGCTGGCAATATATTTAAAATGCGCCCCACTGTCTTTCAGTGCCGGGAGCATGGTCATCTTGGTGAAGTTCCCGGCACCAATGATTCCGACTACACCTTTGGAGCCTGAGAAATTATGATCCTGCAACAACACCCTACTCTTCAATACAGCCGGATAATTGCTTTCCGGATAATTGATGATTGACGCAATTGAACGATGCGTACCGATATCATCGTAGATGCTGCCATAATCCAACAGATCCACCTCCTCTGTAATCATCTCTTTTACTGAAAGATTGGCCGAAGCAATGGTCTGGAGGATAGTCTCAAAATTACGCTTTTCCGTCCATCTCACATAAGGCAAAGGATAGTCTATTCCCTTATTTTCATAATTATCATCATACCTTCCGGCACCATAGGAGCAGGATACCTGGAAGGTAAGCTCTTTCTCATAAAATTCGGTACGGCTGATATTCAAACCTATAACCCCCACCAATACAATCTTACCCCGCTTACGGCTCATTCGGGCGGCCTGTGAGATGATGGCATCGGTATGGGTAGAAGCCGTGATGATCACACCGTCCGCTCCCACATTCCCGGTTTGTTCCTCCACGAACTTCACCACATCCCCTTTTCCTGAATTATAGGCGATGACACCCCATTTTCTGGCAAGGGCTAATTTTTCTTCATCCAGATCAGTACCGATTACCCGGCATCCGTTTGCTTTTAATAGTTGGGCGGTAAGCAAGCCAATCAGTCCCAGTCCGATCACCACCACTGTTTCCCCTAACGTGGGATTCAGCAGACGGATTCCCTGCAGGCCGATGGAACCTACTACCGTAAAGGCAGCCTCCTCATCGCTTACATTGTCGGGGATATGTGCAACCAGGTTTTTAGGAATACAAACGAACTCAGCATGAGGTCCGTTCGATGCCACCCGGTCGCCCACTTCAAATCCGCTCACACCTTCACCTACAGCAACCACTTTACCCACGTTACAGTAACCCAGCGGAATTGGTTCATTCAACTTGTTAAATACGGAATGCACCGTAGGCATCAAGCCATCGGTTTTCATCTTGTCCAATACCTGTTTAACCTTATCAGGCTGCTGTTTTGCTTTCTGCAGATAATTCGATTTCCCGAATTCTACCAGCATCCGCTCTGTACCTAATGACACCAGACTTTTTGTCGTTTGAATCAGCAAACAGCCCCGTTTTATCTGCGGTACAGGTACTTCTTCCAGTATCGTTTCTCCCGTTTTAAAAGATTGTATAATTTGTTTCATAAATATATGTTGTATTCTTTCCTCTAACTCATTCTTTTTAGTATTCAATTTTTTAAATCGCGCTTCCCATCAAAAAATTAATTCCCCGTTGGGTAATTTTATATTGCTGGTTCGGATCATTCGCTTGTTCCAATGTGTATCCTATTAAACCGTTATCCTTTAATGGCTTCACGTAATCATCTCGGTATCACTCTTTGCTCCGATAGCCTAAAATGGAAGCCAGTTCTTCCAAAGAAACAGGCAAAAGTGTCAGGAATAGTGTACCCAACAAAACCTTTCCTCTCTTTTTTAGTAACTCCCCACTTTTTTCTTCCCAACTCCCCACTAATTGTAAAACAAGTTTATCCCAATCTGCTATTTCTTTCAGGCTTAAGTCAAACGCTAAAGACCGTAATCGACCAATTCTGTCTACTCCGAGCTCGTCCTCTGTCAATTGGCTGAGCGAAACATATAAACGATATAAATCTCCAACCTCAAAGATAACCATAGGAATAACACTCAAAAACGGTTCATCTTCTATAAAGAAAGGATGAGCACCTCCCGTATAGGCATTTACAAATTTATTCATATTCTTTACACCCGAACCGATTTCATCAGCCCAAGTGAGTACATTGAAAAACGCACGGATATTTGGATTTTTAGGTTCGGCATCAAATGTTTCCAAATCAAGCGGGCCTCTGAAACGTACCCGGTTAGGATTGGTAGCCTCTAGTGGAAAAATCTGGTTTTCCGTAAATACATTGCGTTTCCGAGCATAAAGTTCTGCAATACGAGCTTCATCATCTGTAATTCAGAAATCGCTGTCATTTTCCCGGTCATACACAACCATAGCGTGCTTATGAACAAAAGAACTCACCGGTACACGAATATATAATAACGATCCCTGAGGATGTGTTACTTCGTTCGTGCTGTTATTTCCCATTATATTGTCAAGGACAAAATTTAATTCCTATTTATGTTTTATATATCAAATCCCCCTAAGAATCTTCCCGAGCAGCTCCACCCCTTTTAAATGGAATATTGTTGCTATACCTGTACTGATTGTGAAGCTGCGCCAAGTTCAATTCATCCAATTCTGTGGTAGTGAACTGCTCGCCGCTATCCTCACATTTATAAAAATGAAACACAATCTCAAAACTTTCTTTCCTAAACTCCACTCTACGCTTCTCACAACATAGTGGCATCTCTTTTCCTGTTATCGGGCTTTTCATATCCTTTTGGTTTTATTTCTTTCATCCTGGAACATCACATCTCAATACTATAACTTAAATCCGGCATCCGGCAAAATCCGGTATTATTTTGTTTGTTTTTATATATTTAGTTCGTGATCCATCTCCTACTTTCTTAATCCAACCTCCTTCTGTTTAATTCATTGTGGTCAGTGTTTTAGATGCAAATCACAGCAATTCTGTTAATCCCTGCTCATTCGTTTGGAGTCAGTTGAAATTTATAATCGTTAATGCTTGTCAAGCATAGATCAATTAGGGACAACATTCTAAAAAACAGGTAATTCAGATGTTTTGTTTCTGGAATCTCCTTTGTACCTGTTTCATGATGTCTAATTCGATATTCGTTTCCAATCTTTGTTAGAATATAAAATTCATTTTCAATTAGTTCTGAATCAAAATTCTGAGATACTATTGTCGATAGTTTACTTGACGATTGCTTTTTGTTACCACCTGAATAATAAGTTTTTATTCTTTCAAATGCATCCCAGAGTTTCTCAATTGCTACTTGTTTGTCCTTTGGATTGAAGAATCTGTCCTTTGCTTCTTTTATCAATCTATTTAAATCTTCATCATCAGTGTCAATATCTTTATCAAACAGTAGCTCTGTATTTATATTAAGATCAATTAAATAAGATAGATCAATTCCCTTATTATTATTTAGACTATCATTGAAAAAGTCTTTAAATTCTTTGATTGCTTTTTGATAATTATCCTCGCAATCCTGTCCTTTCTCCTTGGCTACTTTCCTGAAGTCTCTTTTGTTGAATAACCCCCGTTCTACAACTAATGAAATTTCTCTAATTGTCATCTGAAGTAATACATCTTTAACCCAGTACCTCCTTGTTGTTCCATCATGGGTATAATTGAACCCTAAATCAGTGAAAAACTTTGTGAGATAAAATGATGAACGATAAGGGAAACTGTTATTATCTCCACAAATAAATTCAGCTAATTCCATCTCAAAATCCGGATTTTCCTGTCTTGCCTTGAGAAGTTTGTAGAGTTTTAAATCTTTCGGCGAGTTCCCGTCAAAATCGAGTAAAAAGATTGAATCCGAGAGTAAAGCTTCACCTTGTCTAAATCCTATATCATTAATTTCTATTGCCATATTCTAGAAAGGTAAATCATCAACGTCAATGTCAATGTCAATGTTAGAACGATCTTTGGCTATATTATAAAAGTTTATCTGATTAAATCTTAATTTTTGATTATCATCTAATAACTCAAGAATATCCTTCGTGAGATTATTAAATTCATCAAGATTATCAGCAGTTAATTTCGTTTTAAATCGTATCAAATCATTTAATTGAGATTCTAAAGATTCTCGTTTCTCAGTATTTGTCATATCCACTTTGCTGTGTATTAATATTTAGAATACCTATTGCAGATGCAGCTTAAAGTTCTCTTAAGCTGGTCATCATCTCTTCAATAGCTGCATCATCCTCCTTTATAGAACCGAACCTAAATTCACGATAAGCATCTTCATCATAATCCTCTTCAAGTTCTTCAAAACTTTTCTTTTTATCCTCTAAATCACTTAAAAAATCGCCCTTAAATAATTCATAAGGAACAAGGTCCATGATCTCATCCACAAGACCGGATAAATCCTCTGCTTCAGTTACGTTGGAAATTTGTTTGTCTATCTCGTAATAGATTTTCTCTTCTATTTTTTTCAGCAAGCTCTTCTCTTCTTTTCTTTCAGACATGCCAATCGCATCGAACATGGTAAGCAAGTCACGATATTCGGAAATTTCAAGATCTTCCCAAGTCATTGATTCAATAATTGGATTCAAATCTGTAGATATCTTTTCCCAGTCCAATTTAGGTAATAAGTCAGCTCTCGCCGAAAATGGAGTGGTTTGGTATGTAAACTCATCCGGATATATTGTCCGTTCCACCAGTCCTTCATACCTGTGAAGAAGTATGGGGTAACTATCCATGAACTTTGCAAAGAAAAGAACCTCATTATATCCTCTCTGTCCATAGAACTGTCCTCCATATCTTGATACTTCACAGGATTTAGGCGTTTCTGACATCATTTCTTCAAATCTCCTAACCACATATTGGAATAAATTTTCACTTATGCAAACATAGGCATCTCCTCCGAAAAATGATCTGGGGCTATCTCTGAAAATTGTACATAGCTGCTCTACATAATAAGCATTTTGTAATAACAGCTTTTGAGTTTCTCTGGATTCATTCAGATACGCTACTACAAATCCAAGAATAGAAGGATTAAAATGATGTACCAATGTGTGATCCTCCCTCTTATTTATTTTAATGAAGCAATCTTGCAGTATCTTCAGGATTTTCTTCCATTCTTGTTCATCACATGTAAGCCCCAGTGAAGAATGGGTTGATTGACAAAAATACTGAAAAGCATCATACCAATTTTCTATATAGATTTCTTCCCCCATTGAAGCCAATACCAGGAGAGAGTAACGAGCCTTGATATCAAGATTCTCAAAAGCCAGTTGCCACACCATTGTGGGTTTGTAAAAGAATTCTTCGAAACGGAGCATAAACTCTTTGGCCGGAAATTTCTGCCACAACTGTCTATCAATGTATGTCTCAATAATTCGAGGGTTGAAGTGAGGATGATCGATTAGTTTCTTGTATTCTTTATCATGCAGAATTTGTTCAATATACTCATCTGGCAAATTTGCTTCCGCCAAGTGGTTATATAAGATATTTGCCCTGATGTATCTCGTGTAAACTCCAAGGTCAACAGTACATTTGGCAATCTCTATATTATTTGTCTGAAATCTCTCATATCTTATCTTTGCTTCTGACAAAATATACTCACGAGTCGTCAGAATAAAAATTTTGTCTTTTTCTCTTTTTATTGCATCGATGAAAGATATTAGTTTTCTATCAAAATCCTTTTCTCCCGGTTCGAAGACATTGGATCCAAGAAAATCATCAAAGAAAAAAACCTGTTTCTTCCCTTTTTGAAACAATTTAACTCCATCGTTCAGGTTATCCTGGATGCACACTAATTCTTCAAAACCATTAGCCAGAGCGTTATATGCAAGCATTCTTGCCAGTGTCGTTTTACCAATGCCCGGAATACCGGAAATGATGACATAGCGATGTTCTTTCAGTATCCCGAAAGCCTTTGTAAAACTGTCATTATTTACATATGTGGTAATTTGCTCTTTAATGGAATCAAGTTCAAAACTTGACCAGTTGCGCACATCCTTGTTAACAATCTCTTGAAGAACAGTCGTACTTGCCAGCCAAAGTTTATAATATTTTTCCTCAATATCTTTGTGTTTGCCTATAAGATTGTTCAGATCGTCATGACCGTAAATATCTTTTGAGTCTACTATGTAGGGACTGAACATAGCCATGATCGTAGACTTATTAGCCGGAGACAGGCCTGCCGATGTCGATAGTATATATTTTTTCGGATTAAGTCTTTTTACTTTTTTTACCTCTTTTTCAAGTTGGGGTTTAAGCTCTTTCCAGTCTTTATATCTCTTCACTTGAACGATAGTATTACCACCCTTAACTGTTCCATAACGAAGATCGATACCACCATCCTTCCCGTCCTTGAAGCTTTCGATATAAATACCGAACTCAGCCTGAAGAAGGTCACGTGTCAGGTTTTCAAATTCATTGTATTGTAGAATTCTGAAATCGTAATCAACCATGATTCTAATACTATACGTGTATTTTCTCCCCCTAATAAAAGCAGATCAGTTTAGTGTCACACCAATCTCCTCAAAATCAACTATACCTGGAATGTTGTTGGTGTCGGACAGAATAGAATCTACTCTCTTAAGAAACAAAATCAGCAGGCACTAGTCTAAGACCGTATAGGTCAGGATGTTTTTAATATATTTATTTTACGTTCTTTGAAATATTAGTCATATTCTTCAAGTAGCAAAGGATTAAAGCAGACCTTTTCCTTAAGCATTTTATAGAAAGCAACAAGTTCCTTGGTCTCTCTGGCGCTCAACTACGGAATTTCCGGCATCCCCTCTTTGGTCACAACGTTTGGGATCCTTACTCCAATTTTCCCTAAAGTACAAGCGTTCGTCTATCAAAGAGTTGTAGCCCCTGTCACTCAATGAGTAGAACACGGCGACTTGACAATTGAAATTAATCTAAAGACGAGTCCTTGATGAATGAAGTTATCTTTTCATACACAGGATTATCCAAGTCTGAATAAGTTTCAAGCACTTTATTTACCCACTCGGGGCCATGTCCTCCAACTCCTTTTATGAAATTCTCTAATTCACCCACAGGCGGCAAATATATTCTTATCTCTTTTAAGAAAGAATCTATTTTTTCATAGGCGGAATAAGCATCTCCACTTGGAATACTGTCTTTACCCCCCTTTTTAATTAGATTCCATTTAGTCTCAATTTTTAATATTTTCTTCAATTCTTCAATCTCTTCTTTTGATAAATTCTTATCCTGTGAGGCCTTCAAAATATCTTCCGAACTATTTTTGAATTCATCGCGACTGATAAAACTTTTAGGTATTGTTAAATTACTACACAGTACTTTGTATTCTTTCGTGCACTTACTCCAATTACCCCCACAGCTTTCGACAATTCTTTTAATATTACCTTCATCATTCAACACATCGATATCTGGAATGACAAGTAATTTTATTTTTAAAGCCTTTAACGCTTTAATTACTGTATGCATTCTTTGTTTTCCTCCACAATGAATAAATAATGTTTGCGCATAAAAATTAGCCTTGCTTTTAATGTGAGAGAAAATGATAGAATATAATTTACAATCTGAATCGCTTTCGCACAACACTACAGATTCATGGAAAAGGCTACTCATTATATCAGAGTATTTTAACAGTGGATCTTTCCAGATAAATTCAAACTGGTCATTGTTCAAAATTGAAAATTCATTAACATTTTCTTTTCTAGTTATTCTCACGATTTTAATTCTTTCCGGACATACTTCTAACAGTCCCTTAATCATTTCTTGACTATGAGTAGCTATAAAAGTTTGTTGATCTTCTCCTAAAATCTCCCCTAACACATGACCCATAATTTTAGCCTGTGGCGGATGTAAAAAAGATTCTGGTTCATCAATCAAATATGTGCAATATGTTTTTATAATCAAATTCAAGAGTACACCGGTAAAACTCCGTATTCCATCACCTTGATTTTGCACTTGAGCATATTCCTTAAGAATATTTTTATATGCTTCTAAATACTCTTGAGCATCTGAAAAATTATTGCTGAGCTGAATTTTGTCACCAATACATAATGGTATTTGACGACCAAATAACGAGTTTGGAATTAATTCTTTCCCAAATGCTTTTTTAAAGTTTTCAGAAATCAATTTCCTATAATTTGGATCAGAAATAATGTAATGGATAGGATGTTGTTTAGGCTCTCCCTCATTTATGGCGTCGGGAGGATTACAAATAGCAAGCCTGTTTTCAGTATCAAGAAAAGACATAAACAAACCTCTTGCATATCCCAAATGTTTTTTTGTTTCGAATTGTTTTAAGAAATGAGAGTTAAAGGAATACCCATATCCACGATAATCTATGTAACTCCCATTATTTTGAGAATAGGATAATTCTTCTACTAGGTCTTTAAAGTCTTGAGGGTTGTTTTTTACAATTTCAATACTCTTAACGACTGTTGTCGGTTTATCTGACTCAGCCAATGAGTATATATCTCTTAATGATTGACTCTTACCCACATTATTAGGCCCAACAAAAATAATTATATCATTCTTGGCAACTTCTAATGACTCTCCGTTATTGAATGTAATACTTGAAATATAGCAAGATGTTCTTGTCTCAATCTGTATTTCTTGTTCTTCAACTTTTTCACCCATATCTACTTGAATTATTATTTTGTTCTGGTTCTAAAAACAGGTTACATGTGTGTAGAAGTTAAAAAAACTCAACTTATCTTCAGAATAGTGCCTCCCCAGGAATATCCTACACCAAAACCGGCGATGAGGATATTGCCGGTAATTGCGTTTTCTCTTAGCTTTTCAACCAACACGATGGGGATGGTGGATGACACCGTATTGCCTACCTCACTCATATAATAATGAAATTTATCCGTATCAATTTTTAATTTCTTACGTAAGTAATTAAGCATAAATTTGTTGGCTTGATGAAAAACATAGCCGTTTATATCATCACTCTGTAAGTTATTATTAGCCAACGTGCTTTTCACAAGCGGTGGCACAGCATCAATGGTAAAATTGAAAATTTCAGTACCATTCATGTACAAGTGATCCGACGAGAGGGGATTTCCGTTCTCTTCAAACTTCACATCATTGGCACATTTCCTGTTCCGCATTCCGCCGGTTTTCACGATCAGGTTCTCAGCGCCTTTACCATCTGTCCCCAGGCTGAAATTTCCTATCTCGGCGAAACCTTCGGTGGAGACTAATGTAGCGGAAGCAGCATCGCCGAAAATGGTACGGTTGCCTTTATCCTTCGGATGCATGAATTTCGAATATGTCTCACCTGTAAGCAAGAGTACGTTTTTTGCAATCCCTCCACTAACAAGTCCTTTGGCTAAAGATAACCCATACACATAACCTGAGCAGCCAAGGTTGAAATCCAAGGCACCACATGAGGTGGATAACCCCAACTTGTCTTGAATGATGCACGCGGAGGTCGGCAGGAAATAATCAGGACTTTGTGTGCAAAAGAGCAAAAAGTCTATCTCTGCCTTTTTAATTTCAGAATTTTCAGTAAATAATTTTTCGGCAGCATCCAAGGCAAGGTCGGCCGAAGTTTGATTTTCAGCCGCGATATGCCTTTTGTTTATCCCCACCTTGTCTGCAATTTTCTCCACACTCCATTCCGGGAATTCTTTTACCAGATTCTCGTTTGTCACCTCATTCTCCGGGAGTGTATAGGTAATTGCCTTGATAAATGCTTTCATACGATTAAAACTTTTATTTTCAAATGTATCGTATGGAACTCGCTTTTAATCATGCTCTTGTGTGATAATGATTATAATGCTCGTTTCATAAAATCATAATAATGTATAACCACCGTCAATTAGAATATTCGAGCCCGTAGTCCAAGTACTGGCATCCGACAATAAATAAATTGTTGCGTAGGCTACTTCTTCCGGTTTTCCATATCGTCCACCTAAAGGATATCTTTTTCTGTCTTCATTTAATTGTTCTTCAGTTACAACAGATTCCTGTAAAATTTCTGTCTCAACCATTCCCGGATTCACTGAATTTACCCTAATCCCCTTTGGAGCAAGATCCAAAGCAATTCCTTTCACTAATCCATTGATAGCTCCCTTTGATGATGCGTAAACGGATTGGGCTACTATAGAACAAAAAACCCCGGTTATGGATGATATAAATACAATAGATCCTCCCTTTTTTATTTTCTTTGATTTTACCAACAATCTCGTAAGTTCAGCCGGCGCAAAAAAATTCACATCCAATACATCCTCAAAACTTTCACGAGTAGCAAAAGTAAATGGAAGGGTTTTGACAACTCCGGCACAATTGACCAGTCCGTCTAAATCAGGAACGCCCTTGTACAGTTCTTTCAATTCTTCCTGAATTGATAAATCAGCAATCAAATATTCATTATTGTCCCCTTCCAAAAGGGAGAACGTCTCTTTCAGCCGCTCTTCATTTCTACCGCTTATGATAACACGCGCCCCCATTTTGGAAGATTCAATCGCTATCGCTTTCCCGATACCCGAAGATGCTCCGGTCACCAATATAGTTTTGTCTTGTAAAGAAAAGGGATTATACATATCTATTGGTTTTAGTACTCAATTAAATCAGGACAAACAATTTTATTCGTTTTAAAGTGACAACTACCCCAAGAAAGACCAACCCCAAAACCACAACCGATGAACGATAAGTCTTTATCTCTTAACTGTGCTTGCAGTTGTGTAACCATAGTCAGGGGAATTGTCGCACAACTGGTATTCCCAAAGTCTTTCAGGGAATAGGGCACTCTCTCTTCCGCCAGTTTCAACTTCTTTCTAATCTTTTCGTTCATAAACTTGTTTGCTTGATGGAAAACAAAATAATCAACAGAGCCAATATCCATGGAAAAATGATTGAGCAGATTATTCACTGATTGGGGAGCTCTTGAAATAGCAAAAGAGAATACATCCATTCCTTCCAATACCAAGTCCAATTTACTCCTTTCAATCCCCTCAGATATGGTCTCTTTTTCAAATGACTTCATTTTTACAGGATTTCGAAAACCGCCATCTTCAATTATAATAGCTTTACCCCCCTCGCCGTCAGAATTGAGAGAAAACCGTATTGCATTATTTTCATTGGCAGAGAATTCCAAAGCCGTCGCAGTACCGGCATCACCAAATAAAGGGTAGGTGCTCTTATCGGTAGAGGAGCAGAATTTCAATATTGTATCCCCTGCAAGCAATAATCCTTTCTTCATGGAGCCATGACTCATCAGTGAGGAGATTACACTGAGAGCATATACCCATCCTGAACAACCTGATGATATGTCTAATGTGTAGCAATCAATTGAAAGACCTAACCTGTCTTGCAGAATTACAGATGTGGCCGGAAGCCTGTAATCAGGTGTTTGTGAAACAAATATCAGACAATCGATATCACTCTTCTCCCAGGATAACTCATCCATTAGCTTTTCAGCTGCTTTAAGGCATAAATCAGAAGCACAAATATTATATCCAGCTTTCCGATGCTTTTCTACTCCTGTAGTTCTTGAGAAACTCTCCGCATCAGATTCAGAAAAAAGAGGGAAATTTTTTACGCTTTCAACTTCTTTGGGAACGCAGGCTGAGACACCCGCAATCCTTACATTTTCCACTGAAAGAAAACTCATTGCATCCTGCTTTTCACAATATTATATAAATCTTCAACCGTATCGGCACTCCTGATATCATCTCCTTTTATCTTGACATCATATTCCTCATCGCACATCGCAATGATTGATAGTGCCATAAGAGAACTCCATTCATTCAAATCTTTATATTTAGTCTTCATTGAGATAGATGTAGGATCAGTTGATTCAAACTGATCGGCAAAATTTTGCACAAATTCTTCTTGATTCATAATGCTTTATGTTAGTATTTTAATATTGACACGGGACTTCCCTAATAGAGCCGTCCCCTCTTTTATTTTCTCAAAACTTTAATTTCCACTACTGCGATTATCCATTATCATTAAATCCAAGTCATTTTCTGAGGTTGCAACGGGTTGAAAATATAGTCTTGTTGTTAAATTCAAACCCGCCGGGAATTTAAATACTCCGAACTGAAAGGAAAAAGGCAAATAATCTTTCCCCTCTTTATAAATTTCTTTGAATCCTTTTTTCAAATTTCCCATATATAAATGTACATACTGATCTTTTATCCCTTTACCTCTTCTTTTAGAGAACAAAAGCTGCAATAACGTTTGATTTCCTCCATCCGCTTCAACGGTTGAAGAAAACACAAAATCATCATTCCATTGACAGCCATATATACAAGATCCGGGAAGTGGACAAATAGGTTTAACAGCAAGATCATTATCCATCAAATAAACAAAATTCTCATCGAAAGGAGTATCCGTGGCATATAATAACCCTTCCGGCAGGGCAAATGCTATACAAGACCTATATTTTTGGTCGTTATAAAAAACCATTTCAATATTTTTAAAATTATCGGTAATCTTCCAAATAGCCGAAGAAGAATCAAAATCACCGGTTAAAACCCATAGACAATTTCTATATGAATCTGGAATAATATTGTGAATATGATTTATCTCTCCCTGTTTAAAAGTATACACGGCATCCCATTTATCTTTATCAACACGTTTATATATATGCACAGGTTTTTTATCCGGATTCCCTAAATATCCGCCAAAGATGACCATATCCTCAAAGCCATTTATACCTTTCACCTGAGTGAAAATAAGCGGCCTGATTCTTTCTTTTAATGAAAATCCATCAGACAAACAATTATTCAACAAATCATATTCATACAGCATATTTCCAATAGAGATAATTATCCGGCTATCGGTTAAAGCAATAGCAGAGCGAACACCTAATCTTAAAGCCCTATACAGTAATTTACTTTTAGATATATATCTTTCTTTATAAGTATTGAAGAGATTATGTTTTTTGATCAATTGCTTATTTTTGAAAACATACAAATCACCTGATTTGTAACAAACAAGACTTCCATTCTGCAAAAAGCATAAAGGAGACATTCTCTTATAAAGGGATGAAACTTCCATGATTATTTAAAATAGGGATAGCCATTTTTATTTTTTGATTTTAGAAAAGATATGAGTTCCCGGGATTTTTCCACACAAATTATTATATCATCCTTCAGATTGATTCTTTTGACAATATTCGCCTTGGCCAAATCTCTATTGAGCCTCATCTCAGCAAGGTGTAACAATCCCCATTGGGGTTTACGCTCACTGACAACCACTCTTCTCGAATTATTATTTTCATCAATAACATCAAATTTTCTCAGCCTGAACCATTCTTCATTAGGCCATCTCCAATCTCCGAATGCTTCTTCCGCCACATGCACCATAGTATTATAATGTTCCAGATCAACACCCAGGCCTATTACAATCGCATCATGATCCAGGCAAAACTTCCAGGAAGAATTTGGTCCATGTGGCGAAGGATTATCTCCATTCAAGTTGTTTTCCATCATCTCTTTTGCCAAAGCCCCTATTGCCACCATAGAACTTAAAGGATGATGACTGATTACGGCATCATACCGTTGCATCATTGAATAGGGCAATATTCCCGAAGTAACCACTGTTTTTTTTACTTTATAGGTACAAACCAATTCGTCTGTATTCAATGAGAGAATATTTTCTGCTTTTGGTCCTCCCTTGTACTTTCTAATTGCAGGCATAGCCAATGTACCGGTCTTCCCCACTAAATCTAATAATTGATTAATTATCTCATCGGGAGATAATCCTGTGCATTCTAATGCATCATAAGATGAATGCACAACTAACAATGCACCCTCTCCTACCCCTTCATCAATCAAGCACCGGATAACACTATTAAAATCAAGTTGATTTTCGTTTAACGGGTTTATTTTTCTTTTGGTACCAAAAGGTTTAAATTTCTTCAGCTTGGAGACGTTTTTCCAATACAGCTGGCGTAATTTAACCTCAATATGGGGTGACAATAATGCAATATACCTATACAGAGATACGATTAATCTTTTCATGAATTCCAAATAGTAAAATATTCCGGGTAAATAACTTCAAGAGTATATTTTTCCCGCAATTTCTTATTCCCGTTTTCACCAAGTTCTATTGCCAGGCTTTTATCATTGACCAGTTTAGCGATTGCGTTCTTTAGACTGTCCACATCGCCAATCTTCACGGCAATTCCCGAGGGGTTGTCAGATTTATAATCCAACATTTCCGGTATGGCGCCCACCTCTGTCGCTACTATGGCGCAAGACATTGCCATAGCCTCCAAAATGGCATATGGAAATCCTTCCGTATAACTTGGCAACGCAAAGATATATGACTTTTTTAGTTCCTCGACAACCTCTTCACGTTTTATCTCCCCCTTAAATTTTACCCATGAGCCATTATCCCTTTTTTTCGATATATCAATTAGACTGTCCTTTATTTCAGGCAGGTAAGGGCCGCAAATCACTAATTTTTTCACTGAAGAGATCAAAACACATGCTTCAACCAATTCAAAAATTCCTTTGGCCTTAATCACATGTCCGGCATACACAACTCTGCCTATTTCTCTTTCTATTGTATTATTAGTATTAATGGCACTTCCCAGCACTTCCGTTGAAACCGGATTAGGTATATACGAGACCTTTTCTTTTAGAATATTCCGCAACACTAAAAAAGATTTATTATCTATAACTATTACATGATGTGATTTCTTACTTACCCTTAATAGCCATTTTTTCTCCCATCCTCCATTTTTTAATATTTTAGGAATTCTTCCACAGTGATAATGAATCACAAACTTAACTTTAAAACATTGGCAGAAGTTCGCAATAATATAGTCTTTCAGTAATGCATAAGAAGCACTCGACGTATAGTGCATCACATCCGGTTTGAAAGAGAAGATTTTCACCAAGCTTTTCAAAATGATAATTATTGAATCTATTGATCCAAGAAAAATTCTGAAAATCTTATTTGATTGTATATTTCCTTTTAATTCAAATGCTGTATTAAGAAAAGACAAATCGATATTATCCTGCATATCCGCATAGTCTAATAGCAATTTACTCCAAGTCCCAATTCCACCCACTTTTTTTGATGAATACGGGGAGCAAAGTAAAACCTTTAGCTTCTTATTTTCTTTCATACGCTTTAAATATCCTTTCTAACTCTTCTTTTGAATATCTTTCACTATCACTATACAATATTTGTTCATGCTCCAAAATTTCTTCTATTGTCCATCTAAACTTGATAAATTTAGCAGGTACACCTCCGGCAATACAGTAGGGTGATATACTTTTAGTTACGACCGCTCCTGCAGCTATTACACTTCCTCTCCCTATGGTTACTCCTGATAATAATGTGACATTGCATCCTATCCAAACATCTTTTTCAACAACCACATCTTCATCATATCCTCTCGGTTTATTGCCCTCGTTGATATCTGTAACAAATTTTCCTACAACATTGGCATGATTTCCGGTATGCACCGTTAAGCCTTCAGCTATGGCGCAATTTCCTTTTACAATGAATTTCGCATTCTTCGCAGAGATAAAAGCGTATGGCCCTATGCCTACATCATCGAGTATGAATATATTTTTTTTATTCCCGAAGTTATATGGAGGACTGAGAGTCACATTTTTTCCGATATGTCCAAAAGTATTTCGGTTTAAGCAAAAATAATTGTAATATAGGAAATATAGTCCCCTTATAAATCTGTTGTTTTTTATCCTTCTCATTTTTGTAATATATTCATCCACTGTTCGACAATACTATTTGCCGCAAATAAATTAGTTGCTTTATCTTGCGATGCTTTTCCAAAAGTAATTAATTCTTCGGAGGATAAATCTATCGCCCTGACTAATGCATCTTTAATACTTTCCGGATTATTCCAGTCGCAGAGGAATCCATTAGCCCTATCTATTAAAGTATTATAATCTGAAACCTTCGTCATAATAATCGGTTTGCCAATCGTCATTCCCTCACATATAGCATTTGGCAACCCTTCCAATTCACTGAATAATGCAATCACATCTGCTTCATTCATCTTATTCGCAATATCTTTAGTAGGTTCATTGAGTTTAATACAACCTTCTAACTTATTTAATGCTATCAATGCTACTACTTCTTGATAAGCATTAGTTTTACTATTACCAAAATCTTTATTTCCATACCAATTAACTTCAATCTTTTCTCTTTCCTCCTCTTTCATCAAAGCCAAAGCTTTAATAAGGCCGATAGGATTTTTCAGATATTGATAAGATGCCGCCACAACAACATGTAATTTACCATTTTGTCTTGGAATGTATTCCGAGGTTATTTCAGGCAATATCACAGGGTTACAAATGACAGACAATTTATGCTTATACTTAGGATGGTATTTCTCCCACATATCTTTTGCATTATACGAATTGCAAACAATTGCATCGGAATAACGTTGAAACCATCCGAAGAGCTTACCTCTTTTAGAATGAAAGGTTCTTTTCTTAGAACTTCTTTCTCCGGTAATTACCCTCCACGTTTTACCTCCAATAGCCGAGAAATTATTAAGAAAATTAGCCCCCTCTAAAAAGGAAATGACATAGTCGTATCTTCCTTTCCGGATAAATTGCCTGACCCCGATTAATCTTAAGAAATAATTCTTGAAGATTTTCCAATGAACCGGTATACCATCTACTTTCAGCAACGATGCATAAAATTCTCCCTTGGAGTAACATAGCACCTCAACATGCAAGCCTCGCTTTTTAAGTAATCTCGCCAAATTTACCATTTGTCTTTCAGCACCACCTGAAGAAAGGTTAGGCGTAAGAAATAGAATTTTATACATACTCATCATTATTAACCGCCAAAAACAATGATAGTCCGTTCTGATTTATAATTTCAGGACTTTCAGATGCGAATTTATTTAACTGAATATTTTGGCTAAATGTAATTTCCATGATGAAATCATAATAACGGCTGAGCATCTTGGTTTGCATCGCCACAAAATCATCTGACTGACTAAATGTTATCACTATCTTTTCCAAAATTATTATTTTCACTACCTATGAGATATGCCAATATCATTGCTCTTAAATAACCATTCATAGACGTATATCCCATTGAGAATAAAGTAGTCAAAAACCACATAATCACAACAGTTATCATTATTATTTTTTTCTCTTTGGTCCAATATGGATTACGAATGAGCCTATATGCCGCATAAAACACCCATAAATATATAAACACACCAATTAGCCCAAAATTGGAAAGGAGCTCTAACCAGTCGTTGTGGGCAAAGTTACCGGTTCCGCTTAATTTTAGAGAGCCAGCAAATCCAAATCCAAATATTAAATTTAAGATGTTATCACTGTTGAACCACCCAGACATAATGTTGGTATAAATTGCATCTCGGTTGCTAACATTCCCTTCTGCCATCTTCTCTAATCGAGTGATAAGGTATTCATTGCTTTGAAATACTTTATAGGTATAATAAATTAATATTGAAACAGCAATAAAGGTTAGTACGTAATTCAATACATAGTTTTTCTCCTTAACTGCTTGCAATTGATAATATATATATATTATCAATCCAATTCCGGCCGTAATTATAGCGCCCCTTTTTGCACCTTGAATTGTAAAAAACACCAAAATGAATGAAATGACAAATGAGAGAACTCTTTTTCGTATAAAAAAGACGAATGGGATTAAATTGGCAAAAACATAAGCTACATTACTTACTACGTTTTCATTGTTACCAGATCGATCTAATAATATTTGCTCTCTTTTCAAAACAAATTGTATTATTGCAATCGGGAGCATAACAATCAGAAAATAAACCAAATGTTTCTCTTGTAACATATTCTTTCTTGTAAAATAGTAAAATGGGTAAAATGTCAACAGACTAACCATAACACCCTTCAACATGCCAAAATGAGAAGAATTAGATATATCTCCTGATAAAAAGAATCCAATAATATTGAGTAATAGTAATGCCGTCCATGCATTAAAGAACATATCTTTTTTTTCTCTCAGAAAAACGGTTAATACAAAATAGAATCCGGATATTCCCAAAATAAGAAAAAGAGCAGATTGCGACAATGAGGATCCTCCCTCATATAGAAATCCTTGCGCAAAATATATGACGAGCAGACTTAATAGTAAGGGTAGTACATGACTTTCCCTAATCACCAAATTTGCTAAGAAACCGGATTGATTATTTCGCATTACTTATAACTTTAAATAGATTTTCTTAGAAAGCAATCCCCATAAGATTACATTATTTGCTCAATCATCCAGCCACATAAATCAAGATTATCTTCGTGCCAGTTCATATTACTATCCCAATATCCCGGGCTATTCTTTATTCCGGTAGTACCAAACCCATAACTCATTTCAACTATCAATGGATTCTGGTTTGAATCAAAAATAAAATCAAAAGCTACAGATTGTAAATTCAATCTTTTTGAAATTTTAAATGCAACTTCGATAGCATCAATGTTAATGTCTTCATAGCTAAACTCTCCGCTACCTGATGCCCGGAAATCATTTTTACGCACAAATCTTCTTTCACCCAGTGCCTTATTTCCAATAACCACAATCCTTGTGTCTGAATTATTATTTGGAATAAAATCTTGAAAATAAACATATCCCTTTTCCCTACTGTGCATCTTGTCAAATTCTGTAGTAATGATGAGTCTGCCCACCCCCTTACATACACCTAATATACTATCCTTCCCCGATTTAAATTTTCGTATTCGTTCCTTGAGGTTATTCCAACGATTAAATTGAGAAATACCTCTCCCAAAAGCTTTATTAACCAACGCAATAGCTTGCTTCTTGGATTTCACCAGTTTAACATTGGTCGCTCCAGCCCCTCCTCTAAGCTTGATAACTTTTGGGAATGTTGTTTTATTAATCCAATCAATTGCTTCTTTCTTAGTATAAAAAACATAAGAAGGAACTAAAGGAGCACCTATTGCTTCTAATAAATATTTCTGCCCAACCTTGTCGTCAAAATGCCAAGTAGCATTAAAGTTTGGAAATACTTTTTTCCCCGCTTGCTGAATTGAATATAACAACTGTTTTGCAAAAAGTGTATCTTTATAATTTGCATGATGATGATGCCACATAAAAGCGTCACAGTCTTCTATTTGCTTAATAATATCTGAATCATAGGCATTTACTATTTTATAGTCAATATTATTATTCTGGCAGTATTTTATCCAACCTTCAGAAAAACTTCCCTTTCTGTAATGTATAGCTATTTTCATTATTTTACAGATTTCTCCAGTACTTCTTTTGACATATCTCTATGTGCCTCACATCTCAGTAAATTTAGATAAAGTGATGATCCTTTTTTATTTAATGCGTCTCCTACTAGCCATCTTAGTATTGCTCGTAAATACCTATTTTTTACAAAAGAAAGTGGTGACCAGTAATTCAAATATTTATTCCTCTCTTTTTTCACATATTTCTTCCAATTGGCGTTTAACAGTTCCTCATCTTGAATAATCCTATTAAAATCTATTGCTCTTTTCTGTACGTGTTTTTTCTCACTACCTGCCAACAAGGACAAATTGAAACTTTCTTTTTATTATAAATACTGAGCTAGAAAAATTAGAATAAATAAGTAAATTAATCAATTTACAATTTACTTCTGATCCTTTTTAAATTTTTAATTCCTGTAGAACCTAAACAATTAATAATAAATTGCCCCACTTTATATTTAGGTTTATTGAAATCAAAGTCATAATAATCAATTGTGTCTGCTGATTTATTTAGAAACTCAATATGATCTGAATAATCGGGATTAAATATTGAAACTTTTAGATTTATTTCTTCCTGCTTATATTTACTATTAATGAGAACATCAGCTAATAAATCATCCAATTTCATTATTGGCTCGTCACTATCTCTGTATATCGTATTTTGAGTTGTTACGCCTAATACTCCTATTGGATTATAATCTTGGGAATCTATAGAAATCGTAATCTTATTATAATGAGCAGAAATTATACTAGAGCCCGCACTTGATATAAAAACATCCGGAATTTGAATAAGTTGTAAAGGTATAGGGTAAATAAATCCAGTAACATAGAGATTCAAATTGTCCGTCTTTTCACAATAAGATTTTATGCGCTTATAATTTTTTTTATTGGATGATCCTCCAATCATAATTAGATTAAATGAATCATCTTTATGATGACTCACAAATTCGTTAATTTCTTTTATTACAGGTAAAACAAATGGTTTACCTAATCTGCCAATCATACCAATTGTATATCTTACAGGTTTTAGTTCATTAAGCAATTCATATTCATAATCTTCTGGAATATTGCTCATATAAGCCCTCAATTTGGGAACGCTTTTCCAGTTATATTTAAAAACTGTTCTAAATGTTTCTTCCTTTATTCCTGCAAGTTCTCCTCTTTTCAATTTAAAAGCGAGGTACTCATATAGATCTTTTGTCCTAAATGTATTTTTCTCTTGTAATGAAAAAAATAAATGCTTAGCATTTAATCTTTTTGCTATAATTTCTCCCCATACAGATATGGGTTGATTACTAGACTCTATAATTATATCATCATCTACCCTTCCTATTATTTTTGTAACTTTTTCTATTATGCTATTTCGTTTTCTCCTATTAAACCAATAGGGTATAACTGTTAGTTCTTCTATAATATTATCTTTGTATTGCTTTAAATCATTAATATAAATTTCGCCTTTAGCAGAAGCAATTATATTTACTCTATATCCATTATTTTTAAGCCATTTGGCTTTACTTGTAATATACAATTGTTGACCTCCCACAACGTGTAAATTAGATGTCAAGAAAATATATGATTTCATTTAGGAAAGTATTAATAACGAGTAATTAGCTTAAATGGTTGTCCGTCAAATTTTTTTTTCTTAAAATACTCTTTGCCATTTTTACCATTGGAGGTCCTATGAATTTATTATCTTTAACAGCGACACCTCTTCCCTGTTCAATAGCTTCTTCCGACAATTGCAGCATTTCTTCTGCCCAAGCAATTTCCTCATCGCTAGGTGAATAATATTGATGTACCAATGGAATTTCTTTCGGATTTAAGACTAGCATCCCCTCAAATCCAAGTTGTCTGCCAAGTATGAGATTTTTCTCTAAATCATCAAGATAGTGTACTTTTATATGTACGGTATCTATAGGAATAACCCCATTGGCTTTGGCCCCCATCGCAATCATTGCACGAGCAGTGAAAATACTATCATACTCACTATCATGCTGACCTCCCAATTCAGTCATGAAATCTTCACAACCGAATGCGACTGCGATTAACCTTTCCGGACATGCTGTACAAATTTCCTGGATATTCATTACTGCTCCCGGAGTCTCAATCAACGCTATTATTTTAAATGTATGACGGGGGAATCCCTTCTCATATTCAATTGTCTCCAATAATTTCCCAAAGAAATAGATATCTTCCCCCTTCTTGGATTTGGGGTACATAAAACCTTCAATGCCATCAATAGCTAACTGATAGACATCTTGAAGTAAATGACCGCTCTCACGATCGTTTACACGTGGAAATACTATCCGATTTTTTAATTTGCCTTCAGCAATGTATTTCTTAATATTATCCCTTGCTATCTGTTTATTTTCAGCCGGCTGTACAGAATCTTCCAAATCAAGCAACAAAACATCTGCATTTCTGGATAACGCACTCTCCATCAATTTTTCGTTGTGGGCGGGAACAAACATTAAACTTCGCATCAAATAATCTATTGGCTTCATAAAATTTCTTTTTTAACTAAGACATTTCTTCTAAAACTTATGACATCTTCTCCATTTTGATTATAGCCGATTGTTTCAACATAAATGATTCCTCTATCCGGTTTTGTTTTAGATTCGCGCTTGCCAAGTATTTTTGTTTTGGCATAAATCGTATCATTAATAAAAACAGGGGCTAAATGCTTAATATCTTCATATCCTAAATTGGCTATTGCTTTTCCGCTTATGTCCGGAACAGTCATTCCAACTACAATCGAAAATACAAGTGTGCCAACGACAAGTATTTTTCCATGTTGGTTCTTTTCGGCATAATCTATATTGGTATGAACCGGATGATGATTCATAGTCATCAGGCTGAACAAATTATTATCACTTTCAAAAATCGTCTTTGAAAGTGAATGTTCAATCTCTTCACCCACAATGAAATCTTCAAAATATAACCCTAACACTGATTGTTTCATAACACTTACTTACTAATTACACTAATCTTGCTTTTCTAAAAGCACTCCAAACGGCATACATAACATTATCTACGGTATCAGCATCTCCCACCGTGATTACTCTTTCATCATCCTCTGATTCTACTCTATTGGGTTCCATTCCTGCACATATGGAGAGATTTGAAAATGTAACCTCCATTAATTCACCGGTTACAACATTCCTACACTGTGCACAATTTGATTGAATATTTTCTATTTTGGTGTTAGTTAATATAGGTATTTTATACTTATCAAGTAATACCAATAAATGATCTCTATTAGCTCGATAAGATGTTTTAGCCAGTGAACCAGTAATCTCAACAATGGTTGGCTTTCCTCCGTGCGAGGCGACATTTATAGCAGCCTCAACACCGATTAAACCACCTCCCACTATCAATATGACTTTATCTGAAAAATCACGGTCTTCGTATAATCTAAGAGGGTTTATTGTCAACTCTTCATTTAAACCATTAATCATAAGCCTCTTAAATGGGGCGCCTACTGCTTTAAATATCGCATCAATATCATTATCTAAAACTGAAGTCATCTCGACGAAGGTATTCAAAAATATTTTCACCTTTGTTTTCCTGATTTGTTTAATAAGATATTCTATGTATTTCCTGTAATCGTCTTTAAAATGGGGTATATATTTCAATTGGAAATTCCCGCCTAATTCATTTTCCTTTTCGTAAAGTGTCACATCATGGCCACGTTCATGCAAGGTAATAGCGGACACAATGCCGGCGACTCCTCCCCCTATTACCACTATTTTTTTCTTTTGAGACGATTTAGTTACTTGAAGATATTTTTCATTGCCCGCTAACGGATTTACCGCACAACTCAGGGACTTGTGCAGCATTAGCCTTTTCAGGCAACCTTCATGGCAAGCTAAACAAGGCCTAATATCATCCGTCCTATTTGATTTTGTCTTGTTAGGCCATTCAGGATCAGCAATTAGAGGACGGCCCAGACAAACAAAATCGACTTGATTTTTTTCCAATATCTCTTCTGCAATTTCGGCGTAACCGATCCTACCACTCGAGATAACTGGTATTGATACACGTTTTCTTGCCAATTCTGCCAGATAAGAAAAACTACCGCATTCAACCGTTGTGGGAGGATGAGGCAAATACCAATTTTCATAGCAACCCGCATCAATATCTAATGCATCGACTCCATAAGATTCGAGAAGTGCCGCCATTTCCATCCCCTCTTCTATACTCCTTCCACCTTCAATAAAATGGCTTAACCCATATCTATAGATAACCGGAAAATCTTTCCCAGCCCCCCGTTTGACGGCATCAATTAATTCTTTAGAAAAACGCAACCTATTCTCCAATAATCCTCCGTATTCATCTTGCCTTCTATTCCATAATGGTGATGTAAATTGATCCATCAGATAACCTTCATGACCATGCAGCTGGATGGCATCTGCACCCGCATTTTTTACAATACGGGCAGCATTTTCAAAGGCCAAAACAATTTTGGATATTTCTTCTTTCGTCATAGGGCGAGTATTCTGGAACGGAGGGTAGTGGCAAGGATTTTCTGATGGTCCAATAGCAAGATTATGCTCCTGGGCATATCTTCCCGCTTGCCTTCCTCCACCTGCAGTCAATTGGATACATACTTTAGTACCGTAATCATGACATCTTTCAGATAATTCATTTATCCATTTTGTATGTATCATGTGATCTGCAAATAACATCCAGAGAGGGACAGTGTCTTTATCCCTTTCAAATTCCCTTGTTACCCTGACTGCGCCGGTAACAATAAGGCCCACCCCTCCTTTCGCCCTTTCAACGAAATAGTCTATTCCCCTTTCCGATAGACATCCGTCAGACTCATTATTACCCCCCACATTCATGGGAGCCATTATAATGCGATTATTTAATTGAAGGCTTCCAATACGGCCTTTAGTGAACAATTTCATTTTTTTATTCAAAAACTGCACGATAAACAGTGCTAATAATTTTATCTTTAGAAAATAATCTTCCAGACATAATCCACCTTTATATTCAACGGATTATATTATTTAACTTAGGCTTTATTTGAGCTGGATTACCATAAAGGATATTCTCATTGCCGACATTTTTTGTTATATTTGATGACATCCCCACAATATTGTTATTCCCAATTCCAATTCCATTCCTGATGGAAGTATTTAAACCGAAGAAATTCTCGTTTCCAATGCTTAAGCCGCTCCCAACGCAAACTTGTCCGGCAAAATAATTATTGTTGCCCACAACTATGTCGTGTCCCAGTAAAGTACCTGAATTTACAGTATTGAAATTTCCTAAATGCACATTACAATTTACAACCACATTTGCAAGGAGTACATTTCCAAAGCCAATCCTGGCCGATTTAGCCAACATTACCGAGGGATGTATAAAATTAATGAATTTCTCAGACGGTATATTTAAACCATACAGTAATTGGGACCTTTCCCTCATTAAATCAGGCCGGTATAATGAATAGATGAACTTAACATCTTCAAATGATTTATATTTCTCATATGCCTCCCTGATCGGGCACAATATAGGATATCCATTTATTGAAGGCCCATGTGAAAGGTCATCCAAGGCTAAACCCATTACTTCGATATCTGCACCAAACCGCTTATGTGCATCATAAATTTGATCGGCTATGACAATTGCTGTCCCGATGCCCCCGATTACTATTATTTTCTCCATAATAATACTTTTAAAATTTGATCCATGTCATCTTGGGTATATCTCTGATCAATAGGTAATGGTAAGATGTTATTGGCAAGTTCATATTCTAATGACTCATTATTAAGCCAGTCCATCACATTGGCCCAATAAGTAGCTATAAATATTTTATTATATATAATAATTCCTCTCAGTCGGTTACCGTTTTCAACAAGGTATGGATATACCATCGGAACCATATCTTTAAGTTTACTTATATCGATATTGGCCTGGATCTTATTTGATTTTTCCAGGTTCTGATGTAGGTATAAGTAATTTTCTCTCCTGATTGTCTTAACCCTGTCGTAATCTATAGAGGATAAAATAGCTCCTGTGAGGTCAGACATCTTTTTCACTGGATTGTTAATTAATAAATTATCACTGGATTGAAAGTCATGATAACCCTCTTCTGCCGACAGGTCTATCCTTTTCAATAAGTGGGCCATCCTTTCAAATGAATAATCCTGCAAGATTGGTTCATCCAGATATTTATCTATATAAAGATATGCACCGTCGGCCACCCCAAAAAATTTACGTGCCGAATAGAAAGTATCAATACCAGGAAGAGGCTTTGCATAGAAAGCTTGTGCATTGTCAACGATCAACTGTCTATTATAGACCCGGGCAAGCCTTTCTACACAACTTTGTTTCAAGCCGAAATAATTGGTATATAGAAATGCTTCATTTTCTTTTAATTCTATTTTCTTTACCGGCTCGAGAGCGCCATCAATATGATAAAACTCATATTCTACATTGCATTTCTTGAATGGTTCCAAAATTACCTCACAAGTATAGTATGGAATATATACTTTGTCATACCCTCTCACTTTGAGTATATATTCCAGGCAATTTCGGGCAGTATTCAACCGGATTGCCCTTTTATGGTAATGCCTTCCTTTTTGTAATTCCAATCCAAAATATCCACCTATACTATCCATAAGAAATCAGGAAATTATTACATTGATCCATTTAGATCGATTTTTCAATGCAGATTCCATTTCATTTTGAGTTTCAAACTTGAATACCAATGTCCCAATAGCATCATTTGCACCTTGAAAAGAATTTACAGGATCACCTTTTGCAAGCCAAAGATCTTCTTCGACAATATTTTTTCTCAATTTCTCATCTATTTGCAACGAATCAAATTTACCTCCCTTGTTTGAATGCAAAATAATCTCAGCCCAATATCCGTCGAAGTCTAATGAACTAAAATTATCAACAGGCAACCCTATTGCCCCGCGTACCGCATTTGTGACAAAATCAACGCCAGAGCCGTAACGGACCATTTCGGAAAGTCGGTTACCCCCACCTCTTGGCGTAAATTCCATAATGTAAGGTTTATCATTTTTTCCAACCCTTACTTCTATATTATAAACTGAGGTCTTGAGGTTCAACAATGTAATTAAGCGCTGTAATTCAGACTTAAGCTCTGCTTCTTGTCCTTGTGTAAAAGACGAAGGCCAACTATATGCAGAGGGTGTATATGGATTGGAAGCCTCATCGTCAAAATATTGACTATTGAACGATACGCATTCCAACTTACCATTTACAGAGAAACCATCACTATCTGATGAGTAGCCTCTCTTTTCTATATATTCCTCAATAATTACTTGGCCACTCAAAGAGAAAGATCGGGCAAAACCAAATGCCTCTTTTAGTTTATCGGGTTGATCAATCCTGGTTACTCCTTTACTTCCTGCTGAATCCACCGGCTTTACAATAACCGGCCAGTTGAAATTAAGAATATCATCCTCTAATGATTTATCATAGACCCTGCATCCTTTGGCTTTTGGGACATTGAAATTGTTTACAGTTAAGAAATCTCTAAATAGAGCCTTATTTTGCAATATCCCGACGGATTTATATGAGCCGGCAAACGGTAAATTCAAGTTTTCCGCTACATATGCGGCTGTGGTAACACCGGGGTCAACGGCAAACGACATGATACCATCAATTCCCAGTCTTCTCGCAAGCTCCAAAACGGCTTCTTTGTCGGTTATGCTTAAATTATGATATTCGTCTGAGTACTTATGTGCAATGTTATCGGGGAGATAATCGCAAGTAATAACATGACAACCCTCTTTATGAGCCGCTTCGATCACGGGAATTAAATATCGGAGTCCGCCAAGTAACATCAATTTCTTCATTTTGTCTTTATTGAATTAATGATTCTTATCATGTCATTTTCCGATAATTCATGGTGCATAGGTAGGCAGATAACACTGTCGGCCATCTTATGTGATACCGGCAAGTTTTCAATTCTGGCGGACTCTAACCCCCGGTAAGTAGCAAAATCACTTATTAAAGGGTAGAAGTACCTGCGTCCGTAGATATTCTCTCTTTTCATGTTTTCATAAAGTTCATCCCTGCCTATCCCATATTCTTTTTCATTGACAAAAATCGGGAAATAGGAATAATTGTGCCTCACAGTTGGAATATCTTGTAAACAAGAAATACCCGAAACATCTTTCAAGGCCTCCCTATACTGTTCAGCTACCTCCCCTCTTTTTTCAATGGCGGCATCTATATGTTTTAATTCTAATAATCCATATGCAGCGCGTATTTCGTCCATCTTTCCATTAATACCCGGAGCAACTACGGTTGTCTCTCCTGCAAAACCGAAGTTCTTAAGGTAATCTATACGTTGCTTTGTCTTTTCATCACGGCAAACCAGTGCACCTCCTTCGATGGTGTTATATGTTTTGGTGGCATGAAAACTGAGGGTGCTCATATCACCTGCTTTCAGGATACTTTCCCCATTTACTTTTACGCCAAAAGCATGCGCCGCATCATAAATAACTTTTAATCCATACTTGTCTGCAATTTCTTGAATTTTTTCTGTGTCGCATGGGTTTCCATATACATGTACCGGCATGATGGCAGTGGTACGTGGCGTGATGGCTGCTTCTATTTTATCAGGATCGATATTACAGGTTTCAGGATCGATATCTACAAATACAGGTTTTATTCCGTTCCACCAAAGAGAATGTGTTGTTGCCACAAAACTATAGGGTGTCGTGATCACCTCCCCTGTAATCCTTAAAGCTTGTAAAGCTATAATTAGAGGCAATGTACCATTAGTAAAGAGGCTGATATGTTCTACCCCTAAATATTCTGCCAATGCCTTCTCTAACTCTTGATGGTAATGGCCATTATTAGTCAGTATCCTCCTTTCCCAGATATCTTCCAAATAAGGAATCAATTCTTTTAATGGAGGCAAAAGAGGCGAAGTGACAGTAATCTTTTTATCTTTCATTTCGTGATTTTAAATTTGCCATTTGCTCTATCGCTAAAGATTTTATAAAGAGATAATCTCTTAATTTAAATAGTTCACCTACTGCAAAAATAAATAAGCCTCCAAATAAAATCTGAATAATCAACTTCCACACATAGGCGAGCGGTATAATAAGACCAAGCATATATACTGCTACAAACATACTAAACGCTAAAAGGAAAGATGGCAATATATCCAAAATTTGTTCCTTTGTTGAATAACCAACAAAATTACCACTCCAATAGCTGTTCAAAAAGTACCCAATAAGAGATTGAATAATTAATCCTATTATCATTGCTTCGATCCCCCACAAAACACCTAATACAACAGTAGGAATAACAAGAAAAGCCTTTATTATCTCTAACTTCAGAAAGAGGTCTGAACGTCCTGATACTTTTAACATATTTAGATTGAGTGCTTGTAATGGATACATCATTCCAACAAAACAAAGCATTTGGAGTAAAATTACCGAAGGCCTCCACTTTTCCCCTATGAAGGTAATAATTAATGGCTCAGCAACAGCAGCCATGCCTAACATCAAGATGAAAGTGATAAACATAGTACTGCGTATTAGCCTCTGATAATTTTGTTTTAAGCGCTTCTTTTCATCCTGAATACTTGATAGAACCGGAAAGCTAACACGATCAATTATTCCGTTTAAACCCTGAGAGGGTAGATTTTTAAATTCATTTGCTTTTGTATAATATCCTAATGCTTCTACTGAGAATAATTTACCAATGATGGCGTAAAAAATATTTTGATTTAAAGTGGCTATTAATCCGCTGATGAGTAATTTACTCCCAAATCCAAAAAGTTCCTTGAAGGAATTCCAGCTAAAAAACAGTATAGGTATCCATTTATTCCATATCCATAAAAATAGAGAGTTGAAGGCTTGTTTAGTGAGTCGTTGAATAACCAGGCTCCACACACCATAGCCCTGAAAAGCCATCACTATAGCAATAACTCCGGACCCGATTGAAGCTATAATGGAAATACGAGTCTGTAGCTTAAAATCAATTCGTTTAGTAAGAATAGTACGCTGTATAATTGTAACAGAGTCTATTATTAGCACCAATGCCATTACTCTGACTATTGGTAAAAGTTCAGGTTCATCAAAAAAAATGGCTATAGCTGGAGCAAAAGCATAAAGAATTCCAAAAAATAAAAAACCGATTACAAGATTGAAATAAAAAACGGTAGAGTAATCAATATCTGTACAATTTTGTTTCCTTATAAGTGCACTACTAAAACCACTATTTATAAATTTTTCGGAAATTGCTGTAAAAATGGTAATCATCCCTATCAACCCAAATTCACGTGGGGATAACAAACGTGCGAGAATAACTCCAACGACAAAACTAATACCGAGATTACCTATCTGGTCGATAAAGCTCCAACTGAGTCCGCTTATTGTTTTCTGTTTTAATGACACTCTTAAAAATAATAAACTTGTTTTTGTAATTGAATTTGAATAAATTCATCCCAATTTCCCTATTAGCTCCACTATCCTTTCCGCTGTCTTTCCGTCCCACATTTCCGGAATACCGCCTTTTTTCCAATTACCGGCAAAAAGTTTCTCCAACATAGGTTTTATGGCGGCAGGATCGGTACCGATCAGTTCGTTAGTGCCAATGGTGCAGGTTTCGGGCCGTTCGGTATTGTCCCGCAAAGTAATACAGGGAATACCCATCACAGTTGTCTCTTCCGTAATTCCGCCGGAGTCGGTAATCACCGCTTTTGCATGTTTCACCATGTAATTAAATTCCAAATACCCCATGGGATCGACAATAAACAGGTTGTCGGCTTCAATTCCCAACTCTGAGAATATCTTCGCTGTCCGGGGATGAATAGGAAAAATAACCGGAAGTCCGTGTACATTATCCACGATTTCCGTCATCAGAGCCTTTAGCTTTTCAACTTCATCCACATTGGCAGGACGGTGCAGGGTAAGCATGATATATTCCTTTTCCTTCAACGAAAGAGTGTCAAATAGGACAGGTTTTACTAACCGGTGCATATTGGCAAGCAGGGTATCGATCATCACATTGCCCACAAAGAATATCTGGTCATCCTTAACTCCTGTATTCCGTAGATTTTGGCCGGCAAGTTCGGTAGTGGTAAAATAATAATCCGCCAGACAGTCGGTCACCATCCGGTTGATCTCTTCGGGCATGGTCAGATCCCAGGAACGGATTCCCGCCTCGATATGGGCCACTTGGGTATTCAGTTTCTTTGCCACGATGGAACATGCCATTGTGGAAGTAACATCTCCCACCACCACGACCAAATCGGTGGGATGGGCCATCAATTCCTTTTCGAATGCCACCATAATCCCGGCTGTTTGCTCTGCCTGGCTTCCTCCACCCACACCAAGATTAGCATCGGGTTTGGGAATATTCAGCTCTTCAAAGAAGGTATCGCTCATATTCTTGTCGTAGTGCTGACCGGTATGGACAAGGCGGTACGCTATCTGCTTACCTTCTTTTTGGGCTTTCTCTATGGCATGAATAACAGGGGCAATTTTCATAAAATTCGGTCTTGCTCCTGCTATAATAGTCAATTTCATAGATTTTCTATTATTATAGTCTTTCATTCGCAATTTCCTGCAATACTCCTTTCACATCATAGACCACCCCATCCGGTTTGAGGTATTGTGCCCAATCGATATCCAGGAATTCTTTATGCGCCACCGCCAATACAATGGCGTCATATTTTTTGTCTGTGGGGAGTTCTTTGAAAGATTCAATACCGTATTCATGTGCCACCTCCACAGGATTGGCCCAGGGATCGTGTACCGTGACGGTGATACCATATTCCTCCAGATTCCTTACCACATCCACCGCTTTGGTGTTGCGCACATCGGGGCAGTTTTCCTTAAAGGTAATCCCCAACACAAGGACATTGGCGGCCTTTATGCACATCCCTTTTTGTATCATGCACTTCACTACCTGAGAGGCGACATACTCACCCATAGTGTCGTTCATCCGCCGTCCGGCCAGGATAATCTCCGGGTGATAGCCATATTCCTGCGCCTTTTGTGCCAGGTAATAGGGATCTACACCGATACAGTGCCCACCTACCAACCCGGGTTTGAAATGGAGGAAGTTCCACTTGGTACCGGCCGCTTCCAACACATCGTGGGTATCAATACCCATGCGGTTAAAGATCTTGGCCAGTTCGTTCACAAAAGCGATATTGATATCGCGTTGTGAATTCTCGATTACTTTGGCTGCCTCAGCCACTTTAATGGTAGGTGCCAAATGGGTTCCGGCTGTGATTACAGAGCGATAGAGATTATCTACTATTTTTCCGGTTTCGTGTGTGGAGCCGGAAGTTACTTTCTTTATTTTTTCGACCGTGTGTTCCTTGTCACCCGGATTAATACGTTCCGGTGAATAGCCGGCAAAAAAGTCCTCATTGAATATCAGACCGGAAATCTTTTCCACTACGGGAATACAATCTTCTTCGGTAGCACCGGGGTACACGGTGGATTCGTAAATAACGACATCGCCTTTACCGATCACCTTTCCCACCGTCTCACTGGCTTTTACCAATGGTATCAAGTCGGGTCGGTTATTTTTATCTACCGGCGTGGGAACGGTCACAATATAGATATTGGCTTCCTTGATGTCATCAAGATCACAGGAACAGTAAAGGCCTTTATGGTGGTTGTTAAAAGGATTTTCCTTTACCAAAGCGGATTGAAGTACTTCATCCTCCACTTCCAAAGTCAGGTCGTGTCCTTCCATCAATTCATTCACCCTCTTCCGGTTAATATCGAAGCCTACCACGGGATATTTCGTGGCAAAGAGACGGGCTAAAGGTAAACCTACATAACCCAGGCCGACTACGGCAATTTTTATTTCTTGCATACTATGTATAATTTCTTCAAATCAAAGATTGCTCCAATACCATTGTACGGCCTCTTTCAGTCCCTGTTGCATGGAGTATTCCGGGTCATAACCCAACAATTCCCTTGCCTTATCGATATTGGCGAGGGAATGGGGAATATCCCCGGCACGCTTGGGACCATGGATTACGTCTATCCCGGCGATATCAGGATCGAATTCACTCAGATATTCTTTCAGGTATGCCACCAATTGGTTGAGGGTGGTTCTTTCGCCATAGGCGGTATTATATACCTGATTAACCGCTTGAGGGTTGGCGGTCTCCATCGCCCGAAAATTCATCCGGATCACATTGTCGATATAGGTGAAGTCGCGGCTATACTCTCCATCGCCGTTAATGACCGGGGATTCATGCAGCATCAGTTTTTTTACAAAAAGAGGAATCACCGCGGCATACGCGCCATTGGGATCCTGTCGGCGACCGAAAACATTAAAGTAGCGTAAACCGATACATTCCATCTCATAAGTTTTGGCAAAGACATCGGCGTAGAGTTCATTGACATATTTGGTGATAGCATAGGGAGATAACGGCTTACCGATCACATCTTCTACTTTTGGAAGGGATTGGCTGTCGCCATAGGTGGAGGAACTGGCAGCATAAATAAACCGTTTTATCCTTGCATCACGACCAGCGACCAACATATTCAAAAAACCGGTCACGTTCACCTCGTTGGTGGTAACCGGATCTTTGATGGAGCGGGGCACGGAACCCAAAGCGGCTTCGTGAAAGAGATATTCCACCCCTTCGGTTGCCTTCCTGCAATCTTCCATATTTCGGATATCGCCTACCTGCAGAGTAAGGCTGTCGGAATATTTCTCTAACAGCGCCAACAGGTTCTCGATTTTTCCAGTGGCGAAGTTATCAAGAACGGTTACTTTATGCCCCCGTTGCAATAACTCCTCCGCAAGATTGGAGCCAATAAAACCTGCCCCGCCTGTCACTAAAATTTTAGACATATATTTTTTATGGATTATTCCTTATCAATATAGCCTGAGCCGTAACCATAACCGTAGCTGTAACCATACCCATATCCGTAGCGGGCATTTTCACGATCGGTGCCGTTGAGGATGACCGCCATATTCTTCAACTTGACTTCGGTATAGAGTCGCTCGACTTCGGGCAATAAGGCTCTGTCGAGCAGACCCGCACGGACAATGAAGAGGGTCATATCCACCAACTTGGTGATGATGGAGGTATCGGCTACGATTTCCACCGGCGGACAGTCGATGAAGATATAGTCGTATTCCGCACTTAACGTTTCAACCAATTGTTCCAACCGCTCATCGAACAGCAATTCGGTGGGATTGGGAGGAATGGTTCCCACGGGAAGTACATCCAGGTTGTCATGGCTTCCACTTTTCACGATAGCAGATTGCCAATGATCTATCTGATGCCCCAAATAATCGGCAATACCCGGTTTGGGAGAATCGACATAGGTGCTCAGCAATGCCTTGCGCATATCGAGGTCGATGGCGATCGTTTTCTTTCCTTTGATGGCAAAACCGGCTGCCAGGTTTATGGCGATAAAGGTCTTTCCACTCTGGGGATTGATAGAGGTAAGCATGATCACCCTGGCCTTGCCTTCCTTCCTGGCCATAAACTCAAGGTTGGTACGCACCACCCGGAAGGCTTCGTTGATCACATTGCGGTTTTTCTCCTTGACCACAATCTCCCGCACTGCTTCCTCATTCATCCAGCCTCTCCGTTTCCCCTTGCGGTACATCGGTATCTCGCCCACGAAGGGAACGGTTATCCCTTCCAAATCCTTCCGTCCCCTTACCGTGGTATTCGTCCTCTCCCTGATCACAAAAAAGATCAACGGAAGCAATATGCCTGCCATGAGTGCCACTAACAGGAGAAATGCACGCCGGGGTTCTGTGGGACTGAGAGACCCATAGGGCGGCGTGATCACACGGGTGTTATAGGCAGTGAATGCCTGGGAGAGTTCATTCTCTTCCCGCTTCTGCAGCAGATAGAGATACAACGATTCTTTTACTTTCTGCTGGCGCTCCACAGACAACAGGTACCTCGCCTGGTTAGGATTGGAAGCGATTTGTCCTGTCACATGCGTCTCCTGCCTCTTTGCATTGGCGATCTGGGTATGCAGCGATGCAATCAGGTTGTCCACCGAACGGAGTACTGCCTGCTTCATGTCAGCCAGCGACTGGTTCATATCGATCACCAGCGGGTTCCTTTCACTACTATTGGACAACAGACTGTTGCGCCGGAGCACCAGGGCGTTGTACTCACTGATCTGACTTTCCAGATTGACATTGTCGACGCCCGAATTGGCCGGTAATAACCGGTCATCCGATTCCACACTCAGATTCCGGCGGATATTCTCGGCGATGGAGAGGCGGTTGTTCAGTTCCAGCAACTCCCGTCCGCTCTCGGCATATTGCGACCGGTACATACCCGATACCGCCTGTATATCGGGCAATATATGTTCACTCTTATAACTGGAAATATCCTGATCGACATCTCCCAGCTCACTTTCAATCACATTGAGCCTGTCGTTGATAAACCGGGAAGTGCTGACGGCGATCCGGTTTTTGTCGTTCATCCAGTCCTCATTATAGACGGTGATCAACGTGTTGAGGATATCTTCCGCCCGACGGGGGGATGAGTTTTTGATAGTCAGATTGATCACAGTGGACTCTTTACTTCCCAGTACGGCCTGAAGCGCGCCCGAGTATCCATTCACCACACCTTGAAGGCTGCCTTTGACAAAATGCACATTCGAATGACCACCTTCTTCGCTGTAAGAGGGTGTAGGAGTAATCATCAACACACCCACGGGAGTGGTGATGGTATCGGAGAAGGAGCCTTCCACCTCACCGGGGAGTTTCTCCCCTCTCCGTATAAAATTGGAGAGTTTTACCTTTCCTCCCGGGTGTAACGCGATATCGAACATCAATGAATGTTCATCGTACTCTTTAAAGGTCACCAATACCGGTGCCGCTTTATAGAGGTCGACCTTTCTCAAGCCTTGTTTTACTATATATTTCTTGTCGAGATCGAGCCGCATGACCACTTCCCGCATCAGCGCCGGCGATTTCAGGGTAAGCAACTCGTTATTGACATTGGTGTTGGAACTGAAAATCCCCAGATCGTCGAACCCGGTTACATTTACGGCTGACGATCCCTTGGAGTCGTCCTTGATCAGGATGGAGGCATTACGGGTATAGGTAGGCGGGGTCACCATCAGATAAAGGGCGACCAGTGCCAGGGCAGCCAACAGGCTGGCCACAAACCAATACCATTGGGTAATAAATATATGAAAAAGATCCTGAATCCGGATGAAATCGTCGGTGGGTTGCGGTTTTTCTGAAGACATGTTTTTTAAACTAAGAGTGATGAACTAAGAACTAAGAACTAAAAATTAAGAGTGAAGAACTAAGAGTGGTTATTTGGCAATCAGTACGGCGACGGAGGTGAGGAGCGACGCCAACGAGATCCAGAAAGAGGTGGAACGTACGTTATTGCCATTGACGGTGGACTGCCGCGCCCTTACCGTATTGGGTTCTACGTATACTACGTCGTTCTGTTGCAGGTAATAGACCGGGGAATTATACAATTGCCTGGCGGAAGTAAGGTCCACCTGATAAGGTATCTGTACCCCCTGCTCGTCGCGCAACACATACACCGTTTCCCGCTTCCCGTAGATGGTAAGGTCACCCGCCATGCTGATAGCATCCAGCAGGGTGAGCCTGTCGCGGTCGATAGCAAACCTGCCCGGATTATTCACCTCTCCCAATACCGAAACACCCAGGTTCATAAACTCGACGGTCACCACCGGGTCCTTGACCAGATCTTCTTTAATAAGCGTTTGCTTGACATGATCGGCAATTTCAGTCCGCCGCAATCCGCCCACCAGCAACTTGCCCACCACCGGAAAGTCGATATACCCATACTCATCTACCGTATAACCGGATATCTGCTGGGCAGTGCCATACAGCGACTGTTCGGAGGATCTTCCGATCCGGTGCGACACGATGGGGAGGTTGAAGAGATTGGAGAGTTCCGCATCCTTGCTGTTCACCACGATGGATATCTTGTCGTTGGGACGCACCCTTATCTCTAACGGCACATCCAATTGTTCCGGCATGCCGGGAACCAGATCCTGAAAGTAACTGACTTTGTCTACAGATCCGCAAGAACTGAAAAATGCCACCAATAACAGGAGGGGGACAAGATTACGCGCTTTTATTTGTTTCATTGTTATTCGGTTGTTATTCAAATTTACTTTGTAAATTTAGATGTTTGCTGCACTCGACATAGTAAAAACAAGTTTTTCTTCTGTACTCGTTTATCACAAACATTCGATTGTTGTTTGATTGTTGTTGCAAATTTAGCTATTTTAATTTTATACAACTATTTTCCGCTATGTCATAATACAAACAAGAGGGTTGTTATTCGGTTTTATTCCGGTTCACCTGCTCTACCGTTTTGATATTCCGCGGGGAAGCACTGTGTACCTGCCTTACTCTTCGCCTTAAAAGGAAATCGAGTATAACCCATAACAGGATTACAAGCCCCAGTATCAGGTTGACATTCAGATAAGGTACCAGAAAGAAAGCGATTGCCCCGAAGAAGATGGCATTGGTAAGCATGATGAGTGTAGCCACTTTATGAGAGAATCCCAGGTTCAACAGTTGGTGATGCATGTGGCTCTTGTCGGGTTTAAAAGGACTCCGGCCCTTGATCAACCTCAATATTACTACCTTGAGTGCATCGAACATCGGCACGATCAACACGGAAAACCCTAACACCAATGCCCGGGGCGATTGATCCGGGCTTATGGAAGCGGAATGATATACTTTCACGGCAATGGCCGCCAGCAACATACCAATAGTCAACGAACCACAATCACCCATAAACATCTTACTATGGTTACTCGTCTTACCAAATATATTATAATAAAAGAAAGGGATTAACATTCCCAAAGCGGCGAAAGTAAATATACTGATAACATACAGTTTGAGATAGATAAGGGTTATCCCGAAAAACAAGAAGGCAAGCATCGCTATGCCTGCCGCCAGCCCGTCGATGCCATCAATAAAGTTGAAAGCATTGATCACAGAAATAATAATAATGATGGTGAGGGGAATACCTATTACGGGGCTTATCCCATACACGCCAAAGAGGCCATGCAGATCGTTAATCCATATTCCCGATGCAGTAAATAACGCAGCGGCAAGCACCTGGATCAACAGTTTACTCCGGTAACGCACTTCGATCAGGTCGTCGGCAAGTCCCGTAAGATACAGCAAAATAACAGCGGGGAGCACCAGTGCCCACTCCAACAAGGAAGAGGCGTTGATAGTTGATACGAGGGAGGTTTGTAAAAGGAGGTTGGCACTCAATACCAGGAGGAAGGAAAGAATCATGGCCGGAAGAAAACCCACTCCTCCTAACCGGGGCACGATGCCGTTGTGTACTTTTCTTTCATCGTACGGATCAAACAATTTTTTCTGAAAACATATCCGTTGAATTTCGGGAAGAAAAAACCATGAAAATAGTCCGCTACCAACCAATGCAGCAAAAAGACTAATGTATAATTCCATTCTGATAAGATTTTGGAGTACTGTCGATACTCGAGATTCTATGATTGCATATTTTCCAGCAAAGAAGGATGTATATAGTGTGTAGCAACGATCATCACTCCTTTGATTTCCACAACAACGCGCTTGTTGTTCTTTATCCTGACCAATGTCCCCTCCACTCCTTCGAACGGGCCGCCCGTGATACGAACCCGGGTGCCTATCTTCAGTCCCAATTCACCGGGTTCCAGATAAACAATACCCTGGTCATAATTACCGGCCACAGTCATAAAGTGCTGCATCTCCGTCTCGGGAACGACAATGGGTGTGCCGGTACCACGATCCATCATATAACGTATGGGGAATTTCAGTTTCAACTCGTTGATGAGCAGCCGGGTGGCCTTTACGAAGATGAGATTATGGATTACAGGCTCTAACTTCTTGGTTTTAAATCCATTTCTTTCACTAATTTTGTAACCCATAGGGACAAAATTAATAATCTGATTGGCATCACAGTATCGCTTGACGATCATTTCCCGGTTATAGGTAACCCGTAATGCATACCAATATGACTCTTTGTAAGGTGTCATACCTTTCGTCACACATTCATAATTAATGAAAATTCATCACAACTTCAATTAAAGACATTCCTTGGGGACACCAGAATTACGAATAACGCTGATTTTAAAAAAATTACGTAAAATAAATTCAGATTACAAATCCAGGTTCCTGCTCCAGAAACAAGGCCTTATAACTTTACAAAGATAAGAAAGTCGCTTGATATTACCTTACAAAAATTCACATTTAACAAAAATTTTGAACAACTTTTTCCTTATTTTCAGAAAGTTACAAAAAAAATATCTCAAAAGAGACAATAAGGTTAAACAAAGCTAATTACAATCTATGAAAGAAGTGCGTACCACTTCCGTGATAACCCGATTTTGGGAGAAGAATGGCCTATTCTTCTCCCTTGTTTTCTTTTTTGGCAGCGGATGACGGCGCCTTTTTGGGCGAGAGCATGATCGACATACGCTTACCTTCCATAATAGGCATATATTCTACTTTGGCATATTCTTCCAGGTCGTTGGCAAAACGCAGCAACAACACCTCGCCCTGCTCCTTGAACAGGATTGAACGCCCTTTGAAAAATACGAATGCTTTCACTTTTGAGCCTTCACTCAGGAAGTTCATGGCATGTTTGAGTTTAAAATTGTAGTCATGATCATCGGTTTGGGGACCAAAACGGATCTCCTTGACTGTCACCTTTACCGATTTCGCCTTCTGTTCTTTTAGCTTTTTCTTTTGCTGGTATACAAATTTCTGGTAATCGATTACCCTACAGACAGGCGGCTTTGCCGTAGGAGCTATTTCCACAAGGTCCAACTCCTGCTGTTCGGCAATTTTCAAAGCCTCCCGCGTGGGATAAATACCTTCCTGCACATTGTCGCCTACTAACCGGACTTCCGGTACCCGGATACGCTCATTGATCCGATGTTGCTCTTTTGAGTCTTTTCTCATTCAAAAACGTTTAAATTAAAACTAAAAACTAAAAACTAAGAACTAAAAATTAAGAACTAAAAACTAAAAAGTTGAATTTCACTACTTCCCGGTATTCATCATCTCTTCCACTTCGCGGGAAATATCTTCGGCAAATGTAAGCAATTTTACTGAACCTTTGTCTTCCCCACCCTGTTTTCTTACCGAAACTTCTCCATTTTCTACCTCTTTCTCACCGACAATCAGCAGGTAAGGGATACGCTTCAATTCATTATCGCGGATCTTACGGCCTACTTTTTCGTTGCGGTCGTCCACCTCGGCACGGATATCGAATTTCTTCAATGTCTTCACCACGTCGAAGGCGTAGTCGTTGAATTTCTCGCTGACGGGAAGCACCACTACCTGGGAACTTGCCGGCCGTATGCTCGATCAATACCGCCACAAAGCGTTCCATCGATCCGAACGGTGCGCGGTGGATCATTACGGGACGATGCTTCTGGTTGTCGGCACCGGTATATTCCAGTTCAAAACGTTCGGGCAAGTTGTAATCCACCTGGATGGTTCCCAACTGCCAGCGGCGTCCCAGCGCGTCTTTCACCATAAAATCGAGTTTGGGTCCATAGAAAGCCGCCTCACCCAATACCACTTTCGCAGGTAGCCCTTTCTCTTCGCAGGCCTCCACGATGGAACGCTCGGCTTTTTCCCAGTTTTCATCCGAACCGATATATTTTTCCTTGTCGTTGGGGTCGCGGAGGGATATCTGTGCTTCGAAATTCTCGAAATTCAATGCTTTAAAAATGATGAAGATGATATCCATCACTTTCAGGAATTCATTTTTCACCTGGTCGGGTGTGCAGAAGATATGGGCATCGTCCTGGGTGAAGCCGCGCACACGGGTCAGGCCGTGCAACTCTCCACTTTGCTCGTAGCGGTAGACCGTCCCGAATTCCGCCAAACGCAACGGCAGTTCTTTATAGGAACGGGGGAAAGCTTTAAATATCTCACAGTGGTGCGGGCAGTTCATCGGTTTCAGGAGGAACTCTTCACCCTCTTCGGGGGTTTTGATCGGTTGGAATGAGTCTTTTCCGTATTTGGCATAATGTCCTGACGTGACATACAACTGCTTGTGCCCGATATGGGGTGTGATCACCTGCTCGTAATCGAATTCGCGTTGTATCTTCTTCAGGAAATCTTCGAGGCGGAGGCGCAGCTGCGTTCCTTTGGGGAGCCACAGGGGAAGCCCTGCCCCCACGGTCTGTGAGAAATGGAAGAGCTGCAATTCCTTTCCGATCTTACGGTGATCGCGCTTCTTGGCCTCTTCGAGCAGCAACAGATACTCATCCAGCATCTTCTTCTTTGGGAAGGTGATGCCGTAAAGCCTTGTCAATTGCGGACGTTCTATATCACCACGCCAGTAAGCACCGGCAGCCGACAATATTTTTACCGCCTTGATATAGGAGGTGTTGGGGAGGTGTGGTCCCCGGCACAGGTCGGTAAAACTCCCCTGGGTATAGGTGGTGATGGTACCGTCTTCCAGTTCGTTGATCAGTTCTACCTTATAATTCTCATGCCGGTTGGAGAACATATCGACAGCATCTGCCTTGGAAATGCTTTTACGTACAATATCTTCTTTGGCGGCGATCAGTTCCATCATCTTCTTTTCGATGGCGGGGAAATCAGACTCCTTGATGGTTACCCCTTCACCCGGATCCACATCGTAATAGAAACCGTTCTCGATGGCCGGGCCAATACCAAATTTAATGCCTGGATATAGTTCCTGCAACGCTTCGGCCATCAGGTGGGCGGACGAGTGCCAGTAGGCATGCTTACCCTCTTCATCTTCCCATTTGAGCAGACGGACAGAGGCATCGTGCTCGATGGGCTTTGTCAGGTCCCACGTCACACCATCCACGCTCGCGGCAAGTACTTCCTGCGCCAGCCTCGAGCTGATGCTGTTGGCTATCTCCATTCCCGTTACTCCCTTTTCATATTCCCTGACCGATCCGTCGGGAAATGTAATCTTTATCATATCCATATTGGTTAAGATTATAACTAAAACTTTCCGTCTGACGATATTTTGTGACCGTTTTAGTTGTAATCATACTATTCACGAAAGTTGAATCTTCAATTTTAAAAATACAAAAATAGTATTTTTGTGCAACGTAAAGAAAAAATAATGAAACTAATTCCCAGCCCTCACTGCATACGTTTGATGATACTATATGCTTGCACGATGCCCAATTCTCCGGCTTTACGAAGGTCATCGAGTCCCTCTCGGGTCTCGCCGATGGAGAGCCTCGCTATCCCGCGGTTAAAATAGGCCTCGGCAAATTGAGGTTCAAGTTCTATCGCCTTGGTGTAATCGGCAATGGCTGCACGGTAATCTTTTTCAAGAGTGAAGATCTCTGCCCTGTTGTAATAGGCATACATAAAATTGGGATCCAGACGGAGAACCGTCTCATACTCCCTCAGTATCTCGTCATATTCAATTGATTTGGCAGATATCTCGGGTAATCGGGATTTACCGGCTATCCCACTGCCGGCAGCCCTGGGAAGATCAATCCCTATATTCCTGTCCATCATAAGCGGCTCGCTTTGTATGCGGTCATATTCAATCTGCTTGGAACGGATCACAGCCCATGCAAAATGGGCTACTAACAGGTTCGGGTCTAAGTCGATAGCCCGTCGCATGTCTTTCAATGCATTTTCATAATCCTGTATCAACATAAAGTCCATTCCCCGTCCGAAATAGAGGGAAGCATCATCCGGCTGCCGGTCGATCCGTGCGGAATAATTATCGATTGAACGGAAATGGGTCTGTACCTGGAATTCATTCAGCGGAGCATCCCTGTTTGTCATTTTCAGCAACCAGGTGAGGCCAAGCTCGCTATTGGCCTGGTCCATCCTATCGGAATAATATACCGGTCGGCGCACTTCAATATCACGTTCGTAATACGTCAACACGAATCGTGGTTCCGGTTCAATGGGAGCACTGATATTCTGTACCCGCCCCCTGCTCTGGCGCTGGTATTTTGTATTTTCCGATTCTCCTTTGTCGGCGACCACCAAGAGATTGAACTTCTCAATATCACGGTCAGTCTGCTCACGGGTATCTTTGCTTTCCGATCTTTCCTTTGCCTGTTTGAAAGGTTCGGGATCTACAGTGGCCACCTTGCGGGCTTTCGATTCTTCCGCCCGTGCAAGCATATAATCCTGCTCTGCTCCCCGCAAATCATTCAACTCACGTTTCAGTTGCGAACGCATATAATAACCGGTAAAGAAATCGGGATGTTCACCCAGCACTACATTGAGATCGCTTAAGGCACCGGCCTTGTCGCCTATCTCATTGTGCAGCATGGCCCTGTTCAGGTAAGCGATCGTATTTTCCGGATCCAGCTCGATTACCTTGTCGAAATCGCGTATCGCCCGGTTATTATCGGCTACCTGTGCACGTAATAAGCCTCTGTTAAAACGGGCAATAAGATTGTTTTCATCCATCTCGATCACCCTGTCGTAATCGGCCATCGCCCCACGCAGATCGTTCAGATGATATTTCACCAACCCCCGGTTGATATAATTCCCTTCAAAATAGGGATCTAAGCGGATCGCCTCATCCATATCGGCAAGGGAGCTGTTATAGTCTTTTTGTTGGAAATAAAGCAATCCCCGGGCCGCAAAGGTCTGGGCAGTATATGGATCTTTCTCTATGGCCATGTTCAGGTCGGCCATCGCCTTAGTGGTATCCTCCATCTGGATATACATGTGTGAGCGGGCCAGATAACCGGGAGTATAATCGGGAAAACGCCGCAAGAGCACATCAAAGAACTTCTCCGCAATATCATATTGTTTCATCTCGATATTTACGATACCCATATTGACCAATGTGAGCCTGTCTTCCGGATAAAATTCGAGGCTTCGCTGGTAATCCGTGGCAGCCTCTTCATATTTCTGCTGATTCTGCCGTGCGGCACCACGAAGCTGGTATGCAGCCGTATAGTAGGGATTACGCACCAGGCAGTCTGTTGCGTCTTCCTCTGCACCCTGAAAATCATCGAGCATAAACTTGGCCACTGCCCTGAAATAATAGGGATCAGCCAGATAAGGCTTGGCCGTGATTACCTGGTTAAAATACTGAATAGAGAGCACGTAATCTTCAAAGTAGAGCGCATTCTTCCCGATCATCATCACACGGTCGGTATTGACCTGTGCCGAAGCCGTGAACGATGCGAGTAAAATAAAGGCAGCAACGATCGTTTTCTTCATCTTTAATCCTTTCAATGTGCGAATATATAGATTTTGAGTGATTCTTTCATCATTCGTTTAACGGAAATCACCTTATTTCATATGATTAAAATTATTGATTTTCAAATGTATCATATGGAACTCGCTTTTAATCATGTTCTTGTGTGAGAACAATTATCATGCTCGTTTCATACGACTATTTTATTTTTTTCTTGTAGGTGTATGGAACATTTGCATTAAGCTAAATGAGTAAAGTCAAACTTGTTTGAACTTTGCCATAGCGAGCAAATGACTAACTTTAGTGAACTCGCGATAATCATGAATTTGGGTGAAATCATTTTCATGCTCGTTTCATACGTCTAAAATTATTTATTTTCAATTTTGCCGGTTTCCCTACATATTCTCTATTATACGGCTTCCGTTGCCGGCTTCACGTATCGACAACCTGACGGTATTCTCCGGTAATACCTGTTCCACCAGTTCCGGCCATTCGATAAAGCAAGTATAACCACTGTAGAGATAATCTTCGTAACCAAAATCGAATACTTCTTCCAATTTGTGGATACGGTAAAAGTCGAAATGATAAATAGGTTTCCCGTCGCCTCCCTTATATTCATTGATAATGGCAAAGGTGGGGCTGGCAACGGTCTCTCTCACTCCGAGCTCTTTACAGACCGCCTTGATGAAAGTAGTCTTCCCGGCCCCCATGCCCCCATAAAAGGCGAAAACGGTATGATTGCCCATCTGGTTGATGAAGTCCCGCGCTGCCGGCTGAAGTGATGCTAAATTTTTTATTTCGATGTGTAGCATAATTGATGTGATGATTAATGTGCCAATGTGAATAATGAGCTAATGTGCCAATGTCGAAAATCTGTTGAATCGTTGAACTGTTTAATTTCAAATCCTATACCTTAAGTCTTGGTTCTTGAATCTTGGTTCTTGGTTCTAAAAAAACCACCGGAATCATCATCTCCTCCATAGAGACTCCCCCATGTTGAAAACTATCTTCATAATAGGACTGATAGTGATTGTAATTGTTGGGATAAACAAAAAAATCATCATTCACTGCAAAGATATAACGGGTACTCATATTGGGAGATGGCAACCCGGCATTTTCGGGACGGATAATATCGAATACTCTTTTGGGATCATATCCCAGATTCTTACCCACCTTATAACGGAGGTTTACTCCGGTCTCCCGGTCTCCCAGCACCTTTACCCCCTTTTTCACTCTTATGGAGCCATGGTCGGTGGTGAGCACCGCTTTATATCCCTTTTCCGCTATTTTCGCCAGCAGGTCAGGTAAGGGAGAATGCAGGAACCATGATCTGGTGAGTGAACGGTATGCCGACTCATCAGGAGCAAGTTCTCGGATCATCCTCGATTCCGTACGCGCGTGCGAGAGCAGGTCGATAAAATTGAATACCAGCAGATTCAAATCATACTTTTCCAACTCTGCGAACCGGGCAACCAATTTTTCACCTTCCAGACTCCTGTTGATCTTATGATAGGAAAAGTTGCATTTTCTACCATGCCTTTCCAGATGCGACTTAATGAATAACTCCTCATGGAGGTTCTTGCCTTCATCCTCCGATTCATCCACCCAACAGTCCGGGAACATTTCGGATAGCCGTCTCGGCATCAGTCCTGAAAAAACAGCATTCCTGGCATAGGGTGTAGCTGTAGGCAGAATGGAGAAATAGATATCCTCCCGGCATGTAAAAGACTCTCCAACAATATCTTTCACCACCTGCCATTGATCAAAACGGAAATTATCGATCAATATAAAAAAGAACTTTTCTCCTTTATCCACCGAGGGGAATACAAACCGCTCAAACAAGTCGGGACTCAAGACGGGACGGTCGGGACCGAAGCCGTCTGTCCTATCTGTTCTGTCCACTCCTCCGGCGGGGGCACTGTAACCGACACGGCCCGCGCCGGCAACCCCGTCAACCCGGCCAGCACGATCTTGACTCCCTATGATCCATTGCTCATAGTTTTTCCGGATAAATTTTGCAAAGAGACGGTTTGCCTCTGCTTTCTGCACCGCCAGCATCTCCCGTAACGGGCTCTGCGTCTGATCCAGCCTCAGTTCCCAAAGTACCAGTTTCTTATACACCGATATCCAATCGTCTGGAGTGCGGCAATCCTCTATCTCGCCAATCAGGAGATTAAACAGATCGTGGTATTCCTGTGTAAGGACTTCCGTCATGCGTTCATCCTGTTCGAGTATCTTCTTGATGCTCATCAGCACCTGGTTGGGATTGACCGGTTTGATGAGGTAATCGGCGATCTTCTTTCCGATAGCACGGTTCATAATACCTTCATCTTCGCTTTTAGTAACCATCACCACCGGCATCCCGGGATAGGATGAATGAAGCTCCACAAGAGTCTCCAGGCCGGACAAACCAGGCATCTGTTCATCCAGAAAAACAATATCAAACCGTTGTGAACGGCATAGTTCAATCGCATCGCGGCCATTATTGACACATTGCGTCCCGTATCCTTTCTCCTCCAGAAAAAGGATATAAGGTTTCAGGAGATCTATTTCATCATCAACCCAGAGCAACCGTGCTTTGACCATCCGTTTGAATCCTCTTAATCTACTTGTTATCAGAATAGCGACAAATGTATCTATTTCTACTGTATCTCACAATTTTTTGACTTTTTTTGGGGAGTGTCTCCCTCAGAGAGGAAGAATTGGATTTGATGGAAGTATTTAACAGAAACGGACCAAATTATTTCTCAGATTCAACCATTTTACTTAACTTTGATACCAGCTTGGTACGGATTCAATCCGTCAAGTATCCCGGTAGGCCAAAAATGGAAAAAAATTGCCTAAAATTGTTGAATGAGTAGTATATTTTGTAAAAACGTGTAACAATGACGGAACTAATTTTAAAAAAAGAAATTGATGAGGAAAAATTGAACACATTACTCAATTTCCTCAACTCGTGGGGTGTTGAAGTAGAGGTACAATCCAAACCGAGAAAAAGATTGATTAGAAAAAATTCTTCAAAGAAAACATTCTCTCTATCAGTTGGACTTTGGGATGACTACCCTATTGACGGAAGCGCATTGCGTAATAAAGCATGGAACAGACAGTCATGATCTTAGTAGATACAAATATTCTCATTGAGATCTATCGATCGAACAAAAAGATTATCGATGTCATAAAAGAAATCGGACAAGAAAATATTACTGTTTCCGATATCACATGTGCTGAATTATATTTTGGGGCACGCAACAAACATGAATTGAATTCAATATCCAAAGATTTAACAAAGCTGACAGTTATTCCTATAAACCAAGAGATTTCTGAGACAGCTGTTTCTTTAGTTAAAAAATTTGCTCTTTCTCATAAATTATCTATTCCAGACGCACTTATTGCCGCGACCGCCATTATACATGGCCTACCCTTATTTACACTGAATAAAAAAGATTTTTCTTATTTACCAGACTTACAACTAACTTAAATTCATACAGATGCAAACGACAAAACTATCCATTGTTATTTTATTCGCACTATTGTTAATAGGTTGCGGACAACAAGCAAAGAAAATTTTCAATGGGAAAGACCTGAAGAACTGGAATTTCGTGGTGGAAAACAACGCAGTTCCCGGCGACCAGGTGTTTTCCGTCAAAGAGGGGGTGATCTCCATAAAAGGGGAACCTCTCGGTTACATGTACACCAAAGAAAAGTATGGCAACTTCACGCTTGAACTGGAATACCGTTGGGAGGGAGAAGCAACCAACAGCGGCGTCTTTATCCTGATTGAAGATCCTGCCAACCCGTTTCCCAGAGGGATAGAATGCCAACTAGCAGCAGGCAAGGCCGGTGATTTCGTACTGTTGAACGGTTCCGACCTGAATGAGTATACCCTCCCCGAAGGAATAACGGAACGTCCGAAATTTCCCGTGATCGGGAAAATGCAACCCTCAAGTGAAAAACCTACCGGAGAATGGAATAAGATGAAGATTACAGTAGTTGACGGTGCTATTTCGGTCTATGTCAATGATATCTTGCAAAATCAAGCGACCAGTAAGGTGAAAGAGGGACATATAGGGCTCCAGAGTGAGGGGGGAAAGGTTGAGTTCCGCAATCTGGTGGTTAGGTGATGATAAGTGGAAAGGTGGCTAAGTGGGAAGGTGATTAGGTGGGAAAGTACCTAAGTGGTTAGGTGGCCAAGTGGTTAGGTGTCTCTAATAGTCTTGGTTCTTGGTTCTAAAAGTCTTTACTCTTTATTCTTTACTCTAAAGCAATATGAAAGATTTATCAGCTGCGACAAAACAATTTATCGATCTGGAAGAGAAGTACGGGGCACACAACTATCATCCGTTGCCGGTAGTGCTGTCAAAAGGGAAAGGGTGTTATGTATGGGACGTGGATGGGAAGAGATATTTCGATTTTCTGTCTGCCTATTCCGCCGTGAACCAGGGACATTGCCATCCTAAGATCGTAGCAGCATTGAAAGAGCAGGCCGGGAAACTTTGCCTTACTTCCCGCGCCTTCTATAACGATTCGTTGGGACCGTTCGAAAAGTTTATCCATGATTATTTCGGATATGACAAAGTATTGCCGATGAACAGCGGCGCCGAGGCGGTGGAGACAGCGTTGAAGCTGACCCGGAAATGGGCTTACCTGAAAAAGGGAATCCCTGAAAACGAAGCGATCATTGTGGCATGCGAAGGGAATTTTCACGGGAGAACCATCTCTATTGTCTCGGTCTCCACCGATCCCGATGCCCGTGCCGATTATGGGCCTTACACGCCCGGGTTCGAGGTTATCCCCTATGACGATCCGAAAGCGCTGGCTTCAATCCTGGAAAAGAAAGCGAATTCCATTGCCGGGTTCCTGGTAGAGCCCATTCAGGGGGAAGCAGGCGTAAACGTGCCGGACGAAGGTTATCTGAAGAATTGTTATGAGCTTTGTAAAAAACACAATGTACTTTTCATTGCCGATGAGGTACAAACCGGTATTGCCCGCACGGGTCGCAAACTTTGCTGCGATCATGAAGACATCCGTCCCGATATTGTGATCCTGGGAAAAGCTATCTCCGGGGGTGTATTACCCGTCTCTGCAGTACTTGCTGACGATGAAATCATGCTCACTATCCAACCCGGCCAACATGGATCCACTTTCGGGGGATTTCCTTTGGCCTGCAAGGTAGCAACCGCGGCGTTAGAGGTGGTGGAAGAGGAGAACCTGGCAGAAAAAGCTGAGTATCTGGGACAAATCTTCCGGGAAGAAATGAACAGGATTGAAAGCCCTTTCATTCAACTGGTCAGGGGGAAAGGATTACTCAATGCCGTTGTAATCAAACCGCATAACGGTAAACAAGCATGGGATGTATGCCTCAGGATGGCAGAAAACGGGCTGTTGGCGAAACCGACCCACGACCATATTATCCGCTTTGCGCCGCCGTTAGTGATCACAGAGGAAGAACTGAAAGAGGCTATCGGTATTATACGGAAGTCCATCAAGGCATTGGAAACTGTTTGAAGGGTTCAATCATGTAATCGTTGAACTGTTGAATCGTTAAATTGAAAATAGATTTTTCATTCTTAGTTTTTAGTTCTTCACTCTTAGTTCTAAAATTATGCAAACAACATCCAAAATATTGATGGTTCGACCCTTCAGGTTTGCTTTCAATGAAGAGACGGCACAAAACAACTATTTCCAACAGGGCGGAGAATCCGGTTCTGTAGCTGTCAAAGCGCTTGAAGAATTTGATGCTTTCGTGAATCAACTGAGGGCTAAGGATGTGGATGTGACCGTTGTACAGGATACCCCCGAACCGTGGACTCCTGACTCCATTTTCCCGAATAATTGGTTTTCATCCCATTTTACAGGAGAATTGGTACTCTATCCCATGTTTGCCGGAAACCGCAGGCAGGAAAGGAAACAGGAGGTGGTTGACCTGCTTACCCGGAAAATGAATCACCGCAAAGTGGTTGATCTGACACACTGGGAGAAAAAGGATGAATTCCTGGAAGGAACAGGAAGTATGGTTTTAGACCGGGATAAAAGGATTGCGTACTGCTGCCGATCGCCACGTACTTCGGAGAAGGTGCTGGCGGACTTTTGTGCCCGATTGAATTATGACGCAATAGTGTTCAACGCGACCGACAAGAATGCCAACCTCATCTACCACACCAACGTGATGATGTCTGTGGGCAACCAGGTAGCGATCATTTGCCTGGAGTCGATCAAAGACAAGAATGAAAGAGATAAAGTGGTATCCCGGTTGACTTCCACCGGGAAGATCATTGTCGATATTTCCCTGGATCAGGTAGCACGGTTCGCAGGGAACATGCTTGAAGTAAAGAGTAGAAATGGTCACCCCATTATGGTCATGTCGGCTGCGGCACGTAATGCCCTGACTGCGGCACAAGAAACCGTCATATCGACCTATAACACCATCTTGTCTGCTCCATTGACTACCATCGAAACGAACGGAGGAGGATCAGCGCGCTGTATGCTGGCCGAAATTTTTTATTAAAACAGAGCCTTTTACATTTTTTTTATTTACCTTGCAAAAAAACTTTTTCATTCAGCGTGTGTTATAATATTTTTTACTCTATTAATCAAAAAAAACTATGTCATTCAGATCAGAACTAAAAGAATTCTTAATGCGCGGCAGCGTAGTGGATATGGCCGTGGGTATCGTAATCGGCGGCGCTTTCGGGAAAATCGTCACATCTTTTGTGAACGACATCCTGATGCCACCCATTGCATTGGTCTCAGACCAGGGCCAATTTGCAGACCTGAAGCTTGTCTTAAGACAGGCAGTGATGGAAGGAGGAGAAGTGATTGCACCTGCCGTTACATGGAATTACGGTATTTTCATTCAGACGGTTGTCGATTTCCTGATCATCGGTACATCTATTTTCCTGGTAATTAAAGCAATGAACTCATTCAAGCGGAAAAAAGAAGAAGTACCCGCACCTCCTGCCGAACCAACCAAGGAAGAGACATTACTGACGGAAATCCGGGACTTGCTGAAAAACAAGTAAATTATTGTATTTCGGGAAGGTACTTCCAGTACCGTTTCGGCATATGTTGGCGTTGCAGTTTGAGATTGATACGCTCTTTAATAGTGATGCTCTGAAAGTACTCTTTCCACATTTTTTGAAAGAAGGCCTCTTCGTCCGAAAGTTTTTCGTTATCAAGCTTGCCTGATTTCAATTCCGATAGATCTTTCTGAGAGAAAGAAATTTCCTGTACCGTGTGTGTATCATAGTACAGACCGGCATTTCGCACGGTATCGTAAATGATCCAGGGCTGACCGGCATAACGCGATTTGAAATGCGGTACGATCAATGAAAGCACATTGTAACGGGGCGAAACCGGCGCAAACCATATGCCGTCGGCCGTCTCCTGAAAACGGATAAACTGAATCAGCTTCCGGGCATCGGAGCCGACCTTCTGCGCGATATCCTTGATACGGAGCACATCGTCATCTCCGAAGTTCATCTCTATCCCCTGCGGATGATCGATATTTTTACGGATATACCGGAACAGCAGCATGGCTGTTTCCGGTAATTCCGATAACCAGGCGCTCAGCATCATATTCCGTGCAAATTTCGATAATTTTTTCTCCAACGCCTTCCACACGCGGGTCGATTTTTCCTTTTCGGTAGTCACATAATACTGTTCATCTGCAAACAGAGGCTTCTGGTCCGATTCCGAAAGGATCAGATCGGGAAACTTCTTCTGCTCGTACGCAAAAAAGAGGCAGGAAAGGAGCCCGTCGAAAGTATTGTCGTACGTAAAAATGATCATTCTACCACTCTTATGGAGATCTTTGATGATTGAACCCCTTTTGCCTTTGCTTCAAGAATAAGCGTTCCGCCAATTTCTCCGGCCTGCACAATGGTGGTAAGCTGTCCGCTAAAAAGCGGCATTTGCGGAAGATGGAACAGATCCAGACAAGTCGGGTCTCCATTGGCAGAGGCGCGGTATTTCCCGGCTCCGGTTACCGTGAAACGGATCATCCGGTCGTCCAACGGACATAAGTTGCCGTCTTTATCCACCACACGAACATTTACGTAGGCCAGGTCTTTCCCGTCGGCCGAGAGCACGTTCCTGTCCGGGATCAATTCGATCCTATGGGGTTTACCGGCCGTACGAACTACTTTCTCCTCTGCCTTATTACCATTTTCATCGTAAGCCACCACCTTCACTTCTCCCGGTTCGTAACGGACATCCATCCACATAAGACGATATCTTTCCAGTAAAGAACTATTATTTTTTGTACGTTTTCCCTGACTTCTCCCATTGATAAAAAGTTCGGCGGAAGGATAACTCGTATAGACAAACACCGGCGTTACTTCGCCTTCACGTCCTTCCCAGTTCCAGTGCGGAAGAATATGCAGCGTAGTCTCATTCCTGTTCCAGATACTTTTGTACAGGTAGTAGCGGTCTTTGGGAATGCTTGCGAGGTCGATAATCCCGAACAGGGAACTGTGATTGGGCCATGCGTCGGTGTCATAAGGCGAAGGTTCGCCCAGGTAATCGAAGCCCGTCCAGACAAATTGGCCCAGCGTCCAGTCGTAGTCGTCCGCCAAGGCAAAATCTTCGTCGGGGATGTTCGACCAGGAGCAGTGTTCGAGATCGTAGGAAGAGGATTGATGATCGTCATACAGTGCGTCGGCTTTTTTCTCCACAGGGAACTTGTATATGCCGCGGGAACTTACGGTGGACGAAGTTTCGGAACCCAATACCAGATTCTGGGGAAGTTTTTCGTATGCCTCCACATAACGATGGGTTCGATAGTTGAATCCGGGAATTTCCACCACTGCTGCAAACCCGTTGTCCAGCACACAACTTATCCGGTCCATTCCGGAAGTGACGGGACGCGTAGGATCTTCCCGGTGGCAGATATCCTGCAGGAAACGGGCTACCTTATACCCGTCGGGGCTGCACTGGGTAGGCACTTCGTTGCCGATGCTCCACATCACCACGGATGGATTGTTCCGGAAGTGGCGCAGCATATTCACCATATCTTTCTCCGCCCATTCGTTGAAAAAGCGGTGATAACCGTTTTTGCATTTGGCAACTTCCCATTCGTCGAAGTTCTCCACGATCATCATGAAACCCATTTCGTCGCAAAGTTTTACTAATTCCGGCGCAGGCATATTATGGGATGTCCGTATACCGTCGCATCCCATCTCTTTGAGGAGCGTCAGTTGGCGACGCAGAGCCGCTTCATTGATAGCCGCACCCAGAGGGCCGAGGTCATGATGGTTGCAAACTCCCTGAAATTTCCGCCGCTCACCGTTCAGGAAAAATCCCTTGTCTGCAATAAACCGGATATCCCGGATACCGAAACGGGTCGTATACTCATCAGTCTTCGTACCATCGATAAATATACTGGATGTAGCGGTATAAAGGTAAGGCGTTTCAGGCGACCAAAGTATAGGATTCTCCACAATGAAATTCTGCTCAAACGGGCGTCCATGATTGAGTTGCTGTCTGTTATCCTTCGTTGCCACCACCTTGTTATCCATATCCCTGATTTCCGTGACAATCCGTACATCCTTATGGTCACCCGCTATTTCTGTCCGCAGGCGTACAGAGGCATATTCCTCTGACACGAAAGGAGTTGTAATATAACTACCCCAAACCGGAACATGGGTCTTCGTGGTTTGCACCACATGGACATTGCGGTAAAGTCCTGCTCCCGGGTACCAACGTGAAGATTCCGGTTTATTTTCAAGTCGTACGGCAAGCAGGTTGTTTTTACCGTCAGGATTCAACACTCCGGTGACGTCGCAATGGAAAGCATTATACCCATAGGGCCAGAAACATACTTCTTTCCCGTTTACATATACCCTTGCTTCGCTCATAGCGCCGTCGAACTTCAGGGTAACGATTTGTTTTTCGGATTGGAAATTTTCCACATCAAAATAAGTACGGTACCATCCTACTCCCATATATGGAAGGCCTCCGGTACGTCCTGTCTTTACTGTCGGAATCCTCTCCGCATTCTGTATAATGGCTACTTCCTGCAGGTCATGTTTCCGGTCGAACGGGCCGTAGATTGCCCAATCATGGGGAACAACAACAGACTCCCAGTTCTTATCATCGAAGTTTTTATTCACTGCTTCCGGATAGTCGCCTTTTGTAAACTTCCATCCTTTTTCCAGCATGAACTCCGATCGTTGGGCCTGAAGACTACAGAAAGAACCAAAAAGAAACAGCGTGCATATCAGTTTTAGTATCATAGATTTTTAGTGATTGAGTATAGGGGTGCCACAAAGATACGTCTAAGAATCATTTTAAAATACCCTCACACGCTATATTTATTTAAAAGCATCCATTATTACAGTGGGATAACCCTCTTCGGTAAATGCTCCCAACCGGTATTTACTTGGCTTGCATTGTGGCTCCCAATAGAAAACACCCTTACAACGACCGTTTGTATTTTCACGGCATTCCTGTATGATACGGCTCAGCAATGTCTTTCCTTCGGCCAGCACTGTGGCGGCAGCCAACTTTCCATCATCGTCCGCACACTCCATTCCGGTTTCAACAATCATCACATCACAGTCATACTTCGTGCTTACTTTTTTGATGTTATCGATACAGTCGGTGATGACCTTCCCGGAAGAAGTTTCCTGTCCATAAGCCATTGCCCAATAAGGATAGAGTGACATGCCTATCATGTCCCATTTGGCTCCATTATTTTTCAGAATGTCTAAATTCCAGTTATAAAGGTCATTATCAGACCCGCTATCCAAATGCACGAGCACAATCGTTTCCGGAAAGACAGACTTTACAGCTTCATAACCGGCAGCAAACAGTGCGGCATACTGTGCAGGATTCTTATCAGCCTGCCCCATCTCCCACAAGAAGCCATTACTGGTTTCGTTGCCCACTTGTACCCATTCGGGAGTAATATCTTTCTCTTTCAAAGCGTTCAGCACTTCTTTCGTATGATCGGCGACTGCTGTTTTCAATTCATCCAACGAAAGTCCTTCCCATGCGGCAGGTATATACTGTTTGCCCGGATCAGCCCACGTATCACTGTAATGGAAGTTAATCATCACCCTCATTCCCAGATTTTTTGCGCGCCATGCCTTTACCAGTACATCGCTTTTATTACACCAACCATCCTCAGGATCTACCCATACACGCAAGCGGATAGAGTTCATCCCTAAATCACGCAACAATGCCATGCATTCGGTTTCACGGCCTGAAGAGTCGTAGAATTTACTTCCGGCCTTCTCCATTTCTGTAAGCCAGCTTACATCGGCTCCCTTGGCGAACCCGCTCATATCGTACACGGGCGGCTCCGGATATACCGGTTTATCGTCGCTGCTGCAAGCGGTAAGGGCGATCAACGCCCATACCGCACTCAGGAATATGTTTTTTATGTTCATTTCTTTTATTTTTGATGCAGTTATTGAATGGTGTATGTACGGTTGACAAGGTCTACCGTAATAGTATAGGTACCTGCCGACCAACTGTTACTGTCGGGAATATCGGCGCCGCCGTACGTTAACTTCCCGTCACTGCCGCCAAACAGCATATCCCAGTTATTCTGAACGAGGTAAATTTTAAATCCGTAGCTCGAAGCCCCACTCACGGTGATGCTTCCGGAATAGACTCCCGGAACGGATGTGGCTGCTAACGTCTGATTGAACTCCCATTTATCGTCCAACCCGTTTACATATACGTGATTGCCGACCGCTGTCAATGCGTACGTGAGGTTTTTCAACGACACGTCGAAAAGATACACGCCCGGCGCGGGAGCGGCAAGATTATTCTGGCCTTTGAATTCCAGCGTCCCTGAATAGGCATCCCCGCCGGCCTGGGTATATACGTCGCCCCAGTTATCCTTCTCTGTTCCGATCTGGTATCCCCACAGGGAATGTACGTTCAGTACGCCGGCATACGCCAGGTTTTCTTCGTTATAAAGGTACAATTTATTATCGAAATTCCATCCTCCACCTGTGATACCGTCATCGATGCCGATCACATATACCTCCGGAGCGACGGGTTCGGGTTCTTCCGAACCGCTCGTCACTTCACACGTCCAGTTTTTCGGGTCGCTCAGGTCCAGGATCAATGTACATTCTCCTGCGGCGGGAACCTGTACGGAAATAGTGCCGGCGGTACCGGTTAACACAAGCTGTCCGTTTTCCTGTGCAAACGCAATGGTCACTTTACCGGCAGCAGGAGCGCTGTCTCCGGTCTCGTAATTATATTCATCTCCCTGCCCGCTCAACCGGATCGTTGCCGTACCAGCGGAAGCAGCGTTGAACACATAGTACCACCTCGTATTGGGACGGTCGAACGTCATCTCTCCGCTGATATCCCCACTGACCTCCAATGCCGGCAGATAGATAGCAGACCAACGTTTACGCACGGTATTGACTTCGGTATAATAGCATCCGCCCGGTTCGGGATACCAGAAATTCCAGCTACCCTCTTCGGAAGAAGCCAGAAAAGCCGACCCGTCTGCCGCAAGATTTCCCCATATCTTTCCATCGCCCTCTTCCATAAAGAAGTTATACCACGAAGTAGCACCGATAAATCCGGTATAAATTCCGTCTGCATCGGGAGAAGCCAGCGTAAGACCTGTTTGTTGCTTGTCTTTATCCAATATAAAACCAACGGTCATATCGATCAGGTATGGAGAAATGTGGACCGTCTTTACCTCACTGTATGCCGACTTCATGTTAGCCCCTATGCTTCCACGCAAACGGAAATAGACAGGGGTAGCCACGTCCGGAACAAGCCCGAGGTTTCTGGCGATGGCGTTCAGTTCGGCTCCGGTATACGCTTTCGATTCGCCTGTCCCTTCGGTTTCGATCACGTTCGAAGAAAAATCTTCCTGCGTGGATATCTGCAGGTACGCCGTAAAGACATCGGGCGCTCCCATATCCGGGTTGCTCACTACCAATGTGCTGTTTTTCCATGCGGCGGAGAGTACGATCTTCGAAGCATTTTCCTTGCTTAACAGGATATCTGTTTCGGTAAGGATAAATTCACTCGCTTCCAGTCCCGAGAGATATATTTTGTCGCCGTCTTCTTCACAGGCGGTCAAAAGCAGCAATAGAATGACAACCGGGTATTTTTTCAGTATATGTACTATCTTCATACTCTTATAAATGATTTTTAGATTAATAATTCTCGTTCCACAGGTTCGGATTCGCTGTCAGGTCTGTGGTGGGGATCGGATAGATGTTGTATTTACTGTCTACCGCTTTCCCGTCTTTTACGCCTCCTTTCCATTGCCACAGGTAATCGGCGGTGGTAAATTTGCCGTAACGTATCAGGTCCGTACGACGGGTACATTCCCAGTATAATTCGCGTGCACGTTCGTCGAGAATAAAGTCGGCGGTCATCTGCCCGTCTGTGATGTTGCCGGAATTATCGCCAAAGGCCCGCGCACGCAATTGGTTGACATACCCTAAAGCAACTGAACGGCTGCTTCCTCCCCCGCCTCTCACTACAGCCTCTGCCAGCATCAGGTACACATCTGCCAGACGGAAAACAGGAAAGTCGGTATTCACACTAAAGTCGCTGAAGTTAGAGGGCATTTCCCCCGCATCGGTCAGATTGGTCCATTTCACAGAAAGATATCCGTAACTTTGATTGTCCACTACATCTACTTCCCTGGTCTGACCTTCGGTGTAGAACATGGCACGACCATCACCGTCATTGAAGAGTTCGGTAAACTCACCCCGCAGGCGGAAGCTACCCCACCCTGACGACACGCCATAATCGGCAGGCAACTGGCTCTCGGAAGTATTGTTTATAGCACCGCAGATGATATAAGTAGTTGCTCCCCATGATGCGGTATATGTGGCATCTACCGGAAAAGCATAAATGATTTCGTTTGTACGTTTATTGTTGTCGGCATTGAACAGTTTGGCATAGTCGCTCTCCAATGTATAGCCCGCTGCAATAATATTGTTGCACCAGGTAATGCAGTCCGTCCAGCGGGCAGTTCCCGTATAGATTTCCGCATTCAGGTAAAGACGCGCCAACAAAGCCCAGGCAGCTTGTTTACAAGCGCGCCCATATTCACATGCCATGCGGTCCAGCAAGTCTGTATCCATATCCTTCAACTCCGTCTCTATGTATTCAAAGATCTGGTTGGAAGTATAGCGTGGCGGCAGGTAACTCCCCACCGGGTCATTCTCGGTAACGAAAGGAATGTTACGATAAAGGTCAAGCGCATGATAGTAGGCCAAAGCACGGAGAAAACGGGCTTCCGCACGATAATGACGTATCTCCTCCTGATCACTCTCACTGAATCTCTCTATTTGCCCGTCGGCGGCATTGCGCAAAAACTCGTTGCAGAGCGCTATCGTATAATAAATGCGGTAATATGTATCGGATACCCACACGTCATTAGCATCCCAGCTCAGATAAGTCAGTCCATTCATTTTGTCGCCTTCCTGCCAGGTGTAGATAACTTCGTCGGTGCCGCATTCCTGCATGTTGAAATAGCAGCGCATATAGTCATAACCGGAGTTACTGCTCAGATCGCTATTCCCGCCTCCTTTCTCTTGTCCGGTAATGACAAAAGAAACATAGAGCTTGCCAAGAACGGATTTATAGTTGGCAACAGATGTATACACATCAGCCGAAGTTGTTTCAATATGCGGATACTGGTCAAGGTCGCCCACGCATGATGTCGTAAAAAATATACTTACAAGAAGCAGTACGGTATAAAATATCTTTTTCATACGATTATTTTATTTTGGTGTATGGAACTCGCAATAATCATCATCTTGGGTGTAATGATGTTCATGCTCGTTTCATACGATTATATCTTGTTTTAAACGGTAAAAATCAGAATTCAAATCCCAGGTTGAGTGAGTAGGTACGGGGACGGGGATAGAAAGAAGCGTCCATGCCACTCGGTACTTCCGGATCGACACCCGAATACCGGGTAATGCAGAATACGTTTTGCATCAGCACACTGGCATTCAGGCTACACCAACGAGAGACACGACCGAAGTTGTAGGACAGCGACAAGTTGTCCATCTTCAGGAAAGAACCGTTCTCCACATAATAGTCAGACAGATGCTGGCGGCTCTGGAAACCGGTCTCCAGATAGCTGCGATGCAAATTGTTCAATTGGTATGAGTTATAGCTCATTGTTCCCCTCGCACCGGTGTTCATCGCCATACCGTTGTACACATAATTGCCTGCATTGGCCCGAAGGCTTGTACTCAGCGTCCATTTCTTATAGTTCAGGAAAGTGCTGAACCCGAAAATAAAGTCGGGAGCAGGCGACTTGTAGCGGTAGAGGTCCCCGGAATTTATCTCGCCGTCATTGTTCAGGTCAGCATAAGCCCCCTCAATGGGTTTGCCGGTTTCGGGATCGTAAAGCTGCTTATACACGTAGAACATATAGGGTTCATAACCTTCGCTCAACACCTGTACATTTTGCCCGTCAATCCAGGCACCGGCAGACAGATTGGTGGTAGCACCGCCTTCTACCAGAGAGAGGTTCCTGACTTTCATCTTCTGCCAGGTCATGTTGAAGCTGACGTCCCAGTTCCAGTCTTTGCTTTGAATGGGACTGGCGTTCAGGGTAAACTCAATGCCCTTACTGTCCACATTACCCACATTGGTCAGGATATTCTTGTCGAAGTTAGTACCGGCAGGTGATGCAACGGTGGCCAGCAGGTCTTTGGTTTTTCGTGTATAGAAATCGACGCTCCCTGTGAGGCGTTCCCTCAGGAATCCGAAATCGAGACCGAAGTTCCAGGAAGAGGTTGTTTCCCATTTCAGGTCTGCGACATAAGCCTCAGGGCGATAGGTATAGGACCATTGGTCACCGAATTGGACCTGCGCTCCATCCTGACTGTACGTATATACCGGAAGATAGTTATAGTTGCCTATTCCTTCCTGTTGTCCGGTGACACCATAACTACCCCTTAATTTCAGGTTGCTCAACACTTTACTATCCTTAAGGAAAGCCTCCTCGGACAATCTCCAGGCCAGTGCTACGGAAGGGAATGTTCCCCAACGGTTGTCCTTGCTGAAGCGGGATGTTCCGTCGCGACGAAGGGTAGCTGTCAACATGTAGCGCGAATCAAAAGCATAGTTCAGACGGGCATAGTAGGAAAGAAGTACGTGGCGCTGATCCGAAGCGGCAGTAGTACTCTGCGCCTCTCCCAGGGTATTCAGTTCGCTGTATTGGGGCGAAATACTCTTCCAGTGTTGATAATCATATCCCACGGTGGCATCGAGACTACTCTTCCATGAATCAACATACTTATTGTAATTGAAGTAAGTTGTCAACAGGCGGTTCGTGTTCTTCTGCGGACCATACGCATAGTCACGCCCGTGAGACGTTTCATACTGGGCTGCTTCGGCAGGTACGTATATCTCACCCTGTCCTTTGGCATAATCGTAACCCAACGTAGCATGGTACTTCAGTTCGGGCAGAAAGTGCATCTTATAGTCCACATCAAAGTTACCGATTAATCGTGACACACGACTGGTGGATTTATATTGCCTGAGCGCTCCCAGCGGATTGATGGTACCTCCGGTTACCAACTGGCCTGCATTGTCAAGAGCTTCCGTATAGCCTCCAAAGGTACCGTTGCCCGAATAGACAGGCAGGGTGGGGTTCCAGGTAGCAGCATTCCATATGGCACTTGAATTGGCGAAACGGTTGTTATTACGGGAAGCTTTCGTATTGAGGATCAGCCTCAAATGGTCGTCGAAGAAGCTGGGGGACAAAGAAACGCTCCCCGTGATGCGCTCAGCATTATCAGTCTTTAACAAACCGTCCTGATTATAGTACCCTAAAGATACACGAACGGGGAAGTTCTTTGCCATGCGTCCGGATACACTGAGGTTATTATCCGTACCGAAAGCACCCTGATAAACTTCATCATTCCAGTTCGTAGCGTTATTACCCAGCAAAGCCTTTTGTGCATCTGAACCCTGACTGTTGACTACATTGATAAACTCGTCACGTGAGAGCATATCTGTCAGTTTAGTACGGGTTTGTATTGAATTGGTGGTGGTAAAACTTACCTTCATTCGGTCGGTACTTCCCTTTTTGGTAGTAATGATGATTACCCCGTTGGATGCACGTGAGCCGTAGATCGCAGTAGATGAGGCGTCTTTCAGAATAGTCATGCTTTCGATATCCGAAGGGTTGATCAGGCTCAGGAAATTCCCGGAGTTACCACTGATTCCCCCGTTCTCCAGGGGTAGTCCATCAAGGACGATCAACGGGTCGTTACTGGCATTGAGTGATGCACCTCCACGGATACGGATGGTGCTTCCGGACGTAGGCGATCCGCTGTTCGACATGATCTGCACGCCGGAGACCTTTCCGTTGATCAACTGTTCGGGCGATCCGATCAGTCCCACGTTAAAATCTTTGCTGCTTACGTTGCTGACCGATCCGGTCAGGTCGCTTTTACGCTGCGTACCATAGCCGATAACTATAAGGTTATCCAATGTAAAGGACTCGGGTTGCAATTGAATATTTACCGTTCCTCTGTCAACTACTGGCACAACCTGTGTCTCATATCCGATAAAAGAGACCTGTATCTCGGTTTTTCCGGCAGGAAGTGTCAGGCTAAATTCCCCGTTTATACCGGCGGTCGTTCCGATGGTCGTACCCGTCACCAGGATCGTTGCTCCGGTCAAAGGCTCATTATTCTCATCGGTAATAACCCCTGTAATCCGTCGTCCGCCTTCCTGCTGTGCGAGCAGGGGGGAAGCACTTCCGGGAAGGATCAGGTACAGTATGGCTATAGCGAATACTGTAATAATAGGGTGAAGTGATCTTCGTTCATTCATAATTACGTTACATTTTTATGGTATAATGATATTTTAATAGTGGGTATTGCGTTATTCGAGCCATACATCGGCGATCTCAATAACAGCCTGCTCATTCTTCCGGCCATCGAACGCAATCTCCAGTTGTTCAATATCCTCAGGCCGGAAAGGGATAGGCACGACGGGGTCGAAATATTTTTTCAGGAATACCGGATAAGGGTGCGGTAACAACGCCGTGGCAGTCTGTTGCAGATCCGACAGGGGAATGCGGTGTACGGATTTACCCTTTACGGCAATTTTAGCAGCATAGGTATAACCGGTATTTGTAACGAAACCGATGCTGACGCTGTCGGGGCCATTATGTAGCGTCAGGCAAAGGGTCTTACTATCTCTCAGGCGCTTTGTCCGCAACCCGATTTCCTCTTTTATATAGCTCCGGAGAAAGAAACGGGGATCCTTATCCTCCGATTCGAATACAAAACGTTGTACAGGCCTCGTTTCCGGACAGGTATCGATCAGCTCCCTTTGTACACGGCTCCATTCGGGCATGGTATATGTCTCTATCCGGTTGTACCCATGCGTCGCACTATAAAGGTGTATCGCACTTGTTCCGTCGACGATCCTGGTTTCCCAATATACCGGAGAGGTATAGTCCCAATCGAGCGGAGTTCCGGGTATTCCGGCAGGAAAAGTGGTTGGCTTACCATTTCGTGAAACAATGATAGTATACCTGAATTTACCCTGTGTGACAACCTCTGCGGGGATGGTAGCCCGGTAAGTATAGCCGTGTATCCTTTCCATGGGATAACGGGGATTGTTATCGCTCCAGAATGAGATACGGTCAGTATATATCCACACCGAGTCGGGAAATGCCGGCCCGACGATCTCCGCTTCGATCACCAGAGGGTTACCGCTTTCGGCAACCGCTGCAGACTGATGCGATACACTGTATGTTTGCGCGCGGGGTTGCGGTGCCACATATTCACCTAACCGGATGGTGTTCCACCGGGTATCGGCATCCCACTGCTGAGGGGAGACATACCCTTTGCGTTGCAGGATATACACACCGGGGCCGAGTGCGGGAATAACACCGTCCACAGCCTGGGCGCTGTACCGGTTCCCTTCATTGATCCCCCTGATTTCAAAATCATCCTGCAATGCAGGCAGGTGGAGCGTCATATCCCAATTGTTCCATGCAATGGTCACCACTTCCTTGCGAAGCGACGGCTTGGCGAACGGATCACTTACCGGCACGGCGTCGGGCATTACTTCGAGCCGCCATATGCCTTCCTCCAGCCGGTCGATAAAATAAGCGCCTGTTCCTTCATACCTTATAACTGGTGAATTTCCGTACCCCGCTATCGATTTCAATGTCGCGCCATCAACGGGCGGTGTAGCGGTATGGTTGGAATAAAAATATTTCTCTTTGGTATTCATCCTACTCAGGTCCTGCGCATAGCTCACCGCAAAATCTGCGAAAAGCGTATCGGCAGGATAGGTACCGTAGGATTGTCCGCGGGGGACAGAATAAGCCACTTCGGCGGCAATCTTCATACTGATGGCTTTCTGCGGGGTATACGCCAGGTTAAGGAAATGCGTCTGATACTCGGTATTGGCCCATGCCATATCCATCGGGTCATAGGCGAACTGGGTAATCCATTGGAAACCGGCTGTGCGGAATGTCCGGGCCATAGCAGGATGCATATAGGAATAGATGATATCAGCCGGATCATATTCGTACACTAACCGGGTTTTATTGTCAAACCCTTTTAGATGACTGAAGGGGATATGAAAATCATCTACATACGGCAGGAAATTCCCTTTCCGGGTATATCCCGACACCAATCCGATGGGATACCACTGGTAAGTGGTTCCCTGTATGCCGGTGGCATAATAGGCTTCCACCTGCTCCATATTATGACTCACGTTGTAAAACACGGGTTTACGATTCCCCGCTTTCCGCAGGGCAGCAAGCATGCGGTGGATGTAATCGCGGGTTTGTTGTTGTGTGCCAGCATGACAAGGTTCGTTATTGATCTCAAACCCGACCACCGAAGGGTCGTCCTTGTATGCCTTTCCGGTATACGGATTGACATGCATGGCCAGGGAAGCGATATAACGTTCCTGTGCACGGATGGCTTCGGGGTTGGTATGGATCTCACACTTATCATACGCATACGAAAAACCTCCGGTCGGTTGGTTCCTTTCCGGGTATCCGTTGCCGAAATTGGTCATGGCCGTGAGTACAATGTGGATATCCCGCTCCTTAAGCTTATAAATCAGCCAGTCCAACAGGTCGAGATGGTCGTTCTCTATCAGGTTCCCTTCGATATCGGATATCTCCACATCCCAGATATGAATGCGGTAAGCATTGAATCCCAACCGGGCAAAATGATAGACATCCCTCTCTATAGCCGCTTTACGGTCAATATCCAAGTATCCCATTGCCCGGTAGGCATGGGCAAAAGGAAGGGTGTAGTTTACTCCGAAAAAAGAGGCTTCCCCGCGGGTATCTTCCCAGCGCATCACACCGTTCTTGTCGATGTATATAGCCGGTATTTCTTTTGCTTGCGTTGCAGGAAAAAAAATCAGGAAACAGAAAATAAGGGTCAAAATTCGTCTTTGCATACGTACAGTCATTCATTAACAATGATGACGGCAAAGATAAATGCGTTTGAAGAAAAGGAAAAGCATATCCCGGACATAAATGGATAGATTTTGGACATGGAAGAAAATGTTGTGACACACTTTATGATTATTATAAAATTGTTTTATAACGGTTTAAAAAACACCCATTTTCAGGTTATCATTCAAATTATCAAAACCGGTCGGTCAACGCGAGATGCTTTACTATCATTCCCTCTCTCCCATCATTCTAAATATTTCCGCCAGTAAAGCATTGGCGGCGCTGTTTCTCCAAAACCCATCTTTTTATACAAACGCTGCGCCACCACATTGTCTTCCCGCACTTCAAGCGTTATCCTGCTGCATTGCCGTTCTCTCGCGATCGTTTCTACCGCCTCCATCAGCCGTTTGCCGACACCTTTGCCGCGGTATTCTTCCAGCACGATCACATCGTGGATATTGATCATCGGCCGGACACTGAACGTGGAAAAATTCTCGAACGCCACAATCATTCCGCACCGGACATGATCGATTTCCGCCAGTAGTACAATGGATTTCGGATGTTCGTTCAGCGCGTCGACCAAGTGTAATTGCCGGGATATGCCCAGCAATTCTCCTCCCCCGTATTGATCTTTGATATAAGCGTTCATCAATGTCCCGACCGCTTTCAGGTCTGCCTCATTGGTAAAGTCGCATTCATGCGTACTTACAGGTGTATGATTATTCATTCGACAGTTGTTTATAACGTTGTGCCACTATTTCATATTTATTGATTCTCAACTTCATAATCCGTTTTGTAATTCCCAATTGTGCAGCCGCTTTCGATATGTTCCCCCTGGTGAGGATAAGTGCATCCATTATCATTTGTCTTTCCACTTTCTCCAATACATTGTTCAGTGTCCCCTTATCGATGGTGCCCGAAGAAAAGCCGGTTTGCAGCGTGGGTGGCAGGCAATAGGAATGGATCACGTCATCGGTACTTAATATCATCGCCCGCTCAATCACATTTTCCAGTTCCCGTATATTTCCGGGCCACGAATAAAGCATCAACATATCCAGCGCACCGCTGGTAATGCGTTTGATTTTCGTGTTATTCCTCTTGTTGAGTTTATCAATAAAATGATCGATCAACAAGGGGATATCGGCTTTTCTCTCGCGCAGGACGGGCACGTAAATCGGGAAGATATTGATGCGGTAATAAAAATCGTCCCTGAATTTGTTCTCTTTGATCAGGTTTTCCAGATTTTTGTTCGTGGCGGTAATGATACGCACGTCGATATCTATGGTTTTGTTTCCGCCGACCCGTTCTATCTGTCGCTGCTGAATGGTTCTCAATAGCTTGACCTGTATGGATAACGGTATGTCACCGATCTCGTCCAGAAAGATCGTGCCGCCGTTGGCCATTTCAAAACGTCCGATGTGCGTCGAATTCGCACCGGTAAAGGAACCTTTTTCATGTCCGAACAATTCACTTTCGATCAGACTTTCGGGCAATGCCGAACAATTTACCTTTATAAACGGTTTATCGGATCTCAGGCTTGCATTGTGGATGGCTTCGGCGATCAACTCTTTTCCCACACCACTTTCACCACGGATCATTACGGTCGTGTTCGTTTGGGCGACCCGGTCGATCAGATCATACAAATCGTTCATCAGAGATGTATTCCCGATGATATTCTCCGGCTTGTAGGTCTTACCTCCTCTGAGACGTCTGTTTTCTTTGCGGAGCTCTTCCAGCTCTTCTATTTCTTTCTGACGGATCGAAATATTCCGGCCGATAAGCATGCCAATGATGTTCAGGAATTTCAGTTCAGCCGAAAAATCGTTCAATCCCTTATGGATCTTATGGATACTAAGGGTTGCCTTGATCTCCTTCTTCACTACGATCGGGACACAAAGAAACGCCGTCATAAGATCCTTTTGGGAAACAATCCCTATTTTATTCAGGAATTTTTCGCTTTGAGAGATATCCGGTATAATGGCCGGTCTCTCCGTACTGACTACTTCGCCAATAATTCCTTCACCAATCTTGTAAATACCTTTTTTCTTTTCTTCATCGGTAAGCCCGTATGCCGAATCGACCATGATCCGGCTTTGGAAATGATCTACCAATGTAAAAATACAGTATTGGGCATGAAGGTATTCACATATTTTTTTCGCGATTGATGCCAAGTCTTTGTAAATATCCTTACTACGCGCAATGCTGTTGCTGATCCCCATCAGGAATGTCAAATCGGTCTCGGCATAGCAATCTCTTTTATATTTTTGGCAGAACATAACCTAAAATCCCCCTTTCCGCTGTAAAAATAATCAAAAAGAAGCATTTTTATCCATATACATACCACTTTAACATAATATTCCAGTATTTACAACCATTCTGATTTATCGGAGCGCTTCTCCGAACAGAAAGCCATGCATCAGTAAAACTTCGGGGGGAGATATATTTGTGCATCTTTCCCGGGACAACCATCTTTCCATATTAAAACTCGCCCATATATACCTGAATATTAATCAGTTGGTAAATATTTACCAAAATGCTGATCTGAAAGATGTTTATATCTTTTTGCCTCAATCTTATGCTTATTCAGCAACAAACCCATGACGCGCCGTGTCACGCCCAACTGGCTTGCAGAGTTTGTTATATTTCCGTGTTTCAAAATTAAAGCATCAATAAGCATTTGCTTTTCTACCCGCTCCAATACATTGTTTAATGTCCCTTTATTCAAAGTGTCGGAAGAAACACCGGTCTGTAAAGTCGGAGGAAGGTTATATGAATATATAACGTTATCGGTCGTAAGTATCATGGCCCGTTCAATCACATTCTCGAGCTCACGTACATTCCCGGGCCAGAAATAGATCATCAGCATATCTAAAGCTCCGCCGGTGATACGTTCTATATCTGTATTATTACGCTTATTTAGCTTTGCAATAAAATGATCGACAAGTATGGGTATATCAGCACAACGCTCCCTTAGAGCGGGAACATAAATAGGAAATGCGTTGATCCGGTAATATAAATCTTCACGGAACGTGCTATCTTTTATCATTTTCTCCAGGTCCCTGTTGGTGGCTGTTATAATGCGAACATCTATATCGATTATTTTATTCCCTCCTATCCGTTCTATTTGCCTTTGCTGCAATACCCGCAGCAATTTGACCTGGACAGAAAGGGGAATATCCCCTATTTCGTCCAGAAAGATAGTACCCCCATTTGCCATTTCAAAACGCCCGATATGCGAAGAGTTGGCTCCTGTAAAAGCACCTTTCTCATGTCCGAAGAGTTCACTTTCTATGAGATTTTCCGGTAAAGCGGAACAGTTGACTTTCACGAAAGGCTTTGATGCCCTGGTACTATTATCATGTATAGCTTCAGCTATCAACTCTTTACCAACACCGCTCTCCCCTCTTATCATAACAGTACTGCCCGTTGGTGCAACCCGTTCGATAAGGCTGTACAGCTCTCTCATCAAAGAGGAGTTTCCAACAATATTATCCGGTCTGAATGTCTCCCTATTTTTCAGATACTGGTTTTCTTTACGAAGCTTTTCCAACTCTCCAATTTGTTTACGGCGTACCGAGACGTTCTTGGCAATAAGCACTCCAACTATGCTCAGAAATTTTATTTCAGGAGAGAAGTCCACCGTATCAAGATGAATCTTGTGGATACTTAATGTGCCCATAATCTCATTTTCTATAATGATAGGAACGCACAAGAACGCCATTAATTTATCATCGGCACGCTTAATTCCCGTTTTGTTGAGAAATCTAGGATCCTTTGCTATGTCCTTTATTACGAAAGGAACTCCGGACTTAACGACTTCTCCCACTATACCTTCCCCGATTTTATATATCCCTCGGCTTTTTTCTTCATCAGTTAGTCCAAATACCGTACTGATTATTATCTTGTCATCATTCCGATCAATGATGGTGATCATGCTATATTGTGCATCCAGAAATGTGCATAATTCTTCCAGTATAATCTCCAGATCTCTATATAAATCCTGACTATGACTTATCGTATTACTTATGTTAACCAGGAATGTCAAATCGGTTTCCGCATAACAATTCCGTCTGATCCTTTCGCAAATCATAATCGATCTCCCCAAAACAAGATGTTTTCTACAATTAATAACCGCAACCGCAAAGATACAACAATGTAATAATAGAAATCATTATATCAATATATTAACACAAAAAAGTTCAAGAATAAGATGACATTAAAGAACGTTTTCGTTAAGCTAAATGAGCAGAGACCAAACTTGTTTGGGTTATGCCATAGCGAGAATTGGAAATCGAGGAGCGAAGGCGACTCAAAACGACTGAATTTATTCGAACGTTTTTGTTAAGCTAAATGAGCAGAGCCAAGCTTGCTTGAGCTATGCCATAGCGAAAAAACGACTAACTTTAGTGAACGCTTTTTATGAAATCTTCTTTGCCTTTAACCTCAAAAAACTATGAAACATTGATTGCACGTTCAAGCCCTTCGTTTGAGCCATCTGGTAACGCATATAATCCAAAAAATCATTGACAAGACTATCGCTGATTTCATATCCTTCATTATTGGCAAAATAGCGCACAGCCTTTAACCCGGAATGCTTCCCTAATATAAATGTCCTGCGGCCTCCTAAATATGCGGGGGGCAACAACTCATATGTAGTTGCTTCTTTCAATATACCATCAACATGTATTCCTGATTCGTGGTAAAATACTTTTTTACCTACAACAGGTTTTCTGTCAGGGATCGGACAATCGGTCCATTCAGCAATAATCTCGCATAACTTTTTTAATCTTATAAAATCAAATTGTTCAATGCTGTTTTCTAGATACTGCGTAATACATACAAACTCTTCCAAGGATGTATTTCCGGCTCTCTCGCCAAGGCCTAATACCGAACAAGAAACCACATCAGCTCCTTTCTCCCAGGCGACTAAAGCATTTGCCGTTGCCATTCCGAAATCATTATGGCCATGGTAATCGATGGCAATATTGATATCCTGTGATAAGTCTTCTATCCGGTTTGCTACTTGTGCAGGAGTCATAATGCCAAGGGTATCGGCAAAACGGACACGTTTAGCCCCCAACGACTGGGCGGCAGAAAAGATTTTCTTTAAGAAGCCGGGCTCTGTCCTTGACGCATCTTCTGCGCCAAAGGAAATAATTGCTCCTTCCTTCAATGCAAAGTTGAATACTTTTTCCATCTGGGGAATGATCCATTCCCTCGTTCTCCCCATCTTCTTTTCGATCATCACATCACTGGTCGGCACGGATAGATGAATCGTATTTATTCCGGCTTTAAAAGATGCAATGACATCATCTACTAAGAGCCGGTTCCAGGATAATATTTCTGATTTCAGATTAAGATCCCGGATCGCCTTAAGACTTTTTTGCTCCTCTTCTCCCATCGATGGTATCCCGGCTTCAATAATCTCTATGCCCATATCGCTTAACTCCGACGCAATATAAAGTTTCTCCCTATGCGTGAAATATATGCCCGGAGTCTGTTCGCCATCCCTGAGGGTAGTATCTAATAATATCGGCCTTCTCATATAGCAGCCCCCTTTTGTTTTTAATTCATCTGATCATATTTGAGTTAACCACAACCTTTCTGGTCTCCTTTACAGGTAGCACCGCATTTAAAAGGAGCTGCCTTGCAGATAGGAATAATAGGCTGCTGCCGATAAACAGCATCCAATCCAGTATCTATCAACCCCTTCATTTGAATAACCCGGATGCCTTTTTTCTGCAAAATAGCGGTAGGATATTTACCTGCGCCGCTTACCAATACCGCCTGGCAATCCGCCAATGCATTTTCACTCAAGGCGATCCATTTATCATTGCATACATTAGCCTCGGGGGTCTTCCTCTTTTCGATGAAACGATATCCATTCCGGGTTTTCTCATATATCCACAATTCAGCAGCTTCTCCTAAATGCAAATCAACCCTTTGCCCGTCACCGGTAGCTACTGCAACTTTTGTTTTCGATGCTTCACGGCTTATCACTAATGTTGAAAATTGCCGTACCATATCCATCGCATCACTATCGTCATGCCCTAAAAGCCCGGCAGCATCAGCCCTACATCGGGCACAATGGCTCATCGGTTTGATATATCGGGATATTTGAGACCTGATCCGTTTCATCATTTCCCTGGAAGGCTCCTTTTCATTCTCAAACAAAGAGCCGGCTGTAGGGTACATTGGAATGCAGTTCATGGTATCAGCTCCCATGGCAGATACCTTTTGTGCCAATTCTTCCATATCACCATCATTTATTCCGGGGATCACAACGCTATTAATCTTGACTATAATTCCTTTACCTTTCAGTTCCTTAATACAATGCAGCTGTCTTTCCAACAAAAGCCGTGCGGCTTCCTTACCCCTATATATCTTATTTTCATAACGGACCCATGAATATATTTTTTCCAATGTATCCACATTTAGGGAATTGATAGTAATTGTAACATGTGACACATTTAGTTTTGCGATCCTGTCTATATAGGGAGCTAAATCAAGTCCATTGCTCGAAAGGCAGAAGATCATGTCGGGAAACTCTTTTTCAATCAATCCTATCGTAGCCAGCGTTTCATTGGGGTTCGCAAACGGATCTCCGGGACCGGCAATGCCAACAACACTTAGATTGTCCAATTTTTGTTTCAAGGCCTTAAAATAATAAGACGCCTGAAGAGGTTTAAGAATAGAGCTGGTCACTCCCGGTCTGCTTTCGTTGCAGCAATCATACAAACGGTTACAATAATTGCATTGCATGTTGCACCGTGGTGCTACAGGTAAATGAACGCGGGCATACTTATGTCTGGCTCCTTCATTAAAGCACGGATGTAATGACAGGTCTTTCATTTGTTTCCTTTTTTGATGTTTGCAATCCTTGCCTGAAAAAGAATATGCAGCTATCAATCATTTTCTATTTATTATCCGGATATACGAAAGCGTGACAATAGCCATCCTTTCTCATCTCTGTTTTTATTGTAAAATTCAAATTTGTCAGCTCTCTTTCTATCCATTTCGGAGTATGCCGGCAAATAATTTCCAATTCAACAAATTTATTTTTTTGGAAAAACGGCAACAATATATCCTTTGAATTCATCAACTCGTTTTTCTCTTGTACACTTACCAAATTTATCTGGTAGCATCCTTTTGTTGAATCGCCTATCGCAATGGGATCAATACTTGTATTTTGTTGTTTGCAGCGTTCCGCGTTTTCAATCGCTTTTACAATATCTGATCTGACTATGTCTCTCACTTGATCGAGAACGGCAAGTGGTGAACCGGTCGCGGAAAAAATCCGCAGGTGTAATTCTTCTTCGAAGATAGCGTTGAATATGCCCATGTTCCGTTTTACAATGAATGCTTTGCAACCTATGAGGTCAGACGCTACTGCATGGACACTTTCCCTTACATCTGCCAGATTCATACCCCTGTTGATATATAAAGGTCTTTTGGACACGCAATTCCATTGCGTGGTATTGTTATTGTCGTAAACGCAAACCATCCCGTTCGAATCGAATGGCAGGACATTTCCTTCCACATCCACAAAAGCTGCTATTTTCATACGATTATTTTATTTTTTATATTTCGGTGTATGGAACTCGCTTTTAATCATACTCTTGTGTGAGAATAATTATCATGCTCGTTTCATAACCCGTTTTTATTATTCAGATCCCATGTTTTTTCCCCTTGATAGATACAATATCAATACGAATCACAGCGGTAGCATTCAGGTTTCCTTTTGGAAATTCAAATAGTTTGTCTGTGAATTGAGCGACTATACTGTTTAAAACATCAATCTTCTCACGCTCATCTTCTACAAATATGGCTTTCCCAAAACCGATAACAGTTCTGTGTTTTGCTTCAAAATCGCAAGCCATATCACTTTCAACTATTCCATTGTCTATAGATATCTCAAAACATACATTATTGTTCTTCTTTATGATATCTATTTTCGTTCCTGCCTTAGCCGAATGAAAGTAGAGAGATCTCCCGTCATATGCATAAAAGAGAGGGACTAAAAAAGGCAGATTATTGTCAGAAAGAGCAAGATGCATTACTTTTCCAATATGGATAATCTCGTCAATTTCTTTTCTATCCGTTATCTCCCGTTCTTTTCGTCGCATTGTTCCGTGCGGATGTGCCAACATATCACTCATAACAATTCTTTATTTAAAATTTTGACTTTATATCAAGCCCGTACTGATGCCATTTTTTCCCGATCAAACAGATTCATTACTTCATCGCACATTCGCAAAGTCCTTTCTGCGTCACCTTCAGTCGGGGTTCCGTGAAAATAATTATCAAGAAAGCAGATACCGAAAATCTGATCCAATGATTTGATTTCTTTACTCAAATCTTTGGGTATCCCTACTAATTTTTCTATTGTTATAGCCAGGGTTATAAAATTATGATTCATAGGCTCTTCACCATATAATTCACAGAGAGCTACCAAATATCTTTCAAGGGCAACTGATGCAATATTAAATACCAAACTAAAAGCGTGGCCTTCATCCCTGAATTGCAAAGCTCTTCTATGATATGCCTGTGCATCCTTATAATCTGCTTCGAAGAGAGATTTTACCACATAATCGTATTCCGTATCTACCATGGCTTATACCTTTTTTACCATACATTTAATACCCATTCTTTATTATGCTTGTATTCCATGTCTGTGAATATTGCATTTGCCATTTGTTCGGCAAGCCAGGTTGCTCCGGCATAGCCGACAACCGGATGACGGAAATGTCCGGCACGGTCATACACGGGAAATCCGACCCTTACCATTGGAATATTATTATCAATGGCAATATACCGGCCTTTGGAATGTCCTAAAATAAGGTCCAACTCCAATCCTTGGTTCTTTATCCGATTTTCCAATTCCCAGAAATCGGCATTCGTTATTATTTCCATATCGAAATTAACGCCCTCTATCATGGCTTTAATACGGGGATCGTTTTTATAACCGGAATTGTCATCACCCAAAAGAAGAAGCACAGGTTCCATTTCCAGGTCAAGGCAAAATTCGGCAAGACCGATTACTAAATCCGCACTGCCGTAAATAGCGACTTTCTTGCCTGCTAAAAACATGTGAGATACATCAGCGATAGCATCAATGGCAATTCCCCGTTTCCTGACAAGCGATTCGGGTATCGGTTTCCCGGTCATTCTTTTTACATTTTGTAAAAAAGTGTCCGTATTACGGATGCCGATAGGTGTCGGCCCGATAATAGCGGGAACATCAAACTCTTGTTCAAGGTATTGAGCCGCTTTCCCACCTTCATACCTGTTCAGGGCAATGGTTCCTATAGCGTTTGCAGTACTACGCAGGTCTTCCACAGTTGTTTCTCCATGTGATACATGATTGCCGTCAGGCATCAATGGGGAATCAAAGGCTTCAATCTCAAAAAGGACGGTTGCATCCACCTTCATTTCTGCCAAAAGCGCTTTTAATTCCGTCACATCCCCGGGATCCACCCAACCGGTAATCAGGTTGATTTTCCCGTTTGTACTGGGTTCTTTCTTAGCGAAATAAGAAACAAAATCTTTTACAGCCAAATCATATCCGCTGATCATACTTCCAACAAAACTGGGCGTATGAATCGGGACAAGATGTACTTCCCTGCCTGCATACTTCTCTTTTAACAATCCATTATTCAGTTTTAATATAACCCCGTCAATATCATCTCCTATAATTTCCGTAGAACAAGTTGTTATAATCGGAACTACTTTCACATGCGGATATCGCATCAACAGCACATCGACTCCCTGTTCCACCCTGCTCAGGGCCCCAAATACGGCTGCATCTTCATGTACCGACGAAGAAGCTAATTCAAAGCTCTCCTTGAAATGTTGAGAAAAAATCAGCCGGACAAACATAACACACCCCTGGCCTCCATGAACAATTCCAATACAATCTTTTATGCCTATACTGGCAAATTGAGCGCCTGCCGGTTGGCAGGTAAATATAGGATTGATTACCCCAACCCTGTCCTTGGCTTTTAATTCACAACTCATACTCTTTTTTTTAATTGTTTTTGAACGGTGTTTGTCTGATAATCAAAGAATCTTATGTCTATCAATACTGTGGTTTGATTAACTCCGAATTCAGGGAACCTTTGATCATCGTATAGTCCATTTTTTCTTTTAACAGATTCATTATTTCTGTAATTTCTTCTTTACTTGTTTTTTCCAACCATGGGAAATACCTTTTAAATGCTTCCACTAAAGTGGCGGCCTCACTCCAATAATACCTGTCTGCATAATTGTTATCTTCCAGTGCATTTTCACCACAGAGTAACTGTCTTGTCTTTGTCAGGATACGCTCATTCTGTATTTCCCTGTCCCAACCCCGTGAATTATATTGCCAAAGGCAATGCTTGGTGATATACCACTCTAACTGGGACATTTTTTCTTCGGCAGTTTTCTTATCCATACTTTCTACACTTTACATCTTATTCAATTTCAACAACTTTATTTTTTCTCAATTTTTCAACAGGAACTTTCCTTAATTCGCCGGTTTCAGGATCAGGAAATAAATAGGAGTCTTCCTTTGCCCTAAGGCCGGGTACCGGATCATATTTACTGGTACATTGCCTCAATTCGGTAGAATTCCTGACCTCATCACTGAGCCTGGCATCGGAATATGTCTGCTGTGTTTCGAATCCCTTATCCGTAGGAATTTCATCTTTACTGATATCCAGAAACGACAATTTATGAATAGGAGAATAAACCGCATTATATATATCCCTGGCAAACCGCACCCAGCCTTCAAAACCTTTATATGGGCCATTATGGTAACCATGCGCATTGAGATAGGGCACACGAATTTTTTTAGCTACTTCTCCCGGACGTTTACCCGTAAAGATCACATCCGGTTTCAATTCGTACATGGCTTCAAGACCTTCCAGTTCATTGGGATCATCGATAGCCAAGGCGCCCGGTTCACAACGTGAGATTCCTTTTTCCATGTCTCCCTGATGTCCGAATTTAGTGTAGACAGAAACGACTTCCACTCCCATTTCTTTATGGATGGAATGTGCCCAGTGCCATAATTTGGATCCTCCCGGCCAAAGGCAAACCTTTATTCCTTTCAAACGGGCGGCATACCAGTCCAGTTCCGGTTTCCAGCGCGCAATCTCTTCAGCGATTATCTCACGGGCTTTGTCTTCTATCCCGAAAAAATATCCGATTTTCAATAAAGAGTCGGAAAGTGCTTCAAAGCCGAATCCATCTATATCCATCCGTGGAATTCCATACCTCACACGTAATTCATCACAAATATATTCAGCAGACCGGGCGCACTCCAACACATTCAAATGAGCACGATGCATTCCGCGGAGATCATCAAAACGGCTGTTCCCCGTGAAAGTGGAAAGAATCTGAATTCCCATGCGATGCAGGTAATCTTTCATTATTTCCTGATCCCCCTGTATATTATACTCCCCTACATAATTCACAACATATTTGCTATAAATTTCCGGTTCGACCGTACCTACCATTTGGCTCAACCATGCAAGATTTATCTTGTGGTGACCGCCTGACTGGCTTGGGCCTGCAAATCCCGGAGAATTGCAGACAAATACTTTAACACCCGGCATTTCTTCCATTACTTCATCTGCAATAGCATTGATATCATCCCCGATAAGAGCGGAAGCACAGGTCTGATAAATCGTCATCCTTTTTATGTGAGGAAAAGCTTTAAATGCTTCAATCATATTTTTTTTAAGCATTTTTTCAGCGCCGAATACGACATGGGATTCTTTCATGTCTGAAGCGAAAGTGTATTTTAACTGAAAGTTTCCGTCGTCACTGATATAACGCTTGGTTTGCCATGTGTCGTAGGTACAACCGACCGGGCCATGGCTGATATGGATTACATCTTTCATTGGTGTACCAATTACGTGCTTGGCGCCGCAATAAGCACACCCTCTTTCCGAAATTGTTCCCGGGATAGTATTCAAGTATCCCAGTGGGAGGGCATCCGTTAATTGTTCTCCTTCTCCTTTATCTACTGCATGGTGCAACCGTTCCGGAATACATTCACTGCATTTAAATTGATGATATGGCATACTATTTTTTTAAATAATGACTAATTTCATAAAGCAGCATCGCCGCTTTCTTTGGTCCGGATCTTCAAAGCATTGTCGGTAGGACATATAAATATCTTACCATCGCCTATATACCCTGTTCTGTTTGATTTGATAATTACATTCACAATGGTCTCGACGTCTTCGTCTTTTGCAACGATAACCAACATGCGTTTAGGCACGAACTTCATCCCCGCGATATGACTTTTCATCAAGACATCTTTACCGATATCAATACCGGCGAGAATAGTATTTATACCTCGTTGATTTCCTCTGCCGAATACCGGGATAGCCGTCACTGAAGAAACGTTTAATTCATCAAGGCTCTTTTTTGTGGCATTCATCTTACTGGGACGAATCATTGCGATTATCTCTTTCATCTTACTTATTTTTATAGTTCATTTGAACCTGTGCGTACCGTATGTACCCGTTCGACAGGTGAAATGAAAATTTTACCGTCACCTTCACTGCCGGTATAGGCTTTATAATGAATGATTTTTATTACTTCATCCACTGACTGGTCTTGCACCACAATGATAATTAACACTTTAGGAAGTTCATCATAATGCGTGTTACCGACTGTTAACCCTTTTTGCTTACCTCGCCCGAAGACTCCCATCTTCGTCATAGAATAAAACCCGGATTCAGCCAAACCGTCTGTGACATTGTCGGCCGTTTCAGGACGCACGATTGCTCTAACCATTTTCATATTCAGCAATTTTTCATTTTTATTTTTAGATAGCCCAATTATTCGGCAATTCCATATTTAACGACCATTGATTCAAGTTCAGGCATCGTAAGCGGCTTAGGTATAACGAAGTTTTCGTTAGCAATGATCTTGCGGGCTAATTCACTATACTCATGTGCCTGATTACATGCTTCATCATACTCAATGACTGTCTTTTTATTGAATTCCGCCTTTTGAACGATATTGTCACGGGGTACAAAGTGAATCATTTGCGTCCCGATAGCAGCCGCAAATTCTTCAATGAATTCTTTTTCTTTATCTACTTTACGGCTATTACACACAAGCCCCCCCAAACGTACACCACTCTGTTTCGCATATTTCACAAGCCCCTTACAAATATTATTCGCCGCATACACAGCCATCATCTCACCTGAAACGATTATATACACTTCTTGTGCTTTACCATCCCGGATTGGCATTGCAAATCCTCCGCAAACAACGTCCCCTAATACATCATAGAATACATAATTCAAATCACTATTATATGCACCCTGGCTTTCCATCAGGTCTATCGCCGTGATAACACCACGGCCTGCACATCCGACACCGGGTTCCGGTCCACCGGATTCACAACAAAGGATATTTCCAAATCCGGAGCTCACAACTTTACTGGCTGTTACTAATTCAGCCCCGTCATCGCGTAACGTATCCATAATCGTTTTTTGATTCATCCCTCCTAAAATCATGCGGGTAGAGTCAGCCTTAGGATCACAACCGTGAATAAAAACTTTTTGACCATGGAAGTAAGCCATTGCAGCAGCGGTGTTCTGTTGCGTCGTAGACTTTCCAATCCCTCCTTTTCCGTAAAAAGCAATCTTCTTCATAACTCATTTATATTAGTTGATAAATTGTATACTTTTTATATTTCAACAAACATGCCAGTTACAAAATAAAATTGGGAATCACAATAGACAAAAATCAAAACATACTGATATACAAATAATTATATTATATATATTTTTTATATTTATCGGCATTTAGAATTAAACACATAATTAATGAGCAAATTTATGGAACATATTGGTACGTTTATTTGTTAAAATGTACCAAATAGAACACAGCGTTTATCATCACAGAAAGATAAGATTGTTTAATTGTAGTGCTTTTTTCATCCGGATGGTTTTAACGTGTGGGATGTGGGGTACAATTACCGGTGATTGATAACGGCTTCGCCGATAATGCCTACTGCTAACTAATTTCGAATTCCTCCATAAACTGCCGCGGCGTCTTCTCAAACTCCGCCTGGAAGCATTTCGAGAAATAAGAGTGGTTGGAATATCCCACCATATACATCACCTCGGCCACCGTGAATTTTTTCTGACGGAGCAGCATGGCCGCTTTTTTCATCCTGATGGATTTGATATATTCCACAGGTGACATACCGGTGAGTTGTTTCGTTTTGCGATAGATCTGTTTATTGTTTATCCCTGACAGTTCACTGAGTGCATTTACATTCAGATCCGAATCGGAAACATGGTCTTCGATAATCCGTGTGAGTTTCGACAGGAATTTCTCGTCATACGACACCGCTTCGATGGCTTTAGGGGTAGAGATAACCTCCATCCGCGCTTTGGCTTCCATCTGCTGTTTACGGAGAAGCAGTTGCTCCACCCGCGAAAGCAGGATCTCCGGTTCGAAAGGCTTTCCTATAAAAGCGTCGATATGGAGATGGATACTTTCGAGCTCCGTTTCTTTATCGTTTTTGGCGGTAAGCAGGATAATCGGTGTGGTCGACGTGGGAATATGTTTCCTGATCCGCTGGCACATCTCCAGGCCGTTCATTACAGGCATCATCACATCCGCAATAATGAGATCAGGTTGGAGTTCGAAACAGAGTTCCAACCCTGCCTTACCATTTTCGGCCACCTTACAACGGTACCGGGGTTGTAAAGTCTCACAGATAAATCCGGTGATATCGGCATTATCGTCCACTACAAGGATCAACGGTTTATCTCCCGAACCAATCCGGGTCTCCTCCTGAGGAAGAGCTTCTGGCGATGTCTGCCGGGACGGTAATGGAAGTATCAACGTGATTGAGGTACCCCGGCCTTCTTCCGAAACCACACGGATCTTTCCCCCGTGCAACTCGGTATAAGACTTTACCAGATAAAGTCCGATACCTGTACCTTCCCGCTTTCCCATTGTATTGGATGACTGGAAGAAACGCTGGAATATATAGGGAATATCTTTTTCGGGAATCCCTATTCCGTTATCGGACACAGTAACCTCCAATTCACCTGTAGTATCGGAAGCATGTATCGAAAGGCTTATTTTACCTCCTTCAGGAGTATATTTGAAAGCGTTTGACAATAAATTGCCAAGGATCGATTCGAATTTAATCACATCAATATCCAGGTAAAGTTCAGGGAGATTGCTTTCGAACAGAAGAGCCACTTGCTTTTCTTTCGTCACCTCTTCCTCATACACCGCAAAGAGGCTCCTGGCAAAAGAGATAAACTCCACCCTGGAGAGGATCAGGACAGACCCGGCGTTATCGTCTATCCGGTTAAAATCCAGTACCTGGTGTATCAGCGAGTTCAGTTTCCGGGCATTGCGTTGTACTATCTCCAGTTGCTTCTTCTCCGATGGGTTCTTCACTTCAAGGAGTAGTTTGCTGACCGGAGCGACAATCATACTCAAGGGTGTCTTAAAGTCGTGGGATATGTGTGTGAAGAAATCTATCTTCGACTGTGACTGTTCCAGTATTTTCTCTTTTTCAAGGCGTTCAAATTTCAGACGGTTCCTTACCCTGAAAAAATTGATTATCCAGAAAATAAAAGTTAGTGTCAGAAGGATATAAATCATTTTCGCCCAGACGGTATAGTACCAGGGCGGATTGATCCGGATATCGATTGTATAAGGATGATCCGACGGCTTCCCATACGGGTCAGGTTCGCTGACCAGAAGCTGATAATTGCCATACTTCAGGTTATGGTAAGTGATCCTGTTGGTGTTCTGCCTTAACAGGTTCCAATCCTGGTCTATCGATGTCAATTTATACATGAATTGGGATTTTTCTTCCGGAGAATAGGTGAGATCGGATATTTCGAAGGAAAGGTTATTCTGCGTATGACCGAATATAAATTTCCGGGCATAACGGATACTCTCCTTACTTATTCCGTCTTCGGGGGTTACCAGACGATTATTGACATACAGGGCTGTGACCGTTATCGGGCGTTCCACCCTGTGCTTTTTGGCAATTTCAGGAGCGGTAATCACCAGTCCGTCGACGCTACCCATATAGACCAACCTCTCCCCAGAATCGTAATATAAGCTGGTAAAAGCCTTGTCCATGACGTGGAAGCGTCTCACATCCATCGTCTCTTTGTGGATAATCCACGACCCGTCAGTGGTAGATACCCATATATCCTGCTCCACTTCGATCATTGACAGTATTTGGTTTTGCCCAAAACTTTCCAGTAAAACGATATCGGGTTTCTGACTCCCCGGTATAAAACGCATCACCCCACGACGAAATCCGGCCCAGATAACACCCTCACCATCACACAGGATATAATTCAGGCTCTCACTGTCCGGGATACCATTGACCGGGACAGCGGTGACCTCGCGGGTACGGATATTGATCTTTGTCATTCCATTGTTGTAGAGCAACATCCAGATATTTTCTTCATGATCGGGAATCAATTGGTTGACAAACATGCCCGGCAACCCATTGTCTGTAGAGTATCGATAATCGGCTATATAGTTTCCACCGGGAGCTTTCATCAACTGTTGCTTATCGACGACAAACACCCCGCCAAAAAAACTGGCAATCCAGAGATAACCGTCATTATCCTCAAACAGGTAGTAGGCCCAGTTACAATTATAGGTTCCGGTACTGTCTACTATGTTGTAATGGATAAATTGTTCCGTCTCATAATCGTATCGATTGATACTGCCATCGGTAGCAATCCAGAGGTTCCGCTCTTTGTCCTCATAAATATTCCGTATACGGTTATGCGACAGCAGAGCACTCCTATTTCCCATCTTATACCAGATTGCTTGGGCATCCTGCCCTGAAACAGACCGGGAACGGATTAACCCGTTGGTACCCCCGAACCAGTAATACCCGCGGGAATCTTTAAAGAGAGAATAAAAATGGTTACCCTCTCCCGTGCCGGTGATCTGTGAAATCGGGACATACAGGAAACCATCATTGAACCGGGAGAGCGAAATACCGTAATCTGTCCCTAACCAACTATTTTTTTCCTTGTCGGTAAAAATGGTCCATACAATATTATTGGATAACGAAGAACTGTTACGGGAGTCATGTACCACATGCTGTAACTCTCCTTCCGCCTGGTAGATATAAAGCCCGTTATCCGTTCCCGCCAATAAATTCTGTTGTTGATCCAACGCCAATGTCTTGACCGAATTTTCGTCGAAGGATTGTAACTGCTCCACTTTCTGCGATGAAGGATCGTATTTGAACAGATTCCCTTCGGTACCGATCCAGATACAACTCCTCGCAGTATCTTCCAACAATGAGTTTACGAACAGATTACTTTTATTAACGGCACCGGGAAGCGGAATCGTTTTAAAAGTATCTTTTTCAGGCAGATAACAGGATAACCCGTCGTAGGTTCCGATGTATATCCGATCATCCGCCGAATGGATAAGAGAGTAAATCGTTTCATGCGTCAGGCCTTTATGGGTAGTCCTATTGATCCTCTCCAACCGTTTCAATTGCAATTCATAGGTATACAATCCGTTAAGCGTACCGATCCATAATACCTTATCACGGCATACCATTGCACGGATATCCGTAGGGAAGTCGATACCAGACTCTTCATACCTGTCCGTATGATAATTATAGATCAGTAACCCGTTATCCGATCCCAGATACAAATAGTTTTCCCCAACGGTTATACCACAGTAGATCCGGCTGTTGCTCCGTTCCCCGTAAGAAAAATGAGGTTGTACAGAATATCCGTCATAACTGAACAGCCCTTTGTCCGTACCTATCCATATCATTCCCTGCCGGTCCTGAATAAAACTGCTCACGACAGACGCCTCAGGCCCTAAATGGATATTCTCGAAGATCTGATAGTTGATCTTCTGGCCGAAAGCCGGAATAGAGAAACATATCGCAAGAAAAAAATATATAGATCGTCGTAACATATGCTTTGATAGCCGCTATTCTCCCCAGTCGATTGAATACTGCAACAGTTCCGCCGCCGCTTTTTTATGCTTCTGTGACACCTGACGACGGACATATTGGGGAGTAAGCTCATTCACGGTCTGCATAGGCAATTCACGGCATGCGATAAAATACTGCGCCCGTTTCATCACCACACCGATCTTTTTGAGCTGTTCTGAATTCAACCTGCCGTACCGCCGCGAAGTGACGATCAGTTTGGCTGACTTCACGCCGATACCCGGCACGCGAAGGATCATCTCGTAAGGCGCCGTGTTCACATCGACAGGGAAAAATTCGGGATGGCGCAGCGCCCAACCCATTTTGGGATCTATATCCAGGTCCAGATCAGGATGGCTGTCATCCACCAACTCGGTTGCCTTGAACTCATAGAACCGCATCAGCCAGTCGGCCTGATACAGCCGGTTCTCACGTACCAACGGTGGTTTGGCCAGTGCGGGCAGGCGGCTGTCGCCGGAATTTACAGGAATATATCCTGAATAATAGACCCGTTTAAAAGAAGGACGCTTATATAATGCCGAAGCCAACGAGAGTATCTGTTTATCATTGTCGGGCGTAGCGCCGATAATCACCTGGGTACTCTGCCCTGCCGGTACAAACTTGGGTGCAGAACGGAATTTTTTGCGGTCTTCCGCACTTTCCAGCATCCCCTGCTGGATAAACCGCATGGGAGCAAACACGCTTGGATAATCTTTTTCAGGTGCCAGCAACTTCAGGTTCTGTTCCGATGGAATTTCGAGATTTACACTCATACGATCGACCAGCACCCCTGCCTGGGCAACCAGTTCACTACTTGCACCCGGGATGGTCTTCATGTGAATGTATCCGTTGAAGCGATGTACCTCCCGCAATAGCTTCACCACACGCACCATCCGTTCCATCGTATAATCGGGATTGCGCATCACGCCGGAACTGAGGAAAAGCCCTTCGATATAATTTCTCCGGTAAAATTCGATGGTCAGCTCGGCCAGCTCTTCGGCCGTGAAAGCCGCACGTTTCACATCGTTACTGCGGCGATTACCGCAATAGGCGCAATCATAGATGCAGTGATTGGTCAGCAGGATCTTGAACAGTGAAATACAACGCCCGTCAGGAGTGAAGCTATGACAAATACCCCACCCTGTTGCCGTACCGATCCCTCCCTTCACGTTACTACGCGAGGTACCGCTCGATGCGCAGGATACGTCGTACTTGGCGGCATCGGCAAGGATTTTCAGTTTTTCGAGCGTCTTTTCGTTCATCCCAATTGCAAAGGAAAGAAATAGAAATCAGATTGCCGAATTTAAAATCTTAAAAAACACAGCTTTGTCGATAAGTTATCAACATATTGATTTTCAGATAAAACAGATACATAATTAAAAAAAATACTTATTTTTGTAACCGATCCGCCGAAGTGATAGTCCTATGGATGTAAACAAATTATTAATTCACTTTTTACATTAAAAGATTATGGAAGATATTTTGGTCCCGATTGTTGCAATTGTCAGTGCTTTTGGATTTCCGGTCGCCCTCCTTTGGGTCATCATGGAATTAAGAAAAGTCAATTTGAGGAACAGAGAACGGATGTCACTCATTTCGCAAGGTATTATTCCCGAGGAAGAAATAAAACAGAAAACGAATCCCAATAGATTTGTGTCACTTCGCAACGGAATTGTCCTTATCGGCATAGCCATAGGAATCCTTGTAGGATTCTCTATCACCGAAGGAATGAGCCTGTCGGATGAAAAAGCGTTCTGGATTTACTCTTCATCCATTTTACTTTTCCTGGGGATAGGTTATCTGGTGTATTTCTTCACCACCAGAAATATGAAAGCAGTACCCGAGACGGCCGGTTTGCCACAGGAATAATCACCATGCGATGGACGAACAATTGTATGTGAAGCAGATACTCTCTGGCAATACTTCCGTGTTCAGCTACTTTGTCGAAACATACCAGGAAATGGCGATCACCATCGCCTACCGGATTTGCGGCAACCAGCAGGACGCGGAAGATGTCGTGCAGGAAAGTTTCGTGAAGGCATACCGCAATCTACATGGTTTCCGCGCCGACAGTAAGTTTTCGACATGGTTCTACCGTATTGTGTATAATACAGCGGTTACACTCACGAAATCGAAAATGTGGACCGGTTATAATGAAACAGATATAGAAAACGCATCCCATTTATCCGGCAACTCCGTAGACAGCAACATAGAGGATATTGAACAAAAAGAAATGGTAGGGGATATCCTGCAAAAAATGCCCAAAGGCGATGCTTTACTGCTTACGCTATACTATTTGGAAGATAATCCGGTCAAGGAGATCGCAAAAATAACAGGGTTGAACGAAACCAATGTGAAAGTGAAAATGTTCAGGGCAAGAAAGTTATTCAAGGAAATGCTCATTCGATATTACGGGCAAACCGTCGAGGATCAATTCTTAGTGTCTTTCTAAAAAAGTGAAAAATTATGGCTGAAAAGAAGAATATAGAAAAAGAAGACGAAATCATTCGCCAGATGATGCAATCCACAAAGATCCAGGCTCCGGAGAACCTGAAATACCGCATCATGCAGCAAATTGAAACCGAAAAAGCACTCATGCCGCAAAGAATGAAACGGGCAACGCCCCACGGAGACGTGCTGGCAGATTTCAGAAGTATTTTCGGCACGATGTACGTGCTGCTTTTCGTGCTATCTCTCCTGACGATTATTTTCGGCGGAAAAGAAGCTATCCTGTCCCCTCAATATATACTTACCGCACTCCTTATCGTGATAACATTATCCTCTTTCTGGGCGCTCACACGATTGGATGCCTTTTTAAGGAACAGGAAGAAAACGAAATAAGCAGATATTGAGTTACTCCCTCATTAATATCTCCCGGGCTTTCTCCAGTGTCCCGGGCGATTCGGCAGGAGGGAAATGCAGGTCGAGCGACTTGAACAATTCAATGATGATGTCACCCACCGCCACACGGGCAAAGAATTTCTTGTCGGCCGGGATCACATACCATGGTGCATAGGGCCTGGAGGTCTTTTCCAGCATCTCCTCGAATGCCCTGTCATAATCATCCCATTGCGTACGGGCCTGCAAATCGGCAGAGCTGAATTTCCAATTCTTATCCGGTTCATCGATGCGGGAAAGAAAACGTTCTTTCTGCTCTTCTTTCGATATGTTCAGAAAGAATTTAAGGATACGCATCCCATTCCGGTGAAGATGCTGCTCAATGGCGTTGATATCTTCATAGCGGGCATCCCAGAACTGCGGGCCTATATTTTCCACGGAGCCGTATCCCGGAATCCGTTCATTGAGTATCCATTGAGGATTGACCTTTGTGGCCAGTACATTTTCATAATGCGACCGGTTGAAGATCTCTATCATCCCTCGCTCAGGCAAAGCCAGGTAATGACGCCAGAAATAGTCGTGTTCCAGCTCGTTCTTGGTAGGGGTCTTAAAACTGTGCACACGGCAACCCTGCGGGTTAATGCCCGACATCACGTGACGGATCACCCCGTCTTTCCCGGCGGCATCCCGTGCTTGTAGAATGATCAACAGGGAATACCGGTCGTCGGCATAGAACATCTCCTGAAACTTCTTCAATTCCTTGATGTTCTTCTTGATTTCCTCTTTAGCGGTCTTCTTGGTGTATCCCCCGTCTTCACAGGTAGGAAAATCTTTCAGTCTGATGGTAGCACCTTCCTGTACACGTAGCTTACTGTAATCAAAATTCATAGTATTTCGCTATCTGTTCTGACCTATGTTACTGCCTGTACCTTCTAATAATCCCTGATAACGGCTATCATCGGAAATGATCTCCAATCCTTCCATAAAGATATCGTTTTCTTTATTGATGATCCGGAAAAATGCCGACGAGTCGTATAAATCCCGGGCCATCAAGGCTTTTAACTGCGCAAATATCAACGGGCGGGAAGAGGCGAATTGTTCTTCATCCCATTCAATCTTTTCTTCAGAAGCAAGTTTCTTCAATTGGGGAATCATCGCCGCCGTTACCTGGTAATCGGCATTGAAACTATTGACATCCGGATATTTTTGCAATAACTCCTTTCGGGAATTATCCACTTCAAATATCGCCGCCCTATTGATCACATTCATACCGTTCATCCGGGCATGCAGCACGGTACCCCTTGTCGTATCCATCGGCACGAAATAATCGGGCATGATCCCCCCGCCGCCATATACTGTGCGTTTGTTTACCAGCGTGGTATATTTCAACGAGTCGGGAAAATGGATACTATCGGCCCGGAAGAGTTCACCGTGATTATAGCGATTGACAAAATCCATGTTATATGAGTCCTGGTCCCCGTTTTCATACGGTTTCTGGATGCTTCTGCCACTGGGGGTATAATACCGTGCTACGGTCAACCGGATCATCGTACCGTCGGGAAGCGGCAACTGGCGTTGCACCAATCCTTTTCCGAAAGTCCTTCGGCCGACGACCACCCCCCTGTCCCAGTCCTGGATAGCTCCGGCAAGGATTTCACTGGCCGAAGCCGAAGCCTCATTGACCAGTATCACCAGCTTTCCACCTTTCAGTTCATCGTCGCCGGTGGCATTCATTGTATAGCGGGGTTGGTTTTTTCCTTCTGTGTAAACGATCAGCTTTCCATCACCCAGAAACTCATCCACGATATCATTGGCTGTCTGGAGGATACCTCCGCCATTATCGGTCAGGTCCAGGATAAGGTGCTTCATACCTTGTGACCTCAATTCCTTTTCCGACTGCCGGAACTCATCGCCCGAGGAAATACCGAACCGGCTCAGACGGATATATCCTATATCTTCTGTTACCATATAAGATGCATCAATACTGGTGATGGGTATCTTGTCGCGTACAATCCGGAAAGGTATCAATTCGGGCACACCGCGACGGAGCACTTTCACGTTCACCTGCGTCCCTTTAGGGCCACGGAGCATAGATACCACATCCTGATTGTTCTTCTTCACCCCGGCGATCAGCGTATCGTTCACAAAGATGATCTTGTCTCCCGGCATAATACCTACCTTTTGCGACGGACCACCGGCAATGACCTCCATCACATAGAGCGTGTCGGTCAGCATATTGAACGATATACCGATCCCGTCAAAATTCCCCTGTAACGGCTCATTCATGGCCTTCACTTCGTCCTTGTTAAGATAGGTGGAATGCGGGTCCAATTCTTTCAACATGCCACGTATGGCCGCTTCTGTCAGTTCCTGGGAATTTACGTCATCCACATACAAGCCCTGGATCAGCTGGAGCGTCCTCTCAAACTTGACACCATCGGGGGACGGCCTGAATTGCGCATATACACATCCGGTTAAAAACAACGTACCTAAAACAATCGGGATTATTCTTTTGAGCATTTTTATTCTTTTGAGGAGTTTGAATTTTTTACTTCGATTCATCAGACAATATCTTTCTTTGTTAGAACCATCCCTTCCGGGATAAAACCACTCACGTCGTAGCCGTAACGCAACAGTTCCCTCACATGGGATGAGCTGACGTGGGTCAGGGCAGGTTCCGTGAATAGTACAAACGTCTCAATTCCCGAAATAGTTCGGTTCATATCTGCGATCGTTTTTTCATATTCGAAATCTATTACCGACCGGATACCCCGTAAGATATATTGTGCGCCTGTTTTTTTAGCAAACTCTATGGTAAGGGAGTCGTAACTCTCTACCCTTACACGCGGGTCTTTTTCATATAATCCGCTGATCATCCTGAGCCGTTGATCCACCGTGAAGAATGATTTTTTCGCTTCGTTGATCCCTATGGCGATTACAATCTCGTCCACCAGTGATAAGCCCCTGCGCACTAACGACTCATGTCCGATAGTGAATGGGTCGAAAGTTCCCGGAAACAGGGCAATTCTTTTTGTGGAATTATATTGTTGTTCCATTGAAGTTCAGTTGTTATTCAATTGTTGTTCGGTTGTCACTTATTCATTAAGTTGGTTTGAGATGTAATATAATTATTCAACTTTATTCCTAGATTATTATGTTCCTTCAGTAAATCATTATACATATTTTCCGGGATCATATTTCTTTTAAATACCTTATTTAAACATGTTTTACTTTCATATAAAGAACCTCTTGCAATGATTGAAAAAACTCTTGAATCTTTATGTGTATAACGTCCAAAACCTTCACTCAAATTCAAACTTACAGAATCAATAGCCCTTATCCATTGTTTACCTAAAGTATCCTTGTGAAAATAATCAAATCCTGCAATCACATTATATACACTTTCAGCCAAATCCATGGATAAATTGTAAACTTCCAAATCTTCCAGTTTCATAATCCCAGTCTTTCATATTCAAAACATCTACCAACCATAACGGCGAAGCCGAATAACGTGCGAAGCATGAATAACTATTGAATAACGCGAAGCAAATAACGGCGAAGCCAAATCACGCGACCTCATCCTCCTCAACCACCAGGTTTTCAATAATAAACGACTGCCGCTCGGGAGTATTCTTACCCATATAGAATTCAAGCAATTCCTTCAGAAGATCCTCTTTGCGCATGGTCACCCTGTCGAGCCGGATATCTTCACCGATAAAATTACGGAACTCGTCGGGTGATATCTCACCCAACCCTTTGAAGCGGGTTATTTCGGGATTGGGTCCCAGCTCTTCCACTGCACTGAGGCGTTCTTCCTCCGTATAACAATAAAGCGTTTTCTTCTTGTTACGCACCCGGAAAAGCGGAGTTTGAAGAATATAGACATGCCCTTTTTTGATCAGGTCAGGGAAAAATTGCAAAAAGAAAGTAAGCAATAACAGGCGGATATGCATGCCATCGGTATCGGCATCGGTAGCAATAATCACTTTATTATACCGCAACCCGTCCATATTTTCTTCAATATTGAGTGCTGCCTGAAGGAGATTAAACTCCTCGTTCTCGTAAACGATCTTCTTTGTCAATCCAAAACAATTGAGAGGTTTTCCCCTCAGACTGAATACCGCCTGAAGGTTCGGGTCACGGCTTTTAGTGATGGATCCACTGGCCGAATCCCCTTCGGTGATGAAGATCGACGTATTATCCCTGTCATCGCCTTTGGTATCGTTGTAATGGATACGGCAGTCCCTCAGCTTTTTATTGTGCAGGTTGGCTTTCTTTGCCCGTTCACGGGCCAGTTTGGTTACTCCTGCAATGGCTTTGCGCTCTTTCTCCGAGTCGAGTATCTTTTTATGCAACACCTCTGCCGTATCGGCATTCTTGTGCAGGTAATTATCCAGTTCTTTCTTGAGGAAATCATTGATATGCTTGCTCACCGAGATGCCATTGGGGGTCATCTCTTTGGATCCCAGCTTGGTTTTTGTCTGTGACTCGAAGACCGGTTCTTCCACCTTGATACTGATGGCGGCCACCATACCGTTACGGATATCGGAATACTCAAAGTTCTTATTGTAGAACTCTTTGATCACGCGTGCGGTCGCCTCACGGAAAGCGCCAAGATGCGTACCACCCTGGGTGGTGTGCTGCCCGTTGACAAACGAATAATATTCCTCTCCGTACTGGTTGGTATGGGTGATAGCCACCTCTATGTCTTCACCAAAAAGGTGGATGATAGGATAAAGTTCTTCGGATGTGAGATTTTCGTTCAACAGGTCTTCCAGCCCATTTTTCGAAGTGAATTTTTTATCATTGAAAACGATGGTCAACCCGATATTCAGGAAGACATAATTCTTCAGCAACGGCTCGATATGTTCGTCGCGGTAATGATACTCACCGAATATTTCCACATCGGGGGTAAAGTTCACATAAGTTCCGTTCGCACTTGTAGTCGCCGTAATCGCCGGATCATTCGAGAGCACACCCTGCACGAATCCCACCTCTTTCATTTGTCCCTCGCGGAAACATTCCATTGCAAAGGAAGAAGAGAGCGCATTCACGGCTTTGATACCCACCCCATTCAATCCCACCGATTTTTTAAATGCCTTGGAATCATATTTGGCACCGGTATTCATTTTAGAGCAAACATCCTTCACCTTTCCCAGAGGGACGCCACGTCCATAGTCCCGGACCGTCACGCTTTCATTCTCGATAGTTACTTCAATGGTTTTTCCGTAGCCCATCATGAACTCATCGATAGCGTTGTCCAGTACCTCTTTCAGCAAAACATAAATACCATCATCATAAGAAGAACCGTCACCCAACTTCCCGATATACATTCCGGGACGCCGACGGATATGTTCCTGCCACTCTAACGTGACAATATTCTCTTCCTGATAATTGTTTTCAATTACTTGTATATCTTTTTCTATTTCGTTCACTTTTTTCTCTATAAATTTTTGATAAACGCCCTGCGTCTTTTGTGTTGTTTGGTTTCCCAATCGTTCCACATGGAGTGTACTTTGTTGTTCATTTCCAGTTCGGGATTGCTCTCGGCATACTCAAAACCAAGCCTGTTGGCTGCCGATATAAATTCAGTGAACATCAACGCATTCAACCCTTTACCCTGGTATTCGGGATCTACGGCAACCATTAACAGGTCGAGCACATTGGTTCCTTTTCCTTTTAACGCGTTGTAAATGTGATACCACCCGGTAGGCATAAATTTGCCTTTTGCTTTCTGTAATGCCCTGGCGATGCTGGGAAGCCCTATTCCCACCCCTACCAGTTTATTGTCTTCCTGACGGATCACCAATGTAAGGAATTCCAGACGCAGCATCGGGATATACATATCCACATAATAGTCGATCTGCCGTTCGGTCAGTTCCACATACCCGTAGAGATCTTTATAGGCACGGTTGATCAGTTTAAAAATATCCCTTGCGTAAGGTAATACATCCTTCTTACTTTCGAGATGCTTCACATCGAGTCCGGAACGTTTCCTCACGATCTCCGAAGCACGCAAAAAACGCTCGGGCATCTCCCTGGGAATGGTGATGAGAAATTCCACCCAATCCTGGTCCTTTATATACCCCATCCGCTCCATATGATCTACATAGTAAGGATAATTGTATATGGTGGAGAGGGTACTGATCTGGTCGAATCCCTCTATCAGCATCCCTTCGTGGTCAAGATCGGTAAAGCCGAGCGGGCCGTGTATCTTCTCCATCCCCCGGGAACGCGCCCAGCTCTCCGCCGCACCAAAAAGGGCATCCACCACCTCACTGTCATCAATAAAATCGACAAAGCCAAAACGGGCATTCCGCTCATTCCATTTTTCATTTGCCTTGTGATTGATGAACACACCGATCCTTCCCACTATCTGATCGTCGCGACAGGCCAGGAAATAGTTGGCATCACAATGATCGAATGCGGGATTTTTACTCGGACTGAGCGTGGCCCTCTCATCGTAAATCAACGGTGGAACAAAATACTCATTCCCTTCATAGAGATCGATACCGAACTGGATGAATTTCTTCAAATCCTCTTTCGTCCTGACTTTATTGATTATGACTGACATGTTTTGCTTTCTGTAAATATGAATTTTACACCGATGGCAAAGATAGTGATTTTTTATATATCTCCCACCTGTCAATTACATCACGTACATATTTGATTGTTTCATCCGCCCTGAAATAGCCATTTTTACAGACCGGGTCCGAATAGTATTGCTCTAAGCGTTTTAGCTGGAGATACCGCTCCACATTACCTTCCCACACCTCTTTATCACCCCCGTATTTTTCGGTGAGCGCTATCGCATCGAAGACATGGCCGATCCCTCCGTTATAAGCTGCCAGCGCCATCTTTGTCCTCTCATCAGGATTATCAATAAAACGAAAAATATGAAGTAGGCTTTTCAGGTATTCAGTACCTGCTCGTATGTTTTTCTCAGGATCAAGAAGCTGTTCACCCTCAGCTCCTAATGAAGCGGCAGTGGCCGGCATCAGTCCCATCAGTCCTATAGCGCCCGCCCATGATTGTCCCTCCGTCTCGAAATTGGACTCCTGGTAGGAAACCGAAGCAAGCAACCGCCAGTCAATACCGGTTTCCTTCCCATAGCGCTTGAAATAGGAGTCGAAAGGTGAAATAACGCCATGACCGGAAATTTCCCTGAAAGAGGGTCTCCCGACGTAAGAATATCCCTTCGTTTCTTCGAAATAGCGTTTGACGATCCGCAGGAAAGCAGGTCCGGAAGAGCGGCTTTCAATCCAACTGTCGAGCGAATCGGCGAGCACAGGGGTATCTTTCCTTACCACCCACGAGGAGCGCTGGTCGAAGCTGACCGGAAGGTCCACATTCAGGTTTCCGAAATAGGTATGATTGAGCATGGCCAGATCATCATCGGCTACCGTATAGGCGATCTCACCACGGGAAACCATCCGGATGAGGTCTTCCACCACGATGGTGTCACTGTCGATCCTGTCAATCAGGATACCTCCACCCAACTCATTATTCAGGTTGTTTATCCTGTCGAGGTATTTCGACTGGTCGATCACTGTCACCTGTTTACCGATCAAACCGGTCACATCCGTCAACAAGGTATCTCCCCGTCCGGCACGTTGCACCAGCACCTGATGCGAGATCTGCTGAAGCCCGCAATACCGCATTGAGTCCTTCAATGCATTGGTGACCGGCACTCCGTAGGCAATCAGGTCGGCTTCCTTATCCTGCAGCATCTGCAGCATGGCACCTGTATTTCCCGCGACGATGATCTCGGGAACCAGTCCGTGATGGCTACAGAAATCCCGGATCATATCATAATGATATCCCATGGGTTGATCCCGGTATATGAAATAGGACGTGGATGTGTTCAGGGTTAGCACGCGCAATGTATCCGCCTGCAAGATCTGGGGGAAGTCATGCACACCCGCCCGCCTGCTCCATTTCCCGCATGAGATACATAGGATGGAGAAAAGCAGTGAAAGCAACAACACCCTGTTCATATAATTTGAACTATTCATTTTCAATAGTATATCATGTAACTTTGGTGAATAATTCTCATGTTCGCCACATACCTTTTTTAAGTTAAAAACCGGGGGCAAATATAGTGAAAGCCGAGAGAAAAACCAAAAAAACAAGCTGCCCCTCTCGAGACAGCTTGTACCTATTCAAAGGCCGTTTTACCATGCCGAATATTATTCATACGCGATTTCACCGTGTTCGGAGATATCGAGTCCGACGGATTCGCTTTCCGCGGTTGCTCTGATACCGACGATAGCGTCTACGATCTTGAATAATATCCATGTCATAATTGCACTGAAAGCGATAGTGGCCACAGTTGCCACGACCTGTATCCATAACTGGTTCCAATCGCCATACAGCGCGCCCTGTGCTCCCCCTTCACCGGTAATAGCCTGCGTGGCAAAAACACCGATAAGGATAGAACCGATAATACCGCCTATACCGTGCACACCGAAGGCATCCAATGAATCATCGTAGCCCAATTTTGGTTTCACATACGCTACCATAAAGAAACAGATCAAACCGGCGACTATCCCTATGACAAAAGCACCCAATACGCCGGAAGAGCCGGCAGCAGGTGTAATGGCAACTAACCCTGCGACTACGCCCGTACAAAAGCCGACCACAGTCGGTTTTTTGTTGATAACCCAGTCGAGCGCAGCCCAAGTCAGCGCCGCAGCTGCCGCAGCTATGTTGGTAACCAGCAACGCACTCGCAGACAAACCGTCTGCTGCCAGGCCGCTTCCGCCATTAAATCCCAGCCATCCCAACCACAGCAAAGCCGTACCGATCACTACGAACGGCACATTATGCGGAGTAATGGGGGTAACTCCTTTCACATTCCATCCTTTTCTTTTGCCCAGCAATACAGCCATCACCAATGCAGATATCCCTGCGTTGATATGTACCACGGTACCACCAGCAAAGTCGATGGCTCCCATCTCACCGATCCAGCCGCCGCCCCACACCCAGTGGGCCAACGGATTGTAAACCACCAGCGCCCATAGCACTGAGAACAACAGGAAACCGCTGAATTTGATACGCTCGGCAAATGCACCGACGATTAAGGCCGGAGTAATCACAGCAAACATCCCCTGAAACGACACGAATAAAAGTTCGGGAATAGTATATCCCTCGAGCAGGTCCCCGATTCCGATTCCCTGCAGGAATATTTTATCGAAACCACCTACCACAGCATTCAAACCTCCTTCTACCGAAGTAAAGGCTATGCTGTAACCGATCACTACCCATTCTATAATGATTACGGCAGTAAGGATAAGGCATTGCATCAATACACTCAGTACGTTCTTCCGGCGTACTAGACCCCCGTAAAACAGGGCTAACCCGGGGATGGTCATCATCATGACCAGAATAGTAGCCACTATAATCCACGCTGTATCACCACTGTTCAACACAGGTACCGGTTCGTCCTGCGCAAAAGCAATGGCAGGCATGGAAAACAACGCACAAAACATCAGTATATATTTTATTATTTTATGTTTCATAATCTGTATAAGTTAATGTGTATACTCTGTTCCTGAGAATCTTCAAGCATCTTTCTGCTCTTTATCATACAATGATTCATCACCACGGTCGCCCGTGCGGATACGGATGGATTGCTCAATGGCCGACACGAAAATCCGGCCATCGCCGCTTTCCCCCGTATAAGCAGATCGTAAAATAGCATCGATCGATTTTTGCACATTTACTTCCCTGACCACGAAAGAGAGATAAATACGCTCGATAGCATTGACATCGTAGGCGATCCCCCGGAAAATAAGACCTTGTTTTGCTGTTCCCTGACCTTTTACTCCCCACCATGAAAGGAAGTCTATGTCAGCCTCATGCAAGGCAGCCCGAACCTCATCGAACTTCGACTTGCGGATAATTGCTTCAATTTTTTTCATTTTTTATCATTGTTATAGTTAGAGTAATTAAAAACTCACTCCGAATACCAGAAAGACATCCTTTGTGTCAGGATTCACTATCGCCTGGGTAAAAACCGGAAGCGAGAACGAATCGGTGATTGCGATTTCCTTGCTGGCTTTTATAGACGCGTTGACCAGTGCGAAGCCGTCAGAATAAGCTCCCTCCCAGGGAGTCACTCCCAATATCAGATCAATATTCACCCCTTTTACCGGTAAGGAATAACTTGCCTCAACGTAGGTGGAATAATCGTCGTCCCCCGCGAAATTGGTATTCCAGGCCAATGAGAGGGGGAATGATTCTCCAAACGAGTAGCCCAGTGTGCCCTCGAAAACATGGTCAGCATATTTAAAATAGCCGCGGTCCTCACCATCCGGAAGGTCACGGGGGAAGTAATAATCCGTCACCAATACCGAGAAATTGCCAATCGAGTAACCGGCATACAAGTCAAATTCTCTCCAGCTACTTTCAAAACTGGTCGATCCCCATGCCCCAATTGAAAAATTACCTGCCGAAAGCGAAATACCCGGTTGTATCGCGGCCGGGCCACAATACTGGCCACGCCAGATATACGAACTTACAATATCGGCCCCGGCTGAAACTGTTACTTCCTGCCCTTTGATCCCACTTACAGCGCTTGATACTGCGAACATCACAATGAATAATTTCATCTTCTTCATCCTTTTAGCTTTTTTAAATGAATAACCGTCAATCTTTAATCTATATGAAACCTAAATCTAAAACAGCCAATCTTTTTGAAATCAAATACAAGGAAATAAAATCTTTTTGACAATATTACGGTGCAAAGATAATCAAAAAGATTATAAAACAAATAAAAATAAAACATTTTGACTAAAATATATCAAAAAATATAGCCATTAGTACAAAAACAAGGGGACATTATCATCAAAAAGACAATTTATCAATTCATAATCAAATGTTTAGGAAATAAGGAAAAAGATCGCTATTTTTGCAGGGAATAGGATATGAGAGTAATGACAATGAGTGTGTCATTTATAGCGAGCCATTGAATTGAGAAGTAAAATATTGAAAATAAGATTAATATGTTACAATCAAAAATCAAGTCTGATGAAACCCTGCCTCTTGACCCTTCTCTTAACCTTGGCTCTCGTTTCCACAGGCATAACACAGGCACAGCAGCCCGGGGATTGGCGTAAACTCGTGGAACAACTGGCCGAGGAGGGAATGAATGAAGCTGCCATTGAAAACATGTATGAAGAGTTGTTGCAACTGGAAAACAATCCCATAAACCTGAACACGGCCACCCGTGAGCAATTGGAAAATTTCCCATTGCTTTCCATGGAAGATGCCGACGCCATCTTCCGTTTTTTAGAAAAAAACCGTCCCGTATATACCTTGTTCGAATTGAGGAACGTACCACTTCTTGATATCAAGACCGTAGAGATGATCTTACCCTTTTTTTATGTAGGTGAAACGGAAGATAAAGCAGCCCGCCCACAGGTGTCCGATATCCTGAAAAACGGCCGTCACGAACTCCAGTCCCGTTTTGACAAAACGCTGACACAGCGGGCCGGCTACGGTGAGTTTCCGGACAGCATCCTTGAACGGTATCCCAACCGTAAATACCGCGGGGAAGATTTTTACGCCTCCCTCCGTTATTCTTTCCGTTACCGGAACAAGGTGCAGATGGGGATTACAGCCGAAAAAGACGCGGGAGAGCCTTTTTTCAAACCGGACTATCCGAAAGGATATGACCATTACGGCTTTCACCTGATTATAAACGATATAGGTTGGTTGAAAACGGTCGTGTTAGGGGATTACCGGCTCTCTTTCGGCCAGGGGCTGGTGCTGAACAACGATTTCATGATCAGCAAGTCATGGAGCACCGGCAATATTGCCCGGCGGACCTTACAACCCAAACGCCACTTTTCCACCGCCGAAGACGGTTTTTTTAGGGGAACTGCCGCGGTGGCGGAATTCGGGAATTTCGCCATCACCGGCTTTTATTCCAATAAAAAGATCGACGCCAACCTGTCGGACGACGGCCATATCACCTCGTTCAAGGTAGACGGCCTGCATCGCACCCCGCTTGAAATCGGGAAGAAGAGGAATACGCGGGAGCAGGTGGCGGGAGGCAATATCAACTTCCGAAAAGACCGCTTGCAGATAGGTATCAGCGGTATATATTACCAATATAACAGGATGTACAATCCCACACTCCGGGATTACAACTTTTACTCTCTGAGAGATTTTTCCAACTTCAACGCGAGCATCGATTACTCCTATCAACTCCCCGGCTTGATATTCGCGGGTGAGACATCCTTTGCCAGGAATGGAGCGGTCGCTACATTGAATACCCTGCAATACCGCTTCTCCGGCAACCTGTCGTTTTCACTGTTACACAGGCACTATCCTATTTCTTACAATGCCTTTTATGCACAGGCATTCTCGGAAGGGAGCGACGTGCAAAACGAGCGAGGATTGTATATCGGCACTGAATTCCGTCCTTTCCCCAAATTCTCGGTAACCGCCTATGCCGATTTTGTCCGCTTCCCATGGCTGAAATATAATATAGATACGCCATCGAATGCAGTTGATCTTTACCTTCTGGGAACCTACACTTTCTCGCGTCAGTCGTTTCTGGAAGGGCGATACAAGTACAAACAAAAGGAGAAGAATACCGCCTGGCCTGATGAGAAAAACCGGTCGGTTCTCCCCTACGCCACCCATAAATTCCGTCTCAGGTACTCCCACGATCTGCGGAGCGGGTGGAATTTTCGCACTACCGCTGACATGGCGCGTTACAAGGAGAAGCATTTCCCGGCCGAAAACGGATTTATGCTCTCGCAAAATATCGGTTACCGGGGAAAAGGCTCGCTAACCGGGGATGCCTACCTGGCATGGTTCAACGCCGACACCTATGAGGCACGGCTCTATTCCTACGAACGGAACCTGCTGAACAGCTTTTATATGCCCTCGTTTTACGGGAAGGGTTGCCGACTGGCATTCTCCGCAAAATATGCGATCAACAACAACCTCTCTTTCTCTGTGAAATTCGGACATACCCGTTACTTCAACCGCGACACCATTGGCAGCGGTACCGAACTGATCGACGGAAAACGCCGTTCTGATCTTTTC
>ERZ778021.144-NODE-144-length-167100-cov-22.015469_pt1 | contig 167100 bp, 131 predicted proteins | sample MGYA00375751_ERZ778021 | MGnify/ENA primary metagenome ERZ778021 (study PRJEB29350, sample SAMN05389814) | bioreactor metagenome | isolation source: Thiocyanate stock bioreactor | place: South Africa: University of Cape Town | collected 2013-08-29 ...
GGATGCTGGTACCTAACCGCCATGAAGCCTCAGAATCATATCGTTATGGATTTCAAGAGCAGGAAAAAGATGACGAGTTAAAAGGCGAAGGGAATAGTATAAATTATGCGTACCGCATGTATGATCCTAGAGTTGGAAGGTTTTTTGCTACGGATCCTTTGACTGCCAAATTCCCATTTTATTCACCTTATCAATTTAGTGGCAATAGACCTTTAGATGCTATTGAACTTGAAGGATTGGAGGATAGTTTTGAAATTCGCTCAAGACGTAGGGATGAAGCCTACTTATCAGGGAAGATCAGTACAGATAAATACATCCAAGAGCAAAGAGCCGAAAGTGTAGGTGGAATTATTGGAGCTAGTATTCTTGTGGATGTTATTTTAACTAAAGGTTGGTTAAGTAGATCAATTGTAGGCGGAGCTTTATTAGAGTCTATCAATGAATCTGAAAGAGGTTATGAAGCACAGAGAAACGGTAATCAGAAGGAAGCCCAAAGGAGATTTAACAATGCAGCTGAAGCAAGTAAAGTAGTAATTTTTGGTATAGCAGCTGAGGGTGCGGCAGCTGGGTTTGTTCGAATTTCTAAAATTGGTAGCAGTATAAATGTCGCATTCGGTAAAGATGTTAATCTAAGAGCTTTTGCTAAGAAATACAACGTAAAAAGTTTTCATGATTGGAAAGAGCAGGTTCCAGGTTATTTAGAAAGTGAGAAAAATTTTGAAAATTTCGCAGATGCTTTTAAATTTATTGCAGATAAAGTAAAAAAGACAAATGGAAAAATCAAGTTTAATCTTGAGCATGTTAACATTCAAGACGCTCTAAAAATTAAACCTGAAACTGGATTAATGGATCAGGTAAATGGAGCCCAAAGCCTATGGGAAAAGGGCAAGATTACAGAATGGGAACTGAGTCAAATATTAAATGACAAAAAGCTCTTAAAGGCGACTGAGTTTTATAAAATGGGAAAAAAAGTCCCGGTTGAAAGTATAAAAAAGATGGCAAAATAGAATGAAAAACTTTATTTTTAGAAAACAAGTAGGAAACAAAGGATATTACGTTAAAATAAATTTTGACGTTGAACTTTTAAATGAACAAAAGTATAAGCTGGAAATAAATTATACAGCTGACATAAAATGGAAAGCATTTTGTGAAACAGGTATTTTATTGTTCTTCGAATATTTCAGCAGGAAGGAGGATAGCGGTTTAAAAGTTACTATTTATGAAGTAAGCTGGTTACCTGTAGATACTAATGCCTTTTTAGTATTATTTTCAACTATTAAAGCTCTTTCCGAAGCTTTGAATTATGATATTAACGGTTTGGGGTTTGATGAAACTAACGAAAAGTTTATTTTTCCAGACCCTAGATTGATATAAAAAAAGATAAAGAGGGCGTATTTCGAAATAGTAATGCGGAAATAATTTCGATTTCCGCATAGTTTAAAGCAAGTAAAAAAAACTAACAATTTATTGTTAGTTTTTTTTACTTGCTTTAATTTCTAAATCAATATTTTAACTCATTAATTATCAAGTGGTTTTGTTCTAATTTTATTATATAAAGACATGTCATATATATACGCTTTGCATAAATTGGGAGAAAGTCCGGCATTAATAAATTTCAAAGAGACTCCGCTTTTTAGAATTTCAACCTCGGTAGAATTGACAAGATCAATAAGATTAAAAGGCTGCTTTACTCGCTTTATAAACTCAATAAAATCATTGATGTTGGATTTATATCCAATAGAATACTCATGCTCATTAAAATTAATAGGTATATAATCGTCGACTTCATATTCAAAATCATAGGACATTCCTATCACTAAATCGTTCAATGTGGTTATCTGAAAATATTTGCCATTAACCGATAATTGATATAATGAAGGAATATCTCCCTCTTGTTCTGTTATATTTTCCAGATTTAAATTAGATTCCTTTATATTAGCTCCAATATGTAAATCTTCAATATTTCCGTTGAATATAAAATGTGAAAAATTCATACTTTCTTAAAGTTTGTCAACTATTTTTTGCAATTTCTTCTCTCTATCAGTGCCTTTTAACTGCCCTCCATCTATATGCGATTTTGCCTGTTCTTTTAATTCACTTTTGAAATTAGGATCTTTTAATGTTTTCTTAAAAACCTGTTCGACAATCTTTTTTTGGTCTTTTCCAACTTTTTTTCCCACAATATTATAAAATATTTCTCCATCATCTGTCACCTCAAAACCAATTTCAGTTATTTTTTTGCCTCTATGAAAGACATCTCCATGAACACCTTTTGATAAAACATCGGTTGCAACAGTTTTATGAGCTTGCCACATAAAACCGAAATCACAAGGACCGCCGTTATGAACAAGAACATTATATTTTGAAACGTAATAAGTATGATATTGATCAACCGTAAAATTGTAGACCGTAAAATTACCTTCAACGAACTCAATTTTTAAAATTGGCTTAGTACTGCCATCATATAGGGTAAGTAAATCTCCTACTTTCAGTTCATCAACTTTTAACCATTTTCCTCCGATAAAAAACGGATGCTCATGTGTTGCCTCTAAAACTTCATCATCAAAATAAATTTTATAGACTTGTTTAAACTCCCTTGTAAAGGTATCAACTACTTCTTTTAAGCTCAATTTCTTTGAGTCTTCACTGTAAGCCCATACTTTATCACCTATTTTAACATCTTCAATGTTCTTATAACCCGTTTCAGTATACACTTGAGTTCCTGAAGTAAAACAACCACAAGGCTTAACGGCTTTCAGTACCTTGAGGATTCTTCCCCGGCCAGTTATACTATGACCACCCCCTCCTTGCAATCTTTGTTCTTCATTTACAGCTTGTAAGCCTTTCATGGCATAATGCATATACCTTTCTCCTCCATAATCACCATCTTTACGGTTAACCATGTTGTCATAAGAAGTATATGTCCAACTCTCATCATAAGTTACAAATGTAACTTTATCAAATTCTTCCCATGTACCATCTCTGTCTTCATGAGCAACATATTGTTTTTTAGGATTTTTTACTCTTTCCCAAAGATAAAAACCTACACTTGATTGGTTGTTTTTATGAGGGTTCCATTGGTATTCATAAATATCTTTTTTGTGAGAATATTTTAAGATTGGTTTACCATTAACCCAAGTTCTGGTATAATGATATTCCTCTGCACCATCCAAATCGATTGCCTGAATAGGGGTATTTCCAGCAAACTGGTATGGAGTATACCATGGAAACTCTTTCTCCAAAGGATCTATCGATAAGAATCTACCAACTCTAGGATCAAAGAACCTTTTATCATAATCAATTCCATTTCCTTCCCCTTTTAACTCATCATCTTTTTCCATTCCGTTAAACCCGTAACGATATGATTCTGAGGCTTCATGGCGGTTAGGTACCAGCATCCCAAACGGATAGTAATTATTATATGAAATTACATCTGGTAAAAACAGATAACTCGTATTATAACGTCCTATTAGTTTACGGTCTGTAATTACGGAAAGAACGTTCCCTAAATGGTTCGATAATTCGTAGTTTTTATCTCCTACAAAACGATAGGCTGTAACCGGTGTTCCAATTGCTGCAGATGTACCCTGCCCTTGATCCAATCCTTCACAAACATCTCCAATACCATCTCCATCAGCATCTTCCTGACCTGGATTGTAAATCGTTCTACAGTTGTCACAAGCATCTCCTCTACCATCACCATCCGTGTCAATCTGATTGTAGTTCGGATTGTTAATACAGTTGTCACAAACATCTCCTCTACCATCACCATCGGTATCGGCCTGGTTTGGATTGTACGTATTCACACAGTTATCACAAACATCTCCAACACCATCACCGTCAGAATCTTTCTGATCCGGGTTAAATTTATTCGGACAGTTATCCATCGAATCCGGAATTCCGTCACCATCAGAATCTAATGCTGTAGGCCCACAATACGATTGCGTATACGGAACACCATTTCTTGTCATGGTCAACAAATTATTGGTTGCCGTAGGCTGTCCAACCGGTCCTTCATCAAACGGGAAGACATATACCGGAGTATTATCTGAGCCCTGACCATTATTCACTGTGTACGTAAAATCACACATTTCAACAGGTACTCCCTGGAACGAATTTCCAAAATAGTTCCCGTCAACATTTCCGTATGTTTTTGCGGTTTTACCTAAAGTATTCGAAACAGGATCTGGCTCCGGGAATTCTCTTGTATCTCCAGATTCCGGCCCGTTTAACTCTTGATTTACATTCGTTATAAAATCTCGCGACGTGTAAACATTTCCGTTAATCGTAAACTGAGGGCTAAAACTATCGCCACTTACCGATACCTTCGCATGGAAATTCCATTCTGTTTCCGGTATCGCATTTCTCAACTCATAGGTCCAAACGGTTTTATAGTTTCTATAATTCCAACGTCTGTGGAAAACAAAAAACGGTTTATAACGGTGGAACCTTTTGGTATACTTTTCAACTTCTAATGCCGGCACATAGGCACCATTGGCATTTCTCTTAATCACAATACGCGCAATACTATTATCCCATTGTTTATATTCCGGTCTTCTGGCACCGTCTAAAGTTACTAACGCATGATTTTGATTGACTGTCATCGCTGAGCCTCCAACAATTTTGAAATTCGTTCTGATTTCAAATTCTTGTGTTTTTCCGCCCTGATCGAAGAAATTGATGCTCTTGTCGCCATCGCCCCAAGTAACATTGTTATTTCCGCTAAACGATAATCCCCAAATAGAAGACGGTGTTGTTAATAACGCCTGCGAAACATTGTCTGCAATTTGTGCCGTAGCAACAAGCGCATCCATTCGTAAAGCGATTCCTCTTCCGGTATCCGCATTAAGCTCTTTTCTTCCTTTTTCAACTCCAAGACGACTACTTCCGTAAATCTCCTGCTCAATCAGGTAGTATTTAATCGGTTGTCCCCATCTCTTGATCATCTCATAGGTACTCAATGTATTTCCTTGTGCATCGCGTTGGTAGAACGTAGTGGTCACATCGTTTCCATTGGTAACAATTTTAGCAATTCTTTTTCCTAAACCATCGTATTCAAAATCAATTACAGTTCCGTTTGCTTTGGTTACCGATTTCACTTTTCCATCCACTCTCCAGCTAATACTTAAGCCTTCTTTTTCATCACGGGTCAACTGACCGATCTCATCATACTGATAGTTGTTTTTATCCTGGTTATCAATATCCAAGGAGGTATCATTCGGATTCGAGATGTCGTTGGTAAATGCATCATTTGGAACAGTATCGTTGATCTGTGTCAGCTTGTTTGTTCCATCCTGATAATGATATGTTAACTCATCCATTAAATCGACTGCGCCCAAGCCAACTGATCTTGGTGCCCAACGGTTTAATGTCATTATATTTCCATTTCTATCATACGAATAATTCGAACGATAGGAACTTTCATTATAGAAATCACTAACACTAAAGGAATTCATTTCCTTAAGTCTGTTTAGCTGATCATATCTGTAATAATTATACTGTGATAATAAATTTGCCTGCGTTGGATTCATTAAAGAGGTAACCATCGCTTTAATGTTTCCATTATATAAATTGTTATCACCTCCTAAATTTAAGGTATTGGTATAATACAGAAGTGAATTATCAACGCCATTTACAACATGATGTCTGGAAGCATAATCGCCTCTAAAATAATGAAGTGCAAATGCAAATGCATCTTTACCGGTACCATTCTGAGTACTTCCGTCATGGCCAATATCACTGGTTGAATAATAACTTTTTATTACCGTTCCTAATTTTTCCGAGTTTACCCCTTTAAGCCATCCCTGAAGCGTATAGAAATAATCCAATCCCTGAACTTGCTTATCTCCAATTACAAGTCGCGCTAAAGGACCATGTTCGTAATAGTCGTACTTCGCTTCTTTTTCCCATACAACTTTATCTTTACTGGTATAAACCTGTGTAATACGGTTATCGGCATCATATTCATAACGGTGAATAAACTGATCCGCTTTTTTAGGCTGATACGTAACACTATTCACGTTTCCACTCACCAGGTCATAATCATAAATAACTTTTTTGACATCCTGGTTTAAACTTTTTAAGATCTCTTTATTCGTATGATAAATAAGTTCTTTTACATTTCCATGGATATCATAATCGTACAAAACAGCATTATCATATCGGTCATTCGCGATGATTTCCTGTTCATCAAAGTTTACACCATCTTCCATGATGTTATACGTTAGTATAGCAGTAACTCTTTTGTGGTTATTATTATCGGAATACGATTCAAACCAACTGGTACTATTTACAACCGGAGTATCATAAAGTGTTCGGTTTACCTCATAGCGTTTATAATTATATGTTTCCAGATCGCTTACCGGAGAACCTCCAATTATAACGTTTCCTTCCTCATTAATATAGGCTTGCTGAGGCTCGTATTCTCCAGCTTCCACAATACGTCCCAGACCATCATAACGTGTGTAACTAAATCTTGGTTTTGGCATCGCCGCCTGTTTTGCATTTTGTGAGGCAATAATACGTCCTAACTGATCGTAAGCAAATCGCGTTTCACCACCATCCGGTGTTTTTTGCCATACCAGCTGATTCAGGGAGTTATAACGGTATGCCGTTTTCATCGTGTGATTAGGATCTACCACGATACCGTTTACAACCTGTTGCTCTTCTTCAGGCGTCGCGTTTCGAACAGTATTAATAGTACTGTCGGCTCCGGGTGCTAATCGGGATACCCCTTGCGGTGGAACTGTTTGCACTAAGTTTCCTGCCTGATCATAATAGTATAATGTATACTGGTATTCTTTATCATAAGATACTTTTGTCATCGACTCCTGTAATCCGCTGATAGCAGCCTGAATATATTTTTGTTTAAATTCTTCTCGTTTCGTAGCAAAATATTGCTCCATTAATTCCTGTAAATAAGTCTGTTGTACCGAGTGTACAAAAATCTCACAAGGGGTAGGAATATTATCTACTTCCAAATTAATGGTTGGTACCATAGGTGCCGGAGGACAAATTTTATTTTCCGTCACATATTGATTTACGAATTCACTCCACTCGATAAACGGATGCGACATCAAATACGTTCCATAGGCATTAATAACCATTTGGGTACCATTATAACCATAATTCAAATTGGTTGCTCCGAATTCACTTATCGTTATAAAGCTCGGCATACTAACATCGTAAGCTCCCGTTATATTCAAATAATGGATATAATCTGTAACCAGATATCCTAAGTTGGCTTCACAGAAATATTTCGCATCTTGAGCCAAATGATCCGGCATTTGATACCCTTGTACGATATCCATTATATCGCGGAACTGGAACCATTTATCCACACAAGCCATCGGAGGAACGGTAGACGGTATACAAGATGTACAAGGCACCTGAATTACTGAATTACATTTTCGTGCAGTAATGCATTTACTGGTACCGTTGGCAACAATTTGTGCTCCGGTATTCGTTGTAACCGTAGCTGTAAAATTACCCGATTGTGTATTGGTAAATGACAATCCCGAAATATTCGTAACATTTGCAAATGAAGCACCCGGTACCGTAAACACTACCTCACATTCTGATTCTTTAGCAAACGTAAATCCAATTTGAGAAGTGGCACTATTTTCTACTTTGTAGAAGTTATTGATACTGGCTGACGGAGCCGCTCCAGATAACTGAACATACGTATTTAAAGCCGGTAATCCGTTAGCTGTAGACCCATCGGCTACAGTTTGCTTTTGTATAAGATCCTTTAATACGGATGTCAATGCATTCGTTACCCCAAATTCTTCTTCGCAGAACGCTTGCTGAAGGCAGCTTATCGTACCATAAGCTTCCTGAATTCCAGCCGGAAAAGTCGACCCGAATCGGTCACCATCCGAAAACGGACCATGATGTACAAAAACACTAAAAGCATACGTATTATTGCCTAAATCCTGAAGTATCTTAAAGTTGGAAAAATGCGTAATACTCTGGACGTAAGTGTTAAAAGTCCCCCCTCTCTTTGGATAAGTATAAAGAGGAAGCTCAAATTGACATGCCGATGAACCGGCAAAGAAATTAAACTTAATTCCACTTTGGGTTGATAATCCGTTAGACCAGCTGGTTGTATACTGGTTCACCGTTGGATTGTTACCAATAATGTAAGGTGCTACAGCCTGCATTTCAACCGGATTATATCCATCTGCTATAATACTTGGTAAAAATGGTCCGGAATTGCCTCCTACACTCCAAAGATGATTCGTCAGGTTTAAGAAATTAGCACCAGCAACTTGCATCTGAGAAACTTCTTCCGTACAGATACAACTATAGTTTAATGGTGTGATACGTCCATTTAAGGTAAACACCTGATCTTTTAGATCCAGATAGCTGATTGCAATTTTGTCATCACCACTTGCAACACCATTCACCATATTTTTTTCAATCTTTATTCCCGTTACTCTATAAAAAGAGCCCGGAAGGAAAGATGGGTTTCCGGATTCGTTCACCAGATTATAAATCGTAAATGGAGTTGGACCGTTAACGGTAAAACTGGTATTCACACTACACGACCAGGTCGAATTTAATGCCAAGTCGCTTAATACCTCCGGCATAACACTGCTACCATAGGTATACTTATCATTTGGAGCGCCATTTAAGGCTACACCAGACGTAAACAACTGTCCCGGAATATTTGGATTTGTTCCTTTTAAAGCATTCATAACACGTACCAATGCTTTTTCAAAACGCACGCGTTTGTCGCAATTTTCACCTGTTTCTCCAGCCGAATCACCAAAACTACATTGTCCGATAGCCGCTTTAATAGTTCCTTCAAGTACTATCTCTTCTAGAGCCGGACAACTTGTTCCCGTAAGTCTTTTTAAAACCGCAACAATCTGGAATTTATAGGTATTATTGGCTGGATTAAATGATCCCGGTACATAATAAATGTTCTTGAAATCAACAATCTTAAAGTTTGTATTATAAGCCGTCCATGTAGGAGCTGGTAACGTTTCGTTACAGCCATTCATATAGTAACCTATAGCTAAAGATTGTGTTAGAATTCTAAGTTCGATTGGTTGTGCAATACTACCGCTCGCTGTATTAAAAGTAAGATTCAAACTCGCTCCCCCATTTACAATATTTCCATTAATGGTAACATTTTGCGGGTTTGCCGCATAAGCAGCCGGGTCTAACAATACCGAATTAAATAAATCCGGTGTTAACATCGGCATACTGTACGCATTAAAACCGTAAAGTAACAATCCCTGACTCTGGAAAGAAGGATTGATCAATCCTTTTAATAAACTTTCCGTGTCCACTAATAATGGACATTTTCCGGTTTGCTGATACGTATGTGCATCCGCATCGGCAGTAGCATCAGCAATTGCCTGTGCTCCCGGAACACCGGAGTTAAAGCCGTAATCTGCCGATATAAATCGTTTTTCTTTGTTTTTATAGTAACCCACTGTAGTTGTAGAACAAGCCAGTATCGTACCGGCAGGTGTTGTTGGAACCGGAGTTGCAAAAGCCTGGTTGATTCGCTGTAAAAGGTTAGTATAATTACTTGTCGTATTATATTTTTCAAATAGTGTTACAAAGGTATCAACGTTCTGTACGTCGCCAATACAACCGTTATAACCACTATTTCGTAAAGCAAACATATGGGAATATACCGTTCTCGTTTTTTGTTTAAACGCGATATAGTTATTCATAAAGCTCTTCCAAACACGCTCTTTTTCACTTGGATTCAGCGCATTAAGAATTGGAAGCAACTGGTTAACCGGAGTCGTAACCAAACTCTGATATACAGAAGCCGGCGCAATTCCATTACCAAAGACAGTCGTATAATACGCCATCTGAAGCATATTCAATCGTGCGTTATTAGCCAATTTAATACCCTCATAATTCGTATTCATCGCTTCCTGCAATAAATTCCTTCTCAGGTTAAAATCAGCAGCCGTTTCTACCTCGTACGAAATACCCTGTGCAGGCATTGTTGTAATCTGACTGTTATAGAAAGGGTCATTAGCCGTAATATTGACTAAATTTTGTACTATTCCATTTGTTGTAAAGACATTGGTATAATCCATGCCTTTAAGTTTCTCATCAAAGCTATCTGAATTATCTCCGGCTGAATTTGTTTTAGCACAAATTGCTTTATTGTATTTCAGATACTGGTATTCCGGGTGGTATGGCAATAACGCTTCTGCCCAGCTTGCTTGCCAGTTATTGACAAAATCCGTTACATTTCTTAAATATTGCGGACGTACATATTTATTATTTGAAGTAGGATCCAGTGGATCATCTTCGACACTAGCCGAAGGCATTACTTCCGGTATATAAGTATTATAATTGATTCTTTCGACTTTAACCTTTGCAAAGTCACCATTATCATCCATATATGGTGTTGCCGGTCTTCTCCAGTTGTAGTTCGATACATTTTGTGTAACGGTTAATCCGGTATCCAAATCGACATACGTCTGTGTCGAAGAACCACCATATAACAATTGGTTGTCTTCATTAAACAAACTCAAGGTATCATCTACACTAGTCGCAGGTGTTGTTGTTCCACCCGGTTGTGCCGTTGGAAAATCGATTCCCGAAATTGATCCGTATTGCCCGTGCGGACTAACATCCGACAACAATATGCTGGTATTGATATTACAGGTATCTCCCGGTTGTATACACAATTCTCTACAACCATCTAACATTGCTCTAAGTTCCTTTTTGAAACGAGTCACATATATATTGATTGTATACTGTGAAACAAGTCCATTCTGATCCACAAATAGTGATCCATTATAAGCAAATGAACTTCCTCCGAAATTGGTATTCAGATTGTCGATTACATATTTTCGTTCGGCAAGTAAGACATAATATTCTCTTACATTGATGTCACCCAATACACTTTCGTCTGTACCAGCAGGAAACGTTGTTCTATATGCTGCACATTCCTGTGGTGTCAAATAGGTACAAATCAGCGCTTCTTCACAACTTCTACACGTCACGTGACAGTCTTCTTCGTTAATATCGACCGTAAAGGCTCCCAAATCCGGATAACACACATTGGTCTCTTGTTTTAGTAATGTGATATAATCATCCGCATATTGCTCTAAAGCGGCCTGATTCACCCGGATATCTTTATTCAAAGTATACGAACCGATTTTTAACACACCCGTCCCAGCGACAGTACTAAACGCCATTGGTGGCGCGGGTGTAAACAAATTTAGGTTTACCACTCCTAATCGCATATAGCTAGGAGGCCCGCCGCCTCGTCTGAGTAATAAATCGTTCCCACAATCGTCCATAAGTCTGATGATCCAATCAAAGACAAAAGGATAGTGTTTTCCACCCATACAATAGTCGGTATAACTATTCGTAAGATGCGTGAATCCATAGTTAAAGGTTAGCGCTTCATCCTTAACAACACCTATCTGCTTATTTAAGCGTACTCCATCCAATAGGATTCCGTTTAGTCCGGTAGCATAGGCATCGTTATTCGACAACACATTCGTTGTTGTCTTCTGGTGTAATGCAGTATTGGTTTCATCTTCTAATGACACCATAGGTTCTTCCTGATTGTCTCCGGCCAATGCGGTAGCAATAGTTCTTCCCTGTGGATCCATATAACTGATGCTAATCTGTTTGTTCGGATCGACAACTACATTCTTTTTATAGCGTTTGAAATCCCCAACTTTATATCCAAAAAGTCGGTTTAATTCTTCCTGATCCGGTTGCAGATAAAAATAACTCATCTCATGACCGGTACCCAATTGAAGTTCTTGTCCCACGCTTCCTTTTCTTCGGATTCTCCCGGTATTATCCGGTGTATATTCAATCTGAGAAAAAGGATATTTATTGGCATTCGGCACATAATCCTGGTAGTTTCCTAGTATTGTATTTTCTTCCGAATAATATTTACTGGCTCCCGAGCTTTTTGACATTCCCGGTGGCACAATAGGTTCGCAGATTAATCCATTCAGTCGATCCCAATCGAAATCATGATGGGTAAAAACCTTTCCGTTATCATTTTTATTTAAGTCCCGGTAATAGCGAATACCGGAAGCTTCAATAGGTGTTGGTAATACTTCTATGGCAACACGTCCCTGATTATCATAGACCGATTCTCCTACAATGGTTTTATTATTGGTATTGGTTTTTGTAACCGTTTGACGGCTACGCAACGTACCGTCGAAATAACTTACAACCTCTTTTTTCTTACCATCTTCGGCAAAAGATGCCTGATATTGCCAGTTCTTTTTACCTACTTCATGATCGGCATCAATTTCAAGGAAAGTACCCCAGCTAGCTACATTCTGGAAAGCGCCGGCCAATCCTGAAGACCAGGTTCCAAAATAGCTCTTTTTGGTATCGTCCAGGAAGCGTCCAACCGGTCTTACACGGTATACCAGATATCCTTTGGAAAACACCAACGGAATTCTGTACTTTAATTCTTTGGTTTGTACTCTGGTACTATTCAGTTTAAAATCCTGCTCTGTTAACGCAATCTGGTTAGGCAACAATTTCGTACCGTTTGGCCCAAAGTTATCCACCCAGGTCCATTCCAGTTCATATTCCGTCGCTGGTGCGTCATTATAACGCGTCCAGTTGATTTCCAGTTCTTCGGCACCATCACTTACATTGTTAACCACCATTTCCGACATTCCATTGTACTTAATGAGTCTTCTCGTAACCGGATTAACCGTTGTATTTTTAATATTATAATAGCGATCCGTTTTAAACGATAGCCTCAAATAAGCCGCAGAATTACTAACCAAAGGGATAGCCTGATCCATTGCGTCCATATAACGTATATCCTCTACTGCAACATTGGCTTTATGAATACCTGGTAATTTATACACCACATAATCATTCATTTTTGCCGCTTCGTTTACATTATCACGTTTAATCTTTAGCGTAATATTATAGGCACTCAAAGAACCATTCGAATTATTAAATGGCATAATTTTTAGTCGTACCTCACAAGAGTATATGGCTAAATTTGCCCCCATATTAATTAAATCGTCCTGAAACCCAAAATGGACATATACCGCGGGATCTACAGATGTAAAAACATTCTGCTGACTTAAAAAAGCATATTTTGGATCGGTAACCTGAAGCATGGGTAAACTATGCAACTGGCTACCCGAACTATGGCCCCCCATAGTTTCTTCCTGTTGTCCAAAAACAAACGCTGTAAATAATGTAAATACTAAAATAAATAAACGCTTAGGGATATACATATATCTGATTTTTATTTTATGTTATTAGAAATAATTCGTTCATCAATTATTTCGTACTTTTTAAACCGTTGAGCTAAAACAATACTATTCTTACCGGAGATGGTAAGGTAGTTTTGCGTATTAAAAACCGAAGCTGGAATTGCTTTTCTGCTATAATCGCTATAAACCACTTCCAATCTCGGATAATTAACATCTGTTCCTTTATAATCTTTGGAAAAATTAATTCCCGTGTTATAGTAAAAGATCTGTTTTTGTATAAAATAGGTTTTCGATACATTTAAAACGATCTTGGAATAGGTCAATCCGGAATAGGCTTTCGGTTCCAGAATAATTTCCCAATGGGTTTTAAAATCTTTAAACGAATTCAGTTTACACAATTCGAATACTTTATTAAAATCGGCTTCCCCGAAATAATTGGCAACCGGATTCGAAACCACAATGGCATTTTCGGAATGGCTGACTTTTATATTGGTTTTCTTCGTATTAATAATCTCCGTATCGTTGATTTTAATATACACTTCGTTCTCTGCATTTTTGTAAAAGACGCCTTTATAGTTTTCTTCAACCTTAGTCGACTTATGATCTTTAAACAGTTTATAATCGGTTTTATACTGCAGCGGTTGTGCGATACTGTATCCGGCTGTAATTTTCTTAAAAACCTCTCCTACGGTTTGTGCCTGTACGAGACATCCCATCAAAAGGATGGAAACGGATGTAATGATTTTATGTACCATGACTACCCTTTAGTTTTTAATTACACTTCCGGAACGGGTTTCCTGAATGGTTTTCACACCTCTCTCCGTTTCTTTTTTAACACGCACCAGTCCGCCTTCATTGTCATACTCATAAAAAGTAGCGTAGTTGTTATCGTCTAATTCCGACATCAGCTTAAAGGTTTCCGGATCGTATACAAATGATTTCATACTACCTTTTAAAGGATGCACCCGTATATCATCAAAATAAACCGGAATACTCGGGCTATTATTCGTTAATTCAATTCCAATTGAAATGGTATTATTGATAGCACTTGTTGTCGAATACGGAATCTTAAATTTGGTAAAGATGCGTTGCCATCCGTCGATAATTTCACCGGAAGGTGTTGCCGTTATTCTCGCTATTTCGTGTTGCGGCAATGCCTGTTTGTTGTGATAGAAAATCAGTGTAATCGCAGGATTCACAAATGTTTTAAACTGCTCGTTCGTTTCTTCTTTTGCCCAGGCACTTAAGATATATTCCTTTCCGGGTTCCGGTTGGAACGAATAACAATCCTCACAAAAATCTTTTGTAATGGAGATTCCACAAGAAATCTGACTGTCTACCAATTTCTCCGAAAGGTAACGATCATCTGAACCCAGGATATTAAAGTTATCATGACCATAATAATCGGCTGGCTTAAAATAATCGATACTCGCTACCGGGAATTGATCTGCAGGATAACCCAATAAGAATTTTAATGATTTTCTAAGGCGTGACTCCGCTTGTGTTTGAATCACATCGGTATGTTCAACCGCGGCAATTCGGGCAAAATCGTTAGTCTGCAACGTAGGTGCTACCAAAGCTGGATTTAGATTAGGATCCTGGTTTTGAGCCATTCGCTGACTTACTACCGTTTCTGAATCCACATAGAAACCATTTTCGATTCCCAGTACATATAAATGCGAACCATTTGGTGTTAATGGGGTTGTTGGATTCGCCGGATTTCTATAATTATCAAATAATTTCATCGTGTTAACCAACTGCGAAACATTTGCTGTCTGACAACCATCGGTGATCATAATAACCCCCTTCGGTTTCATCGTAGTGCTTAATGCTTTTTGTAAAGCACCGTTCCAGTAATCGGAACCATGACTGATTCCCGATTGACCGTATCGGGCACCAAAACCGTTAATCCAGTTATTAAACTGATTTAAAGTCGAGCCATTGGTAACCTTAACCTGCATAATCGCATCGGTTCTGTTATAGGTATCACTGTCGGACATACCGATCAGGGAAATATAAATATTCGTTCCTAAATTATCATTCGTATCGGCCTGTTGCTGAACAAATGCTTTTAGTTGTTTTTTGATTTTTCGGATTTCGGTATCATCAAGCGATCCGGATTCGTCCACTACGATTGCCACGTGCGACACACAGTACAGTTCGTCCGGACACAAATTGATATGCTTAACCTTTCCGCCGTTGTTATTTACCGAACCATTACTGAAAGTCGTTTTGAATGTCGCCTGCATATCCGACGTAACATAATTATTGAACTCCACATTTGTGATACTAAAATTACCTAAAAGAGGCACTACCACATCATACTGCGATCCGTGTGGATTAAAGGAGAATGATATCGATCCTCCCGAATTCATAAAGTTGTAAATCTTAGGATTTGCATCCGAAATATACGGCGCCAAAGCTGTTAATTCCGTACAGGTATACCCATTAGGCACACCACCGATAGGGAGTGATCTTAATTTATTGATCAAATTAAGAAACAAGGTTTTAATTATCGGAGCATTTGGATTCGTTGTCGTACAATATACAGGTGTTGCCGGACAAAAATCGATATGTTTTACCGTATGATTCGGCTCCATTGCATTCGTATTTAAGAGCACCGGAATAGTCGAAACTAAATTGGCCGATGAATATCCGGACAAATCGATACCGGTTACAGTGGTATTTGGCGTATATCGAAGCGAAACGTCATAATCACTTCCATGATTGGCAAATGAAAAACGGAAATATTCCCCGTGATTTGCAAAGTGTGCATTATAAATTTTAGGATTCGGATCCGAAATATACGGCGCCAAAGCACTCAATTGTGGTGGAAAATACCCATCTGCTATCATACCATCGGTCACCATTTTGGTTACCAAATGATTTATCAGGTTAATATATAAATGTCTTACAATAATCGAATTTGGGTTATTAGAAGCACAAAAAGTACCACAATTCTGAACCGTAAACTGTTGTTGAACCGAAAATGTACAGCCGCTATCATAATTCATAACATCCATATAAAGCGTATACGTACCCGCTTCAAGCGCATTGATATACACCTCACTTGCACCGCTATATGTACCGGCATACACGGTAACGCCACTTGAATTTTGAACCGTGATATTATAATCGGCACTGGACATAGAAGGATAGAAAGTAGCCTTAATAAATTGCCCGGAACACAAGGTTTCCAATCCGGAAGAACTTGATAATATCATTCTGTTTTTGTCACCACAAACGGGTAATTTATCTGGGCAGAAATCAATGTGCATAAACTCAAATTCCTTTAAATGGATTCTATAGCCAGGATAATTATCTGAATAATCTCCTTGCAAATTCAAATAATGATGAAAATCGGTATAACCACTTAAATCAATGTCAAAATTAACATAGGCGATATCCGAAAAATCACCGTAAAGCCGAACATCATACTCACCATGATCCCCAGTAAAAGAAAAACGCATTTCCCTTAAACGATTATTAGAAGGATCAACATCGGTACCGAAATGTGATATCTTAGGATTCGGATCTGTAATAAATGGTTTTAATGCGTTAAATTCCGGAGGGTTACTTCCTTCAATCTGGTAATCCGGTACACCACTATTTTTAGCATTAACCAGGTATTTTATAAACTTCAGGAATATATTTTTTACTATCGGTGAATTGACATTATTTCTGGTACACGATTCCCAACGCTTTTTATCGGTTGTTACTGTCGTTGCGTTATCCGCTACAACCTTTGTCTCCTTTGATTCCACTACACTCTTAGCCACTGTAGCTTGTGTCGCCATTGGAGCGCTGTCCATATATTTAGGCAACTCTCCCATTGGCTCCAGCAAATCTTCGGCTAATTCGCCGGTTACTCTATTCCCATTAATTAAAAAACGGGTCAACGCCTGAAATGCATCCGGATCTGCTTTTAATTCTCCAACAAGATTATTGTCGTTTAAAACAATATCGGTAACATGTCCGTCTTTAACCGTTACACCATACCATCCCGTTTTCTTTGCAGCATCCCAGGAAGTCACAATTGCCTTAGGATTCGTGACATCCCAGCCTTTATTGTTTTTCCATTGCTTACCATTAGTACTGTTATATATATCAACCAGTGCCTGTCTTTCTTCCGGAGAAACCTGAGCCAAAACAGTCATGCCAGACAATAGTAAAAACACTATTAAAACTAAATTTTTCAATTTTATACTAATCATCACTACAACTATTTTTTAATGTCTTTAGCTAATTTATTTTCAACCGGTTTTATTTTCGTCACTGGACTTGGCACTTCAACGCAGGAAACAACTTGTTTTTTAAGCAGGGCACTTTTTCCAGCCTCCACTTTTAAACTCTTTCTACCGGTATGCGATTGTTTCGACGAAACACTTATCTCATTTGGCTTCAGTTGTCCCTGGAAATTAAAGTGAGCTGATGTTGGACAGGTAGAAAAATCATAATCTTCAAAACCGTCAAAAGCCATTTCTTTATATTTTGCATTGGATGCAACAACAACCGGGAAACGGTTATTATAACCGTAGAACGCCGATGAATAACGGTTTAACGCATCTTTGTTTTCCACTTCCTGACCATATGGGCTGAACTGTGTTACTTCTGACGCAAAAGTCCATTTACCAAAATTGGTATACTGAGGGCTTTTTTCCCATAGTCTGGTGTAAGCATTATAAACATAGAACGAATTGAAATTATTAAAGAAACCTGTTTTTCGTAGTGTAGGGTTCTGATCATTCGTGTTATCCGTAAAATTTCTTCCTGTTAAATACGCATACGATTTGTTGGCTCTCCAGTTTCCTAAGACATTATACAGATACGGATTATACGAGTTTGCGGCGATATCATCCGGGTCACTGGTATTATTGTCTTTTTCATATTCAAAAACAAGGTTTCCATTTTCGTAGGTCATCTTTGGCAAATCACATTCACATTGCGCTGCCCAGATATTATTGTATTCTACTGCCGATGCATTTACGATTCTGTAATCGTTAAATGTTGACGAGAAAAACGGGTTGTATCCGATGTTTGACTTCATCGTTACCATCTGATTGTTTCCGTTATAATTATAAAGCGGGTTCTTAGTCGATGTTATGGCTGCCATGGAATCTTCCAGCATATTTCGATATCCGGATCGGATTATCTTCATTTTACCATAAATGATATTATCCCGGGTTATACGCAAACCATTGCGATCAATCAGCATAAATTCACTTCCACTCGTTTTAACAACCCAGGCGAAAAATGTTTTGTCTTGTTCTGATCGATTGATTCCATCAACCCATACTTCATCACCATCCATTAAATAATCGGAAGCATTATAACCTTCCATTTTATATTTATCGGTGTTATTTATATTGGAAATACTACACTCTAATCCGATATTTTTCGCTACCTGTCCCATTCCTTTATACGACCAGTATGCCGGGAAGTTAAAGCTGTAGTAATTATCGTTATATTCATTGGTCGTTTGTGTCAACAATACTTGTCCGGTATCGGCATCCCATGCATTATTTTTGGCAGATACTTTAGAGCCGACATCATAAGCTATTTTTTCCGACAGGATACCACTACTATGAATCACTTTTGTCGTTACAGCAGTTCTAATCTGATTTTCGTGTTTCGAATAACTTGGCAATGGAACCGGTATAATCACGAAAACCATAAACAACGGAATACCGGCAGTATTAAAGTGAATACCGGCCGTTTGTGTTACCGATTTACTTTCTCTAAAGTCGTTGATCACATCGTAATCCACTCCCACCAGTTTTGAGCTTATATTTCCGGCGCCGTCAATGGTTGTAACCACATTGTTGAGTTTCCCCTGATTTTTAGGTGCGCCTGGATTTTCTCTGTATTTATAATCCACTCCGGAAATAAATGCTACTTGTCCTTCGGCATAAATACGTTCGCTCTTCGTTTTACCGTCCATATCATTGGTATGGATCGAGTATCCCTGTGACAGTGTTAAATGATCTCTGACATTGATCTTTAACAAGCTCGCCAGAATATCCGATTTATCATAACGCGATGACATAGGCGTATAGTTAACCACAGTTGGAAAATCGTAAGTCGTATAGAATTCGGTTACCACATGTCCTGTAGCGTGTCGTTTTACCACACCAGGATTCCGCGGGCCTAATATTTTTCCTCTTTCAAGGTTTTTAACCACTACCCGACTATAGGTAATTTTCGGTGATGGGAAAAACGATTCTCCAAAAGGTTTTTCGATATAGTTTTCCGTTTCAGGTCCTAACAATAAACTTTTGCTGGTTTTATCATAAAACGGTTCTACAAAAGGATTTTCTTTAGAACCAATCGGCTCATAGCTTGCTACTCCCGATGTTTTACCCTGTTCCGTTTTATAGCTATATACCTGACCGTAATGCTGTTTGTATAGCTCATCACTTGGATTATCGGTCATTATCTGCCATTCGTCATGCATTTTAACTTCTTTTACACGACTACCGCCACCGATTTTTTCACGGTTCGGCTGCATTAAACGAATCCATGATTTTCCGGAGATAAATTTGCTGGCGATTCCTTTTTCTTTTAGTTTTCCATTTGGACTTTTGAAAATATCCAATAACGTCGGAAGCCAGCCAATAAGTTCCATCACAACCCCTTCAAGATTGTTGGTATCTTCTTCATTGTTCATACTATAAACCACGCGGTTCAGGTTTTGTCTTCCGAAATACCAACCCGCTTTCGATATCGGGTTCACTTCCGGATTACCACCGTCGCCCTGGTTTACCATTTCAATTTTAATAGACGCATAACTGTCACCGTTACCGTCCTGAATAAAGTTATACGTTTGATTTTTGACCACGTTTAGATAACCCGTCACATAATCGTATTTGGCATTATCATTTGGTGCCATATTCACTAAAAACCTAAAATAAACCGGGTCATTTTGGATTGGTTTGATATAACGCTCGTGGAAGTTTTCAAAATTAGAATCGTCTAATTTGATGTACAAATAACGCGAAGGGTTAAATGATTCATATAGTTTTGTATTGTTTAACTGACTCAGGGATGTTAATGGCGCCTGACCGGCTCCTACCACTTTAAACATTTCCATAACATCGCGATCCTGAACATGAGCATAATCGTCGGCTTCATAATTCAACTCTATTCTACCGCCCGATGGCAAACTAACGTTGTTTAACAACCAGGCAGAAGCATATTGATCTGCAGCAGTTCTGTCTTTTTGATCTACATATCCGAATTCGGCATTAGATAATGCATCGTTTGTTCCGCAACCTACATTCGCCGCAACCGGCTTGTAATTCCCCCATATATCATAGGCTTTCATATCATAAGAAGGATTATACCCATAATTAAAGGTATACGGTGTGTATTTACCCATATTTGATTTCTTATAGGTGAAATACACTTTTTTAAGTGTCAGCTTTCCTTTTTGACCATCGTAAGCGCCTCCCGACATATTTGCGTTTTCGTGGTTTTCGACACCCTGACACAAACTATAGTCGTATTCAAAATGTGCTACTTTAATAGGTGTAGCCCCTGTAGGATTGGCTAAATATTCCGGTTTCGAATACAATGAAATCTTATCCAGTTTATACGATTTGGAATCCATTCCGATTCCTCCGTTTTCACCTTTTACACCATAGGCGTCTTTACGTGCCGAAATCTCAAAAATAGCAACATGTGTTTTTGTTTCAATTTTTTTGATATAAAGCATTTCTTTTTCACCATACTGATAGTTTCCTTTATTATCCTTTTTACTGGAACGCAATCCTTCGTCATAATTGGCTACATTCTCTTTAAACGGAATACGCCATTTATACGGTTGTGTATTATTATAGGTGAACTTGGTATAGGCTCCTAAATCGTCATCAGTAGGACCATCGTTTTTTAAATCCTGATAATCGGATGATAAAACAGACGTCAACAAATAGGTGTGCGCATAAGCCGGTGTCGTAATACGGTTAAAATACTGATCGCCATCTCTACTGTTATTTGACGAGTTATCACTTCCCGGATTATAATTTACCATTCCTTTCGAACAGTTTACACCCGGATTACTTCCTACATCAAACGTAGCTTCTTTTTTTACGGAGTTATACGCGGCGCGTCCGAAGATATAGCGTTCGCCACCTTCTTTTATAATGCGTACCTCAGAGGTATGATGATCGTGTTTTCCAGCTAATGAATACGGGCTAAATTGCGTTTGAAATCCAAATCTCTTCGCTTCTTCACGGGTTAATTTTTGGATAACCTGATTTCTGCCCAGACGTCCTTCTCTTTTTACATAGCTACCCCCCAATATATAACTACCGTTTCTGGAATAGTTCAGAATGGTATTTCTTGAAAACTTAGTACCTCCGATTTCCAATTTAATCGGATCATAACCTCCTAATTGCGTACTGAATAAGTTTAATTCTTTATCGACATGGTTTCCTCCGATATTCTTAAAAAACACTTTTTCATAATCTACTTTATTACCATTAACCTTCTCTCTAAATCGTGCCAAAGCAGGATTACCACTCACCCACAATCCGGTTGCGCTGTTACCTTTAGTAATCGTGGCATCGAAACCAAAGTGAATACCTCCACCGGCTCCAAATTCAAGACCTAAACTACCTCCATTCGTATCGTCCTGTACATAATTATCGTACACAAATCCTACTTGTGATTTATAGGGACGGTACATTCCCGACACTCCTTGTCCCTGAATACTATACAAATCGTAGGTATTGTTCGTAACCGGTAATGATGTTGTATTTTTATTAAAGGTTCTGTCTTTTTCTCTGTTAAAATCTAAAATATCGGTACTTCCGGCACTATAGCTGTTTTCAAAACCATACCCTCTTTCTGTTTTATATTTTTCAGAACTTTTAATTCCCTGACTGGTTCGGTATCCGGAAAACTTCATTCCCGGTTCCACTCCCCAAAACTCCGCTTCGATATTCATCCCAAACATATAGTTGGACGACACCATTCCAACGCGTTTTGTTGGTGTAAAAGACGCATCCCCAAACGACAATGAGCCTGACAATTCATCACGCTTATCTCTTACATTTTTAAGATTGGTATTGTTTTTGGTTGACTTATACGACATCATTGCCGACTCTAGTCCTTTTCGGCTGTTTAAGCTTACCCCGGCACTTCCGGTTAAAGTATAATCCTTTTTATCTTTATCGCTTTTCTTCTTTTCGAACGACACACTTGGTGTTACCGAAACACCTTCGGAAGACGAAGATTCCATATTCATCTTTACAGAAAGGTTATCACTGATCTGATAACTCAAACCACCATTAACCGAAAATCCAAAACCGTCGTAATTGTTATACTTCACCCCAAGACCGACACTTGGAATGGCCATTTCGCCAATACCAAATCCGGCTAAAAAGAAGTTTGCACTGGATCCGATAGTCACATTGTCTTTCATGTTATTTTCATAGATCATCTCATCTCCTTTGAAATCATCCGGCAAACCGCGCATTTGTCGGTTAATCTGCCCAACGTTCAAATCCCAGCCTAAACCAACCCATGAGGCTTCCTGATCCATAGTAATTCCGGAATTGTATGCCAGGTTTAACGGATAACCACCAACATCCATAATTGGAATATTGTAGTTAAAATCACCGCTGGCCAGATCGACCATATCCGATGTTCCGATTGGAGTAAACGACTCAAACTCCGGTTGCGAAGGACCCGCGGTTAAAGCATATGCCGCCATTGGCTGAACCATTTCTAAAAACAACATCATTGCTAAATAAATAGCAACGACTTTTGTAACCTTACTCGTTCTGATTTTTTGAATCATAATAATATTTCTGTAAATGTGTCTTTAAACTTAAACTTCAATGTTCCTTTGCGGAATAACTTGTCTTTATAAACCAATTGAATTTTCTCATTGGGATCGATACCGGAGAAAAACAACACAACTTTCTGGAAAGGTGCTATTTTATAATTGCGCTCGTAGGAAACGCCGTTACACGGTATCGTATCATTTTTGGAAGTAACCACATAAAAATCATTATTGATGGCAAACGCCATATATTTAACCGCATTGGCATAAGGCAATCCGGTAAATTGATCGGACAAAAGATCTTTTTCCTGATCCTGCTGGAACGTAAACTCAACTACCCGTTCCTGTTTGTTAGCTTCATACAGGGAGTCCACTTTAAACAGATCAGTCGTTCCCTGGTCTTTTAAAATGTAATATTGAATTGGCACTTCGGTAGCCGTAAAATTGATATCGTCTACTTTTTGGGAATATTCGCGCGATTTCCAGCCGATTTTCTCTAACTGAAAATAACGGGAGCGGATTTCTGAATCATCCCTGCCCGTTGTTGTCTTTTCTTTTTTACAAGAAAACAGTGAAAAAACAAAAAATATGAAAAGTAGTTTTTTATACACCCGCATATTTTTTATTTAGACAAACTATGTATTTCATTTCGAATCACCATTGATTTCTTATCTAAAATTCTTCTTCCTTAGTGTTAAAGTGCCTAAAAAACACCCCTTTGCCTTTTCACAACTAAGGCATTAGTTACTACACCCATGTTAAAGCACGTAGTATTACTTGTTAAAATTCTCACAAAAATAAAATTTTCTTTCTAAGAAAAAAGCCTCTTGTGTAAAAATTATAATACTAAAATGTTATTTTTTAGAAAAAACACTACAAAAAGTATCCTAAAACCCTTGTGAATCCTACAAAAAGTCAGCATCTCAAAACAAGTAATAAAAAATAAAAAAATTCACCAATCGCATCAAAATTCAGAAACAAACAAAATTTCATACTTATAATCAAATTCCCTACTTTTGAAGCATCAAAAAAATGCTAAGGATGAGCGCAACAAAACACAATTGGACAAAAGAAGAGATTATTGATATTTACAATAAGCCTTTAATGGATTTGCTTTTCGAAGCAGCGACAATACACCGAAAAAATCACGACCCAAATACAGTACAAGTTTCCACATTATTATCGATCAAAACAGGAGGTTGTCCTGAAGACTGTGGTTATTGTCCTCAGGCAGCACGATACCACACTAGTGTTGAAGGAAATGACTTAATGTCTGTTCAGCAGGTAAAAGCACAGGCTTTAAGAGCAAAGTCAAGCGGATCATCCCGTGTTTGCATGGGAGCAGCATGGAGAAACGTTAAAGACGGACCGGAATTTGACCAGGTTCTGGAAATGGTAAGAACCATCAACAAACTGGACATGGAAGTTTGCTGTACGCTGGGAATGCTTACCGAAAATCAGGCACATCGTTTGGCCGAAGCAGGTTTATATGCTTACAACCACAACCTGGATACTTCGGAAGAATACTATAAAGAAGTTATTTCGACCAGAGGCTTTGAAGACCGTTTACAAACCATTGAAAACGTAAGAAAAACCAATGTTACTGTTTGCAGCGGCGGAATCATCGGAATGGGAGAAAGTATCGAAGACAGAGCCGGAATGCTGGTAGCACTGTCCACCTTAAACCCACAACCGGAATCTGTTCCAATCAATGCCTTAGTAGCCGTTGAAGGAACACCAATGGAAGAAGAAAAACCGGTAGAAATCTGGGAAATGATCCGAATGGTTGCCACAACCAGAATCATCATGCCGGAAACACAGGTACGTCTTTCTGCAGGAAGAACACAAATGTCAAGAGAAGGACAGGCTATGTGTTTCTTTGCCGGAGCAAACTCTATCTTTGCCGGAGACAAGCTGTTAACCACGCCAAACCCGGATGTAAACGAAGACATGAAAATGTTTGAAATGCTTGGCTTACAACCACAGAAACCATTTATAAAATTAATGCAGCCGGAAACGGTTGAAGCCGAAGATTCTAAATTCCAGGCCTTAGGAGAAAAACCAAAATGGTCAAGACCAGGACACACTATAGAACGGAATCTGGAAGCCTCAGCAAAAAAATAAACCTGGAAAACTTTTTAAATTTTTAATTTATTTTAATTTAAAATAATTTTACGATAAGATAAAGCTTTCTTAACTTTGCTCCTGTTTAATAGCATAAAATAGGAGCATCTTTTTATAAGTAATATAAACATTTCTTATGGCTTTACATTTAACAGAAATTGAGCGCGTAAAAACTATTTCAAAAGAAGACTTTTACAACAACTACGTAAAAAAACAGAAACCTTTAGTCATTGAACAGCTCACCAAAGATTGGCCGGCTTATGAAAAATGGAAGTTAAATTATATTAAAGACATAGCGGGAGACAAAACGGTGCCACTTTATGATGACAGACCCGTTTCCCACGAAGATGGATTTAATGAGGCTCATGCCAAAATGAAAATGGCAGACTACATTGACTTATTACAATCCAAACCCACAAATTACCGTATTTTCCTATACAACTTAATGAAGGAAGTTCCTTCACTTCGAAATGACTTCAAATGGCCAGATATTGGTTTACGCCTTGTAAAACAATTGCCTATGCTGTTTTTCGGAGGAGAAAACTCCAAAGTTTTCATTCATTACGATATTGATTACTCTAACATTTTGCATTTCCATTTCCATGGAAAAAAACAATGCATTCTGTTTGATCCGGACCAGACACCGTATCTGTACAAAGTACCGCACGCACTGATCTCCAGAGAAGATATCGATTTTGACAATCCTGATTTGGAAAAATGGCCGGCTTTAAAACAGGCTAAAGGACTTATTTGCAACCTTAATCACGGGGAAATGCTGTATATGCCGGAAGGATACTGGCATTACATGAAGTACTTAACTCCCGGATTCTCGATGAGTTTAAGAGCTTTTCCACGCAAAATAACCAATTTATCCAAAGCCGCTTACAATGTTTTTGTAATGCGCCATTTTGATAACTTTATGCGCAAATGGAAAGGACAGGAATGGATTGATTACAAAAACGAACAGGCTGTTATCCAGACACACAAAAAACTCAACATAAACGTTTAAAACTAACCTCAAAGCAGCTAAAATTGATGCAGAACAATCATAAATCCTACACAATTGAAGATGCTACGAAAAAACTGGAATACTATTGCAGTTATCAGGATCGTTGTCATGACGAAGTAGTCAAAAAACTTCGGGAAATGAACATGATCCCGCAGGCTATTGATGTAATAACCGTTCACTTAATTGAACATAAATTCCTGAATGAAGAACGTTTTGCCTGTAGTTTTGCCAGAGGAAAACACCGGATAAAAAAATGGGGAAAAATCAGGATCGTTAACGAATTAAAATTCCGGAATATCTCTAAATACAATATCGATACAGCGCTTAAGGAATTTACACCCGAAGAATATTTCGAAACATTTGAAACATTAGCAGTCGCAACATGGAACACTATAAAAGAAACCAATAGCGCCAAAAAGAAAAAGAAATTTTGTGATTTCCTGCTCCGAAAAGGATACGAATCAAACTTAATATACGAGAAACTCTCAGACTTAGCAAACCAGGATTAAATCCTGGTTTTATTTTGACAGCAAAACACTAACCGCATTCCCGCCAAATCCAACAGCATTGACCAGTACTTTCCGGATTTTAGCCGCTCTTGTATAAGGTTCATGCACATAAGGAACGCCTATAAACTGCTGCTTTTCCATCATCAGTAACGCCAGCTCAACACTCAGTATTCCGGAAGAACCGAAAGTGTGCCCGATCTTCCATTTATTGGTCGTCAGCAAAGGCTTTGCATCACCGAAAACTTTCGCAATCGCGTTCAGTTCCGATGTATCGCCTTTTATAGTTCCCGGTGCGTGCATCACGATAACATCTACCGATTCGGGTGGCGCACCATTCAAAGCCATTTTCATCGACTTCTGAAAACAATCAGCATCCGATGATATCGAAATATTATGTTTTAAAACTTCCGTAGCATAACCGATTCCTTCCACATAAGCCAGGGCATTTGCTCTTTCACCGGTTTCAAGACAGGCAATTGCCGCTCCTTCCCCCAGAACCATGGTATTGCTTTTTTTATCGGGATCCAATGCTTTACAGGGAAACACATCGGTTGTTGTTGCATATATTTTAAGCGCCTTCATCTGTGCCATCGTAAAGGGCGTTAACGGCGCTTCACTCCCTCCCACCAGGAATTTATCGGCCATACCCGATTGCAGCCAGGCCACGCCGTTTAAAAGCGCATGCAATGCCGTAGAACAGGTAATGGAATGGGAAATATCCGGACCAACACTTCTCAAATCATTGGCAACCCAGGAAGAAATATTGCCAAGAGTAGTGGTAGGCGATGTAAGCGTTTGTGTTCTTCCGGTTTCCAAAAACTCTTTATGATGCTTTTCAAACAATTGCGTAGCGCCCCGGGACGATCCGATATTGACTCCGAACACATGGTCTTTCCAACCGGCCATCGCTACCGCATTTCTCGAAGCTAAAAGTGCATACAGTACCGAATTATCCAAAGCTTTATACTTGATATCGGAACTCCGCAGCGCCTCTATTTTTGCTAACAAGACAGCTGATAAAACAGAAACCGGAAACGACTGTTCTCCGATTTTCGTTTCCTGTATTAAACTTTCCGGACGAAGATATTCCTTCCAGACAGATTCCGGCGAATCGCCCAAAGGAGAAACGGAAGCCAAAGCCGTTATTGCAATTTTATTTTTCAACACAATAGTATTACGCAGTAAAATTAAAACTTATCCAAAGCTTCCGCTATAATTTCATAAACTTTTTCCAGTTCTTCCGCTGAAATAACATACGGCGGCAAAATATAAACGATATTTCCTACAGGGCGCATAATAACCCCTTTTTCAATAAAAAAAGCATACAGCTTATTCCTGAAATCACCATAATAACTATCGGCATCATCTCTTATAAATTCCAGGGCAAAAATAACCCCCAGAATACGGGTTGTTTTTACTCTCGGGTGATTTTCAATACGCTTCTGAAAAGACAAATGCTGTTCATTAATTCTTTTAATGCCGCTCTTTACGGCTTCACTTTCCAATAATTCCAATCCGGCAAGGGCCGCAGCACATCCGGTAGGATTAGCTGTAAAAGTATGTCCGTGAAACAATGCTTTATTAACATCTTCATCATAAAAACCATCAAAAAGCGCTGCCGTAAAAGTCGTTAGTGCCATCGGGATCGTTCCTCCGGTAAGGGCTTTCGACAAACACATCATATCCGGCTGCTGTTGCAGGTAATCGCAGGCAAAGTTTTTACCGGTCTTTCCAAAACCGGTCATTACTTCATCAGCAATTGTAAACACGCCGTTTTCCTTACACAGTTTTATAAGCCGGTCCAGTTGTTCCGGTGCATACATCACCATTCCCGCCGCACCCTGAACCAAAGGTTCAAAGATAAATCCGGCAAATTCATTTGTAGCAATTAGTTTCGAGATGACCTCAAAACAACGGTCTTCATTGCCCGCTGTCGGAACCGGAATCCGTTCCACATGAATCATCGCACCCTGGAAAGCCTCGGTAAAAAAGGAAATCCCGCTGGCAGCCATCGCCGCAAAGGTATCGCCGTGAAACGCATTTTCGAAAGCGATGATTTTCGTTCTTTTTTCCCCTTTGTTATAGTAAAACTGCAAGGCTACTTTTATCGCTACTTCAACCGCGGTCGAACCGTTATCGGAGAAAAATATTTTCTGTTGATTATCCGGAAGCAGCTTCATTAACTTCTCCGCAAGCACTATGGCAGGTTCGTGTGTAAATCCGCCAAACAAAACATGTTCTAAGGTTGTAAGCTGTCTGTAAATAGCATCTGCAATATGAGTATTCGAATGCCCGTATGGATTTACCCACCAGGAAGCAATGGCATCAATGTATTCTTTACCATTTTCATCCCATAATAAAGTTCCTTTTCCTTTCGTTATTGCTATATGAGGTTGTGCTGTTTTATGCTGAGTATAAGGATGCCAAAGGTGTTTTTCATCCGCTTTTTGCAAATAATTATTTTCCACTTAATCGTTTTTAAAGTTAGAAATCCGGTAGTACAAAGATAAAAACAGATGCTCTTCTATTTTTCCAAACAAAAAAACTTTAACATTAAACCATTTATCTTTTTATTTGTCTAAAAATAGAACCTAATCAAAACAAAATTATGAAAACGACTATTAAACTATTAGCTATTACTGCTTTTATGGCTATTTCCTGTAATAGCGATTCCGACGTTACCAACAACAACGGAAACAATCAGGATACCTCTATTAGCGCAGATGTAAAAGCGCAGATCATAGAAGAAGATGTAGACGGAATAAAAGAAGAAGTACTTTCCGCGAACGGTTATTATGCTTCCAAAAACGAATTGCAGCTTCCTCCGTCAAACTGCAGAACAATAACACAGGAAACCTTAACAGACGGCGGTAAGAAATTCAAAGTTGATTATGGCACCGGCTGTATTGACACACAAGGAAATAACCGGACAGGCATTATTTATATCGTGGTTCACAACAACACGACTACCGGCATAATCAATGCGGCTATAACTTTTGACAATTACTACATCAACAGCAATAAAGTGGAAGGCACTATTGATGTTACAAGACAAGTCATCGATAACATCCCTACGCATACAAGAAATACCGATATCAGTATTATCCAGCCTGCAAACGGAGGAACCATTCACAGAACCGGTGACTTCACGATTGAAAAAATTGCCGGGGCATCAACACCTTTGGTTTTCACAGACGATGTTTTCAGTATTGACGGAACGGCTACTACTACAATGGCTAACGGAACACTACTGCAAATGGAAATTACAGAACCGCTAATCAGAGACTTAAGCTGTGGCAATATTACAAAAGGGAAAAAGACCCTGGTAAGAAACTTGCAGACCTACATTCTTAACTATGGCAGCGGTGCCTGCGACAACGTTGCTATTCTTACATTACCGGACGGAACACAGTTAACAATCAATATCTAATAAAAAAGGCTCCTTAAAAAGAGCCTTTTTTTTATTATTTCAATTCCAGTAAAGCATCCCGGAATGCCTCTGCATATTCCTTAACCACATTTTTATCAAAATACGGTTCTTCATCAATACGACCGATACAGTTAATTCCGGTGCGGTTTAAAATAAGCGATTCCGTATCGGTATTTTCAGCCCCGTTAAAAATAATTCCGGCTACTTTCAGTCCTTTAGCTTTTAAAGCTTCTATCGTCAGCAAAGTATGATTGATACTTCCCAGATAATGACGCGACACCACGATTACTTTATAGTCCGGCCGGATCAAATCGATAATACTATCGTTATCATTCAGCGGAACAAAAATACCGCCGGCACCTTCAATAACCAGATGATTCTTGGTTTTAGGCTCTTTTATCGTTGCCATATCAATCGTTAGCCCGTCAATTTTCGCTGCAAGATGCGGACTCGCCGGAGTATTCAAAGCATACGCATTGTCAAAAATATGCGTTTTGGAATTGGATATTTTATCCTTAATCTTATGACTGTCGGAGTTATCCAGATCACCGGCCTGTACCGGTTTCCAGTAATCCGCTTCCAACGCTTCGGTTAGTATGGCTGAAGCAATTGTTTTCCCTACATCAGTCCCGATACCTGTTACAAATAGTTTCATCATTTTTTAAATTCAAAATTACAATTATCGCATTTATATTTATACTTCGCATAAAAAGGCAAAATCAAAAAGAGCAGACTCAAAACAAACGAGAAAATCGATCTGGCATCGTCCACTACCGTTAACAGCTGCACTTTTTCTGCCCCGCAATTCGGGCATTTAATCAGCGCTCCTTCATTCGTCATCGAATATTTACTAATCTCCGACAGGATTTCTTCGGCTGCCGCAAAGTCCTCTTCTCTGACAAACAGTTTTACACCGCCTACAGCATTACTAACGAGCGGATCGGTATCAATCGTAAAATTATCCCGCATAAAAACTGCAATTCCTTCCGATTCCAGCCTGCCTTTATAGATGATTGCTTCCGATGAATACTGAAAGCTTGCTATTTTTCTAAACAACGGTTTTTCACCCATTATACTAAATCCTTTAAAATTCTTAAAACATCCGAAATTTCTTCTTTCGAATTATAACTGTGAATGCAAAAGCGCAAACGCTCCTGCCCTTCCGGAACGGTTGGCGACAAAATGGCCTTAACATCAAATCCTCTTTGTTCAAATTGCTTTGCTATCGATTTAACCCGTTCATTCCCAGGAATAACCGCCGACTGAATCGCCGATTTACTCCGGATAAACAAGGGTTTTAAGCTCTGTAAATTCTTTTCCTGATTGAAATGAATAATATTCTCTTTCAGCTTTTCAGGCAAAGCCGTTTCTTCATTCAGCTTGCCATAAGCAATCCCGATTGTCGCCACGGCATGCGGAGACAAGGCTGTCGTGTAAATAAAGCTTCGGGAAAAATTCACCAGGTATTCCTGCAGCTTTTTACAGCCCAGCACAACGGCTCCATGGCAGCCCAGTCCTTTCCCGAAAGTCATGATCCGGGCAAAAACCCTTTCGTGCAAATCCAGAAACTGGACCAACCCTGCCCCATTGGCTCCAAAAACGCCTAAGGCATGAGCTTCATCGATTACTAAATAACAATTATATTGTTCCGCAAGCAGTACCATTTGTTCCAATTCCGGCGAATCGCCATCCATCGAAAAAACACTTTCCGTTACGATATAAATAGTCGGTTGGTTTTCCTGAAACCGAATGATCAGCCGTTCCAGGTCTTCCAGGTCGTTATGCCTGAATTTATAAGCCCTGGCATTCGAAAGCTGTATCCCGTCCCGGATGGAAGCATGACTCAGTTCATCAAATAAAATGATGTCTCCTCTTTGCGGCACACTACTCAAAAAACCAACATTGGCATCATAGCCGGAATTAAACAGCAAAGCACTTTCCGCTTTATGGAATGCGGCAATTTGCTGTTCCACTTCTTCACAAAGGATATGGTTTCCGGAAAGCAATCGCGATCCGGTTGCTCCGTTTGCCATGATGTTCCTGCCCGTTAAAAACTGATGTACTTCCTGAAAAAGCACCGCTGATTTCGAAAATCCTAAATAATCATTCGATGAAAAATCAACCGGACAATGTTGCCCGGGCAGCTTTCGCAGTGAATTCGCTTCGGTTCTTAACTGCAGCCTGGCAGATAATGATGAGGGAAATGCTTTCATAAAGCAAAAGTAGGCATCTTTTTTTCTCCTTTTACAACTGCCGGCATTATAGACACACTTCCAGTAATCAGGTATACCGCAATATTTTATAAATCAGGACTAAAACAGTAAAATGCATTTTTTAATATAAAATTTACTTAATTTTGAAAACTATTTAACATTAAACCAAAAATAATAATGAAAAAACAACTACAACTAGCATTACTATTGCTTTTTTCATTTTCCGCAGGTTTTTCCCAGTCGAAAAATTTATGGAAAGCGGTAGACGGGAATCAGCTCGCCTCCAGCAAAAAAGTCAATCGTAGTTCTTTTCCAAGATCTTATGCTTTATACCAGCTGGATCTTACCACTTTAAAAAACAATTTAGCCGGAGCCCCGGTTAGGGGAGTCTTTCAGGGCAAATCCAATCTGATTATTGAATTGCCAAATGCGGACGGAATTCTGGAACATTACCGTGTGATGGAAACCCCGATCATGGAGCCGGCACTTGCCGCCAAATATCCGATGATAAAATCGTATGCTGCTCAGGGAATTGAAGATCCTACTGCGGTTGCCCGATTTTCGGTAACACAATTCGGACTGCACAGCATGACCATGTCCGGAGAAAAAAGTACGGTTTACATTGATCCGTACACAGAGGACAGACAACATTATATCGTGTACAGCCGACAATCCTTAAACAAGGAAAACGAAGACTTTACCTGTTTAACAGATGCGGGAATTAAACTGCCTTCTTTAACCAATGACAAAATTGTATCTCCGGAAAGCGCCCTTAATACAGACGACAAAAAGCTAAGAACTTACCGTTTAGCACAATCGTGTACTGCCGAATACGGAAACATATTTGCCGGAACCGGAACCGATGCTCAGAAGAAAGCAAATATCCAGGCACAGATGGCCATTACCATGACCCGTGTGAACGGTGTTTATGAAAAAGATTTAGCGATTACTTTGGTATTCATTGCCAATAATGATTTACTGATCTATTTCGGAAGCACTACCAGCGACCCGTGGAACGGAGAATACAACGTTCAGACAGGGGTAACCATTGATGCCAATGTTGGCTTCGGAAGCTACGATATTGGCCACAACTTCAACACTTCCGGTGGTGGAAATGCGGGTTGTATCGGGTGTGTATGCAGCACCAATTCCAATCCAAACAGCGGAAACCACAAAGGAACCGGAATGACCGGAAGATCAAATCCAACAGGCGATGCTTTTGATATTGATTATGTTGCACATGAAATGGGACACCAGTTTGGAGGCTATCACGTGCAAAGTAGTTCAGGCTGCCGTTCCGGAAGCGGTTTAACGGAAGTAGAGCCGGGATCCGGTTCTTCGATCATGGGTTATGCCGGGATTTGCGCTGCCAATGTACAGGCGAACAGTGATGATTATTTTGCTTATGTGAACATCCGTGATATCTTAAACAATGTAAAATCCGGTGTGAGCTCCAGCTGTGCCCAAATAACGAATATCACCAACAATCCACCAACAGCAGATGCCGGAAGGGATTATGTAATTCCAAAATCTACCGCTTTTATGCTTACGGGTTCTGGAACAGATGCCGATGGCGATGCCCTGACCTATACCTGGGAGCAAAACGATCCTCAGAATCCAAATACTACGGCTGCCCCGACACCTACAAGAGCTAACGGACCAATGTTCCGTTCTGTTAAAGGAACCGGCTCACCGGTGCGTTACATGCCGAGCTTAAATACTGTTTTAGCCGGTAATACGGCAAATACATGGGAAGTATGCCCTTCTATAGGCAGAACCTTAAATTTCTCTTTAACGGTAAGAGACAATAAAGCAGGCGGCGGACAAACGGCTTCCGACCTGATGAAAGTTACCGTAAACGGAACAGCCGGACCATTCCTGGTTAGCGTCCCAAACACGAATGTTTCCTGGCAGGCCGGAACGAACCAGACAGTAACCTGGGATGTAGCCGGTACCACCGCCAACGGGGTAAATACGGCTTATGTTGACATTTATTTATCTACAAATGGCGGAACTTCTTTTCCTACATTATTAGCCAGCAAAGTTCCTAATGACGGTTCGGAAATAATAACCGTTCCGAATACTCCGGGAACACAAAACAGAATAATGGTTAAAGGATATGACAATATTTTCTACGATCTATCCAACACCAATTTCACGATTACCGCACCTGGCAGCACACATACAGCTGCTTTCAACGGGGTATCAGGAGAACAGAACAAAACGATCTGTACCGGCTCTAATATTGCCTACAGCATTGCATATACTGCTTTGGGTGGTTTCAGCGGAAGTACAACGTTTAGCGTAGCCGGAAATCCACCGGGAACAACGGTTGCCTTTTCACCGGCTTCAATAAATGCCAACGGAACCGTTACAATGACTGTGAGCAATACTACAGCAGCCACTCCGGGCTTCTATACCTTAGCTGTGACGGCTACTTCCGGAGCTACTACTAAGAATGTTAACTACTATCTGAATCTTTTAAATTCTAATTTTGGTACGATGACTCTGACCGCACCGGCTAATTTAGCTGTCGGACAAAACACGTCCCTGAATTTAACCTGGACAGCAAACAGCAATGCCACATCCTATGATGTACAGGTAGCTACCGATAATGCGTTCACGAACATTGTTAACACCGGAAACACAACTACTGCCAGCTATACCGTATCGGGATTAGCAGAAGCGACTAATTATTTCTGGAGAGTACAGCCTAAAAACGATGCCTGCATTGGTACTTACAGCAGTCCGTTCAGGTTTACAACCGGACAGATAACCTGTACTACAAACGCATCAGCAAACGTTCCTTTAACGATCTCTACTACCGGCGCACCAACTATCAACTCCACCTTAAATATCCCTTCCGGGGGCGTTATTTCGGACGTAAACATTACGATGAATGTGACCCATACCTGGATTAATGATTTAACGGCAACTCTGATCAGTCCGACCGGAACACAGGTACAGTTATACAGCCGTCCGTGCAGCAATGCCGATATTCAAAACATCGTTGCTACTTTTGACGATGCCGGCACTACGGTTGTTTGCGGCACAAATCCGGGAATTTCCGGAACGGTTATGCCAACGCAGACACTATCTTCCTTTAATGGTCAGAATTCAACCGGTACATGGACCTTGCGGATTTCCGATGCCTTTAATGAAGACGGAGGTGTATTGAACAACTGGAGTTTAAACATTTGTACGATCAGCCCTCTTGGCACTACAGAAAGCAAATTAAACAACTTTGTGATCTATCCGAACCCGAACAATGGTTCTTTCCAGGTTCAGTTTAATCCGGATGCATCCAATACTATTGAAGTGCATGTTTTTGATATCAGCGGCCGCCAGATTTTCAAAAAAGACTTCCAGGGAACGAATCTTTTTAACGAGTCTATCAATTTACAAAATACACAATCGGGTATTTATCTGGTAACGGTTAAAAATGGTGATCGCCAGGAAACGCAAAAAATAATAATCAGATAATACAACTGCAAAAGGCTTTCTGTTACGAAAGCCTTTTGTTTTTTATTACACATAGCAACAAAAAAGCCCGGCAATTGCCGGGCTTTTCTATTCAGTATATCATTGTATTAGTCAGCTAAAACAATAACTTTATTATCATTCATTTCTACTGTTCCTGAATTAATCGGTAACCAATAGGTCTGCTCATTAATCTTGTTGAATTTACCTGCAAATTCTTTTGCAATTTTCAAACCAGAGCCAACGATTTTGATATTACCTTTTCCTAATAACGACACAATTGGCGCGTGGTTATTTAACATTTGGAACTCACCATTTACTCCCGGAACAGCTACAGAAGTAACTTCTCCTTTAAATAAAGTGGCTTCGGGTGAAACTATTTCTACAATCATAATCTTTTTAATTGGTAATTGATAATTCTCAATTGATAATCTTCAATTGAATGACTACGCTTCAGCTAACATTTTTTGTCCAGCTTCGATAGCATCTTCGATGGTACCTTTTAAGTTGAAAGCTGCTTCCGGTAAGTGATCTAACTCACCGTCAATAATCATGTTAAATCCTTTGATAGTATCTTTAATATCAACCAATACCCCCGGGATACCTGTAAACTGCTCCGCTACGTGGAAAGGTTGAGACAAGAAACGTTGTACACGACGTGCTCTTGATACAGCAAGTTTATCTTCTTCAGACAACTCTTCCATACCTAAGATCGCGATGATATCTTGTAATTGTTTGTATTTCTGTAAAATCTCTTTAACTCTTTGTGCACAGTTATAGTGATCGTTACCTAAAATTTGCGGTGTAAGGATACGGGAAGTAGAATCCAATGGATCTACTGCAGGATAAATACCTAACTCAGCAATTTTACGAGACAATACTGTTGTAGCATCTAAGTGGGCAAATGTTGTAGCAGGTGCCGGATCCGTTAAGTCATCCGCAGGAACGTAAACCGCCTGTACAGATGTAATAGATCCTTTTTTAGTTGAGGTAATACGCTCTTGCATCGCACCCATTTCTGTTGCTAATGTTGGCTGATACCCTACCGCTGATGGCATACGTCCTAATAACGCAGATACCTCAGAACCGGCTTGTGTAAAACGGAAGATATTATCAACGAAGAATAATACGTCTTTCCCCTGGCCTTCACCAGCTCCGTCACGGAAATATTCCGCAATGGATAATCCTGATAATGCCACACGTGCACGAGCTCCTGGCGGCTCATTCATCTGACCGAAAACGAAAGTAGCTTTAGACTCTCTCATTCCGGCTTTATCTACTTTAGATAAATCCCATCCTCCATTTTCCATAGAGTGCATGAAATCATCACCGTATTTAATAATTCCTGACTCTAACATCTCACGAAGTAAGTCATTTCCTTCACGTGTTCTTTCTCCTACTCCAGCGAATACAGAAAGACCTCCGTGACCTTTTGCAATATTGTTAATTAACTCCTGAATCAATACTGTTTTACCTACTCCGGCACCACCAAACAATCCAATTTTACCTCCTTTTGCATAAGGCTCGATCAAATCGATTACTTTGATACCTGTAAATAAAACTTCTGACGAAGTTGATAGATCTTCAAATTTTGGAGCCTGACGGTGAATTGGCAAACCATTCTCACCTTCTTTTGGCAAATCTCCAAGACCGTCAATAGCGTCTCCGATTACATTAAATAAACGTCCATAAATATCTTTCCCAATTGGCATTTGGATTGGAGCTCCAGAAGCCACAACTTCTTGACCTCTACTTAATCCATCTGTTGAATCCATTGAGATAGTACGAACTGTATCTTCACCAATGTGAGACTGTACTTCAAGTACTAATTTTGAACCATCTTTTTTAGTGATTTCTAATGAATCATAAATCTTTGGAAGTTCGGCATTTTGTGTGTTGAATACTACGTCAACCACTGGTCCGATAATCTGTGCAACTTTTCCTATTCCTTTAGACATTGCTTATGTATTTATTAAACAGCTATTTACGTTTCTTGAAAAAACCTCTTTTTTCAGAGCGCAAAGATAGTTTTTTATATGGTAATTTTGCAATATAATTTTTGAATTTTTATAATAAAAAAGCGGATTTCAAAAAAACCCGCCTTATTTATTTACTCTACAGTAACCGATTTCGCCAGATTCCTCGGCTGATCCACGTTACAATTACGCATTACTGCAATATGGTAAGACAATAACTGTAAAGGGATTGTCGCCAATATAGGCGTTAACGCTTCGGCAGTATCCGGAATCTCAATAATATGATCAGCCAGTTCCTTAACCTGAACGTCACCCTTGGTCACTACTGCTATAATTTTTCCGCTTCTTGCTTTAATCTCCTGGATATTACTCACTACTTTATCATAGTGATTTTGTTTCGGCGCAATAACCACAACCGGCATTTGCTCATCAATAAGCGCAATCGGTCCGTGTTTCATTTCTGCCGCCGGATAACCCTCAGCATGAATATAAGAAATTTCTTTTAATTTCAATGCACCTTCCAAAGCTACAGGGAAATTATACCCTCTACCCAAATAAAGACAATTTGGTGCATCTTTATAGATTCCCGCAATTGTTTTTGCGATTTCATTACTTCCTAATGCCTCTTCAACTTTTTCCGGAATCAATTCCAATTCCAGCAAATAACGCTGATAATCAGAATTATTCATTGTTCCTTTTGCTTTAGCCAGACGCAATGCGATTAAGGTTAAAATCGTGATTTGCGTGGTAAATGCTTTCGTAGAAGCCACCCCGATTTCCGGTCCGGCATGCGTATATGCTCCGGCATGTGTTTCACGGGAAATAGAAGACCCGACAACATTACACACTCCGAAAACAAAAGCTCCTTTTTCTTTTGCTAATTTAATAGCTGCCAAAGTATCTGCTGTTTCTCCGGATTGCGAAATAGCAATCACGACATCATTCGGATAGATAATCGGGTTTCTGTATCGGAATTCTGAAGCATATTCCACTTCAACAGGAATTCGTGCAAATTCTTCCAAAACATACTCGGCTACCAAACCGGCATGCCAAGAAGTACCACAGGCAATAATCAAAATTCGGTTAGCGTTCAGGAATTTCTCCAGATTATCCTCAACACCTGCCATTTGAATAATACCTTTATTAGCCAGTAAACGACCTCTGTAAGTATCTTTTATAACACTTGGCTGCTCATAAATTTCTTTTAACATAAAGTGATCGTAACCGCCTTTTTCAATCTGCTCCAAATTCATTTGAAGTTCCTGAATATAAGGATCCACTAAAGAGTCATCTTTAATTTTACGCACTTTCATCGGCTTGTTCAAACGAACAATAGCCATTTCTTCATCTTCCAAATAAATCGCATTCGTAGTATACTCAATAAACGGAGAAGCATCGGAAGCAATAAAGTATTCGTCTTCACCAATACCAATTGCCAACGGGCTACCCAAACGGGCTACTACAATTTCATTTGGCTTTTTCTTATCAAAAACAGCAATGGCATACGCCCCTACTACCTGATTCAAAGCTTTTTGTACGGCTTTACCCAGTTTCAGATTTTCCTGTTTCTGAACATCTTCAATAAGATTAATTAAAACCTCCGTATCCGTATCCGATTTAAAAACATAACCTCTCTTGATCAATTCTTTTTTAAGAGGCTCATAGTTCTCAATAATACCGTTGTGAATAATCACCAAATCACCTGAATTTGAAAGGTGAGGATGCGAATTCACATCGTTTGGAACACCATGGGTAGCCCAACGGGTGTGCCCCATACCAACAGTTCCGTTAGTTGTTATTTCTGTAGCCACTCTCGCCTCTAAATCGGAAACTTTTCCTTTTGTTTTAGAAAGCTTCAAATCTTCTCCATCCCACAAAACAACACCGGCACTATCGTAACCTCTGTATTCAAGTCTTTTAAGACCTTTAACGATCACAGGATAAGCTTCTCTGTGACCTATATAACCTACAATACCACACATAGTCTATTCTGGTTTAGTATAATAAATTTCTAATTTTAATCTTTTATCAGCATCAGTACTGCTTGTACCGTGCAACACTGTTCCCAACGGATTTACCACTGATGAAACCGGAAGGAATTTCACATTATAACTGTTGGAATGCAACGGATCAGTCATCACAAAAGGATTTCTGAAATAGGCACTCTTAACATTATTAATATCTTCCATAACAACCAATCCTACCCTAACATTCGTAGAATCCTTATTAATAAGATTGTTCACATACTGTGTTAATCGTATTTTATAACGGATGGCTTTCTTATCACCGGTCGTTTCTCTTTCAACCAATCCACCAAAAACAACTTTACTTCTTTTCGGAAGTGTTGTATTGGTAGTACCGTCATAATTATAATCCAACAGTACTTTATTGTTTTTCATATCATACAGATAAATACGCTCCGGTTCGTTTTTCACATTATGCATCGCTGTTTTATCCACATAGAAAGTCAGATTTGCTTCGTTAAGCAATATTTTTTTGCTTCTCAAATCATTCAACTCCGTATCATTAAACAAATCGATATAGGAAACCGAACCCTGCCCGCCTTTCAGATAAAGACGGTTACTACCCGACTCTGTTGGAAGACTATACGTATTATCCATAAAGTTAACCGTAGTTCCGGTTAAATTCAGAACCAGCGTTTTTCTTGTTCTGGCCGAAGAAGTAGTCGCAGAAGGATCTACTTTATAACGAATATTAATTTTGGCTTTCGAAAAATCAAGCATTGCCATAGCAGCTTCACCCGGAATTCCTTCAGCCTGGAAATACAATCCTCTGAAATACTCTTTAAAAACATTGTTATTCAACAACTTATCTGCCGGTGCATTTAAGATTTTTGTCTGGAAAAAGTTTTTATCCAGATCCAGCCACATACCCGGAGCAAATCGCTCTAAAATAACCCTGTTTGCAATATCGTCATTCGCTATTACCTGACCGGCTGAATTCAGATATTCACCCGCCGCATTCAGTTTATAAAGAATTGTTTCCTCTTTACTAAAATAGAACGCATCATTCTGATTCGCAGGACCATTATTCAAAACCTGTGTCCCTCTGTTACTTTCTACTAAATTTTTCTCATCCGAATAATACTTCTGAACATCATCGCCCCCACCGTTCGGATCGAACGTTCGCAACATATATTTCGATTCGTAAACCTTCAATTTAAACTTAGAATCCTCACCATAAACCGAATCCAATTCATAAAGACGCACGCCGTTTCCATCGGTTCCCGTTTGTTTGCTAAAATAAGGCACATAAACCCAAACAGAATCAATAACCGGATTATCTCCAATTGTAGGTGCTCCGGCAACTAACTGAACCTGCGACACAAAGTGGGCTTTTGTTTCCCCAAAAGCATCACTATTCATGACACCTAAAAGGTTTACAGGTAAATTATTGGTCTGAACCGGACCGGTTGCTTTATTGTAAGCTGTTAACGTCTGTCCGATATATTTGTCTATTGCAAAATTCTCTTCCCCTACCAGATCAGATCCTATAGTATTAAAATCTTTATCGCAGGAAAACAACAAAACTGCCGTTAACGATAAAAGCAACTTTTTCAACAATGAAATTCTATTCATATTTTATCAATCAATGATTATATAACTTGATTCTTATAGAAATTAGTATATGCCTCTGCAAATCCATCTTTCGGCACGAAAGGTAAAAAAGGTTTACCCGATGTTTCTATAAATTTTGTTAAACTTGGAGACAGGTCTTCCGACGCAACAATTACCGCATCCGAATGCATTATACTAACCTTCATAATATTCTCATAATCCGGCGTTTCCAATGTTGCAATAGCATCATTCGGAACCTGGTCAAAAGCCACTTTACTCATCATTTCCGGATCCAGCGTTCCGTCAAATGACTGCGAGTAAACAGATGTTACAATCTTAGTATCTGCAAAAAGCGCCTCGTCTTTATAATAGTGTTTCATATAAACCGGCAGCATTCCTGCCAACCAACCGTGAACATGGATGATATCCGGAACCCAGTTTAATTTCTTCACTGTTTCCACAACCCCTTTTGCAAAAAAGATCGAACGTTCGTCATTATCAGGATACAAAACACCGTCTTCATCCGAAAAGGTAGCTTTGCGTTTAAAATACTCGTCATTGTCAATGAAATAAACCTGGATACGCTCTTTTGGAATAGACGCCACTTTGATAATCAACGGCATGTCCATGTCATTCACGACTAAATTCATCCCCGACAAGCGGATAACTTCATGCAATTGGTGCCTACGTTCATTAATATTTCCGTAACGAGGCATAAAAATTCTAATCTGCCCGCCCTGATCATTAATCATTTTCGGCACGTCATACGACATTAAAGAAACCTCATTTTCAGCCAAATATGGCACCACCTCAGATGATACATACAATATCCTCTTATCATTCATTGCATTAAATTTTATTTATTGGATATAAAAAACATGCAAAATTACAAAATTTTATGCAGTTGTTTGACAAAATAGTAATTTTGCACCCAATTTAAATCTGAAGCAAATGTTTGTTTTTGCCAAAAAAGCTGATTTAGCGCATCATTTAGCACAAATCGGCAACACTAAAAAAACGGTAGGATTAGTTCCTACTATGGGTGCATTACATCAAGGTCACCTTTCCCTGTTAAGTAAATCCTGTTCCGAAAACGATATAACCGTCATCAGTATTTTTGTCAACCCAACACAGTTCAACAATCAGGAAGATCTGGAAAAATATCCGAGAACCATGGAACGGGACATCGAAAAAGTACGCTCTGTTTCAGAAAACATCCTGATTTTCTCCCCAACTGTAGAAGACATTTATGAAGGCAACACCCAATCTGTTGCGTTTAATTATGACGGTCTGGAATTTCAGATGGAAGGGGCACATCGTCCCGGGCATTTTGACGGAGTGGGAACAATTGTAAAAAAACTGTTTGAAATTGTAAAACCAACCAATGCTTATTTTGGAGAAAAAGACTTTCAGCAATTACAGATTGTCCGGAAACTGGTCAAAAAACACAAAATACCGGTAAACATAATCGGCTGTCCGATTCACCGTGAAGCAAGCGGCCTGGCGATGAGTTCCCGAAACGAACGCCTTAGTGAAGAAGCAAAAGAAGAAGCTTCCCTAATTTACAAAGTACTGTTAGACGCAAAGCAAAAATTCAGCACCAAATCGGCAAAAGAGGTAACTGATTTTGTCATACAAACCTTTGCAAAACACCCGGCTTTCACGCTGGAATACTTTGAAATAGCCGACGAAACAACACTGTTGACCTGTAAAAGAAAAAGCGTTGGCAAGAAATACCGCGGCTTTATTGCGGTTTTCATAAACAATATCAGATTGATTGATAATATTGCACTAAATTAATTAACTTTGCCCCATGCAAATTCAAGTTGTTAAATCCAAGATTCACCGTGTTAAGGTGACTGGAGCCGATTTAAATTACATCGGAAGTATTACGATTGACGAAGCTTTAATGGAAGCTTCAAATATTTTTGAAGGAGAGAAAGTCTCTATTGTGAACATCAATAACGGTGAACGTTTGGAAACGTATGCTATTCCGGGCCCGAGAAACAGCGGTGAAATCACGCTGAACGGACCGGCTGCCAGAAAAGTTCACAAAGGCGACATTATCATTATTATCTCTTACGGAATTATAAGTACAGACGAGGCTAAAACCTTTAAACCTTCCATTATTTTCCCTAACGAGAATGATAACTCCCTAACGTAATTCTTTTGAAAGAAAAATTTAAAAAGATAATCAGTATTGTACTCCCACTTTTGTTGGGAGTTTTTTTAGTGTATTACGCATACAACAAATTCACCCCGGAACAGCTGGAAGAAATGAAAGGCTATTTTAAAAATGCCAATTATAACTACATCCTGATCTCTACTTTTTTCTCACTGGTGAGTTTGATCGCAAGAGGATACCGCTGGCGATACAGCCTGGAACACATGGGCTATTTTTCGGCATTCAAAACCAACCTGTCTGCCGTTTGTATCGGTTACCTGATGAATTTAACCATACCCCGTTCCGGTGAAGTTTCCCGTGCACTGATTGTCAAAAAATACAATGCCGTTCCGTTCGATAAGGCATTTGGTTCCATCATAGCCGAAAGGGTGATCGATCTGGTCATCTTACTATCGTTGATGCTAACCGCATTACTGTTACAGTTTGACAACCTGAAAACCTTTTTAATCCAAAAAATCCCCATTCAGAAACTAACCGTTATCGGGATAAGCGGTGTTACCATTCTTATTGTAATCACGTTATTATTCCTGTATTCGAAATGGAAGCCTATCCTGATCATTAAAGAAAAAGTATCCGGACTGATTGAAGGTGTGCTGAGTGTTTTTCAAATGCCAAACAAATGGGCTTTTCTGTTTTACACGGCTGTTATCTGGATTGGTTATGTACTTACCTTCTATTTTGCCATTTTTGCTATTAAGGAAACCAGCGCCATCAGCTTTGGTGTGGTGGTAACCGCTTTTGTAGTGGGAAGCCTTGCTATTAGCTTTACAAATGGTGGTTTCGGCGCATTTCCGCTGTTGATTTCCGAAATATTATTATTGTATTCCGTGCCCGAAACAGCCGGAACCACATTCGGATGGATCCTGTGGGCATCACAAACCGGCCTGATCATTATCATGGGATTACTTGCCTTTTTGTTATTACCCCTTTTACACCGAAATAAATAATTTTTGTTATCTTGCTTCTCTATTCCAAACTACGAGAAACTACTAACAAACATGAAACAAAAACTTGCAATCTTAGTAACTTTTTTACTAACAAATTCTCTATTCTCACAAAAAACGGTCGAAGCTTTTCCATCGGAAAAACTTAACGAAACAAGAGAAATAACCATAATCACGCCCGATTCTTACGAGGGTAATAAGGATAAAAAATACCCGCTATTGGTTGTCCTGGACGGTGAATTTTTATTAAACCCTTTCTACGGTGTTTTTTCCTATGGAGCCTACTGGGATGATTTACCGGAAGTAATTATCGTTGCCATCAACCAGAATAAAAACAACGAACGGGAATACGACACTTCTTATGACGACGGCGGACTTCCCAATGAAAAAGGAGCCAAATTCTTCGAATTTATCGGTGCCGAATTAGTGCCCTATATCGAAAAAAAATACCGTGTAGCCCCTTTCCGCATGATTGCCGGATTAGACACGACTGCCGGGTTTTTAAACTTTTACCTGTACAAAGACAATCCGTTGTTTAATGCCTATATCTCGCTGAGCCCGGAACTTGCTCCCGAAATGGAAACCAGAATACCGGAGCGGTTAGGCGTTATTCAAAAACCGATTTTCTATTACCAGGCCACTTCCGATGCGGATTTAAAGAAGATCCAGACCAACATGAAAGCGCTGGATGAAAAAGCAAAAGCCCTGAACAATCCGAATTTAAAATACCGTTTTGACGAATTCAAAGGACTTTCCCACTATTCACTGGTAACCTTTGCTATTCCGAATGCTGCCTACCATATTTTCGACGGTTACCAGCCTATTTCCACCACGGAATTTCAGGAAAAAATTGCAAAAATGCCAACAGGCCACACGCAGTATTTAATTGACAAATACACCAATCTTGAAAAGAAACTGGGTTACAAACCTACTGTTCGTTTAAATGATTTTAAAGCCATTGAGGCCGCTATCTTAAAAAACAAAAACTACGAAGAGCTGCTAACGCTGGCCGAATTATCTAAAAAGAACTACCCGAAAAGCATGATCAGCGACTATGAAAAAGGCTTATACTACGAAAATACGGGCGATATGAAAAAAGCGCACAAAGCTTATATGAGTGCCTTTAACATGGAACCGATTGGTGATTTAACCAAAGACGGCATGCTGGAAAGAGCCGATGCTGTAAAAACAAGATAAACTACTAAAACAAGAGAATACCGGAATGGCTATCAAATTAAAAACGTCTTTCTTCTGCCAAAGTTGCGGCACCCAATACTCCAAATGGCAAGGCCAGTGCAATGCCTGTAAAGAGTGGAACACCATAGTGGAGGAAATCATACAAAAGGAAGAAAAAACAGCCTGGAAAGCCAGTTCCACGGAAGTAAAAAGAGCCTCCAAACCGCTAAAAATAAAAGAGATCGATTCGGCCGAAGAAATACGGATGGACACCACAGACGGCGAGCTGAACCGCGTTTTAGGCGGCGGTCTGGTTCCCGGCTCCCTGACCCTTTTGGGCGGAGAACCCGGAATCGGAAAAAGTACATTACTACTGCAGATCTCTTTAAAATTACCGTATAAAACATTATACGTTTCCGGCGAGGAAAGTCAGAAGCAGATCAAAATGCGCGCAGAACGTATCACCACGAACAGCGACAACTGCTATATCCTTACCGAAACCAAAACGCAGAATATCTTTAAACAAATTGAAGCCATTGAACCGGAAATCGTAATTATCGATTCCATTCAAACGCTGCACACCGATTATATAGAATCATCGGCGGGAAGTATTTCACAGATCAGGGAATGCACCGCCGAACTGATCAAATATGCCAAAGAAACCAATGTACCGGTTATCCTTATCGGGCATATTACCAAAGACGGAAACATTGCCGGGCCAAAGATACTGGAACACATGGTAGACACCGTTTTACAATTTGAAGGCGACAGAAACCATATTTACCGTATCCTGCGTTCGCTCAAAAACCGTTTCGGTTCCACAGCCGAACTGGGAATTTATGAAATGCAGGGAAGCGGATTACGGGAAGTCGCCAATCCGTCTGAAATTCTGATCTCCCACAAGGAAGAAGAACTTTCCGGAACGGCAATTGCCACCACACTGGAAGGCATGCGACCGTTAATGATCGAAATACAGGCTTTGGTTAGCACAGCTGTTTACGGAACGCCGCAGCGAAGTACTACCGGCTATAATGCCAAACGTTTAAACATGATCCTGGCGGTACTGGAAAAACGCGCCGGATTCCGTTTGGGCGCCAAAGACGTCTTCCTGAACGTTACCGGCGGAATTTCTGTAGACGATCCGGCTATTGACCTTGCTGTTGTGGCAGCAATCTTATCGTCTAACGAAGACATTCCGGTGGGCAAAGACTTTTGTTTTGCCGGCGAGGTAGGGCTATCCGGCGAAATACGTCCGGTGAACCGTGTCGATCAGCGTATTCAGGAAGCTGAAAAATTAGGATTTGCGACCATTTTTGTTTCCAAATACAACAAGGTAACGCTTAAGAATACTATTATCAACGTCAAATTGGTGTCTAAAATTGAAGATGTTGTCAGCGAGTTATTTGGTTAAGGATTAACACATGAACTCTTTAGCAGCCATACAACTCCGCATTGATGCACTTCATAAAGAAGGAGCCACAATTGCCGCTGCTCATTTTCTTTTGCGCGAATACGGCCTGGAAAACCCAAATTTCAAAGGCTTTGAACTGCGTGAAAAAGCCAGACCCGATTTTATACTGATGACAACCGAAGGTTCGTTTGGCGAACCGCAGCTCATACGGATTCCCGAAAACACTTTTGAATTTCCATTAGTCCTGATGCTCAATTTACTGGCACACGAAATGGTTCACGTACAGCAAAAGACCAAAGAAAACACGGTTACCGATAAAAACGAGCGCGAATGGCAGGCCTATTATGAAATGCTGTTCCACATCCTTTTCCCTCAGATTCCGGAATTATCGCCGTTTCACAAAAAATTCTTTGCCCGTAAAGCCCTGGAATATTATAACAGAATGGGCGAAAACTCCGCATTACAACTAAAGTACAGCAAACAGAAAAATGAAGTCGAACAGCTATTAGCTGCGTTAACCTGAAAAACATGGAACAATACCTGCTACCCGATGATTTTTTTAAAAACCCTGTCGCAAATGACGGTATTTTTCTGCATCATTACCACACCACAAGTGAATGCGAAAAAAGCAGGATTATTTTAAAAGACAATACGTTCAGCTTTTTATTTAAGGGGCAAAAACAGCTTTATAACGAAAACTATAAAGAGCATATTGAATCCATGCAGTATGTGTTTATGAAGTCCGGAAACTATTTGATGTCCGAAAAAACAACTTTAGAAAACGAATACAGCAGTCAGCTTTTATTTTTCGACAATAATTTCCTGGCAGAATTTATCTTCAAATACCCGCAACTAGCCGCTCCAAAAACGCAGCAGCAACCGGCTGTACTAAAAGGCGACATCGACGAATATATACTGCACTTTCTCAAATCCATTTCATACATAGACCCGGCAGATGTGTTGGCAAAAAAAGTAAAAATGGAAGAGATTCTGCTCTATTTTATTCAGAATAAAGGATTGTCAGTTGCTGATTTACTGGAAAATCAAAACAAAAGCCAGCAGCTAAAAATTCAGGAAATCGTCCACAATAACTTAGACAACAACCTTGAAGTCAGCGAGCTTGCTTTTTTGTGCAACATGAGTGTTTCAACTTTCAAACGCCATTTCAAAACCATCTACCACAATTCCCCGATCAAGTGGATGCAGGAAAAACGACTGGAAACAGCCGCCCAAAAGCTCCTACAGGCAGAATACAGGGCAAATGACCTATATCTTGAAACCGGTTACCAGAGCTTATCCAGCTTTATCCAGGCCTTCAAACAAAAATTCGGACAGACCCCGAAACAGTATCAGTATAAAAAATTGGACGTTTAGCAACACTTTTACGTCTTTTGGAAATAGCGCTAACAGAGCTGTCCGTACTACTTTTGACATAAAATAATTCTTATGAAAACACTTTATGTCATCGCAGCAAGCCTTTTGCTATCGCTTTCGGCAAGCGCACAAACCTTTACTTTAAAAAGTACCGATTTACAGGGACAGGCAACCCAAAAACAGGTTTTTAACGGTTTTGGCTGTACCGGAGAAAATCGTTCCCCCGAACTTCATTGGGAAAATGCACCGGAAGGAACCAAAAGTTTTGCCGTAATCATGTATGATCCGGATGCTCCCACCGGCAGAGGCTGGACGCACTGGGTGCTGTTTGATCTTCCTGCTACCACAAAAGAAATCAAAACCGGAGCGGGCGATATTACAAAGCTGCTGCTTCCCAAAGAAGCCATACAAAGCACCAACGATTACGGAAGTTATGGCTACGGAGGCCCGTGTCCGCCGGTTGGTGACAAACCGCATAAATATGAGATCACTGTTTTTGCCCTTAAAACAGCTTCATTGGGTCTGGATAAAAATACCAATCCGTCAATTGCTGGTTTTTACATCAACAGCAATACCCTTGCCAAAACAACGATAACTGCTTATTACAACCGTTAGCAAATAAACAGCAGAGGAGTAACTTCCTCTGCTAAACTATACGATATTAACATTTTCTTCTATAGTATTATAAAACGGGTTTTCTAAAAAAGTCTATTTTTGTACAAACAAGAAGAAGCATGAGCACAAGAAGACAAAAAATCATACGCTTTTCTATAGGCTTTATTTTATTTTTTGCCCTCGTATTTACCGGTCTTTTTATCTTTCGTAATACCCTTTTACAGAAAGCAATTACCAAAGCAGAAGCCAAACTGGACACGGAATACAATTGCGTCCTGACGATAAAAGAAGCTTCTTTTGACGGCCTTACCGGCGTGTCCCTTCAAAACATTGTTTTAGTTCCCAAAAAAGCGGACACCCTGCTCGCTGTTGAAAAAATAAAAACCAAAGTCAGCCTTTTCCAATTATTAACCGGTGATATTCAATTGCAACAACTGGAAATGAATAACGGTTTTATCCAACTGGTTAAAAACAAAAACGGCCGCAATTTTGATGCCTTCCTCAAAAAAGAAAAAGAGGACAAAAACGATAACGAAAAAAGAAATTACGCGAAACTCGCCTACCGATTGCTCACAAAAGCCCTCAATCTGGTTCCTACAAATATGCGCTTGCAAAATCTTTCGTTACGCATGGACGATATGGGCAGAAAGGTAACCATGCACATGAACGAATTGGATCTGAAAGAAAAACAGCTGCAAACTTCCATTGCCGTACAGACCAATACTTTCTCACAGAACTGGAAGATAAAAGGTCTTGCCGATCCGAGAAACAAAACGGCCGACCTGCGTTTCTTTAACAGCGACACGTCCAAAATAAAAGTTCCCTATATAGACGAGCGCTTCCATTTGCTGTCAAGTTTCGACAGCATCCACGTGAATGTACAGAAAATAAAAATGGAAGGAAACGAGCTGCACGTAGACGGTTTTACTTCCATTACCAATTTCACGATCAATCATCCGAGAATTGCTAAAAAAGATGTCGTCATCGAAAAAGCGAGGCTGGATTACCGCTTTCTTTTCGGAAGTGATTTCGTAGCTATCGACAGTAGTTCCCGGGCGCAGCTAAACGCTATAAAAGTGCAGCCGTTTATGGAGTATAACACCGAAAAAGACACGGTATATACTTTGCGTGTCGCTATTCCAAAAATGAAAGCCCAGGATTTTATCACTTCTCTGCCAAAAGGGCTGTTTACCCATTTTGAAGGAATGGAAGCCGAAGGCAGTTTTGATTACAACCTGAATTTCCAGTTCAACAAAAACAATCCGAATGCCCTTGTTTTCGACAGCAGGCTGAACAAAGAGAACCTGAAAATAACCAAATACGGAGAAGCCGATTTAGCCAAACTAAATGGTGTTTTCACCTATCGGGCTATGGAAAACGGCGTACCGCAGCGCCCGATAGTCGTTGGCCCTTCCAATCCGAATTTTACACCTTTAGACCAGATATCCCCTTACCTGCAAAAAAGTGTTCTGACATCGGAAGATCCTTCGTTTATGTCCCATCGCGGCTTTATAAATGAAGCCTTCAAACAGTCGATCGTTAAAAATATCCGTACGAAAAAATTTGCCCGCGGTGCCAGCACCATCAGTATGCAGCTAGTTAAAAATGTATTCCTGACCCGTGAAAAAACATTGTCGCGAAAACTGGAGGAAATCCTTTTGGTTTATATCCTGGAGAACAACCGCATTGCCAGCAAACAGCGTATGCTCGAAGTCTATTTCAATGTGATCGAATGGGGACCGAATGTATACGGAATTGGTGAAGCCGCACAATTTTACTTCCAGAAAAGACCGGCCGATCTGACTCTTAAAGAATGTTTGTTCCTGGCGAGTATTGTTCCCAAACCGAAAAAGTTTATGTGGCAGTTTGACAACGAAGGTCATTTGAAAGGTTTTGCAAACCAGCACCAGAATTTCCTGACGAACCTGATGCTGCGCAGAGGTGTTTTGCAATCTGAAGACACCATTGGCTACAAAATACCTTTTACGATAACCGGACGTTCCCGTTCTTTCCTGAAATTGAAAGTACAGGACAGCATTCCTGTCGATTCTCTTTTTATAAAGGAAATCGTTTACTAAATCTATTTGAAGTTTTTAAGGAATTCCTCTTTGTAAGTAGGCGAGATTTCCACTTCCGAACCGTCAAACAAGGTAACATAACCGCCTGTTCCTTTGTGGTATGATTTCACAAAGTTCACATTGATAATATGGGATTTGTGTACCCGTAAAAACGGGAAAGGAAGAATCTCTGAAAAGTGTTTTAAAAAACGGCACACCATTTTTTTACTGCCATCCTGTAAATACAGATCGGTAAAATTACCGTTCCCGCGCAGCCGGACAATGTCTTCCATTTTAGCCACTTCAAAGCCTTCCAGCGTGGGCAAAATAACCTGCTGCCGTTCCGGATTGGGTTCCCTGAAGTTTTCCACAATAATTTTGTTGCGGTTAAAGATCTCCTGATTGAGCAATTGCAGCTGTACTTTGTTAACCGCTACGATCAGTTCTTCAATACTGATGGGTTTCAGCAAATAATACGCCGCGCTCTGATTGAGTGCTTTTAACGAATACTCGGAAAAAGCAGTGACAAAAATGGTTTCAAACTGCAGTTCTTTACACGCTTCCAATACATCAAAAGCATTTCCAAAAGGCATTTCCACATCCAGGAAAACCAATTGCGGCCGTATTTCATGAAGCAGCGGAACGGCTTCTCTGATATTCTGGGCTTCCCCGACAACTTCAATCTGCGGACAGTATTTACTCAGGTAATTTTTAAGCACTTCCCTTGCCGCCGACTCGTCTTCAACGATAACACTTTTTATTTTTTGCAAAGTCATCATATTCTTTCAATCAATGGAAAATTAATTACTACTATCGTTCCGGTTTCCGGTTCCGGTTTTTCCTGCAGCGATAGCGTGATCTCTTTTTTATACAGTTCATTCAGCAAACTGATCCGCTCTTTGGTATTTGTCAGCCCTCTGGACTGGTGTACTTTCTGGTTTTTGGTTTTGAGTTCCTGACTTTTAGTTAACCCGATACCGTTGTCGTCAATTACCACGCTTACAGTACCGTTTTTCAGGTAAAACCCCAGCTTTAGCAATCCTTTTCCTTCTTTATAGCGCAGTCCGTGCCAGATTGCATTTTCAAGATGCGGCTGGATGATCATGTTCGGTATCAAAATCGTTTCGGCATCCAGATTGTCATCCACCGTGATCTGGTAGTCAAACTGATCTTCAAAACGCATGTGTTCCAGATCCAGGTATTTCCGAAGCTGTTCGACTTCACTGCCCAAAGCAATAAAATCCTTATTGGAATTTTCCATCATGTTCCGCATCAGGTTCGAATAGGACGTCAGGTATTTATTGGCTTCCAGCTCCCTGTTTTGCGAAATAAACTGGTTCACACTGTTCAGACTGTTAAAAATAAAATGCGGGTTCATTTCCCGGCGCAGCGACTGCAGCGCAATTTCCTTATTCTTGGTTTTAATAGCATACAGCGCTTTTATGATCAATCCGAAAAACACTAACAACAGTACAATCGAACCGATCAGGAAATAGTTAAAGGTGTTTTTCTTTGCGATCAGTTCATCCTTTAAAACTTTTTCCTTTTCAAGCTGCCGGATTTTTTCTTCTGTCACCTGGAAGTTTTTGGTATCCGCCAGTGAGCTGTCGGCATGAATAAGTTTTTCAAAATTCCGGAAGAACTGTTCGTACAGCAGAATGCTTTCTTTGTCTTTTCCTGTTTTTTTATAGTAATCCAGTAGTTGGGAAAGGCTTTTTTTAACCTCATCCGTTTTACCTTGCCGTGTGGCCAGTTCATAAGCTGCTTTTAGTTGCGCTACCGCTTTTTCCGGCTCTTTCTTTTTAAAATAGATCGTTGCGATCGATTGCAATTGGGTTATTTCGGTATCAAAATCTTTTTTAGACCGGGCTTCTTTCAGCAGTTTTTCCGATATTCCGAGTGCTGCGTCAAACTGGTTGTCGGCCGTGTACACTTTGGCTATTTCATTTTTTAACTTGATTACCGTTTCCGGTTTGTCTTTCGCAAAGGAAATTGCCTGGTTGTAACTTTCAATCGCTTCCGCCTTATCTTTTTGCTGCAAATTCATTTCCGCTTTCTGTACATACGCATCCGCGACTTCTTCTTTGCGGCTTTCTTTTTCAAGCAACTGGATCTTGGCATTAACATAATTGTATTGTGCCGCAGGATTCGCAACACTTTTTAGTCGTTTGGCATCACTCTGATTAACCAGTTCCTGATTTTTTTCCGTGGCGATTTCACCGGCAATCTGGTAGTTCTGGATCGCATCCTTATATTTACTCTGATTTTCCTGAACCCGCGCCAGGCTTCGGGTCACTCTTGCCAGATCCGGTTTCCGGTTAAGCCTGGTATAGCTTTCCAATGCTTTTTTGAGGTATTCCTCTCCTTTGGTATAATCGGCTATATCAATAAATTCCTGCGCCAGTTTTTCATAACTGCCGGCAATTTTTACCTCATCGTTTTCATTCAGTGAATTGGATAGTTCTTCGGCTGCTTTGCTGATTTTGGCATTGGCACTTTTTTTAGCATTTACAGTAGAAACCTGCTGCGCCGTTATTCCCTGCGGAAACAGCAACACCAAAAGAAGAAGTCCGAAACCAATTGATAAAATACGCATTACAAATAAGTTATTTTCAGAGTGTAAAGTAACTTCATTTCAAATTGCTTTCCTATACTTTTCACCAAGTCAAAAGACCGGTTCACCCTTTCTACCAAAAGTACGTTTTTTCGATCAATAGATTTGTCCCGTACAATTAAAACCGCAATCATGAAAAAATCTTTTACTCTTTTTGTCATGCTAATCCTATGCCAATTAGCTGCCGGACAGGTTTCCGGGAATATCAATTATCAGAACCAGGTGCGTTTTACCGACAATGCGATCAACATCAGCTTTCCTTCCAATGCCGATGTTATGGTGAGTGTTAAAGGCCTTGCCAATGTAAAAGCGGATGCCTATGTGGCTATTTTCAGCACCTCTCAAACGGGCAAAACCACTCAGGAGGTAAACGAGTTAATCGACAAACGGATTGCACAGTCCCTCGCGGAGATCAGGCTTAAAAAAGGTGTCGAAACCTTTGTAGACATGATTTCTTTTGTTCCCGTTTATGAATATGAAGTCGAGAAAAAAATCTTTAGCCGGAAAACCTACAATGAAATACCGGCAGGTTTTGAACTGAAAAAGAACATTCATATCAAATATTCCGATCCGAATCAGCTGAATGATTTTATCAGCATATTGTCCAACCATGAGGTTTATGACCTGGTTAGAGTGGATTATTTTTCCAGCACTCTGGAAACCATTAAAAAAGAAATGATGAACAGGGCAAAGCTGCTGGTTCAGGAAAAGGTTAAAAACTATGAGCTGCTGCTGGGAGAGACTTTCGGCAATGTGGAGAAAAAGATTGCCGACGGATACAGTGTGACATTACCCGTGGAAATGTATAAATCCTATGAAGCCTATAACAGTTCTTCCCTTAACTTAAAGAGAGCCGCCAATATCAACCAGGCCAGTAAATCCACTACGCTATTCTACCAGCCGGTTTTCAACAAGGAATTTGATTTTGTCATTAATGCTACGGTACTCGAACCGGTAATTCAGGTGCAATATGAAATCAAAATGGCCATTAACCGGGAAAAGAAACCGGCTTCAAAAACAGACAAGGAGTTTATACTGATCACGCCTAACGGTGATTTGAAAACCCTGAATCTGAATACCTCAAAACAAACCCATTAATCCCAAACGGGCCTTTCACCAAGTTAAAATACCGTTTCACCCATTCTGAAAAAAACGCATGATTACTCTTGATACTTTTGAACTGTAATCTTAAAATCAAAAAACATGAAAGCTGAAAACATTGTAATAGCATTGACCGCTTCTGTTCTGCTAACGGGAGTTGCCTTAAAAGTTGAAAACACTCCCGATACGGGATTGATTACACCGATCATCAAAACCGCAACACCGGAAAAACCCTGCGTTTTCATGTCGGTTATGGGTGAGCAGCCGGTAGACCGGTATTCGGTTTACAAAAATGCTTCCGGACTAAAGGCCAGTCTTGACAAAGGGGAAAAATGGTTAGCGGAAGCACAAAACAAGGACGGCGGCTGGGGTGCCGGTTCCCACAGCAACCAAGGCGAAATGAATCCGCATGCCGTTAGTTCCGACCCGGCAACAACAGCCATGGCTGCGATGAGTCTGTACCGGATGGGATTTAGTATTGAGAAAGGAAGGTACAAACAACAGCTAACGGCGGCTTTGAATTATTTACTGCATCAGGTTGAAGAAAATAAAAATAAAGAATTCATAACTCCGGTTCGCGGCACTCAGATCCAGCAAAAATTAGGAGCAAACATTGATGCCGTTTTAACCTTACAGTTCCTGAACCAGCTGGTTCCTACAGTATCCGATAAAGCGCTGACCAAACGGGTAGAAAATGCCATTCAGATTTGTGTTGGCAAAATCGAGAAATCATACGATGCAAACGGAAAAGTTTCCGGTGCCGGCTGGGCAGGTGTTTTACAGTCTTCTTTTGCCAATGCTGCTTTGGAGCAGGCTTCCAAAAACAAGAATATAAAAGTAGACCCGGATAAAATGGCTGCTGCCCGGAATTACCAGAAAGGTAATTATGATGCCGAAAACAATACCGCTAAAACAGAAGACGGTGCCGGAATCGTGCTATATGCCGTGAGCAGTTCGGTGAGAGGCAGTGCTTCGGAAGCCAAAGAAGCCGAAGAATTATTTGAAAAGGCCAAAGCCGAAGGTAAAATCAGCAAAAAGGCGGAACTAAACACCCAGAATCTTGAAAAAATAGGGGTTAATAAGGATAAAGCACTTTCTTATGCCGCAGCAGCTAAGGTTTATAAAGCTGCAAAAGTACAGGCAATGGACAACCAGGTGATGAACGGTTTTGGCAACAATGGCGGCGAAGAATTTATGAGCTTTTTACAAACCGGGGAATCCATGCTGGTAAAAAAAGACAGCGACTGGAAAAACTGGTATGATAATGTGGGCGGAAAAATTCTAAAAATCCAAAACCAAAACGGAAGCTGGAACGGGCACCACTGCATTACCAGTCCGGTTTTCTGTACTGCAACCTGTCTTTTGATCCTGACAATAGAAAACGATATTAAATTATTACAGCAATAATATCATGAAAACGACATTCCTAACCGCAGCACTTCTGGCAACCGTTTTTTCGTTTGCCCATACCGCAACGACCGTTAATCCGCAAACGGCGGCAATTCATAAAGCAGAAAACACCAAAATTCAGGTGGCGCTTTTGCTGGATACTTCCAATAGCATGGATGGTTTGATCGACCAGGCTAAATCCCGCCTCTGGAATATCGTTAACACACTGACTACTTTAAAATACAATGGCAAAACACCCGATATTGAAATTGCGCTGTACGAATACGGCAACAACGGGTTGTCCCAGACCGCTAATTATATCCGCCAGGTGACACCGCTTTCGACAGATCTGGACCTGATTTCGGAAAAACTGTTTTCCTTACGTACAAACGGCGGTGCTGAATATTGCGGCGCCGTTATTCAGGACGCGACCAGACAATTGCAATGGAAGACCGACACTAACAGCATGAAGCTTATTTATATTGCCGGAAATGAGGCTTTTGATCAGGGCAGTATTTCTTATAAGGAAGCGATTAGTGATGCGTTGAAAAAGGACATTTATGTGAACACTATTTTCTGTGGTGATTATGACGAAGGTATCAGCTCCTTATGGAAAAACGGTGCCGAGACAGGAAAAGGGAAATATTTCAATATCAACTCCAACCTGGCAGTGCAGTACATTCTAACTCCTTATGATGCCAAAATAGCCGATTGCAGCAGTCGTATCAATGCTACTTATATTGGTTATGGCGCCAGCGGGCGGGCAAAAAAGATGAATCAGGAAGTACAGGATAAAAATGCCGAAAGCGTATCGGCTGCCAACTATGCCGAACGTGCCGTTAGCAAATCGAAAGCCATTTATAAAAACGAAAGCTGGGATCTGGTTGACAAGGTAAAAGAAGACAAAGATGCCATCACCAAAATCAGGAAAGAAGAACTGCCCAAAGAATTGCAAAACAAAAGCAAGGCAGAACTAAAAACCCTTATTGAGGCAAAAACGAAGGAACGTGAGAGCATCCAGCAGGAAATCGCACAGCTTGCTAAAAAACGCCAGGAGTATATTGATACCGAAAATAAAAAAACAAAATCGCAGGACGATCTGGGAAATGCCATTAATAGTTCCATTACGGCCTATGCCAAAGCAAAAGGATATACTGTCGAGAAATAAAAGTAAAATCCTATATTTATCATCATAAAAACATTGACAATGAAAAAGTTCATCATCACCTTATTATTTGCCATTCCCGGTATTGCGCTGGCGCAAAAACCGGTATTTACCACCGCCAAAGTAAAAGACGTAACAGTATATTTTAACGCAGCCGAAATTGCACAATCGGCGACCGTGAATATTCCTGCCGGAACCCATGAGATTGTCATTAAAAACATCGCCAATTACCTGAATGAAAATTCCGTACAGATAGGTGCTCCTTCAACCGTAACCGTTTTGTCTACGCAATTTACCAATGATTATATCTCCGAATACGATCTGGACGAAAGTTCACCTGCTATTAAAAAAGTAAGGGACAGTATCAAACTGGTTCAGAAAGATCTGGAGAGGCTTGCCAACATTAAAATTTCAGAAATCAAGACCATAGAGATACTGGATAAAAACCAGCAGATTTACGGCCAGAATTCCGGGTTAAACGTGTCTGAATTAATGAAAATGGTAGAGTATTACAAATCAAAGCGAACAGAGATCAGCAATTCTGTAAATGCGATTACCGAAAAAGAGAAAAACCTCAATGCGCTGCTAACGAAACTCAACAGTAAGCTGGAAATTAACACCAATAAGGAAGAGAAAAATGCAAGCGGGAAACTGGTTTTACAGGTCATGAATCAGACAGCAGGAAACATTCCGCTTGAAATTTCCTATCTTACCAATAATGCACGCTGGGTTCCTTTTTATGACCTGAGAGCCGATAATGTAACCTCGCCTATAAACATGATGTACAAGGCACAGATTGTTCAAAATACAGGAGTAGACTGGAAAAAAGTAAAATTAACGCTTTCCAGCGGTATGCCAAACCAGAACAACCAGGCTCCAACAATCAGACCGTGGTTTTTAGCGTACCAGCAACCGCTATACAACAATGCTGACTATGCCCGTAAGGAATTACAGGAAGTTGTGGTAACCAGTGCTCCCAGTCTAAGAGGTAAAGTTTCCGGGATTGCAGTAGCCAGCTCTGTTTCCGATTACACCTTGATCAACGAGAACCAGCTGAATATTTCTTTTGATATTGATATTCCGTATGACATTTTATCGAACGGCAAAGTACACAGCGTGGCCTTAAAAGAGATCCAATTGCCGGCTACTTACAAATATTATGCAGCACCGAAATTTGACAAAGAATCATTCCTGCTGGCAGAGATTACCGATTATGGCAAATACAACCTGTTAAAAGGAGAAGCAAATATTATTTTTGAAGGCATGTATGTGGGCAAAACCATTATCAACCCGGGACAAACGGCCGACACGTTAAACCTGAGTATGGGACGTGATAAAAAAGTGTCTATTACCAGAGAAAAAATAACCGATAAATCCGGCACCAAATTCCTGTCTTCTAAAAAAGAGCAGACATTTACGTACGACATTACGATCCGCAACAATAAAAAAGAAGCGATTGTCATGAAACTGGAAGACCAGTATCCGTTAAGTACCGATAAGGAAATTGAGATTGAACTCAAACAAAAAGACGGTGCTAAAGTTAATACCGAAAGTGGTTTGCTAACATGGGAACTCAATTTAAAACCGAATGAGACCAAAAAAATCCGCATCAGTTATGTGGTAAAATATCCGAAAGATAAAGTAATGAGCAATCTTTAATCAAAATCCCCTCAATTGAGGGGATTTGTTTTTTTAAGCTATTTTATTTGTTTAAGAAGCTGTTTATAATCCGGTTCGTCGAACGTAAATTCTTTTACTTTTTCAAACTTACATTCGTTAACAATAATTGGAAAATCCTTAAGATTTTTTTCATTTATCATAAGACTATACCTGTTTTCAAACTTAAATATTGCTATCCCTTTTTGCTTGTCAAAAATAGTATATTCTAAATATGCCTTGTTCCCTCCATAGTCTTCATATAAAAAGATGAAGACCTCTTTTGAAGCACTATTAATTTTTCTAATTTCATAAGTGGAACTTTCAAAATCTTCAACCGTAAGTTTTTTTTCTGTCAATTCTATCCTTTTATTATAACCGGAATCACAGGGAACATAGAGATAGTATGCTCCATTATAACTATAAATCGGAATCCATTTTTCGTTTTTACTACTCTTTTTATTTGTCTTTATTTCAGATTCAAAGGTTTTAAAAAAAGTATAGTGTTCTGAATTCTTATTGGGTTCAATATATACTTTTTGTGATTTTTCATTTAGTAAAAAAATGGTATCCTTGTTAATAATCTGGGCTGCCATCTTAAAAGCACTCAAGCTCGTTAGCAGAAATATAAAACACAATATTTTTTTCATTCTTTTTTATTTTAATATCCTTTCCTGTATAGCCAAAGTCAATATTCCTTATCAACGATTGTTGTATCAAATCAAAAGAAAGACTTTTTTCTCATGGTATTGCTTTGGTTTCAATATTATTAAAAACTAATACTGTAACTAACTCAATGTGTTTAACAATTACAAAGCCGTTATTCATCACGCTGATCATTCCTTTTTTTATAATAAAGAATCGCCAATGAATCTATTTTTTTACTATTGTAAACCTTTAAACATTGTTGAAAAACTCTTTTCCCTTCTGCTCCTTCCGCAACTTTTCCTATTGTATTTATAGAATCCTTACGAATCTTTTGATATGTTAACTTTGCCAATTCTTCAATAACCCCGTGTTTTTTATCAAATGGTTCGTCAAAAACCAGACTTTTATCCTCTTTTAATAATTTCTTTATTTCTTTCGATTCATTAAAACCATATTTTAAACATTCGCAAAGAAGTTCCGTTTTAAAACGTTCCTTATACTCTTTCTTTTCATGCTGTTTTAAAGTAGAACACCCATAAAACATTAATATAATCAGGAAAAATATTCCGGTTTTTTTCATCTTATTCTTAGTTTAATACTCTTTCCTTTATAACCAAAGTAATATTCCTTATCAACGTTTGTTGTATCAAATCAAAAGAAAGACTTTCTTTTTCCTTTTGTTCATTGTGCTTATTGCTACTATTTCACCATGTTCATTTAGTAATACAGGAACGATGAGATCTTTATTAAAATATAATATCTAAACATTATCTCCATTTTCATTTATAAATGTATAATCCATTAACTTTTTATTATAAGCGTCATGATAACTATAAACAGTGCATTTTTTTGAAGTCATCCTTTTCTTAACATCATCTAATTGCAACGAAAAAAATTCAAATCGTTCACGTTGTTTAAGCGTGTCTTTTCTAATGAAAATAGTATATATTTTTTCATTTTCAACATTATTGATAATGCTGTTAGAAAACTTGATGGCAATATTTTTGTTTTGTGAACATACTATATTACAAACGATAATAACGAACATTATAAAATGTTTTTTCATAATAATAACTTTTAGTTACAATTTCATTTACAAAACATATACTTACATATCTCCTCCGGTTTGTATAAAAAATGTATGTTTTTTCTATCTGTAGTCTTTATCTCCTCTATATAAGGATTTTCTCTTTTTTTTCTGGCTACGTTAATATTGTTAACCAAAACAGAAATAGCCGATTGAGTTAAAGAAGATTTGTCTTTCAAATTATAAACTCCTAAAACATAATATTCTGTACATTCCTGCTTTCTTTCAGAATAAATCTTTGGAATCATTTTTTTTACTTTCTCAAAATTCTCAATATCAACAACAAAAATATTTAAGAACCCTGAAAGACTTATTTCAGAACTAAAATAATATGTGGGGTATTTTATTTCATTCACCACTATAGTATCAATCTTTTCACAATTTTTTATTTGAGCATTAAAAATACCATACCATAAGAGGCATATAACAGTCATTATTTTTCTCATATTTTTCAATCTAAAATCCATATATCTATATATTCTAATATTGCAGGAGGGACATCGTGGAAATGACAACCAAATACACAACTACTGTTATATATTAAATCAGCATGCCCTGAAGCCCACACGTGGTTGGGATCATTTGTAACCATAGAATATATTCCTTTTATCCCAGCCGTTAATTGAGGGAAATTCTGTCCGTATACACCTCCTTGTGCTGCTGTAAAATTAACATGATTTGAATTTGAAGGAGCCATTCCAAAAGTTTTTCTCATCCATTTATTTAAAGCTTTAGCATTCAAAAAATAGTATTTTCCATCAGATCCAAGAACCGTTCCTGGTTTATTATTTGTAGTAACAATATTGGGGATTATAATTCCTGAATAATTTAATGCTCTGGACACCTTAAGGGCGCAAAATCCTCTAACTACAGCAGGATACTGATTATATAATTGCAGAACTTCTCCCCCTACTAATTGTGCCAATTGAATTCCCTCTATTCGTGGATAGGCATTATCAAAAGCATTAAAACTTGGCAACTGTTGCTGTTGAAAAGTAAGATTAGGATCTTCCCAAAACTCACTATCATAATCCCCATCCTTTCCTTCATTTGGTATTAAAAACCAATTCTCAAACTGTGTCCAAGTTACATCAGGATGCAGGTTAAAATACCCAACAGCCCAAGTCACAAACTCCGACACCTGAAAATCAACGGATCCTGTTTGGGTATTAAAATTATGCTGTAAATATTGAACTATCTTTTTCCCGTTTGTTGTATTCCACCATTGATTATCCGGAACCAGCTGGCTCACTCCCTGTTTAAAATTTTTTATAAATGATGTAAATGTCATCGGTACTACCGGAGTGGTAATAACGGGTGAACCATCTCCATAAGCAACACCACCTCCCCCTACATGGCCAACACTTCCTTCAGCTCCGGTATCATTACCGTTATTCGCTCCCGGCGGATCATAAACACCGGTGTCATAGCCGGTTCCCATCCAGCCGCCCCAACCGCCATCTGAAACGCCTCCATTACCGGAATTCCCATCACCGGTACTTGTTTGTCCGCCGCTATTGAGCTGGTCGATACAATCCTTATCGATTAATTCAATAAGCTCGCTATGGGTAACCTGCCCTTGTTCGTTCCAGGCCACCGGAACCGTTATCAATGTATGGCAGGGTTTTAATTTACCTTTCCCTAAAACAGCCATATCAAAATCCGGTAAGGCCCGGATTGTCATTTTATCATTCAGGCTGCCAACAGTCCCCAGCCGCAATACCTGCTCCCGGCTTAGTTTATATGTTGTAATATAAGCATGGTAAACACCGTCTTCTTCCCTGTTTAACACCAGATTTTCCACATATAAACCGGGTACCGTTCTTACAATCGGGAAAGTATACGAATGCTGGCTTCCATTTTCAATATACGTTACGTCTTCGGTGTCAAAGGAAAAATTATGGACCGGGTCGGTTACCGTTTTTCCAAAAAAAGCAGTTTTTTTTGCATTGAGCTGCTCCAGTTTATACAATAGGGCGGGATTATTTTTCAACGATTCAAAAGGTAGTTTTTTAATCGTAAGCGGATTTCCTTTCTTTTCAAAGGTTTCCTCAAAAGTATCTTTTTCACATCCGGAAAAGACACATACAAAACACAAGGAGAAGAGTACTCCTAATTCTTTCATTTTCTGTAACATGGCGTATATTCTAAAGTTCAATAAAGCAAATTGTAATGCTACAAACCTGCTTTAAAATTATTACTTGGAGGGCATCTATTCTGTAAACATAAATAAAACACTTTTAAAAAACAAGCTTAAAACATTAAAAAACAACACTATACAACTTTTTGTTTTAAAAAACACTTTAGCTTTACCCTATAACTATTTGTTTATTTTTTGCAATAACCTAAAAAAAACAACCCCATTGATATACCGATAAAGCTCCTGAAATCCGATGAACAGCCAACAATTACCGACCATAGCATTCTAATTACAACACTCAAAATTAAACAGTTGCACAGCTTCCTAATTATTTTTTACTAAATTTACTACAACCAACTTAACAACATAACCTATGAAAAAAGCATTACTTCCCCTTATGTTACTTGTCACGGGCATCTGTTTTTCCCAAACGGTCGCTCTGGAAAGTTTCGGAACCGGATTTTCAAGCCCTGTAGAAATCACCCATGCCGGTGACACCCGTCTCTTTGTCGTAGAAAGAGGCGGTGCCATTAAAATATTAAATGCTAACGGAACCGTTAACCCAACGCCTTTCCTTAATCTTTCCGGCATTATTAGTTCCGGCGGCGAACGCGGACTGTTAGGACTTGCCTTTCACCCGAATTACAGCACGAACGGGTTTTTCTATGTGAATTATACGAACACGGCTGGCAATACGGTTATTTCCCGTTATAGCGTGAACAGCGGCAATCCCGATGTTGCCAATGCTTCGAGTGCCAGCATACTGCTGACGATTACACAGCCGTATTCCAACCACAATGGCGGTTCTGTTAAATTTGGTCCGGACGGATACCTGTATATCGGTATGGGCGATGGCGGAAGCGGTGGTGACCCGGAAAACCGCGCACAGAACATCAATGAACTATTGGGAAAAATGCTTCGCATTGACGTTAACAACGGCACGCCTTATGGCATCCCGGCGAACAATCCTTATGTGGGTATTGCAGGTGCCGACGAGATCTGGGCAATCGGTGTCCGAAATCCATGGAAATTTTCGTTTAACAGAAGCAATGGCGATTTGTGGATTGCCGATGTAGGTCAGAATAATTTTGAAGAAATCAACAAAGTAAGTTCCACTCAGGCCGGATTAAATTACGGCTGGCGCTGTTATGAAGGCAACGCCGCTTATAATGCCACCGGTTGTGCGGCACAATCCACGATGACTTTCCCGTTAGCAGTAACCACACACTCTGCCGGAAACTGCTCGATAACGGGTGGCTATGTCTATACCGGAACCACGTATCCGAACTTCCAGAACAAGTATTTTTTCACAGATTACTGCGCATCCAAAATAGGAATGGTCGACAACTCCGGAAACATCACATACTCGGCCAATTTCAGCGGAAACAGCTTTGTGACTTTTGGTGAGGATAATAACGGCGAATTGTATGTGGGCTCCATTAACAACGGAACCATCTATAAAATCAAGGACAGTTCTTTAAGCACATCCGATTTCAGCAAAACGGCTTTTACCGTTTATCCTAATCCGGCCAGAGCCGAAATAAACATCAAATCATCCGGAAGCAATTTCCCAACGGAAGTAACGGTTTTTGACATGAACGGAAAACAGGTTGCTTTCCAGAAAACACAAAACCCGGAGCTAAACACAATTAAAACATCGCATCTGGCTACAGGTTTGTATCTTTTACACATTATGGATAATAACGGCAACACTGCCACCCATAAATTGGCTATAGAGTAATTTTTACGGCGCCGGATTTGGAATTAACTCCTGAATATAGTTAATCGCTTTGATCATTTCATCCGTAAGGGTAATGCTATGCGTTTTAATATTTTCATCCAGTTGTTCCAAATTCGTCGCTCCTATAATGGTTGCTGTCACAAATTGCTGCTGCTGTACAAAAGCCAGAGCCATTTCGGTTAACGTCAGCCCAAAGGAATGCGCAACTTCCTGGTATTTTCGTACCGCATTTGTGGATTGTGCACTGGAATAACGCGAGAATCGCGGGAATAACTTAATTCGTGCATTCGGATGTTCCCCGGTTAAAAACTTCCCGGTCAGCGTTCCGAATCCCAAAGGAGAATAGGCCAACAAACCTACTTTTTCGCGATAACAGGTTTCCGACAAGCCTACTTCGAACGTCCGGTTCAGTAAGGAATACGGATTTTGTATCGTTTTAATACGCGGTAAGCCATGCTGCTTGCTTTCTTCCAGAAAACGCATTACGCCCCACGGTGTTTCGTTAGACACTCCGATATGGCGGATCTTCCCTTCTTTGATCAAAGCATCAAATGTTTCCAGAACAGCCTTAAAATTATCTTCCCAGGCATCGTCCTGAATGGTAAAACCCCGTTGTCCGAACATATTCGATTTCCGTTCCGGCCAATGCAGCTGGTACAAATCGATATAATCCGTTCGCAGCTGGGTCAGGCTTTTCTCCAAAGCCTGCCGGATATTTGCAGGAGTAAAACTCAGATCATCTCTCAGGTATTCCATGCCGCGGTTTGGACCGGCAATTTTGGTTGCAATCACTACTTTATCGCGGTTTCCGTTTTTTTGCAGCCAGCTTCCGATATAACGTTCCGTTCTTCCGGTTGTTTCCTGGCGTGCGGCTACCGGATACATTTCGGCAGTATCCAGAAAATTGATTCCCTTATCCAGGGCAAAATCCAGTTGTTCATGAGCTTCCGCTTCGGTATTCTGTTCACCAAAAGTCATGGTTCCCAGACAGATGCTACTGACTTTCACATCGGTATGGGGTAATGTCGTATATTTCATTTTGTAAAATGTATCGAAAATTATGGGTTTCAAAAGTACGCAAAAATAAAGGTTCAGTATGTAAATGCTGAACCTCTCTTTTTTATGTTTAACAATGCTTAGTTAATATCATTCAGCATTTTAGAAATTTCATCCAGTTTTGGCGTCAGAATAATTTCAATTCTACGGTTTTTCGATTTTCCTTCTGCGGTATCATTCGTCGCTATCGGAGCATATTCCCCTCTACCGGCCGCGGTCAGGTTTTTCTTGTCGATCGCTTTGTTCTCCGCCAGGATGTTCACAATTGCCGTAGCTCTTTTTGTAGACAGATCCCAGTTGTTTTCGATTTGCCCAACAGCTCCTGCAAATTTATCATTATCCGTGTGGCCTTCAATCAGCACAGTAATTTCCGGGTTGTCACCCAATACCTTACCAACAGCTACAACTGCTTTTCTTCCTTCTGTTCCTACAGCCCAGCTTCCGGTTCCGAATAACAATTTATTCTCCATTGAAACGTAAACTTTTCCGTTTTTATGCTCCACTGTTAATCCTTTTCCTTCAAATGCATTTAAGGCTTTAGAAAGGGTTTCTTTCAGTTTTTTCATACTCGCCTCTTTTTCTGCAATCATGCTTTCCAGCTCGTTAACCCTGTCCGAACGGTCTTTTAAATCGTTCTTCAGTTTTTCCAGACGGTCTCTTTCCGCTGCCAAAGCTTTTTCTTTGGCTTCCAGCTGTGCTAAAAGTTCGCGGTTTTTGTTCATATTGCTCTGTAAAGCATCATCACTGTTTTTTTCCAATGCTTTATAAGAAGACTGTAATGTGTTCAGGCTGTTTTTGGATGCCGCATAGTCGGAAGCCAGTTTGTCACGCTCTGCTTTCAGCTTGTCCAATTGCCCCTGTAAATCTTTTGACAACAGGTCCAATTGATTTTTATCCTTGCTTAAAGCCGTATTTTCATCGGATAACTGACGGTTTTCTTTCTTTAAATCTGCAAATTTCGTTTCTAAATCCGTGTATATTTTTTTAGAAACACATGAAGTTGATAAGGCTAAAGCCAAAACTCCAATAGACATTTTTTTAATCATCTTTAGTGGTATTTTGATTATTCTATTTCTAATAAAACCGGGCAGTGGTCAGAATGTTTGGCTTCCGGTAAAATAACCGCGCGCTTCATTCTTTCTTTTAAAGGTTCGCTCACCAGGTTATAGTCAATTCTCCAGCCTTTGTTATTCGCTCTTGCATTTGCCCTGTAACTCCACCAGCTGTAATGATGCGGTTCTTTGTTAAAATGACGGAAACTGTCCACAAAGCCGCTTTTCATAAAAGCATCCAGCCATGCCCGTTCTGCCGGCAGGAATCCGGAAACTTTTGCATTTCGGATAGGATCATGAATATCAATTGCCTCGTGACAAATATTATAATCGCCGCAGATAATCAAATTCGGAACCTCTTTTTTCAGTTCGTTGATATAGTTCTGAAAATCGGCCATATACATAAATTTATGATCCAGACGGTCGATGTTTGTTCCCGATGGCAGGTACAGACTCATGACCGAAACATCATCAAAGTCTACCCTAAGGTTTCTGCCTTCTTTATCCATGTGCGGAATTCCGGTTCCGAAAACAACATTATTCGGCTTTATCTTCGATAAGACCGCGACACCGCTATAGCCTTTTTTCTCCGCTGGGAACCAATAATGATACGGATACCCGGCTAATTCTATATCCAATAACGGAATCTGTTCCTGTGTGGCTTTAATTTCCTGAAGGCAAATTACATCAGGATCAGCACTTTTCAGCCAATCTAAAAACCCTTTAGTGATTGCCGCACGGATTCCGTTGACATTATAAGAGATAATTTTCATCGTTACTGTTTCATTTTCTCCAAAAATAGGTAAAAACCAATAGAATTAAAACAAGAATTATGGAAATAGAACAAATCATTCACAATCAAATACCTAATTATATTCTTCATTAAAAAAAACGTAATAATAGACCAAAGCCTTTTTGCGTTAGATGAGATTTATTATCTTTGTTTTTCGCTCAAAACGAAATTAAATGGGTTTAGTTACCGCTAAAGAAGTTGCCAAGGCAATAAACACTGATAAATACGGGTTTTTAGGAACTTTTTCAGGCTGGTTACTGATGAAGGTATTGAAAATTTCTACTCTTAACAAGATTTATAACAGAAACAAACATCTTAGTGATGTAGAATTTCTCAATGCAATTCTGGACGAATTCCAGATAAAATTTGAAATTCCCGAAGAAGATCTTAAAAGATTACCAAAAGAAGGTGCTTATATTACGATTTCCAATCATCCTTTAGGTGGGATCGATGGTATATTGCTATTGAAATTAATGCTTGAAAAAGAACCGAATTTCAAAATTATTGCCAACTTTTTATTACACCGCATCGAACCGTTAAAGCCTTATGTTATGCCGGTTAATCCTTTTGAAAATCACAAGGATGCCAAATCCAGCGTAGTAGGCATTAAAGAAACACTCAGACATTTAAGTGACGGAAAACCATTGGGTATTTTCCCGGCCGGTGAAGTTTCTACCTATAAAGACGATGAGCTTGTTGTGGACAAACCCTGGGAAGAAGGCGCATTAAAGCTTATCAAAAAAGCGAATGTTCCGGTAGTGCCTATTTATTTCCACGCAAAAAACAGCCGTTTATTTTATTTGTTATCCAAAATCAGCCCTACACTGCGTACGGCTAAATTACCATCGGAATTACTGACACAGAAAAAAAGGGTGATAAAAGTCCGTATCGGGAAACCGATCTCTGTTAACGAGCAGTGCGAATATGAAAGCATTGAGGCTTATTCCGAATTCTTACGTCGTAAAACATACATGCTTGCCAATTCTTTTGAAGCGGAAAGTAAATTACTGTCCCCTCCAAGTTTAAAATTACAGCTTCCTAAAAGCAGTCCGAAGCAAATTGCCAATCCTGCCAATAACGAAAAGATCTTACAGGAAGTAACCGAATTGCGAAAAGGCGACTACCGTCTTTTACAAAGCAAGAACTACGAAGTTTTCTTAGTGACTGCCGATAAGATTCCGAATATCCTGCACGAAGTGGGCCGTTTGAGAGAAATTACTTTTAGAGAAGTAGGAGAAGGTACCAACGAGTCTTTAGACTTAGACCAATACGACAAATATTATCACCACATGTTTTTATGGGATGATGATGCAAAACGTATTGCCGGAGCTTACCGTATGGGATTGGGTTCCGAGATTTATAAAAAATTCGGTATTAACGGGTTTTACCTGCACGAACTGTTCCGCTTCGAACCGGAATTATACGATATGATGTCTAAATCTATCGAAATGGGACGTGCTTTTATCATTAAGGAGTACCAGCAAAAACCAATGCCTTTATTCCTGTTGTGGAAAGGAATTGTACACACTACTTTACGTCACCCGGAACACAAATTCCTGATTGGCGGCGTGAGTATCAGCAACCAGTTTTCCGATTTTTCCAAATCGCTGATGATTGAGTTTATGAAGTCGCATTATTACGACCCGTATATTGCCCAGTACATCCACCCTAAGAAAGAATACAAGGTTAAACTAAAAGACGCCGACAAAGATTTTGTTTTTAACGAAACGGAAGCCGATTTGAACAAATTTGACAAGATCATTGATGAGGTAGAACCGGGAAGCCTTCGCTTACCGGTACTGATCAAAAAATACATCAAACAGAATGCACGCGTAGTAGCCTTTAATGTAGATCCGCTGTTTAACAACGCTGTAGACGGCTTAATGTACATCCGAATTGCCGACTTACCGGAAAGCACCGTTAAACCGGTTATGGAAGAGTTTCAGGCTGAACTGGAAAGAAAACTCAATGAAAAAGGAGAATAAGAAATATAATAATGATAAAAAAAGCGCCCTGAGATGATCAGGGCGCTTTTTTTATCTCCATACAGACTGCCGGAGTATATCGTCGAAAGTATTATCGAAAATAAAATAATACAGTCGGATTAAATGATACACGACCAGTATAACTCCTAAAATATAGGCTATTTTACGGCTGTAAAAAATATCCCTGAAATAGCTTTTATCGGTTATCAGCTCTATTGTTAAAACAATTACCGTCAGGATACAGAATACAAACACTAACGGCCCGAATAAATGAAAATAAAGGCTTCTGTACAAATCTCCTTCATAAATATATACCAAGGACTTCGTAATCCCACATCCGGGACACGGAAAGCCTGTGAGCATTTTAAAAGGACAAAGCGATTGTGCCGTATCCAGATGATTGTGCTCGTTTTGAAACGTAAGCAAAAAAGGAATTATCAGGGTAATTAATGCCCCGATAATTCCATATACTTTGAGTTGTTTCTTTTTATTATTTGTAAAGCTTATTGATATCACCTTGTACAATCATTGCTGCCACCATTGGAAAAATAAAACCTAACACTAATAAAAGAACCGATTGGTCTTTGTTTGGCTCACCAATTTTCTCATATACTTTTGGTAAACCTTCTTTACCTGCTATGTAGTAATAATACAAGTTAACAGGCATACAACATCCGGAAAAAATAGCAACCGGCTGCGAAATGATTTGTTTCCCGGCTACAGCATTTAAAACTTCTGCAACTTTAATATTCCAGTAGATAAGGTATAACCCGCACGTTAGAAATCCGAAAACTAAAACCATGATCGGATCGACCTTAAATTCCGGGATTTGAGGATTATTCCAATCCTCTGACATTGAACTTTTTACTTCCATTTTTTGTTTTGATTAGATTGATTATGTAGCGAATATAGTACTTTTTATAGAAAAGCATCATCATTCGGCTCCCAAAGTTCAATTTTGTTTCCTTCCGGATCCATAATCCAGCCAAATTTCCCGTATTCGTACTCCTCCATCTCACCAACAATCGTAACTCCTTCTTCCCGCAACACCTCCAGCAAGGCCACCAGATTATCCACCCTGAAATTCATCATAAACTGTTTTTCACTGGGTTTGAAATAATTAGTATCTTTTGAAAACGGCGACCATTGCGTAGAACCGTCATTGCCATCTTTGTCTTTCCACTGAAACGAACAGCCATAAGCATCGACAGGAAGTCCCAAACGATCTTTATACCATTCCTTAATTGCATCCGGGTTTTCACTCTTAAAGAAAAAACCTCCTAATCCGGTAACTCTTTTAATTTCTTTTTTATCCATGGTTCTGATTTTTAAAAAACAAGGTCACTGCCAGCAACAGCAATATTCCTTCAATAGTAAATAAAAACATATGATCTATTTCTCCCGAAATATACGTACATCCCAATCCAAAGATACTCAATCCCAAACCCAGCAGCAACATTTGTACCCTGGCCCGGAACTGCCCTTCTTTTATGGGTTTTGCCAAAAAAAGCATCCACATCCCGCTTAGCAGCATCATTACAGACGAATAAAACCAGATCATCCGCATCCCGTTCGCAGCCGGCTCCTGTATTTCTCCTTTGGCAATATGTTCCATCACCGCTTTCATTCCTAAAAACGCATGCGGAAAGAAGCTCAGACAGGTAATGACTCCAACAAGAATCACTAAATAATAGGCTATCTTATTCATGTTTATAGTGTTTAACAATCTTATCAACGATCACCTGTGCCAGTTTTTCTTTACTTTCCACCGTCCATCCGGCAATATGCGGTGTTAACAATACATTTTCCGATTCCAGTAAATACTGAAAAGCATCCGGCGTTTGCCCATCGGTAAACAGGTTTTCGAAAGATAATTTTTCATATTCCAGTACGTCTAATCCGGCTCCCAGAATTTTACCCGTTTTCATGGCGGTAACCAAATCAGCAGTAACCACACTGTTTCCTCTTGCGGTATTGATAAACCAGAACGGTTTTGAAAAGGCATCGATAAAATCAGCATTAATCATCTTATCGGTTTCCGGCGTCCAGGGCGTATGCAGACTCAGCACATCGGCTCTTTTCTGCAATTCGAGCAATGAAACCTGGCGTGCATTTCCGTCGCCTACATTATCCAGGATATCATAACACAGTACTTCCACATCAAATCCCCGTAGCTTTTTGGCAAAGGATTTTCCCATATTTCCGTAACCAATGATCCCAACCGTTTTACCGTCCAGTTCGTGGCCGCGATTCGGTTCCCGGTTCCAGTGTCCGCTCCGCACTTCCCTGTCGGCTTTGTTAAGCTTGTTAAACAAGGACAGCAGCATGCCCAAAGCATGTTCCCCAACCGCATTGCGATTTCCTTCCGGTGCCGCTATTAAATGCACCCCTTTTGCTGTTGCATAGTCACAGTCGATGCTTTCCAGTCCTGCACCTACTCTTGCAATAAACTGCAGGTTTACAGCCTTATCCAGAAAGGCTTTGTCTATTTTAAAACGGCTTCGGATCACTATACCGTTATAATCCTGAATTTTGGCTTCCACCGCTTCTTTGGAGGATTTAAAATCTTCATGATTAACAAATCCTGCCGCTTCCAGCTGTGCCCATAATATAGGGTGGTTACTATCGATATGAAGTATTTTTACGTCCTGATTCATGTCCCTTTTATATTGTCTAATGATGTTTTTATTCCTTTAATCAGTGACGAACTGAATCCCTGATGTTCCATTTCATTGAGTCCGGCGATGGTACAGCCTTTTGGCGTTGTAACCCGGTCTATAAGCTGTTCCGGGTGCACTTTTTCCTGCAATGCCATTTCGGCAGCGCCTTTCACCGTTTGCGAGGCGATTGCCAATGCTGTCTGGGCATCAAAACCGATCTCAATTCCGGCCTGCATTGCTGCCCGGATATAGCGCAGTGCATACGCCGTTCCGCAGGCTCCCAGAACCGTTGCCGCATCCATCATTTTTTCTTCAATGACCTCTACGGAACCCAACTGGGCCAAAATGTTTAAAAAGGGCTGTACGGTATTGCAATCGTCTTCCCGCAGGGTCACACAGGTTGCCGAAGCACCAAACCGGATGGCAATATTCGGCATAATACGGATGGCAACCGAAGTCGCATCCAATTGCTCCTGCAGGCTTTCCATTGAAAGTCCGCTAACCGCTGAGGCAACAATTTTCTGTTTTAAATGGGGTCGTAAGGCTGTAATGATATTGGTTACCTGAAAGGGTTTTACGGCTAAAATGACCACATCGGCGTTAGTAACCGCATCGTTATTATCGGAGGATAACTGTATGCCGCTATCTTCCAAAAAACGAATTGTTTCCAAATTTCTCCTGGTAACCACTAAGGTGTTACCTTCGGTAAATTTAGCAATGCCCAAAGCGATGGAGGTACCTAAATTACCACCACCAATCACTACAATTTTCATAAGAACAGTTTTTTATGATTAAAAGCCCAATATCAGTTTGGCTATGGAAAAGTAAATCAGGATCCCGCAAATGTCATTACTGGTGGTAATAAATGGCCCGGTAGCCAAAGCGGGGTCAATACCATAACGGTTTAAGGTCATGGGGATAAAAGTACCCAAAACGGAAGCGGTAACAATTACCGAAAGTAAAGCTACGGTTACGGTGATACCCAGCATAGGGCTTACACCTAAAAGGAAATGGCTTCCGATTAATAAAATAATGGCTAATATAAATCCGTTTAGCAGGCTAAGGCTGACTTCTTTCAGTAACCGGTTCCACAAAGAACCGCTTAAGGTGTTGTTTGCCAAACCCTGAACAATAATTGCAGAGGATTGTACTCCAACGTTTCCTGCCATTGCAGCAATCAACGGTGTGAAGAAAAACAATTCCGGATGGTTTTCCATCGCGCCGTCAAAAAGGCCTAATACCTTAACGCTGATGAATCCTCCCAATAGTGCCAGAACCAGCCATGGCAAACGCGCACGGGTTAATTCAAGGATACTGTCATCTGCCTCAACATCCTGCGAGATACCGGCAGCCAACTGGTAATCCTTATCGGCTTCTTCTTTAATAACGTCAACGATATCGTCAATGGTAATACGTCCTACCAGGCGCCCCATTTCGTCTACAACCGGAATGGCTTCCAGGTCATATTTCTGCATGATACGCGCCACTTCAACATCTTTGGTATCTACTTTTACATAGTCTACTTTTTTGATGTATACCTCGCTGATTGGCGTTTTGGTAGAAGTAGTCAGCAAGTCTTTCAGGGACAAACGGCCTTTCAGGCGTTCTTCATCGTCCACTACATAAATGGAATGCACGCGGGAAACATTCTCTGCCTGTTGCCGCATTTCTTTAACACAGGTGAGCACATTCCAGTTTTCATTCACTTTTACCAGCTCTTTCCCCATTAGTCCACCGGCAGTATCTTCGTCATAACGCAATAAGTCTACAATGTCTTTTGCGTGTTCCACGTCTTCCAGCTCGGAGATTACCTCTTCTTTTTTAGACTGTGGCAATTCGGCGATAATGTCGGCAGCATCATCGGTATTTAACTCATCCAGCTCTTCCGCAATTTCTTTTGCAGAAAGGTTTCGAAGGATTTTTTCACGGACTTCTTCGTCTAGTTCAAGAAGAATTTCGGCCGTTTTTTCACTGTCAAGGATTTTAAAAAGATAGCTTGCCTCTGCATCATCGAGTTCCTCCATGATTTCGGCAATATCAGCATAGTGAACGTCCTGGAGCAGAATTTCGAGTTCCTGTCCTTTGTTTTCACTGATTAGTTGCTCAATCTGAGCAATAAAGTCTCTGCTGATTTTAAACTCCATCGGCGGCTATTTTTTGAGTGAGTTCTATAAATTGTTCTACCGAGATTTGCTCCGGGCGGAGGTCAAAGATACTATCTTCTCTTAAATTATCCGATAGCTGAAAAACTTTTAAGCTATTTCGCAGTGTTTTTCTGCGTTGGTTAAATGCGGTTTTCACCACATTAAAAAACATTTTCTCATCACACGGCAGTTTGTAGTTTTCTTTTCTACGCATGCGCATCACTCCCGACTTCACTTTTGGCGGCGGTGTAAAAACGTTTTCCGATACTGTAAACAGGTATTCCGTATCATAAAAAGCCTGTACCAGTACGGAAAGTATACCATAGGCTTTGGTGCCTTTTTTTTCACAGATACGCTCGGCTACTTCTTTTTGAAACATCCCGGAAAATTCCGGAATCTGATCTCTCAGTTCCAGTGCGCGGAATACGATTTGTGAAGAAATATTGTACGGGAAATTACCAATAATGGCAAAAGGTTCGTCGCCAAAGACTTCTTTAATATTATATTTTAAAAAGTCTTTGGAAATAATACGGTTGCTCAGCTGCAGGTAATGCGTTTGCAGGTATTCCACCGACTCGGTATCGATCTCGATCACATAGGTTTCTATGGGTTTCTCCAAAAGATACTTCGTGAGCACGCCCATTCCGGGACCAATTTCCAATACTTTTTTATAGCCTTCCAATACCAGCGAATCTGCAATTTTTTTTGCAATATTCTCATCATTCAGAAAGTGTTGTCCCAAATGTTTTTTTGCTCTTACCTTATCCATTTTTTGGTCTTTTAAAGATTCTACCGCTGTGCTGTTTGTTATTAATGATCACTGATGAGCTGTAATTCGGTTCTGAAAGCCAGCATTTTATCCCCAAACAAAGCAAATCCTTCCGCTCTTAAACGAGGCGCATCTTCATCATAGTATTTTTGCAGGGTTTCTTTGCTGTCTGTCGTGTACTGAATGGAATAGGTAACACCGCCCATTTCTTCTTCAATCAGCACTCTTACCATACGGGCCGAAGTAAATTTCCCCGTTGCCAGAACATCGGCAATGTGCTTTTCCTGCATCCATTTCATCCAGGCATCATGTACACTTTCGTGTATATTAATCGTTACGTTGTAAATTATCATTTTTTAGGAATCTTAATTGTTATTGTATTGGGAGTAACCGGAACGCTTTGCGTTTATAAATTATTATCTCCTCTTAATTTTCTGTAGTTGTTTCGGGCATCCACATAATAGATACTGTCCTGATGGCTGAAAATCACTTTTTCATAAAGTGCTTTGGCTTTTTCAACATCCGGCAAATATTTCCGGTATATCTCTGCCGAGAAAAACAAGGCTTCATCGACATAGACACCTTCTGCATGTTTTTCTATAATTTCCTGATAGGTTTTTAAGGCCCCGGTATAGTCTTTTTTCTGTTCCAGGATCTGCCCTATTTTCAGCAGGGTTTCGTCTTCGATACTTTTCCCTTTCTGTTCGCTCAAAAGGGACTGGAATCCGCTTAAGGCTTCATTGGTTTTGTTCTGGTACAACAGGAAATCCGCTTTTGCAAATTTCTTTAAGGCAACCTGTGTACTGTCCTGAACGGTATGATCGCTGATTAACAGGAATAGCTCCAGCGCATCGTTTGCAATGAGTTGTGACGACGATGCTTTAAGGACTTTAAATTGCTGCTGTGCCCAGTCGAAGTCGCCTTTAAAGTAACTGGCTTTTGCCATTTTAAAGCTGGCTTCGTGTCCTATTTCATCATTTTTCAGGTCGTCTTCTATTTGTGCATAATAAATGATCGCCTGATTGAATTTTTCATCCAGCAGCAAAACGTCTGCCAGTTCCATTTTTACTTCCGCTTTCTGGTAATTGTTTAACGGCAAGTCCAGCGATTGGGTGAGTGTTGTTTTTGCCGCTTCAAACTGTTTCAGGTTAAAGGCGTCAAAATGTGCTTTTAAGATTTGCAGGTGCAGCGAATATGGGGATACCCCGTATTGTTTGAGTAATCCGGACAGTTTTTCCTGAATTACCGGATAGTCTTTTACCGCTGCTTTATCGATATCCATCGAAATAAGCTGATAATGTGCTTCCATCTGCAATTCCATATCCTGGGTGTTTAGCAGTATAAAATCCAGGATTTCTTTTGCCGTATCGTTTTCGCCTTCCTGAACGGCCAGTCTTGCCAGGCTGATAATATTGAACAGGTTTTCCGGGTTGCGTTTAAAGATGGCTTTTTCCTGAATAAAGGCTTTTCCGTATTCTTTTTGCTGCACAAAAAACCAGCTTAAAAACTGGTTCCAGAAAATGTCCTGTGTTTTCTGGGTTCTGATCAACAGGGCTTTTCGCAGGTTGCCATTAAAGGTTTCCTGAGTGTCTTCCATCATAAAGCGCGCCAGCTGGTTTTGCACCAAAGCCAGATTGGGCTGGTTCCGGTAGGAATAGTCCAGTAATTTTTCAATCATCAGTTCCAGATTTCCCAGTTGTCCCTGCAATAAGGCAATCTGGTAATCAAAGTTCAGGTTCGGATTTCCCGCTACGCCTAGTTCGTAGGCTTTTAAGGCTTGTTCCAATAATACTTTTTGTTCAAAAGCGCTTGCAATACCGTAAACATTATTCGGGTTCTCTTTGACAACATCCAATGCTTTCTGATAGTTTTTATTGGCTTTATCCGTATCCTTCTGCAACTGGTAATTATACCCCAATTCGACATAAAGACTCGTTTGTCTGAATTTATCGATACGGAATTTAATCAGTTCTTCTGCTTTGGGATAGTCTTTCAGCTGCTGGTAGCAGGCAATCTGTTTCTGAAAGTAGAGGTAGTTATTGGGCTGTGTTTTCAACAGGCCTTCATAGATCACAATTGCTTTATCGAACTCTCCCCTGTCAAAATAGTTTTGCGCCAGCTGTTCATTTTGCGAGAAAACAAACATCGAGCTAAGCAAAACGATATAAAGAAGAAGGTTTTTCATTCCACAACTGTCATAAAAAAACAATGTACTAATGTAGCTTTTTTTAGCTGATTAGTACATTATTAAAGTATAAGATTTTATTAATTTATGATATCAAATCCGGTGTAAGGACGTAATACTTCAGGAATTACGATTCCTTCCGGTGTTTGATAATTTTCCAGGATTCCTGCCAATACACGCGGCAACGCCAATGAACTTCCGTTTAACGTGTGTGCCAGGTGGTTTTTACCGTCTTTATCTCTGAAACGCAGTTTCAGACGGTTTGCCTGAAAAGTCTCAAAGTTAGATACCGAGCTGATTTCCAGCCAACGGTCCTGTGCTGTTGAGAACACTTCAAAGTCATAGGTTAATGCCGAAGTGAATCCCATATCGCCTCCGCACAAACGCAGGATTCGGTATGGCAGTTTCAATTCCTGAAGCAATGTTTTCACATGCTCTACCATTCCTTCCAGGGCTTCGTATGATTTTTCAGGATGCTCGATTCTAACGATCTCCACTTTATCAAACTGGTGCAAACGGTTTAATCCGCGAACGTGCGCTCCGTATGAACCTGCTTCACGACGGAAACACGGTGTGTAACCCGTACATAAAACCGGCAGTTCATTTTCCTGCAAGATCACATCACGGAATAAATTGGTAACCGGAACTTCTGCCGTAGGGATTAAGTATAAATCGTCAATTCCCACGTGGTACATCTGCCCTTCTTTATCCGGCAGCTGCCCTGTTCCGTATCCTGATGCTTCGTTGATTAAATGCGGAACCTGGTATTCTTTATAACCGGCTTCGGTATTTTTATCTAAAAAGTAAGCGATCAATGCACGTTGCAAACGCGCTCCTTTTCCTTTATAAACCGGGAATCCGGCACCTGAAATTTTGGTTCCCAATTCGAAGTCGATAATGTCATATTTTTTCACCAATTCCCAGTGTGGCATAGCACCTTCATGCAATACCGGAATGGTTCCTTCTTCAAAAACGGTTTCGTTATCTTCCGGTGTTTTTCCTTCCGGAACAACATCGGCAGGAAGGTTTGGCAATTTATACAGTTCCTGCGTTAATTCATCAGAAACCGCATTTAACACATCTGTTAATTCCTTGCTTTTCTCTTTTAAGATGGTTGTTTTTTCTTTTAAGATTTCCGCTTTGGCTTTCTCACCGCTCTTCATTAACTCACCGATGTCTTTGGATAGCTTGTTCGATTCTGCCAAAGTGTTGTCTAATTCCACCTGAGTTGCGCGGCGCTTTTCATCTAAAGCCACCACTTCTTCAACCATTGCTTTTGCGTCTAAATTACGTTTCGCCAAAGCCTGGATTACTTTTTCTTGGTTTTCTCTAATAAATGCTATCTGTAACATACTATAATGATTTTAAGGTCAGCAAATTTAAGGAATTGTTTTTTATAAAAAAGAATGCAATTTAACAAAGCCTTTCTTCTTTCCCCGTCCCTGTTAATTATCAGCGCATTATTCGAAAAAAACGAGCCCCTATTTTAGATTATTCCTTAACTTTGGCAAATTTTACTAAAGTATATGAAAAAACACCTCTTAATTTTTGCATTATTAGCAACCACATTTTCTTTTGCCCAAACCGAAGAAGAAGTGTTCTCCAGCATGGTGGAAGCCGAAATGAAAGCCGCTTCCAACACGATGAGCTTTGCTGCCAATGCCAATACTCAAAACTATGACATTACCTATCATAAGCTGGAATTCACCGTTAATCCTGCCAATTATTTTATTTCGGGAGTAGTCACTACCGATTTTATTGCCAAGCAAAACATGAATACCATCACTTTTGATTTAACCAATGAATTAACAGTGAGCAGCGTTAAACAAGGAAATACAACCTTAACCTTTACACAAAATGCAAACGACGAACTGGTAATCACGTTACCGTCCACACTGGCTACCGGCGCTGCAAGTTCCGTAAAAATAACCTATTCCGGCGCACCATCCGGTGAGAATGCTGCTTTTACAACCAGTTCCCATTCCGGCACACCTATTTTATGGACCTTATCCGAACCTTACGGCGCCAAAGACTGGTGGCCCTGCAAGCAGGATCTTAACGACAAAGCCAACAGCATTGACGTGTATATCACCGCTCCTTCCCAATATGTGAGCGTATCAAACGGACTACAGGTTTCCAGCACAACCAATACCGGCGGAACCAAAACAACGCATTTTCACCACAGCTACCCTATTCCGGCCTACCTGATTGCCATTGCGGTAACCAATTATCAGATATACAATCAGCTTGGCGGTATTGCACCAAACACTTTCCCGATTGTAAATTACATTTATCCGGAAAGCGCTACTGCTGTTCAGGCTAATTTAGCACCAACACCAACGATCATCAACCTATACGAAACCCTTATCGGGCCTTATCCTTTCCGAAATGAAAAGTACGGACACGCACAGTTCGGATGGGGCGGCGGAATGGAACACACGACCGTTTCTTTTATGGGCGGTTTCAGCCGCAGCCTGATTGCACACGAAATGGCACACCAATGGTTTGGCGACAAAATCACCTGTGGTACCTGGAAAGACGTCTGGTTGAATGAAGGTTTAACCGAATATATGGCCGGACTGGTTGTGGAAAATCTGGACAGTACCGCAGATTTCATCACCTGGAAAGACAATAAGATCAGCAGTATCACGGCTCAGCCTGACGGTAATTTATACCTGACAGACGATCAGTTAAGCAACGTCAACCGTATTTTCAGCAGCCGGCTTACATACAACAAAGGCTCCATGGTAACCAACATGCTGCGCTTCAAATTAGGCGATACCGTCTTTTTCCAGGCGTTACGCAATTATTTAAATGACCCGGCACTGGCTTACGGTTATGCGGTAACCTCTCAGTTACAGGCACATCTTGAAACAGCTTCCGGAATGAATCTTACCGAGTTCTTTAACGACTGGGTTTACAACCAGGGTTATCCTTCCTATACTATTACGGCTCAGAACTGGGGTGCCGGCCAGGTAAAAATCAAAGTGACACAAACACAATCGCATGCTTCCGTGAGCTTTTTTGAAATGCCGCTTCCGATCCGCCTGAAAAACGGAACACAAACACACGATGTAGTCGTAAACAACACTACTAACGGGCAGGAGTTTATTGTTCCGGTTCCGTTTAGTGTTACCGCTCTTGAATTTGATCCTGAGAAAAACATCATCTCCAAGAATAACACGGCTACTTTAGGAAACGCCTCATTCGATATAGCCCAGACAATCGCGGTGTACCCCAATCCGTCCAGCGATCGGATCACGATACAGCTGCCAACCGATATTCAGCTGGAAAACGTAGCGATTTACAATACTTTAGGACAGCTGATTAGCACCGAAAAAAGCAGCGATATTAACGTTAGCCAACTGGCTAAAGGCATCCATATCCTAAAAATCAGTACTTCCGAAGGTGTCTTTCATAAAAATTTTATAAAAAAATAGGCAATCTGTAATAACATGATAAAAAGTAAGGTGAAAACCTTACTTTTGTCGTTTATAATAAAAAAAGTTTTTCAAAAATGATACAATTAGGGCAAATCCTTTTCATATTATCCGTATTGGTTATTCTTCATGAATTCGGTCATTATATTACTGCTAAGATGTTCAAAGTGAGAGTAGAGAAATTCTACCTTTTCATGGATGCCGGATTCTCTTTATTAAAAAAGAAAATCGGAGAAACAGAATGGGGAATCGGATGGCTGCCTATTGGCGGATATGTAAAACTTTCCGGAATGGTAGACGAAAGTATGGATATGGATCAGATGAAACAGGAGCCTCAGCCCTGGGAATTCCGTTCTAAACCGGCCTGGCAGCGTTTAATCATTATGCTGGGTGGTATTATTGTAAACATTCTTCTGGCCTGGTTTATCTACACAATGGTGTATGTTACTTACGGGCAGAAATATATTGCTACAGAAGTTATTCAGAAAAATGGACTAGCTTTTGGCGAGACCGGAATCAATGTAGGTTTTAAAAACGGCGACAAAATCCTTGCTGTTGACGGAAAATACCAGGATCGTTTTAACCGTATGACTTTAGACATCTTATTGGGTGATAAAATCGAAGTGGAAAGAAACGGAGAAAAGAAAACCATCGTCCTGACCGATCCGCAAAAAGCAGAGATCATCGGTAAAGAAGGCCGTGATTTTATCCAGCCGCGTCTTTCCAGCGTTGTAGTTGATACTATTGCACCAAAATCGGAAGCTTTTAAAGCAGGATTCAAAAAAGGGGACCACCTGGTTGCCATTGACAATAAAGATTTCCGATTCTTTGATGAATTAAAAGAAAGCCTGAGCGCTCACAAAAACGATTCGGTTACCATTACCGTTATCCGCAACAACGAAAAGGTTACACTAAAGACTTTGGTTGACAAAGACGGCAAAATAGGCTTTATCCCGGCTTTTAAAGACAAACTGGACTATGAGGTTATCAATAAACTAACGTTGTTTCAGGCAATCCCGGAAGCTGTAAAAGAGTCCTACGAGCTTTTGGTTTACAATGTAAAACAGTTCAAATTGATTTTACGTCCGAAAACGGAAGCCTACAAGCATGTAAAAAGCCCGGTTGGAATTGCAAGAGCTTTACCGGATCAATGGAACTGGGAGTTTATCTGGAACTTTACCGCACTATTTTCTATCGGTTTGGCGTTTATGAATTTGTTGCCAATCCCGGGATTAGATGGCGGACATGCCCTGTTTACCATTGCTGAAATGATTACCGGTAAAAAATTAAGTGAAAAATCGATGGGGTATGTACAAACCTTCGGAATGATTATCTTATTGAGCTTAATGGCTTTAACTTTCGGCAAAGATATTTACCAGTTAATTGCCGATAAATTTTTCTAATTTTTTGCATTTTTTATTTGCGAGATTAAAATTTCGACTTATATTTGCACCGCAATAAAGGTAACACACCTTCCTCCTTAGCTCAGTTGGTTAGAGCATCTGACTGTTAATCAGAGGGTCCTTGGTTCGAGCCCAAGAGGGGGAGCAAAATAAAAGCCAGTTCAACGCTGGCTTTTTATATCTAACAATAAGTTCTTTTTTTGACAAAAAAACACAGTTTCCTCCTTAGCTCAGTTGGTTAGAGCATCTGACTGTTAATCAGAGGGTCCTTGGTTCGAGCCCAAGAGGGGGAGCTAAAATAAAAATCCTGGTAGCAATACCGGGATTTTTTCGTTTACAACATTTCCGTTTCTATAAAGAAAATTCCAAACTACAGCGTTACCGCAATCTGCTCTAATTGCCTGAAGACCGGTATTAACGATTTTCCTTTTTCCGTCAGGGAATACGCTATATGCAATGGCTTCTGCCGAACCACAACTTTATCCAGCAAACCAGCCGCAACCAATTCTTTTAAGGCAATTGCCAGCGATTGCTTATTCGTTCCTTCTATCTGGCGTAACAGCTTATTGAACCGCAAATCGGATGCGATTGCCAATTGAAATATTTCAGGTTTCCATTTACCGGAAAGCAATTTTAAAAGTTCCTGTGCCGGACAAATTTCCACTATATCCACTGCCTTTTCGGTAATCGTATTTTTCTGGCTCATTGCATTCATATTAAACGGAAATTTATAAAAAATAAATCAATTATCCGGTTTGAATTTCACAACCAGACCACTTTCAACAATTATCCCCACAAAACAACATCGGCCACCCTCACCTTCACTCAAAAAAGTTATATTTCTAATACACTTGTTTAAAATCCAACACTTCCCCGGTACATTTCTTTACATTTGCAACACCTTTAGCCCTATACATTATTTTAAGCCACTCCAAAAATGAAAATCAGAACAATTACCTTCCTTTTTATTTTTATCAGCTTTATTTCCAAAAGCCTATACGGTCAGGTCCCGGAGTTGATTATATCCGATCATAACAATACCACTGGCACGATAACCATTGATTGTGATTACAACTTTATTCCGCCCAAAAAAGTCAGGCTGACAGCAACCTTTCCCGATTTAAAAAGCACCACAGAATATACCGTTGAAAGCGTTCCGTTCAACCAAACCGGCAGTTTTGCCGACGGAACGCCTATCGTATTTAGCGGAGACGACACCTGGAGCAGCGCCATCCCAATGGGTTTTACCTTTTGTTTCTACAACAACAACTATAATTCGGTTACCGTAGGCGATAACGGCATCGTCCGTTTCGGGTACGACAGCAGCGTTCCCGAAGGTGCTTTTTCATCGATAATCAATACTACTCCCAACCCATCATTGGTCAGAAATGCCATTTTTGGAGGGTTTCAGGACATGCTCAACATTCCGGCAGGATTTGGCTGTGCTGCAGGAGAAAACTGCGGCACGGTTACCTACCTGACCACCGGAACAGCCCCTTTCAGAAAATTTATCGTAAATTTTAATGCCGTTAACCATTTTAACTGTTATGGCACGAATACCCGGAAATCCACATTTCAGATCATCCTGAACGAAACAACCAATATCGTTGAGGTGAATGTAAAAGACAAACCTTTGACCTGTACCGGAAATATCAGTGCCAACGGAAACGGAAATTCACTGATAGGTCTTAACAATTCCAATGGCACAAAAGGAATCGCACCGCCGCAAAGAAACACCGGTACCTGGGCCGCCCAAAATGAATCCTATCAATTTCTGCCCAGTGGTGCCAGCAGTACCACCTTGTCCTGGTACAATGCTGCCGGCAGCTACCTCGGAAATGCCAACCCAATAGAAATAATACCGCCCAACTATTCTACTTTTTACAATGCAAAAGTGCTGTACAACACCTGCTCGCCCGTTACTATAGAAAATACCATCGTGATTAACTACGACCTGGATTATCCCGTTGCACCGGACATTTCTGCAAATTTTTGCGATACCGCCAATCCTTTCCCCGATGAAATCGTAGACATTGCCGGTTTACTGCCTGCGGAAGCCGGAATTATCAAAACAATACACAATACCCAGGCGGAAGCCGATGCCAACGCAAATGCTTTGTCCGGTATGGACACCTTTCACATGACCACCACTACCCGCACCTTTTATTACAGGGTAACCAAAGGAAGCTGTTATGCCACCGGCAAGATTACCGTGAAATTATTTCAGACACCTCAAATAGCCGATCAGGAAATCCGCATCTGCGACACCAATAATGACGGCTCCGAACCGGTTTCTTTACCCGGTTTAACAAGCCAGATCGCCGGCTATCTGCCCGGCATGACAGTTTCCTACTACCATAATCTGCCCAATGCCAATGCCGGGATCAATCCTGTGACCAGTATAACCGTAAACAATCCTCCCGGCTTTTATGACGTGTACATCAGAGTCGTGAACGCCAGTAATCCCAGCTGTTTTACAGTACGTAAAATCACCTTGAGAATAATGCCGAAACTGGAATTGGCTCCGATTACCCCATTCTGTATTAACGATCCGAATTTTGATTTACACGAATTATTCGACTTAACTTCAATTCCGGTAACCATAATAACCGGTCCTGCAAATACAAATGCGCTGACAATCCAGTATTATACCTCGCTGTATAATGCACAGAACGGCATCAGTCCGATTGCCAATCCGAACAATTATCTGGTAAGCATTCCGTCACCGCATACGGAAACAACCCTTTATATGACGATCAATGCATCCGGTTATTGCAGCACGATAGTACCGGCAACGATCCGCTTTTGCGAAGCCATGGGTGGCGGTGGAGGCGGTGGCGGTGGTGGAACTGGCGGCGGAGGCGACTTTGGTGCCTGTCTGGAAACAGGCGAACCCATTCCTTCCTACGACCTGAATGTAGTTTACAACAGTACGATGAGCGCGATCGTACCGCTTCCTATTCCGTTAGGCTTTTATACCACTTTAAACGGTGCCCAGACCGAAGATCCTGCAACAGCATTAACCAACACCCAGATCAGCAGCTTTTTCCCGGTTGTCCCGCTTTCCGCAGTATGGGTACGCTATGTCGACATTAACGGGGTTGTCGGCATTATAAAGCTGGTCATTCCGGTTAAGTTTATCAAACATGTCAACCAGGATTACACCATTTGTGACCTCTTAAACGACGGACACGAAACGGTTAACCTGCTGCCTTATATCACCCAGATACAACTGGAAAATCCCGGGGAAACCGTTAGCTGTTTTGCAAACATAACCGACTATAACGCCGGCACCAACCCGATTACCAGTATCACGGTTTCTTCCCCCAATACGATTGTATACGTAAAAGTAAAGTCCTATAATTGCAGCTCTAATTATGACCTGAATTTTATCCTGACACCTTTTAACATCGGAACTCCCGTTAACCGGCAGGTTTGCGATATCGGGGCAGACGGTACCGAACTTTACGACCTGACAACGATGATTCCGGGACTTACCTCCGGATTTAACAGCCCGTTAGTGAGCTTCCACACCACCTCAGCCGGTGCTTTCAACCAGACCAACCTCATCAATTCCCCGGCAAACTATCCGATAAACCCAATGACCGTTGTATGGGTAAGAATTGAAGAAGATCCGGCAACGGCTCCGAATGAATGCCCGACCATACAGCAGGTAAATTTCGGTTTCTTTAATTCCGTGGCTACCAACCCGATTGGTGTGGTTGAAATTTGCGATACGGACAATGACGGACAGGTTCTTTTTGACAACCTGAATCAGGTTGTTGCTTCCGTTATTATCGAAAACCCTTTGGAACCGATTATCAAAAAACTATACACCAGCCTGACCGCTGCTCAAAACAACGATCCGGTTTACGAAATTTTACCCGACTGGGATACCTTTGTTTACGACACTTCTATTTTAGGTGTTACCGGTAGTATTTACCTCTATTTAAAGAACACGGTTACCGGCTGCGAAAGAATCGTCCCGATCAACGTTGCCATACTGTCGTTCCCGCTAACGGTCAATTCTGTGGTCACAACCTGTGATTTCGAAAACGACAACAGCGAAACCATTGCCGACATGGCTGTTTTTAACCCTCAGATCACTTCCAATTACCTGCTCTACACCTATCAGTATTTCGAGAACATGATCGATGCCCTGGCAGGAACACCCGAAATTCCGGCTGATTTCACCATTCAGCATAACGATACCGTTTATGTAAAAATAACCAATGGCACAAACGCTGCCTGTGCCCGCATAGTACCCGTTGCCATTCAATTAATCCCTGCTCCGGCGGTAACCCCGGTAACGGCTGTTATCTGTGATAACCTCGGAGACGGAAGCGAGGCCGTTAACCTTAACAGCTACCAGGACCAGCTTATCAGTAATCCTGCAAATACTTCTTTTACATTTTACAATTTATATAGCGATGCCTTACAGGAACTGAATCCCATTCCAAATTTGAGTACGACAAACTTTACCGTTTCCTCATTCGACGCAAACAATTTTTCCCCTCCTGTATTTGTGAGAGTCACCAATACCATTACCCATTGTTTTGCCATCACAACGATTGTTTTTCAAAGAAGGGATCTAATAACTGCCAATGACACTATTCAGTCGGCCTGTGATATTTCGGTCACAAACGAGCTTAGCGGTATTTTTAATTTACCCGCTTCCATACCAGATATGATTACCAATCCTTCCGGCTATACCATTAGCTTTCACAACACTCCTGCCAATGCCGCTACAGGTGCAAATCCTATTGCAACCCCAGATATATATCCGGTAACTGCCAGCCAGACCTCTTTTGTATATGTCCGGTTCGAAGACCTTGCCACCGGCTGCTACACGGTTAAAACGCTGGAACTTCAGATTTACAACCTGCCAAAATTCGTGAACAGCACCTACGATGTCTGTGATGATAATTTAGATGGTTTGTACACCATTGATTTAACACTGCTTAATGCCACTGTAGTCGAAAATCCGATGCCTTACAGCTTCCAGTATTTTTTAAATGCGGCCGATGCTGCCAGCAATAGCAATGCCATTACGAATATTACCAACTATACTATTGATCCGAATGATTTCCCTGAAATCATTTATGTAAAAGGTACCAACAGCAATAATTGCAGTAAAACAAAAACGGTTACGCTGGAACACAAACCGGAAGTACCATTGTTAACAGATACCGTAATCCTTACAGAATGTGATACGGATAACAACGGTATAGAAACCTTTGATTTAACAACAGCTGAAGGGCTTATCACTGCCCAGCCGGGAATTCAATTCCAGTATTTTTCTGCTATTGCCGATTTGCAGTCGAATACCAACCCGATTGCCAATCCCGGCGCCTACCCTAATCCGCTACCCAATTCGAATCCGGTCTATGTAAGGCTGTCTGCGCCAAACACCCATTGCGACAATTGGGCAACCATAACCTTAAATCCGTTTTACGAAGAATATTCTTTACCCAATCCGATAACACTTTGCGATAACAATGCCGACGGAACAGAACAGGTTGACTTAACCCAGACCATCTACGACCTGCTTCCTGCCTATGATCCAGCGGCTTTAGCACTCGAGTTCTATCTGTCTTCTTCGGATGCCAATGCCGGCACAAACAGCATAACCGATCCGCAGCATTATATATTTTCAAATTTTGCGACACCGCTTTTCGTAAAAATCAGGAATATTGCAACCGGATGCAGCCTTGTAAAAGAACTTCATTTTATCAATCCGCCAGCCATTATACTGACTCCTCAAACAATAAGCCGCTGTGATTTCGACAGGAATGGCACGGAAGTCATCAACATATCAGACTATTACAACCTGCTGCACAGCAATCCGTCCAGCTACACCATCAGCTGTTATGCTACCGAGGCTGGCGCCAATGCCGCGTTAATTGCCGATCAGCTATCCGCAACTGCATACCTGCTAACGCAACCGCAGCAAACAATATGGGTTCGCTTTGAAGACAGCCACGGTTGTTTTTCCGTAACGTCCTTAACGGCACACATTATCCCGCTTCCCAATCCGAACATTCATCCCGTTCCGCTGGAGTCCTGCGACGATAATAATCCCGGGGATCTGAAAGAAGTTTTTGATCTGACTACAAATGCCGCTTATGTTTTAAACGGCAGTACCGACCTGATCACCTATCACCTCACCGAAAGTGACGCCAATAACGGTTCCAACAGCATCGCCAATCCAACAAGCCATGAAACGGCCACCGCAAGTGTCTGGATCAGGGTTACGACAAATCCGGTGAGTACGCTTACCGATTGTGCTGTTATTATCGAGCAAAAGCTCATTGTACATCCTTTGCCGGCAGCCGGCAGCATCAGCGATTATTACAGCTGTATCAATACCAATGACGGAAAAGCCACTTTTACCTTACATACAAAAGATGAAGCCGCTTTAGCCGGACAAAACCCAAATACGTTTACCGTGAACTATCACCTTGCGGAAAGTGATGCGGCACTGGCAGTAAATCCGCTGCCTGCAATTTTTATAAGCACGAGCCGGTTACTTTGGGTAAGCATTCAAAACAACCTGACCGGCTGTATCAGCACCACGACATTACAACTGATTGCCGAAACCAGTCCAACGGCTACAAAACCGCCCGTTCATGCTACAACCGTATGCGATGCCGATGGCACTAACAATGGTCACACCGTTTTTGATTTAACCGCATTAGATCCGGTGATCTTAGGTCCGTATCAGGCTAACAATCCGGATTATTCGATTCATTATTACTCCGGTTTGGCAAACCTCAATGCCAATATCCCGATTAGCAATCCGGCTGCTTTTGAAAACGAATCCAATCCGCAGATAATATATGTAAGGGTCGTTCATGAAAATACGGTCGGGAAATGTGCTGCCGAAACAAGCTTTAATATAAAAGTCAACCGCCTGCCCGAACCGGTGCCAAACGATGGTTTTGTGTGCTACAATCCGGTTACCGGAGCCGTTCTGAGCAGCCATATTATCCATTCAGGATTGAGTGCCACAACCCATACTTTTGAGTGGTACAACGGAACCGTACTGATACCGGGCCAAACCGGCACCGCGCTGGAAGCAACACAACCCGGTCATTATTTTGTAGTGGCCACACATACCGCAACAGGATGCGAATCGGTTCCGGCAGAAGCCGTAGTCGGACATTCGGAACCGGCTATCGCGACCGCACGGGTAGAATATTCTTTTAATGACATTATCAACATCATCATCCACGCTACGGGTGCCGGAAATTACAGCTATCAGCTAAACGAGGAACCGATACAGGCTTCGCCGGTTTTTGAGAATGTAGCTGCCGGAACACATACCCTACTCGTTCATGACAATAACGGCTGTAATCCTACCCGAATAGAAGTGGTAGTCCTCGATTATGACAAATTTTTCACCCCGAACGGCGACGGCTATAATGACACCTGGCATATCGCCGGAATTAAAGGGCAGCCAAACGCTAAAGTGTACATCTTTGACCGCTATGGAAAATTCCTGAAACAGCTCTTTCCGGGAGGAAAAGGATGGGACGGGACTTATAATGGCGCACCGCTTCCTTCAACCGATTATTGGTTTTCAGTAAAATACATTGAAAATGGGGAAGAGAAGGAATTCCGCTCCCATTTTGCCATGAAAAGATAGGTCCGGATGCCCGGATCAGCTATAAAAATTAGCCGAAATAACCTTGTTTTATTTCGGCTAACTTCATTTATGTAACAAAAGTTACATCTTATCTCCGTTTTTTTTTCGTAAATTTATAAGTCAAAAGGAACATTTATCATGAAAAACACATTCCAGAACTGGCATTTTATGCGGTTCTTCCGTCTTGCCATTGCCTTGTTTTTAGGCTATACTGCTTATGACAGCAACCATTGGATATTCGGGTTGTTTGCGCTTTTCTTTCTGTTCCAGGCATTATTTAATTTCGGATGCCAGTCGCAATATTGCACCCTTCCATACAAAAGGAGAAAACAATAACGTTAACACGCAATGCTTAATTAAAAAAGATGATTTATGAGCACTTTTTCTGAAATAACCAATAGGAAAGAACCTGTTTTAATTGACTTTTTTGCAACCTGGTGCCAGCCTTGTACCGCATTAGCTCCGGTGTTAAAAGAAGCAAAAGCTGTATTGGGCGATACCGCTCATATCCTCAAGATCGATATTGACAAAAATCAGGACCTCGCTGCAAAATACCAGATAAAAAGCGTCCCGACCATGCTGCTCTTCAAAGAAGGCAGGCAGCTTTGGCGGCATTCCGGAATAATCACAAAAGATGCGCTTATTTCCGTTATCAATTCTCATAAAAGTTAAGCCCCCTAAACCTTTATAACCATGAAAAAAAATATCGGTAACATCGACAAAATCATCCGTATCACCGTTGCCATTATCCTGTCCTTACTGGTTTCCACAGAAATCGTAACCGGAACTTTTGGCTATATACTGTTAGCCATCGGGCTGTTTTTACTGCTTACGGGTGTAATTAATTTTTGTCCCATTTATTCCTTTTTCAAAACCAACACCCGGAAACTGAAGTCTTAAACCGCAGCAATATCTTTTGGAAATGCTTTCTAAAACAGGAAATGTTAAAACACACCTGCTATTTTTAACACCACATTCTTTTCAAAATAAGTATCTTTACTAATAGACCATAATTAAAGATACGGATGACTTCTGAAATCACTTCTGAAAAAATAAATACTGCAGCACAGGCATTCTCACACTGGAAAACGGTAAACATAACCGAACGCATAGCCTGTATCCGGCAACTGAAAACAACCCTTTTGGACAACAAGCGTCAATATGCCGAAATGATCACGGCAGAAATGGGCAAACCCATTACGCAGGCGGTTGCCGAAGTAGAAAAATGCGGGGTACTATGTGATTACTATATAGAAAATGCAGCTGCTTTTTTGCAGGACAGGATTATAAAAACAGAAGCCGCAGAAAGTTATGCAACCTATGAGCCCTTAGGCGTGCTACTTGGCGTAATGCCCTGGAACTTTCCTTTCTGGCAGGTTTTCCGGTTTGCCGTTCCGTCCATAATTGCCGGAAACACGATTGTTTTAAAACACGCCAGCAACGTTCCGGAAACGGCACAGCTGCTCGAAACACTTTTCACCAAAAGCAACTTCCCGGTTGGCATCTATCAGAACCTGCCTATTTCCAGCAAGGAAGTTGCCGCAGTTATTGCCAACCCGCATGTTAAAGCGGTTTCCTTAACCGGAAGTGAAAACGCCGGAATTTCCGTTGCCACGGAAGCGGCGAAACACCTGAAAAAATCATTACTGGAATTAGGCGGAAGCAACGCTTTTATTGTTTGTGAAGATGCCGATCTGGACAAAGCGGTTAGTATTGCGGTAAATGCCCGCATGCAAAATGCCGGACAAAGCTGTATTGCCGGAAAACGTTTCCTGATCCAAAAAAACATCTACGAATCCTTTTTAGAAAAATATATCCTTGCTGTGAGCCAGCTAAAAATGGGCGACCCGATGGATCCCGCAACACAGGTAGGTCCGATGGCCAGAGCCGATTTAGCACAGGAAGTGGAAGAACAGCTTAACCGATCCATTGCCATGGGGGCCAAAGTAGTCTTGGGCGGTCATCGCAATGATGCCTATTTTGAACCGACCATAGTGACCAACATCACAGCAGAGATGCCGGTTTTTAACGAAGAAGTATTCGGACCTGTCGCGACCATAATCACTTTCGATACGATTGAAGACGCTATAAAAATCAGCAACAACTCCCAGTTCGGGCTGGGCGTCTCCGTTTTCACACAGAACATCCCTTTTATCAAAACCAAAATACCCGCTTTTGAAGAAGGTGCCGTATTCCTTAACGAGATGATAAAATCCGACCCGCGGTTACCGTTTGGCGGTGTCAAAAAATCCGGTTACGGAAGGGAACTTTCCGAAGAGGGAATACGGGAATTTGTAAACATCAAAACAGTACTTATAAATAATTAAACCATGCAAAAAGTAATAACAATACTGGCGGCTACCGCTCTTTTCACCTCCTGCATGAAACCCAGCGAGGAAACCGTTAACGAAGAAAAACAGGAAATCGGCACCACACTCGACGATTGGCACAAAGCGGCGGCAGAAGCCAACTATGACGATTATTTCAATGAATTAACGGACGATGCCATATTTATCGGTACCGATGCTACCGAGAACTGGGACAAAACCGCTTTTCAGAAATTTGCCAAACCGTTTTTTGAAAGAGGAAAAGCCTGGAATTTTACGCCATTGGAACGCCATATTTATTTTAACGAAGACCTTTCGTTAGCCTGGTTTGATGAGCTGCTGGACACGCAAATGAAGATATGCAGGGGCTCCGGTGTTATGGTTAAAACCGAAGGGCAATGGAAAATCAAACACTATGTACTGTCCATGACCGTACCTAATGACAACATTACCGAAGTGGTAAAGGCTAAAAGTGCTCTTGAAGACAAACTGGTCAATCAATTAAGAAAACAATAACTATTTTCCTTTTTTTTAAATTTAATTTTGCATCCTCAAACCAGAGCATGCAAACAGCGTTACACCGGATAATGGTATCCGGCATCCGGTCTTGTTTTTGGTGCTCTTTTATTTATCTATCATGAAGAACATCTTTTTTATCTGTATGGCTTTCACAATGGTTTTAAACCCGATAAAAATGAATGCACAAACTAAAGAAACAAACATCCTGGTTTTAATTCATTCCCAGAACGGAGGAACCTACAAACTGGCACAAACCATAGCCGAAGGGGCCAAATCCTTTCCGGATACAAAGGTGACGATAAAAAGAGTTCCTTCAATTGATGAAAAAGCGAAACTAAGTCCGGAAGTAGCCAGATTAGCGGTTGCTACCATTGACGAACTTCCGGCTTATGACGGAATCGCATTCGGAAGTCCGGTGCATTTTGCTAATGTAAGTGCCGATATGAGCTACTTTTTCAGCAAAAGCATCCCGATATGGACCGACAGAAGTCTGGAAGGCAAACCGGCAACGGTATTCATGTCTGCCGGATCCGGATCGGGCAGGGAAGCCGCCATTCAGTCTTTCTGGAACATCCTCTCGATGCACGGCATGGTAATTATCCCAACCGGATTAATGGCTTCCGATAAAACAGACAAAACCGTTCCGCAGGGAAATACTCCTTTCGGTGCGTCATCCTTAAGCGGTGCAAACGGAACCCGTCCTTCGGCAAGCGAACTGGCTTTGGCTAAAGAACAGGGACAGGCCTTAGCCAAAACAGCAAGCGCCTTAAAAGTTTTTACTTCCGTTAAAAAACAGCCTGCCACTTCCGGCAATACCGCTCCGGATGTGAACAAAACCCTGAGAGAAAACAAAATCAGCATACCCGAAGCACCTAAACCGGTAGGCAATTATGTGCCTTATGTAATTTCCGATCATAAAGTTTACATTAATCAGGTGGCACTGAAAGACGGGAAAATCGTAAATCCCGGAAAAATTGGCATGACGGTAACCGAAGAACAGGCTAAAGAAGCCACATACCAAACAATGCTGAATGTTATTGCCGTGCTTAAAGATGCCTGCGGCGGTGATTTGAACAGGGTAAAACAATGTGTGCAATTAACCGGTTTTTTCAATACCACTCCCGAATATACACAGCATGCTGCCATCATGAATGCCGCTTCCGATCTTACAGCAACGGTTTTCGGAGAAAAAGGCAAACATGCCCGGGCAACCATTGGCGCAGCCTCTTTGCCTGTAAATTCAGCTGTTGAAATCCAGGCAATATTTGAAATAGAATAGCTCAGAAAAACATCCCGATACAACCAACCGGACACCGATAAAAGTGTCCGTTTTTTTTTATTTCATTTTTTTTAAAACCATAGTCCTTTTTTTCCCGTACATAAACCTAACAAACTTATAAACGAACTGCGCTATGAAAATCAACAAAAAAGTTAAATGGATAGCAGGCGGCTTATTCGGGATTATTGCACTGCTTTTTATCACACTGGTAGTCCACATCCTGATGGTTACTCCAAAAAGCTATGACAATATGAGTTTACAGTTAAGCCGTATTGATTTTAAAGAACCCATTGATTCGGCAAAAGCCAAAGTTATCAATGCCCAGCTGCGAAGTATTGACGGTGTTGAAAACACCTATTTCAACATTAAGGACGGCATACTGGTATATACCCACAACCTGAATAAAGTTGATTCTCAGAAAGCTTTTGATGCCCTTCTGGAAAAAGGAAATTATAAAGCAGAACGCTTTGTTGTTACGGATCAAATGAAAAATTCCGGCTGCCCTGTTATGGACCGCAATTCTTTCTCTTATCGTTTTTCACACGGAATACAAAAACTTTTTAATTAACTATAAAATAAATTATTATGAAAATCTATTCAAAACTAACATTAGCAGGGCTTCTTCTGGTTGGCCTATCGGCTTTCTATGCCTGTAGCAACGATAATGATGATACGCCTACACCCGTTACACCACCAACGCTTTATCAAAAATTAGGAGGGACAACCATGGTTGCCGATCCGAGAAACTCCGGGCAAATGATCGAACAGGGCCGTTTGGGATTGCGCTCTGTAGTGGACAGTACTATTTTTGTAATTGCTGCCGATCCGCAATTACAGCCTTATTTTGCCACATTACTTTCGGAAGTTGGTTCCGGAAATACAACCAATCTGGCGATACTGAGTAAAAATCTAACCGATTTCTTTTGCGTGGGCACAGGTGCCAAAAATTTCTCTTATACCGGTTTAAACATGACAGACGCACACAATCCGGCAACAAACCCGAGAATGGCAATGAAGGCTAACAATGCCGACATGGACAAGTTTATTGGCGATGTTGTGATTGGTGCACAAAAGAACAGCGTTCCCAACGACCTTATTGGTGAGGTTGGGGTCGTTTTAGAGTCACTACGACCGCAGGTAGTGCAACAGTAAGTTTGTTTTAAATGAAAAACGCTACCGGAATAAGGTAGCGTTTTTTTATTATTTTTTAGCAAGGTTTTCCAGCATTACGGCTGTCATTTTTTCCAGGTCAAAGTCGTGTTGCCAACCCCAGTCTTTTCTGGCGTAACTATCGTCAATACTTGCCGGCCAGCTGTCTGCAATTGCCTGACGGAAATCAGGATTGTAATCAATTGTAAATTCCGGGATGTGTTTTTGTATCGAAGCGGCAATTTCTTTTGGTGTAAAGCTCATCGCCGAAAGGTTGTAGGAAGAACGCACTTTCACGTCTGCTGCCGGAGCCTGCATGATGCTGATCGTTGCTTTTATTGCATCGTCCATATACATCATTGGCAAAGCGGTTTCTTCCGAAAGGAAACAGGTATAGCTTTTATTTTCCAGGGCTTTGTAGTAAATATCCACCGCATAATCTGTAGTGCCTCCACCGGGTGGTGTGGTCCACGAAATCAAGCCCGGATAACGGATGCTTCTCACATCCACCCCATATTTCTGGTGGTAATATTCACACCATCTTTCTCCCGTTTGTTTTGAAATTCCATAAACGGTAGACGGTTCCATAACTGTATACTGCGGTGTATCAATTCTTGGCGTAGTCGGCCCGAAAACCGCAATACTGGATGGCCAGAATACTTTTTTAATTTTTTCAGCTTTCGCCAGATTTAAAACATGAAACAACGAATTCATATTCAGGTCCCATGCAAAAGCAGGATTTTTTTCGGCTGTAGCCGAAAGCAATGCTGCCATTAAATACACTTCGTCTACTTTATATTTTTCAACAACTTCTTCAATCTGATTAAAGTCCATTGCGTTTACCACTTCGAAAGGTCCTGTAGCGACAAAATCCTGTGTCCCTTTTCTGATATCGGAAGCAATTACATTATCATTTCCGTATATCTGGCGCAATTTCACGGTAAGTTCAGACCCGATCTGACCACAAGCACCAATAATTAAAATTGTTGTATTCATATTTATTTGCGTAGCTATATTTTTGACAAAGATAGCGCATTCAAGGAAATCTACAGGCTACTTTCCGACCCTATTATTTCACCGGACAATTAATTTTAGTTAACAAATTCCCATAAAAAAAGAAGTTTTGGATAACATTTGTAAATTTGTTGTTTAATACAAACGTTTTAAGTAAACAAATGAAATATATAGTAGCGGTTTTAGCGGGTTTTTCTCTTTTTCTTTTTTCATGCAACAACAAGGATGAACGTGAGATCGAATATCAAAAATCGTTACAGCAAAGGGACTCCGTTTTTGCCATTATCAATTCCAACTGGAAATTCGACATTCCGGCCGTAAGTCCGAAAGTACAAAGCAAAATCCAGAATTGGGAAGAATGGCGCCAGTTCAAACAGGAACTGGCTCAGAAACCGAAAAGCACCCTGAATGCCTTTAAGCTAAAGACGATCACCCTGGTTAAAAAATCGGATTCGCTAACCAATAATATCCCGGTGATTTTCAATACGCCTGCGGTAAAAAGCCGTCTGTCGACTTTGAACACCAAAGTTAAATCGCTGGAAACCTTTATTTCCCTGGATTATATCCCGACTAAAAAAGTGATTTCGTTAATTCATGAAGTTTCGGAAGAAGTAATGTCCGTACAAACCCAAATGGATGAAATTCTTTATAAAATGGAAATTCCTAAAGAAATTGGAGAAACGGAAATGTTACAGGCGCTTGACACCGTGCGCCGTGCCAGAGCAAATTTTTCAGAGCCTAAAAAATAAACTGCTGGGATTTATTTCCCATCAACTTTAAACCATCTATTTTTTGAAACCCGATATAGTAAACATATACGAAAAGTCTTCAAAAGTGAGTCTTTTGGCAGACCAGCTGCAAAAAAGAGAAAACAAACTGCATCTGAAAGGATTGGTTGGTTCTTCCCTGTCTTTTGTCGTACAATCCCTTTTTTCAAAAAGCGACCTGCCTTTTCTGCTTCTTTTTCAGGATAAAGAAGAAGCGGCTTACTATTTAAATGATCTGGAAAACCTGATAAACGACCAGGACGTTTTGTTCTATCCCGGTTCGTATCGCCGTCCGTACCAGATTGAAGAAACCGACAATGCGAATGTTCTCCTTCGTGCCGAAGTGCTGAACCGCATCAATTCCCGTAAAAAGCCTTCCATAATTGTGTCCTATCCGGATGCGATTTTTGAAAAGGTGGTTACGCGGAAGGAACTGGACAAAAACACGCTGAAAGTGGCTACCGGCGATAATATCTCGATTGATTTTATCAACGAGGTGCTTTTCGAATACAATTTTAAAAGAGTTGATTTTGTGGCCGAACCCGGAGAATTTTCGGTTCGGGGTGGTATTATTGACGTGTTCTCTTTTTCCAACGACAATCCGTATCGTATGGAGTTCTTTGGAAACGAAGTGGACAGTATCCGTACGTTCGACGTAGAAACACAGCTTTCTATTGAAAAGCAGAAAAAGATCACGATCATTCCGAATGTGGAAAACAAATTCCTGAAGGAAAACCGCGAAAGCTTTTTAGACTATATCAATCCGCAAACCGTTATTTTTATCCAGAATACCGATTTGCTGCTGAGCAAACTGGACAAGTTGTTTGACAAGGCCAATGAGGCTTTCGAAAAGCTATCGAAAGAGATCCAGCATGCCACTCCGGAAACCATGTTTTTAAACCAGACTTCTTTCGTTAAGAAGGCTTTGGATTTTACCATAGTGGAGTTTGCTTCAAAACCCATTTTCAGAACGCAGAAAACGGTGGAATTCCACACCCAGCCGCAGCCTTCGTTTAACAAGCAGTTCGATTTGCTTTTAAACAACCTGAACGACAATCATTTTAACGGTTACAAGAATTATCTTTTCTGTTCCAATGAAGGCCAGGCAAAACGTTTCCACGATATTTTCGAGACCCTTGATGAGGCGAATCACGAAAACATCCGGAAGCAGTATAAAACCATCGTGGCTCCGTTATACCAGGGTTTTATAGACGAAGAAAACCAGATTGCCTGTTATACCGATCATCAGATTTTTGAGCGTTACCATAAATTCAATCTTAAAAACGGTTATTCAAAAAAACAGAATATCACGTTAAAAGAGCTTACCACACTATCGGTAGGCGATTATGTAACGCATATTGACCACGGCATCGGGAAATTCGGCGGTTTGCAGAAAATCCAGGTGGAAGGCAAAACACAGGAAGCGATAAAACTGGTTTATGCCGATAACGACATCGTGTATGTGAGTATTCACTCGCTGCATAAAATTTCCAAATACAACGGAAAAGACGGTGCGCCGCCCAAAATATACAAATTAGGTTCTTCTGCATGGAAGACTTTAAAACAGAAAACGAAGGCACGTGTTAAACATATCGCCTTTAACCTGATACAATTATACGCCAAACGCCGACTGGATAAAGGTTTTGCCTTTGCGCCCGACAGTTACCTGCAGGCGGAACTGGAAAGTTCTTTTATTTATGAAGACACGCCGGACCAGTCTAAAGCCACACAGGAAGTGAAAGCCGATATGGAAAACGACAGACCGATGGACCGTCTGGTTTGCGGTGATGTTGGTTTCGGAAAAACGGAAGTCGCGATTCGTGCCGCATTTAAAGCGGTAGACAACGGCAAACAGGTTGCCATCCTGGTACCCACCACAATTCTGGCTTTCCAGCATTACAAAACTTTCCGCGACCGGTTAAAAGACATGCCGGTTAACGTGAGCTATGTGAATCGTTTCCGTACTGCCAAGCAAAAAACGGAGATTCTTAAAAATCTGGAAAGCGGTAAACTCGATATCATCATCGGAACCCACCAACTGGTTAATAAAAATGTTGTTTTTAAAGATCTGGGCTTGCTGATTATTGATGAGGAGCAAAAGTTTGGGGTAGCCGTTAAGGACAAATTAAAAACGATTGCCCAGAATGTCGATACGTTGACGTTAACCGCGACGCCTATCCCGAGAACCTTACAGTTTTCCTTAATGGCGGCAAGGGATTTATCGGTTATTACGACACCTCCGCCCAACCGTTACCCTATAGAAACCAATGTTGTTGGTTTTAATGAAGAAATAATACGCGATGCTGTTTCCTATGAAATTGAACGCGGCGGACAGGTTTATTTTATCAACAACCGTATTGAGAATATCAAGGAGGTTGCCGGAATGATCCAGCGTCTGGTTCCCGGAGCCAAAGTTGGCGTAGGACACGGTCAGATGGACGGTAAAAAACTGGAAGAGCTGATGCTTGCCTTTATGGATGGCGAGTTTGACGTCCTGGTTGCTACAACCATCATTGAAAGCGGACTGGATGTGCCGAATGCGAATACTATTTTCATTAACAATGCCAATAATTTCGGATTGTCGGATTTACACCAGATGCGCGGACGCGTTGGACGAAGCAATAAAAAAGCGTTCTGTTACTTTATCTGCCCGCCTTATTCTGCCATGACGGAGGAAGCCCGGAAGCGTATCCAGGCACTGGAACAGTTCAGCGAACTGGGGAGCGGTTTCAATATTGCGATGAAAGACCTTGAAATCCGAGGTGCCGGCGATTTACTGGGTGGTGAGCAAAGCGGTTTTATCAATGAGATCGGTTTTGATACCTATCAGAAAATTATGAATGAAGCCATCGAGGAATTAAAAGAAAACGAATTTAAGGATCTGTATCCGGAAGAGAATGATATCGAAACCAAAGACTATGTAAAAGATATCCAGATTGATACCGATTTCGAGCTTTTATTCCCGGATGAATATATCAACAATATTTCGGAGCGTCTGAACCTGTATAACGAACTGAGTGTTATTAAAACGGAGGAAGACCTGAAAGTATATGAACAAAAGTTAATTGACCGTTTCGGGCCATTGCCGAAACAGGCTGTTGCCTTACTGAACAGCATCCGCATTAAATGGATCGCTACAAAAATGGGTATTGAGAAGCTCATCTTAAAGCAAGGCAAGATGGTGGGTTATTTTGTTGCCGACCAGCAATCGGATTTCTACCAGTCGGCACGTTTTCACAATGTACTGCGATTTGTACAGCAGCAGGGCAATTTGTGCAAAATGAAAGAAAAGGAAACGAAAAACGGTTTGCGACTGTTATTGACTTTTGAAAATGTAAAATCCATTAAACGCGCCCTGGAGTTAATGGAAATGATGAATTAAAAAAGGAAATTTATGAAAATAGAAATATGGAGTGACATTCGCTGTCCCTTTTGTTATATCGGAAAAACAAAATTTGAAAAGGCACTGGCTCAGTTTGAGCACAAAGACAAGGTAACGGTAATCTGGAGGGCTTTTCAGCTGGATCCGGAAGCGGTTACCGATACTACTATTTCTGCTGCCGAAAGTATGGCAAACAGAAAAGGAATCAGCGTGGAAGAATCCGAAAGGATGCATGATCATGCAACGGCCATTGCCAAAGATGCCGGACTGGATTTTCATTTTGAAAAAGCCATTCCTGCCAACAGTTTCCGCGCACATCAGCTTTCTGCTTTCGCCAAAACGAAAGGGGTTCAGAATGAGGTTGAAGGCGCGCTATTCAGCGCTTACTTTACAGAAGGAAAAAATATCGATGCCATTCCGGAGCTGATTGCTATCGGAACACGTTTTGGACTGCCGGCTTCCGATATCCAGAATGTTTATGATAACGGCTTATTTGCCGAGGAAGTAAAAGCCGATCAGGAGCAGGCATACGAATACGGCATCAATTCGGTTCCCTATTTCGTTTTAAACAACAAATATGCCGTTAAGGGCGCTCAGCCTGCCGAGCATTTTTTAGAGACCTTACAGGGCGTTTTTGAGGAAGAAAACCAATTTTAAGCGTTTCGTACTTTTTATAAAATCAAAAACCTCCCGATCTTGCGACCGGGAGGTTTTTTTCATTATGAACGATTGCGAATTAAAAGTCGTAACGAATAGATACGTTCCATGTTCTTCCGAATCCGAAGAATACCTGGTTCGCATCTGCTACACCCTGATAGGTTCTTCCGGCAGCCTGATATGTAGGCGCACCTGCAGCAGAACTCACATTATCCGTAGCATGGATATTTGTTCTTGATTCAGCGATGTATATTTTATCAAATAAATTATCCACATTTACTCTGAAGTTAACCGAGTTTGCTTTGTCTTTGCCTACTAACATTTTATAAGACAATCCCGTGTCTACCAATCCGAAAGATGGCAATTCCAAAGATCCTTTATTGTTTTCCTTAGAGAAAGCCGTAGGATCGATAGCAGCATATAATTTATCTACATATCTGTAGTTTGCATCCACTTTTAAGCGTTCTACCACTTCATAAGAAGCACCTAAGCTCGCTGTGATTTGTGCAGCATCACCCACTTTTACTTTATCCAGATATACGATTCCGTCTGCTCCTACCTGGTTATTGCTAACATCGTAGTTTTTACTGGCACTGTTTCCTTTATAGAACCAGTCTCCGTAAGAGAACATACCGTTCACTTTTAATTTATCGGTAGCTTTAACCGTGAAATCCAATTCAGCACCCATGTGAACTTCTGTAAGTCCTGTGAAATCATAATATCCGCCAGGGTTACTTGTACTGAAATCTGTTGATCTCAGGTTTCTGTCTTTCCAGGTTGTATGGTACACGTTTACGTTTGCATTGAAGATTGAAGAACGGAAACCGTAACCTGCTTCAAAACCTGTAATTTTCTCGTTTGTTAAAAGCGGGTTTACAAGACTCGCATTACCCGGATAAACCGCGTTAAAGAATGGTTGTTTTGAGTAATAACCTGCGTTTACAAACACATTGTGCTGCTCGTTAATGTTATAGTTGGCACCTGCTTTAACGTTTCCTCCCAATATGTTTTCATACGGTGTTGACGATAACGGATCTGATGACAGATATTTGAAGTAATCTACTCTCTTAAAGCCCTGGTTTGAAATCGCTCCCTGAACAAAAGCAGAGAAGTTTTCCACATTATACTCCACCTGAGCAAAAGCACCGTACCAGTTTACATCGCCATCATTGTTGAAGTTAATTGCCTGCTGGTAGCTGGTATCCGAAAAAGGATTTCCGTTTGGTCTTGTATTGTATACTGTTGTGAATAATTTCTGCGGATTGTTGATATCTGAAGTTCTGTTATTGAATACATCACCTCCTAATAAGTCATTCAATACCTGGTAGTGCATTCCTTTGTACATTCTTAAATCAACCCCAAAATCCATTGACCATTTCTCGTCGAATTTTGTATTTAATTTAATGATACTTCCGTACCAGTTGTGAGAGTTAACAGAGGATATTTTAGAAATACCGTTTGAGGTATTGGTTGCTCCCGGTGTACTGGAATCATTCTGGTATTGTCCGTTAATCATGGTTCTGGTATAAGGCATACCATTAATATAAACGGTCTGTCCGGAATTGTATGCATAAATATTATCAACATTGATTGATCCGTCTGCATTTCTCAATTCGCTTACATTGTATCGGAATTTATTAATACCTCCAGTTACTGTAGATCCTCCTCCACGTCCCCATGAACCGTAGAATACCGAGGATAATTTCATATTATCAGAGATTTTCCAATCCCAGTTAATAGACGCTACCGGTTTGTGATAGTAGTTGGTTCTGAATGAATATTCTTTCCCGTTCAGATAACCCCAGTCACCATTGTAACGAATGTTAGGATCACCGTCTTTGCTATATTTCTGGTACTCTGCAATTGTTGGTGCATTACTACGTTGATCGTGCCATTGCGGTGCACCTGTAAAAGTGAACTGAATATCGTGTTTGTCGTTTATTTCATAGCCTAAACCAATGAAATAATTGTATCCTTCATATTTGGTTGCATCTACATAACCGTCACCGCTTGTTCTGCTGAATAGCACTGCTGCAGAAAGACCGTTTTTCATTTTTCCGGTAGAATAGGTTGCCAGTAATTTCAGATTATTATTGTTTCCTACCATTGACGACACTGAACCACCTTCTTTTAAGTCGGATGTTTTTGTCAATACGTTGATCGTTCCTCCCACAGAAGAAATCGCCAGTTTAGAAGATCCTAAACCTCTTTGTACCTGCATAGCAGACGTTACATCGGAAAGTCCTGCCCAGTTTGACCAGTAAACAGAACTGTTTTCCATGTCGTTAACCGGCATACCATTTACCATAACGGCAATATTACGCTGGTCGAAACCACGAATATTGATTTTTGAGTCACCAAAACCACCACCTTGTTTTGAAGTATAAACCGATGGTGTACTGTTTAAGATTTCCGGAAATTCTTTATTTCCTAATTTTTCCTGAATTTCAGCTGCCTTAATTGTAGAAACGGCAACCGGTGTTTTTCTGTCTTTTGCGATATCGGCAACACCCGCTTTAACAACGATATCTTCTAAAGTATTGGAGTCCGATTGTACTACGATATTTCCAAGATTTACTGTTTTGCCGGCTTCCGCTTTAAAAGCAACCGTTTTTGTTGCATATCCTATAAAAGAAATAACGATTTCTCCGGTTGTTGCTGTAGTGCTTAGCGTAAATTTCCCGTCGAAATCAGAAGTAGTTCCTTCAGTAGTTCCTTTGATAAGAACGCTGGCTCCCGGTAAAGTGCCTTTTAGTTCTCCATCAATGATAGTACCTGTAATTTTTGTTTGTGAAAAAGAAACTGTTGACACTAACGTTATTAGCGCAAGCAGTAGCCAATTTTTCAGAGTTCTCATGTTGCAGTTGTGTTTTTAAATTTTCCGCAAAGTTCAAAGTTTTATTGATTCCTAAAGTTATATTAATGTTAATAAACGTTAATACTTTGAAGTATTATCAATTATTCACTCGCCAAAAGAGAATAATTCATTTTTTAACTTTAATTTAACCTTAAAAATAAAGACTATTGATTTTTTTACTCCAAAAAATAGTAAAACCCTATTTCAAATAATGCTTTAAGAGAAATTTTGTAGACGAATCATGACTATCTATTTTATTTTCAGTCACTTCCTTCAGTATTGTAGTGGCTAATGACTTCCCGTATTCAACGCCAAACTGGTCGTAACTGAATATATTCCAGATCACGCCCTGAACAAATATTTTATGTTCATACATCGCTATCAGACTTCCTAAAGATTCGGGAGTCAGTGCATTAATTAACAGTGTATTCGTAGGTCTGTTACCGTCAAATGCTTTGAAAGGCACCAGAAATTCCGGAACATTACTTTCCTTTTTCACCGTTTCTTCCGTTTTACCGTTAAGAAGTGCTTCCGTTTGTGCAAAAAAGTTGGACATCAATTTGTCATGATGGTCTTTATTGCCGTGCAGCGAGTTTACAAAACCGATAAAATCAGCAGGAATCAGTTTTGTTCCCTGATGAATTAACTGAAAAAAAGCATGCTGGGAGTTACTGCCCGGTTCGCCCCAGACAACTGTTCCGGTTTGATAGTTCACCGGATAGCCTTCTCTGTTAATCTGTTTTCCGTTGCTTTCCATAAATGCCTGCTGCAGATACGGCACCAGTTTTTGCAGGTAATGGGAATACGGTATAATCGCTTCCGTTTCTGCTTCAAAAAAGTTATTGTACCAGATACTCAGCAATCCTAAAACAACCGGAATATTGCGATCGAAAGCCGCCGTTTTGAAATGCAGATCCATTTCATTGGCACCTTTTAATAGTTTTTCAAAATTTGGATACCCTACAGCAAGACTAATCGATAAGCCAACGGCGCTCCACAGCGAGAATCGGCCGCCTACCCAGTCCCACATCGGAAAGACATTCTCAGCCGCAATTCCAAATCCGGCTACCTTGTCAAGATTTGACGAAACCGCTACAAAGTGGCTTGCAATAGCTTCCGGCTGGCCATAATTTAAAAACCATTCTTTTATGGTTTCGGCATTGGTAAGCGTTTCCTGCGTAGAGAATGTTTTGGAAACAATCACAAATAGTGTGGTTTCCGGATTCAGGTTTTTTATTTTTTCGGCAACATGATCGCCATCAATATTCGAAACAAAGTGTAACGTAAGGTGATTTTTATAGAATTTTAAAGCTTCTACAACCATGTCCGGCCCTAAGTCGGAACCGCCAATGCCAATATTGACAATATCGGTAAAAGCCTTACCGGTAAATCCTTTCTTTTCACCGTTAATAATCTGCTCCGAGAAAAGCTGAATCTTGTTTTTTACCGCATGAATTTCCGGTATAATATTTTGCCCGTCAACAAGTATTTCTTTTTCGGCAGACCGCAAAGCCGTATGCAATACTGCTCTGTTTTCTGTAAAGTTGATCTTATCTCCTGAAAAATATTTAGCGATGGCATTTTTCAGCCCGGCTTCTTCCGCCAGGGCTGTTAAAAGGTCAAGCGTTTTTTTTTCAATCCTGTTTTTAGAATAATCCAATAGAAAATCGTTCCATAGAATATGGAATTTCTCCGTTCTTTGGGCATCGTTCGCAAAAAGTTCCTGCATTTTCACAAATTGCATGTCCTGAAAATGCTCGCGCAATTTTTGCCATGCAACTGTTCCGGTCGGATTCGTATTTTCTAACATTTATTCTCCAAACTTAGCTATTGAAACGCTGTCTAATTCTTTTTTAAGTGGCTTGATATATTCCATATACCGCGCTTTGTATTTTGAGCTCATAGGCTCGGAATTGGGTAGTTTCTGACGTAACGGATCTACCTGTATCCCGTTTTTCCAGAAACGGTAGCACACGTGCGGGCCGGTTGCCAGTCCGGTACTTCCTACTCTTCCAATCACATCTCCCTGCTGTACCCGTTGTCCCTGTCGTACTAAAATTTTCGACATGTGTAAATATTGTGTGGCAAAGGTTCCGTTGTGTTTTACTTTCACAAAGTTACCGTTTCCTGCCGTATATCCTGTTCGTTCCACCACTCCGGAAGCGGTTGTCATGATTGGTGTTCCGGTAGGTGCTGCATAATCCGTTCCGTTATGGGCTTTCCATTTTAACTGCACCGGATGAAAACGGCTTTTGGTAAAACGTGAGGTAATATTCACGAATTTCAAAGGCGCTTTCAAAAACATATTTTTCAGCACTTTTCCTTCTTCATCAAAATAGTCCACCCGCTTTGAATTCGGGTCCTGCTTAAACGGAAAGGCATATACTTTTTTTCCTTTGTATTCAAAATAGGAAGCATCAATGCTTTCTACTCCGGCATAAATGGTATCGCTGATGTATTTTTCGTTAATGGTTACTGCAAATTTATCGCCTTTCTGAATTTTAAAGAAGTCAATAGACCAGGCATAAATACGGGATAACTGCGGTGCCAGTGAAGCGTCCACTCCAGCTCTTTTCAAGGTTTCGGACACCGATCCGTCTATTGCCGCAGCAATCGTTCTTCGCTTTATCGTAACCGGACGTTGTTTTTTGTGCACAGCAATAGAATCCCGCAGATCCACCACATAATAGGTCATTCTATCCGGCTGATAGATAAAAACCTTTAAATCATGCGGAGCCGTTTTGTTTTGCAGTAGCGTATATGGCTTCCCAATTCTAATATCGCGAACATTAAAGCTGTCTTTTACTTTTTCTGTAATTTCATGAATCTTAGCGGCGTCAAAGTTTTGGGCACCCAAAATCTTTCCGAAACTGTCTCCTGATTTTATCGTATCGTTTACGACTTTAAAATCATTAAGAGTAAAACCGTATTCTACCAGGATTTTCTCTTTTTTTACTTTTGTTTCTTTAACTTGCTTTTCCTCTTTTTTATTACAGGCGAATAATGTTGTTAATAATAATATGATGGCAATATACTTCAATTCTTGTAGGTTTTGTGGTTATTCTTTTATTCTCCCCATTTTTCCAATTCTATATCCGACCAAAGTTCCGGGAAGAATATCCTTCTTTGATATTTTGGCAACATATATTTTTTCCAATCACTTCCTCCGGTAGCTTCCTGCGTTCCCGGCACACTCTCAATATATTTAACAGCGGCATTATAGTGACCCATTACCCAGGTAATGTTTACGGTTTTGTCATAATGGCGCATTGCCTGTATCAGTTCTTCGTTTTGCTGGTCTTTTTCCGGCAGCTGTTTGAATTTTTTCCAAAGGTTAATGGTGTTGAATTCCTCCATATGTTCTAGGAAACTCTTTTTGTATTTCTTTTCAAACTCTTTGATCAGATAGGACTTTTCACCTGTTTTATAGTCTTTTCCGGCAGCCTGCCAGTACAAATGCTCAAAAGCATGCTCGTATGGTGTGTTTCGGTCTATTGTTGCTCTGAAACGGTGATCGATAAGGTTTATCAGATCTGTTGAAGCAAATTCTATCAAACGGTATTGTGCACTCTGAAAACCGCTGGCCGGCGTCAGGGTGTTTCTGAATTTTAAATATTGTTCAACTGCCATACCTTCTTTCATGATATCGAAAGAAGTGGTTAACATATCAAAATAACGGCTAATGCGCATCAGTTTGTCTGTAAACAGCGAAGTAGTAAGCTTTTCGCAGTGGGATACCTGGTTGATTTCCCATAGGATCATTTTGAAAAGCAATTCGTTTACCTGGTGGTACATGATAAAAACCATCTCATCAGGCAGCGTGGTTCTTTGAACCTGCAGACTCAAAAGCGGGTCTGTTTGTATATAATCCCAATACGTTATCGGCTTAGACCAAAGCATCCCTTCCAAATGGGTTTCGGTCTTTTGGTTTATAGCCTGATATTTCGCATCTATTTCATCAATTTTATTTTGAATCTCCGGGGTAATTTTCATTATTGGTTAACTTTAATTTTGAAAGAATTTTTAAGTCCTTTGAATCCATCCAAATCCGCTTTCAGTGAACCCACTGCCAAGCTCGCCTTCACTCTGATCGGCAAACGATTGTCATCGTCTGATATCCAAACTGTTAAACTCTCCTGCTCTTTAAAAACGCGTCCAGCTTGAACATAAGGTCGGAATACCATCGTGGAAATGGTCCCAAATTTAGTTTTTATATCTTCTCTACCGATAAATTTTAGCTTAAATTTAAATGTTTCATCATCAAAAAACATGTCGATCACGATGGCTTCGCCTTCTTTCAACTTGTCTATTTTGGGATGATTTCTCAAATAATAGAATGAAGATACAATATCTTGCACGTTTTCCGGCACTGAAAATGTTTTTTCAGTGTTCTTTTCATAATCTTTAACAAAAACTGTTTTTTTTGTTTGATTAAAAAAGCCTTCCTGGTTTTTCTTATAGCCGCCTTCGTCTATTTTCCGAATAAACTGGTACGGTCTCCCGGTTTCTTTGTCTATATAACTTTGATAATCGTCTTCAACCTTGAAGAAGAATTTTGTCATTCCTGTAGTGTAGCCATTTCCCAGAATATGGAAAACTTTTTTATTATTTCTTACTGCTTCCTGAACTTCCATGGTGGCATAACCTGCATTTACGATCCCGTAATGAATCCTAAACTTAAACCATTCACCGGCGGCGTAAGCACTGTCTTTTTGAGCAAAAGTAACTGCCGTTATCAGGAGGAAAAATAATATTACCGTTTTTTTCATGAGGCTCATTTTTTAACATTCGAAATAACAAGTTACAATTTCTGTTCCAAAAATAAGAAACAAAAAAACTCAGCCAAAAGAATGACTGAGTTTTTATGCTATTAACCAACCAAAAAACTATAAATTATGAAAATTTATTTCACAAATCTGAGGATTATGACGCCTCATTTTTGCGAGTGCAAAGGTATACAGTTTTTGTTGATTTACAAATCAATTTTTAACTTTAACACAATATTAGCAAAAAACAGCCTTTTTGAAGCATTGTTTTTGAAATATTCTCAGTTAAAAGTCCTTTTTTACAAAGTTCCTCTTAATTCCTGCTCTCTTTCGATAGATTCGAACAATGCTTTGAAGTTACCGGCACCGAATCCTCTGGCTCCCATTCGCTGAATTATTTCATAAAACAGCGTTGGTCTGTCTTCAACAGGCTTCGTAAAGATCTGCAATAAATATCCTTCTTCATCCGCGTCAACCATGATGGCTAACTTCTCCAGTTCTGCAATATCTTCTTTCATCATTTCCATGTGTTCGCCCAATCTTGCCGGAATAGCATCATAATATGATTTTGGCGGAGCCGATAAAAATTCAACACCTCTTGCTTTCAATTGGGAAACTGTCGAAATGATATCGTCAGTAGCAATGGCGATGTGCTGTACACCCGGTCCGTTATAAAAATCCAAATATTCTTCAATCTGTGAACGTTTTTTACCTTCAGCCGGTTCGTTGATCGGGAATTTAATACGTCCGTTACCGTTAGACATCACTTTACTCATCAAAGCGGAGTATTCTGTATGGATCTGTTTGTCATCAAAAGAAAGGAAGTTTACGAATCCCATCACATCTTCATACCATTTTACCCAGGTATTCATTTCATTCCATCCCACATTTCCTACCATGTGATCGATGTATTTCAATCCAACCGACTCCGGATTGTAGTCTGATTCCCAGGCTCTGTAACCCGGCAAGAATACACCGTTGTAGTTTTTACGTTCCACAAAAATGTGAACCGTTTCACCATAAGTATAGATTCCGGAACGAACTACTTCACCAAACTCATCTTTTTCAACTGTTGGCTCCATAAACGGACGCGCACCGCGTTTTGTAGTTTCTTCGAACGATTTTGTTGCATCCTCAACCCAAAGTGCCACAATTTTCACTCCGTCACCGTGTTTAACGATATGGTCGTTAATTGGCGAATCGGCATTTAAAGGCGTTGTCAGCACCAATCTGATTTTGTCCTGTTTCAAAACATAAGAAGCCCGGTCTCTAACACCGGTTTCCAATCCTGCATAAGCCAATGACTGGTATCCGAATGCTGTTTTGTAATAGTGTGCTGCCTGTTTTGCGTTCCCTACATAGAATTCTACATAATCCGTTCCTAAAAGCGGCAGAAAATCCTGAGCGCCCTCAAATATTTTTTCTAATCCGTATTCTACTGATTTTACTTCTTTACTCATTGTAATAATATTTTAAGCGGCTATTCCTTAATTAATTAACGAATAGCTCAAATGTTTGTTGTTTGTTTTTTATTTCTAAGAATTAGTGCTCTAACCAAGATTGGTAGTACTTATCGTCTGCAATTTTCATTGCTTCTTCGGTAACCATTAACGGTTTGAAGGTATCGACCATTACGGCCAATTCCTGCGTTTCGGTTTTACCGATGCTTCTTTCAACAGCTCCGGGGTGCGGTCCATGCGGGATTCCTGCCGGGTGTAATGAAATATGCCCTGCCTCAATATCGTTTCGGCTCATAAAGTCACCATCCACATAATACAGTACTTCATCACTGTCAATGTTACTGTGATTATAAGGAGCCGGTATTGCATCCGGGTGATAATCATATAATCGGGGTACAAAAGAGCAAACCACGAAAGCATCCGTTTCAAAAGTCTGGTGTACCGGTGGCGGCTGGTGAATTCTTCCTGTAATCGGTTCGAAATCATGAATAGACAAAGCATACGGATAGTTGAATCCGTCATATCCCACTACATCAAAAGGATGCGTAGCATATACCATTTCAAAAATCTCGTCTTTCTTTTTTACTTTGATTACAAAGTCGCCTTTTTCATTATACGTTTCCAGTTCTTCCGGACGACGGATGTCTCTTTCACAAAAAGGAGAATGTTCTAAAAGCTGGCCAAACCAGTTGCGGTATCTTTTTGGAGTATAGATAGGTCTTCTTGACTCTACAATGAACAAACGGTTATCGTCTGTATCGAAATCGATTTTATAAATCATCCCTCGCGGAACAATCAGGTAATCACCATATTTAAAATCAAGATTCCCCAGCATCGTTCTTAATTTCCCGGTACCTCTGTGGATAAAAATCATTTCATCCGCATCTGTATTCTTATAGAAATAATCACGAGTCGATTCTTTTGGAGCAGCAAGTATAATAGTACAGTCACTATTCGTTAAAACGGCCTTTCTGCTTTCCAGATAATCATTTTCAGGCTGAACCTGAAATCCTCTCAGCCGGTATGACTGGATGTTGTTATCTTTTGCAATCTTAGGAGCAACATTGTATTGCTTGCGGATTTCTTTTACTTGTGTCGGACGATGTTCGTGATACATATTGGTTGACATACCGTCAAATCCAACAGTTCCAAAAAGCTGCTCGTAGTATAAGTCTCCGTTTGGTTTACGGAAAATCGTATGTCTTTTTGGTGGAATTTGTCCTAATTTATGATAAAATGGCATATTTTTTTAATTTAAAAAATTTAAACTATAGCATCCTGATTTTCGCTCAGCGCTGTTGAAATATTTTAGCATAAACCAATACTCTCATTCCGGATTTCTCTTAATGAGGTATTTTAACAGTCCTAATAAGCCTTCCCAATGTAAACTCATAATCATACAAATATCGGAATTAATCACAATCCCTTAAAATAAAAATTCCCAAAAAAAGCATTACTGACATTTTTTTGGGAATTTTAAACTAAAACGTTCTTATTTGTTCTTTTTATAACTCAATGCATATATCACAGCATGTATTGCTGAGAATACCAAGGAGAAGTAAAAAAGGAAGGTGTCATCAATTTCAGGGTTCGAGTGGTGAACAAAAGCCACAATTACCAAAGCGATAACCATCCCTATTCCGGACAGGCTTACTACTTTGTAGCTGCTCTTATCAAACGTTCCCTTGTTTAAAATACTGTTTTTCATTCCGTAGAAAAGATAAAGGTCAAAACCAATCATCATCCATACAATCAAACGAATCCAGGTATCCAATGGTAAGAATACCATCATGAACAAGCATACAAAAATTCCCAATATCGGCACTAACGGCACTAATGGTGTTTTAAATGCTCTTGGTGCATCCGGCATTTTTTTACGCATTACCAATACACCCAGACAAACCAGGATAAAGGCAAATAAGGTACCGATACTCGTCATTTCCCCAACAACTCTAGCCGGTACGAATGCTGCAAACAAACTCACGATTAACATGAATAACAGGTTGTTTTTTGCAGGTGTTCTGTATTTCGGATGTACTTCCGAAAACACTTTTGGCATTAATCCGTCTTTACTCATCGAGAAGAAAACACGGCTTTGCCCCATTAACATTACTAAAATTACCGAAGCATATCCGGCAAGAATAGCTAAAATAATCGCTTTGTTCAACCATGGGAAAGCCGGGGTAATCATTCCGGAAGCATCTGCTGTTCCCATGTGGTCAATGGCAATTGCTACCGGAGCAATACCGTCCGCACCTGCAAAAGCGGAATAATTTACCACTCCTGTCATTACGTGAGCAAACAAAATATACAATACGGTACAAATCGTTAAGGATAATAAAATCCCGATTGGCATATCTCTTTTTGGGTTTTTAGCTTCCTGTGCGGCTGTTGAAACAGCATCAAAACCAATATAGGCAAAGAATACAATTGCTGCTGCACGGATAATTCCTGTAAAACCAAATTCACCGAATGTTCCTGTGTTAGTCGGAATATATGGCGTATAGTTTTCCGGACGGATATACTGCCATCCTAATGCGATAAACACTAAAACAACACTCACTTTTAGTAAAACAATGATTCCGTTAACCAAAGCAGACTCTTTTGTCCCTCTCATTAAAACCAAAGACATTACCATTACGATTAAAACCGCCGGGATATTGATGATTCCGCCTTCAAAAGGGGAATGTGTTAACGACTCACTGAGGTGAATGCCATAACCGTCGAGAAACTTAATGAGGTAACGCGACCAGCTAATGGAAACGGTGGCTGCTCCAACGGCATATTCCAACACTAAATCCCATCCGATAATCCAGGCGATAAACTCACCCATAGTCGCAAAGGAATACGTATAGGCACTACCGGCAACCGGAATCATCGATGAAAATTCAGCATAACACAATCCTGCAAAAAGACAGCCTATAGCGGCTACCACAAAGGAAATTGTAATGGCCGGACCGGCATTTGTAGCGGCTGCCAATCCTGTAATAGAGAAAAGTCCTGCTCCGATAATAGCCCCAACTCCTAATGCAGTTAATCCGGGGGCTGTTAATGTTTTCTTTAATCCCTTCTCAGACTCGGATGCTTCTTCAAGCAATTGTCCTAAAGGTTTTCGTTTCCAAATTGACATATTATAAGTTTTTTGGTTTTTTTAGTTTTCAAAAATAGAATTTTTTAAAAACATTCACATATAAAATACCATTTAATATAAAAAATGTCGCTTTTTAAACGTTTCCTGCAATTTTAGAACCAAAATCCTACACTAAACCAAGTGTAATTTTCTTTCGTTTCCGGTGACCAGCTGTGTTTTATCTCAATCGGGCCAATTAAGGTTTCAAATCCGTATCCCAAAGCATATCCGGAGTACTGTGCCTTTAAAAACCAGTCAGTTGTACGAAAAATCCTTGTTCCCACATTAGCATAGTTGGCCGTAAAGTTAATATGGTGCTTTTTATAGAACTCATAATCGAGCGTACCGCTTCCTTTTATATAGCTATCCCCGGCAATACTCAGGAAGTCGTAGCCTAAAAAATGCCTGAAATTATTGATGGTCGTATATCCGTAACCCCCCAGAACAAAGTCAAAATACGGAACGGAACGGTTACCGATGGTAAATCCGGCTTCCGATTGCAATTTCAGCGAAAGCTTTTTAAAGAATGTCTTCACGATTCCGGCATCGGCTTTGGCAATTGAAAACTGGCTCAAATGGTCTTCGCCTTTATCCGAGTATAAAATCGTTCTGAAATCGCCAAAGAAATACCATCCTCTTTTCGGAAAGTACTTCTGATCGAAGGAGTCGTATTTTAAATTTCCAAAAGCGGAAAAATAGTTATCACTTGTTAAAATCGGCGAATTATTTTCCAGCGTGGACGATCTGATCTTTAAATGTTTGTGTTCCAGTCCGGCGCCGATCAGGAACTTCTGCGCAAAAACGGTCTGGAAATACATCTGATTGGTAAAATCCGAAAAATCAACATTAATCGATTTCAATCCCAGATCCCGAAGCAGCTGACCGTCGCTAAAATCGGTGGCCACATTTTTATTGAACCTGTAGTATCTTGAGTTCACTCCGAAACTCCAGTAAAAACCGTTGTCTATGTAGTAATTCAGATTATACCTGAAATTATCCCCTAAAATAACATCCAGGGCAATAACATCATTTTTAAGTATGAATTTTTTCTGGGTCGCATTCAGCAATAAGGCACTTTTAAACAGTTCATCATAGTGCAGACCGAATTTCAGATAGCGGTTTATCGGATTTTCTTTAAGCGTCAGGATCAGGTTGTCTCCTTTTTCGGCTTCATCAAAAGAATAGGAAATTGTACTAAAGTTTTGTGTAGCATTCAGGGTATTAATGCCTTTGTCTAATGCGGCATAGGTTATTTTTGAATTGGGATGAAAGCGCAGCTTCCCTAAAACATAGGCTCGGGTATAGCCTTCCAGTCCTTTTACATGTATATCGGCAACTTTTAAGGTATCTGTTAATCGTCTTGGTTCAAAAAGCCTTGACTTACTGGCGATGGCGCCCAATTTAACCAGATCTTCATAAACGGTAAAAGCCGCTTCTTCACCTTTTTTGATAATCTCACCTCCCTGATCGAAAGAAATCACAGAATACCCGTGAATATTAGGCTTGATATAAATATCGGTAGCCTTTTTTTTGGCTTCCATTTTTTCAATCATCGAAAAATTGGTGATCTGCAAAAGCACTCCGGTGGCACCGCCTATTGTTGTCCTGTCTTTTAGACCATCCTGAACGTCAACTCCGATGATCACATCGGCGCCCATTTTTTTCAGTTCTTCAACGGGGTAATTATCCACAACACCACCGTCTACGAGTATTCTTCCGTCTATTTCCACAGGAGAATATAACGACGGAAAAGCACCGCTTGCCAGAATAGCCTGCGGCAATACACCTTTTCGCAACACAATTTTTTCTCCGGTTTCAATATCGGTGGCGATACAGACAAACGGTATCGGCAGTTCGTTAAAATCGCGGATATGGCGCACATGGTTCGTTAACCGCGTTAAGAGGTTATAGTTATACAATCCTTTTGAAAGGGCTGTTGGTACGCCTACTTTGAAATTATTAAAAGGTAAGGCTAAAGCATACACTTCATCGTTTCGTTTTTCAAAAAAACTCTTTGAGGAACGGGGAATATAATCCTGTAACAGCGCGTCGGAATCGACTTCGCGAAAAATGGAATCCAATTGCCGGGCGGAATATCCGGAAGCATACAGACCGCCGATGATGGCACCCATACTGGTTCCGCCGATATAGTCAACCTGAACACCGGCTTCTTCCAACACTTTCAACACACCAATATGTGCCAGGCCTTTTGCTCCGCCACCACTCAAAACAACCCCTACTTTAGGTCTTTTTTCCTGTGAGAACACCGATTGTACTAAACAAAAGCTTAAAAATAGCAGTAATATATTTTTCATGTTACTTAGTAGCATTGGTTGCTTTGTAAAATTCGGTAATTTTTTTGGCTTTTGAAAGCCCCACAACGTCAGAAATTTCTTTTTCCGTTGCCAAAGTCAATCTTTTAACAGATTTAAAATGTTTTAGTAACGCAATCATCGTTTTCTCGCCAATTCCGGGAATGGTTTCCACCGAAGTCTGCAGCGCACTCTTGCTTCTTTTATCCCTGTGAAAAGTGATTCCGAAACGATGCGCCTCATTTCTAAGATGTTGTATCGTTTTTAGTGTTTCCGACTTTTTATCCAGATACAAAGGCACCGAATCACCCGGATAATAAATCTCTTCCAGTCTTTTGGCTATGCCGATAATTGCAATTTTACCTCTCAGACCCAAATCATCCAGGCTTTTTAGCGCCGACGACAGCTGTCCTTTACCGCCATCAATGATGATTAGCTGCGGCAACGGTTCGTTTTCGTCCAAAAGGCGCTTATACCGCCTGTATACCACCTCTTCCATTGAAGCAAAGTCATTGGGTCCTTCCACTGTTTTGATATTGAAGTGGCGGTAATCTTTTTTACTTGGTTTTCCGTCTTTAAACACCACACAGGCGGCAACGGGATTCGTTCCCTGGATATTGGAGTTATCAAAACATTCTATATGCCGTGGTTCCACCGGCAAACGCAGGTCTTTCTGCATCTGCGCCATAATCCTGTTGGTATGGCGGTCCGGATCTACAATTTTAATTTGTTTCAGCTGATCCAGACGATAGTATTTCGCGTTGCGTTCCGACAGGTCCAGAATCTGTTTTTTATCGCCCAGTTTCGGTACCGTTACCCGGATGGCCTCACCCATATCTATTTCAAAAGGCACTATTATTTCCTTTGAATTGAGGTGAAAACGCTCGCGAAGTTCCACAACAGCGAGTTCCAGCAGTTCCTGGTCGGTTTCTTCCAGTTTCTTTTTCAGCTCCATCGTGTGTGAACGGACAATCGCCCCGTGCGAAATCTGAAGAAAGTTAATATAGGCCATACTTTCATCGGAAACGATGGAGAAGACATCGATATTGGATATTTTCGGATTTAAGATTGTCGATCTGGACTGGTAATTTTCCAGCACTTCGATTTTCTCTTTTATTTTTTGGGCTTCTTCAAACCGCATGTCCATTGCCAGTTCGGTCATGTGTTTTTTAAAGTCTTTTAAGCTTTCTTTAAAGTTCCCTTTGAGAATTTCGCGAATGGCATTGACATGTTTCTGATAATTTTCCAGCGTTTCATATCCTTCACAGGGTCCTTTACAGTTACCGATATGGTATTCCAGGCAGACTTTAAATTTTCCGCTGTCGATATTGGCTTTACTCAGGTCGTAATTACAGGTTCGCAGCGGGTATAATTCCTTGATTAGCTCCAGAAGCGTATGTACCGTTTTAAAACTGGTATAGGGCCCGAAATATTCCGAGCCGTCCTTTACCATGTTACGGGTTGGAAATATTCTCGAAAAAGGTTCTTTCTTGATACAGATCCAGGGATAGGTTTTATCGTCTTTTAGCAGGACGTTATACCGCGGCTGTAATTTTTTAATCAGGTTGTTTTCCAATAAAAGCGCGTCGGTTTCCGTAGGCACAACGATGTGCTTGATCGATACAATTTTTTTAACCAGCACATTGGTTTTTGCCGTATCGTGGATTTTATTAAAATAAGAGGAAACCCTTTTCTTTAAGTTTTTAGCCTTCCCGACATATAATATTTTTCCGTCTTTATCATAATATTGATATACCCCGGGACTATCGGGTAATGTTTGTATTTGAAGTTCTAAAGAAGGAATACTCATTGATGCGGTTCTGTTTTATCGGAATTTAATTCAAAATTACGAATAACATTTCTGAAAAGCGAAAAACAACCCACAACTTAGCGCCGGTACGCTATAATTGTATATTTTTATCTTTTGATTACAATTATGAATTACCAGCATAAGGATATTACCATCCTAAAAGAGACTGTTTTACCGGGTGAAAGCAAGACCATCAATATGGAAATTGCCAAGCTTCACACGATGACAAAATTAAAAATCCCGATTATCGTTGAACGTTCCAAAGTTCCCGGCCCAACCGTTTTATTCACAGCCGGCCTTCATGGCGATGAAATTAACGGAACAGAAATTGTCCGGCAGTTGATTATACAGAAAATCAACAAACCGAAAAGCGGCACGGTTATCTGTATTCCGATTATCAATGTTTTCGGATTTGTGAACAAAACCCGGGAGTTTCCGGACGGACGGGATTTGAACCGCGTATTTCCCGGAAGTAAAATGGGTTCGCTTGCCAGCCGTTTTGCCTATTACCTGCTAAAGGAGATTATCCCGCATGTGGATTATGCTATTGATTTTCATGCCGGCGGCGCCAGTCGTTTTAATGCCGCACAGATCCGGATCATTCCGGATAACAAGGAGTTAAAAGACCTGGCCGATGTGTTTCATGCTCCTTTCACGCTGTATTCCAAAAACATCAGTGGTTCTTTCCGCAATTCCTGTCATAAATTAGGGGTCAAGATGTTACTGTTTGAAGGCGGAAAGTCAAATGATTTTAATGACGAAATTACTTTACAGGGCGTTGAAGGTGCCAAAAGGATTTTACATCATTTTGACATGCTCAACGGACGAAAGAAAACGCATATACCCGAAGACAAGAGCATTTACATTAATAAATCCAGCTGGATCCGCGCCAAATATTCCGGAATGTTTCACGGTCATACCAAAGTGGGCCGTTATGTGGAACGCGGTGATTTACTGGCAACCATTTCCGATCCGTACGGCAAGATCGAGCACAGGCTCAAAGCGCCCAATTCGGGCTATATCATCAATGTAAACGATGCTCCCATAGTGTACCAGGGAGATGCCATTTATCATATTTCAACTTCCCTCAGCAATGAATAAAAAAGCGCTTCGAAAAAAATATAAGGAATTACGCCGGCAGCTTTCGCCGGATGAAGTGGAAGAGCAAAGCCTGGCTATTGCCAACAGGCTGCTGCAACTGGACATCTGGAATAAAACTTATTATCATTTATTCCTGCCGATAACCGAGCACAAAGAAGTTGACACCGAATTTATCCTGCAGATACTGGCCGGAAAAGACAAAGACATCATTATTTCGAAATCGGATTTTGAAACCCGTAAAATGACGCATTTCCTGCTAACCGACAATACCCGGATCAGGAAAAACGAGTACAATATTCCGGAACCGGTTGACGGGATCGAAGTGCCTTCTTCCAAAATAGATGTGGTTTTTGTACCGCTTTTGGCATTTGACACAAACGGGCACCGCGTAGGCTACGGAAAGGGCTTTTACGACACTTTCCTAGCCGAATGCAGGACAGACATCATCAAAGTAGGGCTTTCCTTTTTTGAAGCCGAAGCAATCATTCCTGACACCATTCCGCAGGATGTGCAACTGGATTATATCGTTACGCCTCATCAGACATACTCAATAAAAAAAGGGTGATTAAAGATCACCCTTTTTTATATTATCTGCAAACCCGTTAATACCTGCGGATTGCTCTTACTTTTTTTCCGTAGCTTTTATATTCCCACTCATTTATACTGGAATATTGCGTGTCATACGATTGCGCCTGATCCATGTTTTTTTCCGTAGACGACCAATATTCCCTTGGTGAAGCCGTTGGAATCGTATATGCCCCGACAGAACTTAAATAAAAGATTTTTAATTCTTCAATAGATGGTAAAAACCAATCATTAAGTCCGTTTACCGAATAGGCATCACAAACCTTTGCTGCCGTACCGTTATTAGTACATACCGACAGGATTCTTAGCGTATTCTCTAATCCGGAACCCACAATTGCCTGTGTCTGGCCTATTATTGATCCATAACATCCCCAGGTCATAACATTGGAACCATTATAAGTCAGATCATTCGGAGCTGCCTCCAGGTAACGCCATCCATTAGTTGTTTCTCCTTTATCATAAAACACATAACCTCCTGAAGCACCTATCTGACCTGCCGTTTTAAAACTTACTTCATTTCCATAGAACACTTCCCCATTATAATCTTTGCCATAACTTCTCACATAGTACACCGTATTCATGATCAATCCCTGTACTACTCTCGAATAATCACCCAAAGCATTAGGATCTGTCACCATACCCGTCATATTTACACTTGTCCCGTTTGTCAAACTTGGATTTGGCGAAGTACTGTAACAAAAACCTTTTTCGGCCACATTACCATAATGCGAATCATTCGAAATGACATTCCCGTTAAAAGAGGCTCTGTTAGTATATATTTCTTTTACTGCTGTTGTCGCCAACGAATATTTGAGTGGTGTAGTCATTGTAAGATTATTTCCGTAAACTATTCCGTTTCCGGTAACAGCATAGGCTCTCACATTATAGACACGCCCGCCAAGATCCAGTATATCCGTATATGGCGTAATTTTAAAGAAATTTCCGGTTCCGGATCCATCAGCTGCAATGTAGTTTGTTAAATCCTTGGTTGGATTAGTATTATACCCCCAACAGAATCCTCTTTCGTGGTAGCCATCACCTAATGACTGCACTGTAGCATTAAACTGAATATTCCCGCTGGGAAATGTAGTTGCCAATGTAACCAGAACAGGCGGTACAGCAGGCGTTGGCTCAGGATTTCCCGGGTTTCCTACAGAAGAATCGGAACTACACCCAATAAAGATTAAGAGAAATAATGAAAATAGTACTATTTTTTTCACAATAATTCATTTTAAAATTAAGGTGCCAAAAATAAAAAATCCCTCTAATAAAACATAAAATTCTTACTTTTTTCTATTTTCCGAAAGCTTTTTTATTAAATACGATCAGAATCCCTACTCCCACCGATATTGCCATATCGGCTACATTAAAAATAGCATTGAAGAATGTGAAATGCTTACCGCCCCACAATGGCAGCCATTTGGGCAGGTTACCTTCCCAGATAGGGAAATACAGCATGTCTACTACTTTTCCGTGAAACCACGTTCCGTAAGGGTTGGAAGCAAATAATGATGCCGGTTCATGGAAGCTGTCGTTAAAGATAACGCCGTAAAAAACAGAGTCAATAATATTCCCGAAAGCTCCGGCTAATATTAAAGCCACCGCTACAATCAGGTAATTCGAACTGTTCTTTTTCACGGAATCATACAACCAGTATCCGATACCGCAAACTGCTACAATTCTAAAAAGTGTCAGAAATAATTTCCCATAAGTTCCCGGAATTTCAGCTCCCCAGGCCATACCTTCATTTTCAATAAAATGAATTCTAAACCATTCAAAAACATAAACCTCATCATTCAATACAAAGTTTGTTTTGATATAGATTTTAGACAGCTGATCAATGATCAAAACCAATATGACTAATAAATAGGATTTTCTTAAGGACATTTTTTATAATTTGAGCACAAAAATAAGAGAATTATTGATATAAAAAACGCTCCATACGGAGCGTTTTAAAAGATTTTGAAAAGATTAACGTTGTAAATTCTTCGCTTCAATACTCATTGTAGCATGCGGAACTAATTTCAATCTTTCCTTGTTTATTAATTTTCCGGTTACCTTACAGATACCATACGTTTTATTTTCAATACGGATTAACGCATTTTTCAAATCTCTGATAAATTTTTCCTGACGGATAGCCAGTTGTGAATTCGCTTCTTTAGACATGGTTTCGCTACCTTCTTCAAATGCTTTAAAGGTTGGTGACGTATCGTCTGTACCATTATTAAGGTCATTCATGTAGGCGCTTTTAATCAAATCCAAATCCGCTTTTGCTTTTTCCATCTTTTTCAAGATTAATTCTTTGAACTCAGCTAAATCAGCGTCGGAATATCTTATTTTTTCATCCACCATAATTTCTTTTATTTTGAAATTAATACTCTTGTTTTAATGTCATCAAACTCAATTTCTATACCATTGTTGATGTTTTCTTCAAAAATTAAGGCTTCGGTTAACGTTTCTGACTTTATATAGGACTCATTGCTCAAGATTGCATTTTCTAATTGCACATTTTTTTGCAGATGAACTTTAATTTTATCCGTTACTTCAAATCCCGAATCTTTTCTGATATTCTGGATACGGTTAACTAACTCTCTGGCGATTCCCTCTTTCCTTAACTCATCAGATATGGTAATATCTAATGCCACTGTAATCCCTCCGGAATTTGCTACCAACCAACCCTCAATATCCTGTGAAGAAATCTCTACATCTTCAGTTGTTAAATTAACACTTTTTTCTGAGATAACAAGCGCCAGGCTGCCTTCTTTCTCCAATTGACTGATCTGCTCCTGAGTGAATTTTTGTATCTCACTGGAAATCAATCCCATATCTTTACCAAAGCGCGGTCCTAAAACTTTAAAATTAGGCTTGATTTGTTTCACCAATACCCCTGAAGCATCGTCTAAAAGCTCAATCTCCTTAACGTTTACTTCCGCTTTAATCAGGTCGGAAACCGCCTCAATTTCAGAACGTTGTTCTTCGTCAAGTACCGGAATCATTACCTTTTGCAATGGCTGACGCACTTTGATCATCTCCTTTTTACGCAGGGATAAAACCAGTGAAGAAATCGTTTGGGCTTTCTGCATTTTGCTCTCTAACGATTTATTAACAAAGTTTTCAACGTATTGCGGAAACTCGGCCAAATGTACACTATCATATTGTTCCGACTGTGTTGCCTGCGTTAAGTCTCTGTAAAGTTTATCCATAAAGAAAGGAGCAATTGGCGCACCCAGCTTCGAAACGGTTAACAAACAGCTGTATAAGGTTTGGTAGGCCGCGATTTTATCCTGGGCATATTCTCCTTTCCAGAAACGTCTTCTGCACAAACGCACATACCAGTTACTCAGATTTTCCTGAACGAAATCGGATATTGCCCGCGCCGCTTTTGTAGGCTCATAGTCTGCATAAAACTCATCCACATTCTTTACCAATGTATTCAGTTCCGACAGGATCCAACGGTCAATTTCCGGTCTTTCTTCCAGCGGCACTTCCGCTTCCTGGTATTGGAAACCGTCAATGTTCGCATACAAAGAGAAGAAAGAATAGGTATTATACAGGGTTCCGAAGAATTTACGTCGCACTTCTGCCACCCCTTCAATATCAAATTTCAGGTTGTCCCAAGGATTCGCATTCGAGATCATGTACCAACGCGTAGCATCCGGACCATATTCTTTTAAGGTTTCAAACGGGTCAACGGCATTTCCTAAACGTTTGGACATTTTCTGTCCGTTTTTATCCAATACCAGTCCGTTAGAAACTACGTTTTTATAGGCTACTTTATCAAATACCAGCGTAGCGATGGCATGCAAGGTATAAAACCATCCTCTGGTCTGGTCTACTCCCTCAGCAATAAAATCTGCCGGGAAAGCAATATTGTTATCCACCAGTTCTTTGTTTTCAAACGGGTAATGCCATTGTGCATACGGCATCGAACCACTATCGAACCATACGTCGATAAGATCGCTTTCCCGTTGCATCGGTTTTCCGTTTGGCGAAACCAGCGTGATCGTATCCACGATATTTTTATGAAGGTCTACCAAATCGTAGTTCTCTTCACTCATATTACCGATTTCAAATCCTTTAAACGGGTTTTCCGTTTGCAATCCTGCAGCTATTGCTTTTTCAATTTCCGCATATAATTCTGCTACCGAACCGATTATCAGCTCTTCCGATTTGTCTTCCGTTCTCCAGATAGGCAACGGAATTCCCCAATATCGGGAACGGGATAAGTTCCAGTCGTTTGCATTTTTCAACCAGTTTCCAAAACGTCCTTCTCCGGTTGCTTTCGGCTTCCAGTTGATCGTTTCGTTAAGGTCAAACATTCTATCCTTGATTTCGGTTACCTTGATAAACCAGGAATCCAACGGATAGTATAAAATAGGTTTGTCCGTTCTCCAGCAATGCGGGTAACTATGGACATATTTTTCTACCTTAAAAGCTTTATTCGCTTCTTTCAGCATGATGGCAATCTCTACATCAACGGAACGTTCCGGAGCTTCACCATCGTTATAATATTCATTCTTTACATATTTACCGCCCATCTCGGCTCCCATCTGTTTGATAAATTTACCTTGTAAATCTACCAGTGGAACCGGGTTTCCGGCATCATCCAATACTAACATCGGCGGCACTTCCGGCACTGCTTCTTTTGCTACTTTAGCATCATCCGCACCAAATGTAGGCGCCGTATGTACAATACCGGTACCATCTTCTGTGGTTACAAAATCACCCGGGATCACGCGGAAAGCGTTTTCCGGATGTTGATACGGTAATGTATAGGCTAACAATTGTTCGTACTGCGTTCCTACTAAATCTGCTCCTTTTGCTTCTGCCAGTACTGCATACGGGATCTTTTTATCTTCCTGTTTGTAGTTTTCAAAATCGGCATCACTTTCTGCCAGGAAATATTTCCCTGCAAACTGTTTTGCCAACAGCGGTTTTGCCAGAATGACATTTACCGGCTCGAACGTATACTGGTTGAAGGTTTTTACTAAAACATAATCGATTTTAGGTCCTACCGTTAAAGCGGTATTGGACGGTAACGTCCATGGCGTAGTTGTCCATGCCAGGAAATGGATCGTTCCGAAACCTTTTAAAAAATCCGGTAACGTTTCTTCTTTTGCTTTAAACTGCGCTACTATTGTTGTATCGGTAATATCCCGGTAACTTCCCGGCTGGTTAACCTCATGGGAACTCAGTCCGGTACCTGCTTTTGGCGAGTACGGCTGGATGGTATAGCCTTTGTACATCAGCTCTTTATCATAGATCTGCTTTAACAGCCACCAAACGCTTTCCATATATTTGGATTTGTAGGTAACATACGGATCTTCCATATCTACCCAGTAGCCCATTTTTTCGGTCAGGTCATTCCACACGTCTGTATAACGCATAACGGTTCTTTTACACGCTTCGTTATATTCTGCAATGGTAATCCTGGTACCGATATCTTCTTTCGTGATTCCCAGTTCTTTTTCCGTTCCTAACTCTACCGGAAGTCCGTGAGTATCCCAGCCTGCTTTACGCTTTACCTGGAATCCTTTTTGAGTTTTATAACGACAAAAAATATCCTTAATGGAACGTGCCATCACGTGGTGAATACCCGGCAATCCGTTTGCTGAAGGTGGTCCTTCAAAAAACACGAATGGCTGGTTTCCTTCACGCGAAGTGATACTCTTTTCAAAGATGTTTTGCTCTTTCCAAAAATCAAGCACCTCAGATGCTACTGTTGGCAAATCAAGTCCTTTGTATTCAGTAAATTTCGTACTCATTTTGTCGTTTTTTCTAATCAATTCGCGAAAGTACGGATTTTTGAATAATTCTTAGTTAAGACAATTAGAAAATAGCAGTTTGCAAAGCCTTTTTAGGAAAAAACTTCTTTGAGCACATCCAGTGACCGGGGTTTTTTAAAACCGTCAAAATGAAAAGTATAATAATCGAGTAGTATTCTAAGTAGTATTTGCCTTTCCATTCCGTTAAACACCTTTTGATCGCTGTCGAATTTCAGGTCTTTGAGCTTTTTGAAAAGCCGGGTTTCGTGTTCGGAAAGACAGCTTATTCCGTGAAAGGGCACAAACATGCCTTCGGTCATTTCAAAAAAAGGCAGCCCGTCATCCGAAGTATCCGGATAAAAGCCTAAAAATTTAGTCATTTCCAGCAACAGCATCAGGTGGAAGTTAGCAACCTCATCGTGATTGTCCAGCCATAGCAAGGCTGTTTCCAGAAAGGAAAAAAGGTTTCCGTTTCTTTCTTCTTCCTTGATGGTATTGTGCAGCATCTCGGAAAGAAACATGACAATTGTACTTTTTACAATATCAATATTAATGGAAGCATACGGCGTTGAAAGTTTGATTTCCTTAAAACGCTCCAACGTTCCTTTATTCTTATGACTCGCTTCTATTTCCAATAGTGTCAGCGGCTGAAAATAGGCTATTTTCTGATTGCTCTTTTTACCGGAAAAGGCACTTTGCACAAAATAGGATTTCAGTCCGTCCGATTCCGTAAAGCATTTTACGATCAGGCTTTTTTCCTGATATTTAAGGGCACTAAGAACGATTGCTTTTGTTTTAACAAGCATCTTTTACTGTATTGGAATGATGGCAATTATTCGGGAATATAGCCATTAACGGATAATCATTACTTTTTTCACTTTTGTTTCGGCACCGTCATCAGAAGCAATAAAAATCATGTAAACACCGGAGGCTACTTTATATTTTCCGAATGCCGTAGTATCCCACATCACCGTTCCTCCCTGCGAAGTGGTTTCAAAAACCAGGTTTCCTTCAATATCGGTGATTTTCACATTGGCTTTATCAATCAATCCGCTGATGTTTACTTCACCGCTAAATCCGGGACGTACCGGGTTTGGAAACACATATACATTGTTCAGGTCATCATTGGCCTTTGTTGCCGTTCCTTTAAAAGAAACCAGCCCTTTATCGGTGGCAAAAAATACTTCTCCGGTGACGCCGTCAATTTCAATATCGTTGATATTGTTACTTGGCAACGGTGAGTTTTCTTTTGTAAACTTGTGCAGTACACTTTGTCCGTTTGGAGAAACCTGAAAAACACCGGCATCTGCAATCGCTATCCATTTATTATTGGACCCGTCCACAGCAATATCCGTGATACTCTGCTGATAGAAAAGCTCCTGAGCCAGATTGTCTTCCAGAATGATAATCGCATTTGTTGTTAGTGTTGTTTCACTTAAAAACCGATCGACACTCGGCAATATTCTCAACCCTTTATAGGTACCGATCCACAGTTGGTTCTTCGTATCGATTGCCACTGCTCTCACATCATTATCCGGAAGATTTCCCTCATCGGCACCTGTTTTGATCAGTATAAATTTGTTCCCGTAGTTTTCATTAAAGGCAATCACCCCATTATATAAAGACGGGATCCATTTGGTATTGTTCTTATCCACAACAATAGTGCTGTAACTATCGTCTTTGGGCGCTACCGTTACGTTGCTCAAATCGTAAGAAGCCCATTGGTTATCGGTCTTTAAAACTTTTAAGCCTTTATTGACCCTGCTGTTTGTCATCCACAGGTTTCCTTTTTTATCAAAAGCCGGTCCGTTTACCCTTACATCATTAACCGGCGGCGGTAACAATGATTCCAGTCCGTTTGTTCCGGTATTCAAATTGGTATAAAGAGCGGACAAACTGTTGCCTTCTATCTTTAAAAGTCCGGAATAAAAAGAACTTACAAAAACCTGGTTCTCGTTATTCGGGTTAACCGCAATACGGCTCAGTGATTTTGCCTCTGCCAGGTTTTCATAGGGAATTAGCGACCAGCCGACATTGTCCACAAACTTACTGATCCCGTAAGAATCCAACGGATACGGATTATAGGTTCTGGTATAATCACCATACACTGCCCATAAAGCACTCGGCGCTTTTTTCAGTGAAAAGATCCTGTTTTTAAAAGGTCCGTTCGGGGTGTTATTCTCAAAGCTCATCGGGTTCAATACCGTTGTACTGAACATCCCCCTGTCTTTTGTCCCGATAAAAATATTGTTCCCGGCAGCAACAGCACAGGTAAAGGTCGTTACGACATCCGGAATCTGGGTAATATGCGCCTGCAAGACCATTACATTATCAAAAACATAAACATGATTTGCCGAAGTATACACCAGTTTATCATTGGCAGCCTTAAAATCGACAGCCTGTTGTCCGGTGGTATAAACTTCCTGGATCGCCGCATTGGTATAACTGTAAATACGGTTATTGGTATTCGCCAGGAATAATTTATTGTTTAAGGTCACCGCTCCCAGCCAGCTTCCGGAATCAAATTCCTGCCATTGTGCAAAATCCACTAAATTGGGATTCCCCACACTTGCTCTACGGATACCGTTATTCCGGGTTACGGCATAGATGAAACCGTTAAATATAGTGGTCTGCAAAACTTCTACTTCCTGTCCGGCCGGACCAATAAAATAGGTGTCGCCAAACTCTGAAGTGGCAAGATTGTACACACATACTCCGAAATCGCAGGAAATATAAAGCTTTCCGTCACTTTCATACAGGTGGTTTATTTTTTTCTTATTGGGTGCTATTGAAGGCTTGTTCACAATATCCACAACATTAAAAATGCTGCCGTCCGCTTCATTGACAATCAGCAGCAAGCCGTTATTATTCCCGACAAATGTTTTATTCTTCGTGACACTAAAATGCAAAGCCGTTATCGTTTCGGCTTTAAGTCCGTTAATTGATGTGGTGGTCTTCAGTTCATTTGTAATCAGGCTTTTCGAGAAAACCGCATTTTCAGAAGACGTAAAAACCCGTATTGGAGTTGCTGCAATATCAGTTACTTCCGCATACGAAAAAAAACCTCTCCACAATTGATTTTGCTGAGCGAATGAACTAACAGTGGTAATCAGTATTAAAAAAATATAAAGTGTTTTTTTCATTAACGGAATATTGATTTACAAATATAGACTAAAACGCAATTATTTTCTCTTTTGTATAATTCTTATCACAAAGATTCACTATCTTTAAAAAGAAGGATCGTTTTGTTAATCTCAAAGCAACATTTTGGTTTTATCCATTATATTTTCAACATATTATCATTTTTTTATTACGGTGAAATATGTTTTTATATATTTGTCAAGAAAAGTTATTATTTTTTAGTGAAAATGCCTAGAAAAATTGTAAACCTCCTATTAGCTCTGGCTTTAGGAACCAGTTATTCCGTAAAAGCTCAGTTCGGTTTTTCTCATGAAATTGGGGTTATCGCCGGTCCTGTGGCTTTCCAGTCTGATTATGGAGAAAGAAGCGATTTTAAAACCGATGCCGGTAATACCGGTTTTGGAGTTGGTATTGTGCATTATCTCAACTTTTCATACCGCGCCGAGTGTAATTGTTATACTCCTGAAACATATTTCAACGATCACTTCAAACTTCGTACAGAGTTATCATACAGCAAAACAAAATTAAAACATTTCGGGCAATGGGTACAGGACAGCAAACAGTCTGTTATGGCCAATCAGCTTAGAGGGATGCGAGGTTCGACTGCTGTAACCGACGTTGGAATGCAGCTGGAATATTTCCCTTTGAGTATTCGTGATTTCTCCGTTACTCCGGGTGCATGGGCTCCGTTTGTGAGTCTGGGTGCACATTTCAGCTTTTACGATACCGAAGCGTATTCTACTTTAGGGCCAAACCTGGGTACCAATCCTAATGTAACACCTACAAAATATATGGGCGCTGTGAAAAATGACGGCGGTAATGCATGGTCAATCGTTTCCAGTGTCGGAACACGTTATAAACTAACGGAATTATCGGATTTAATGATTGATTTACGTTTCCAATATTATTTCTCCAACTGGGTTGACGGTTTAAATCCTGATCCGAACATCTACACAGAAAACAAAGCAAACGACTGGTTAGTCTGGTTAAACGTAGGTTATATCTACTACCTGAATTAACAGTACACGATAACAATAAAAAAAACCGGGAGATTCCCGGTTTTTTTGTGCTTGTATTTTAATGGCGCTTATGCTAAAGCCTGTTTTAAGTCTTCGATAAGATCATCGATATCCTCTACCCCAACGCTCAAACGTACCAGGTCATCCGAAATACCAATTTCCTTACGTTTGTCTTCCGGTATCGAAGCATGCGTCATTAAGGCCGGATGGTTCGCTAACGATTCTACTCCGCCTAATGATTCCGCCAAAGTGAATACTGATACTTTTTCAAGGAAGTCAATCGCATCTTCTTTCTTGCCGGACTTGAACGTAAATGTTACCATTCCGCCAAAACCGCCAATCATTTGTTTTTTAGCAATTTCATGAAAAGGATGTGATTCCAGTCCAGGGTAATACACTTTTTCAACCTTAGGATGGTTCACTAAAAATTCCGCTACTTTAGCACCGTTTTCACAATGTCTTTGTACTCTTAAATGCAGGGTTTTAATTCCTCTTAGTACCAGGAACGAATCCTGTGGTCCTAATGTGGCTCCGGTTGCAAATTGCTGAAAATGCAATTGGTCACCCAATGCTTTATCTTTCACAATCAACGCTCCGGCAATCACATCGGAGTGTCCTCCTAAATATTTTGTAGCCGAGTGCATTACAATATCCGCTCCCAGATCCAATGGTTTTTGAAGATAAGGTGTTGCAAACGTATTATCGACTGCAAAAATGATTTTATGTTTTTGCGTAATGGTTGCAATAGCTGCAATATCGGCCAGTTTCATCAAAGGATTCGTTGGTGTTTCCACCCAAACCAATTTGGTATTGGCATTAATCAACGATTCGAATTTTTCCAGATCATTCATATCCACAAAATGGAAAACAATTCCGGAATCTTTATAGATACGGGTAAACATTCTGTATGTTCCACCGTATAAATCGTCCATAGCAATTACCTCATCACCTGCTTTTAACGATCTCAAAACGCAATCGGTAGCCGCAAGACCTGAAGAAAAAGCCAAACCGCGTGTTCCGTTTTCAATACTGGCTAAGGCATTTTCCAAAGCTGTTCTTGTAGGATTCGCCGCACGGCTGTATTCGTACTCATTCAAAGGCACACCAGGACTTGTCTGTACATACGTAGAGGTCTGATATACAGGCGGCATTACAGCCCCTGTACTGGAATCATGGTGCTGACCACCATGTATAGCTTTTGTATTAAATTTCATAAATCTGTTCTTTATTTACCAAATAAACTAAGCAAATTTACCCTTTATTTTCTGTTGACAATATAGAAAATTGTACCTTTATGAATTATTAACACATTTTTACCATGAAACATATCGCTTATTTTCTTCTAATCGGACTTTTAACAGTCAGCTGCCAGAAAAAAGAAATACAATTCGAGAATATCGTATATGAAAAACAGAGTAAAACACCTTGTGATTCCTCCTGTACTCAGGTAAAAATCAATGTTCCTATAGCCGAAAACAGTCCTGTAGTTGAGGACAGCATCAACAATGCCGTATTCAATACGGTACGGGAGATCATCTATTTTGGCGAAAAACCATACAATGCTTCCAACTACACCCAGCTGATGGATTTATTCATCAAATCGTATACGGATGTGACCACCCAATTCCCGGATGACCACATGCCGGTATGGGAAGCCAGTATTGACGGACAAATAGCCTATCATTCGGACAAGGTTATCAACATCACTTTAAAACATTACACCTTTACCGGCGGTGCCCACGGATATAGCGGTTTACGCTCCATTCTTGTTCATGCCGAAACCGGAAAGACCATTACAGAAAAAGACTTTTTAAAAGATAAAAAAGGACTAACCGCTTTTGCAGAGAAAAAGTTCCGCGAGAAATTCAAAATACCGGCAAACAAACCTATTAACGAAGGCGGACTGATGTTTGAAGACGAGGTTTTTCAATTGCCGCAAACGTATGTTTTCTCCGATAAAGGCCTGATCCTTTACTACAACACTTACGAAATCGCTCCTTATGTTGACGGTCCGCGGGAACTGCTCTTATCCTATGATGCGCTGGAGCCTTATCTGATCCTTAAATAAACTTGCGGATGCTCATGATAATGCCTGTATGAATACCTTCATGGTAATTATTGAATTCAATCGCTTCTGCAGCGTTTTTAATCACAAAACCTGACATCGTTTTAAATTCGGTATACTCCTGAAACAGCCCGGTATTATAATCCTTTTCGGTGGTATCGATAGTGGTGTGCAGCAGTTTTTTAACGGCTTCCACTTCTGCCGCAGTAACATCTGCCTCCGGTTTTGTACCGCGTTTGTATTTTTCCACCATTTCATCCGATACCTGCATCTGCAATCCGGATAATTTATATACCAGCATTTGCTGTACCACCACAATATGGGCAATATTCCAGATCAGGTTATTACTAAATCCGGCCGGTACTTTATTGAGTTGTTCCAGAGAATGGCTTTCCAAAACAGCTAAAAGTTTATCCCTGCTGTTTCTTGAAATATCAAAACTTGTTTTCATACTTTTCTTTTCCGCTAATGTAGTCAAAAGATAAATTCAAAAAAGAGCCGGTTTCTCCAGAAACTAAAAATGAATCCGATTCGCTTATATTCGTTAAGTTTCTTACTATTTTTGCAGCAACATTTTTTTGACAATTATCATGAGAAAAATATACCATTTAAAAACCTGCGATACCTGCAAACGCATTTTAAAATCCCTTCCAAATCTGGACACTTTCGAATTACAGGACATTAAAGAAGCTCCTGTGACGGTAAAACAACTGGAAGAAATCCATGCCATTACCGGTAATTATGAAGTGCTTTTCAGCAAAAGAGCCAAACTGTATAAAGAAATGGGTTTAAAAGATGAAGTCCTGACAGAAGCCGATTACAAACGGTATATTTTAGAGCATTATACTTTTTTAAGCCGTCCGGTTATTCTTATTGACGGAAAAGCTTTTGTGGGAAACAGCCCTAAAGTGGTTGCCGCAGCTATTGCATTCCTGGGCTAAATGAGCAAACGTACTTATGCCTTGATGGCTGCCTGGACGGTAGCGATCATTTATGGGGTGACCTTTACGATTGCTAAGGATGTCATGCCTGCTTATGTGGATGCTTTCGGTTTTATTTTTATGCGCGTAGGCGGTTCAACCTTATTGTTCTGGCTGGCTTCGATAGGAATTAACCGGCTCAACCCTGCCAAAAAGCAAAAAATCGACAAAAAGGATTTCTTCCGGATTATTGCTGCCGCCTTTTTTGGCGTGGCGTTTAACATGCTTACTTTTTTTAAGGGATTAAGCTATACTTCTCCCATTATGGGTGCCGTTTTAATGGTCACCACACCCATGATCGTTCTGGTTTTGTCGGCTATTATTATGCGGGAACGCATGCAGCGGCAAAAAGTAGCCGGTATTTTCCTGGGACTTGCCGGAACGGTACTTTTGATTCTTTACGGAAAGTCGATGATTAACGCCCCAAATGCGGCCCTCGGCAACTTTTTAGTCTTTGTAAATGCCGTTTCTTATGGTTTTTACCTTATCCTGGTTAAAAAATTAATGGACAAATACAGTCCGTACACCTTTGTAAAATGGATTTATCTTTTTGGTTTTATAATGGTAATTCCTTTCGGATGGCAGGAATTTCAGCAAATCGAATGGCACAGTATGCCGCTTAGCGTCTATTGGAAAATCGGTTTTGTGATTGTGGTTTCCACCTTCCTGACGTATTTACTCAACTTACTATCCATGAAAGAGTTAAAACCCACAACCGTTGCGGTTTTCATTTACCTGCAGCCTTTTTTCGCTTCCATTTTTGCAATAAGCCTGGGCAAAGACGAGCTGAGCTGGGTAAAAACAGGCTCCTCCCTTTTAATTTTTTTAGGCGTTTATCTGGTTACGCAGAAAAAGGAGAAACAAACTGACAAAAAAGGGATTACTTAACTTTTTTAACATACTGAACTCTTTTTAGTACATTTGTAGCTATTACATTTTTATATGATACAATCGATGACTGGTTTCGGCAAGGCTTCTTTGCAATTGCCAACCAAAAAAATTACTATAGAAATTAAGTCTTTAAACAGTAAAGGGCTCGACCTTAACGTTCGTATGCCTTCTGTTTTTCGCGAAATGGAATTGGGACTTCGCAATCAGATTGCACAACAGCTGGAACGCGGAAAAGTTGATTTCTCCCTATACATTGAAGTTACCGGAGAAGAAACGTCAACAAAAGTTAACGCCCCGATTGTAAAAGCGTATATGAATCAGATGCGCGATATCCTTCCGGATGCCGACATTACCGAATTGATGAAAATGGCGGTTCGGATGCCGGATGCCTTAAAAACAGAACGGGATGAAATTGACGAAAACGAATGGAAACACATCCAGAATGTGGTAACAGAAGCATTGGTTAACATCAATAATTTCCGAAAAGATGAAGGCGCTTCACTGGAAAAAGAATTCCGTTTGAGAATTGCCAACATCCGCAGTTTTATGGAACAGGCACTGGTTTTAGATCCGGAAAGAATCCAGGCAATCAAAGAACGTTTGCAGCATGCTATTTCGGAATTGCAGGTCAATGTTGACGAAAACCGATTTGAACAGGAGCTTATATATTATCTTGAAAAATTAGACGTCACGGAAGAAAAAGTCCGCCTGACCAACCATCTGGATTATTTCCTGGAAACCCTTTCCGGACAGGAAGCAAACGGTAGAAAACTGGGATTCATCACTCAGGAAATGGGACGTGAAATCAACACTATGGGTTCCAAATCGAATCATGCCGGAATGCAGAAACTGGTCGTTCAGATGAAAGACGAATTAGAAAAAATTAAAGAACAGGTTTTAAATGTTTTATAACAGCTAAAACTTCACAATACAACAGCATGAATACAGGAGGAAAACTAATTGTTTTTTCAGCACCGTCCGGTTCCGGAAAAACAACAATTGTAAGACACTTATTGGGCAAAGAAGATCTGAACCTTGAATTTTCAATTTCGGCTACTTCCCGCGCCCCAAGAGGTGAAGAAATAAACGGAACCGATTATTATTTCATTTCGCTGGAAAGCTTCAAACAACACATTAAAGCCGAAGATTTTTTAGAGTGGGAAGAAGTTTACCGCGATAATTTTTACGGTACTTTAAAAACCGAAGTGGAACGCATCTGGGCCAAAGGCAAAAATGTTATTTTCGACATTGACGTTGCCGGCGGATTGCGTATCAAGAAAAAATTTCCAGACGAAACCTTAGCGGTTTTTGTGAAACCTCCGAGTATTGACGAATTAAAGATCCGTTTGAAAAAACGTTCTACCGAAAGTGAAGACAAGATCAACATGCGTATCGCCAAGGCATCTGTTGAGCTGGCTACAGCGCCGCAGTTTGACAAAATCATAAAAAACTATGATCTGGACACTGCCAAACAGGAAGCATACGAACTGGTTAGAGATTTTGTAAAATAGTTTCCCTTTATTATCGGAATACATTCATAAAATAACGCTGCAAATGAAAATAGGGCTTTATTTCGGAACGTTCAACCCCATCCATATCGGCCACCTGATTATTGCCAATCACATGGCAGAAAATACCGATATGGATCAGATCTGGATGATTGTAACACCACACAATCCCCACAAAAAGAAAAACACCTTACTGGACGATCACCATCGGCTGCAAATGGTCTTTTTAGCAACATCCGAATATCCCAAAATAAAGCCTTCCGACATTGAGTTTAAGCTCTCTCAGCCCAATTATACGGTTAATACGCTGGCACATTTGCAGGAAAAATATCCGCAGCACGAATTTTCACTGATTATGGGTGAAGACAATCTGAATTCGCTGCACAAATGGAAAAACTATGAAGTGATCCTGAACAATCACAACATTTATGTCTATCCGAGAATTTCGTCCGAAATTGTTTCCGGCGAGTTCATCAATCACCCGAAAATCCACAGAGTCGGTGCTCCGGTCATTGAGCTTTCCTCTACCTTTATCCGGGAGAACATCAAAAAAGGAAAAAACATTACCCCCATGCTGCCCGGCAAGGTTTGGGAGTATATCGACCACAATCTTTTCTATAAAAAATAACCTTTACACGCTGACAATCAGCGTTATTTTTTTATTTTCTATTAACATAGTTTTAAAAGTGATTGGAATAATCTTCCCTAAATTTGAACTGTAAATAATTCAAATCAAAATCGCTATGTTAAATTTTGAACTATATAATCCTACCAATTTAGTCTTTGGAAAAGGACAAACCGAAAAATTAGCCCAGCTGGTTCCGCAAAACAGTAAAATATTACTGGCTTACGGTGGTGGCAGCATTTTCAAAAACGGTGTTTACGATCAGGTAAAAACGGCTTTAAGCGGTTTTGAAATCGTAGAATTCGGAGGTATTGAACCGAATCCCCGTTATGAAACATTAATGAAAGCTGTTGCGGTTATTAAAGAGCAGAAGCTGGATTTTATCCTGGCTGTTGGCGGCGGATCTGTGATTGACGGTGTTAAATTCATTTCGGCAGCCGTTAACTTCGAAGGCAATCCTATGGAAATTCTTCACAAAAGACTTTTAATCAAGGAAAACGCCATGCCGTTTGGAACGGTATTGACCTTACCGGCAACAGGAAGCGAAATGAATTCCGGAGCCGTTATCACGATCAATGAAACACAGGAAAAACTGTCGTTTGGCGGTTCGGCACTGTTTCCGAAATTTTCCATCTGTGATCCTACCGTTATTGCTTCTTTACCGAAAAGACAATTGCAGAACGGAGTGATTGATGCCTATACCCACGTGATGGAGCAATACCTTACCTATCCTCATGATGCGCTTTTACAGGACCGCATTGCCGAAGGTATCCTGCAGACTTTAATTGAAATTGGTCCGGGTGTGGTGGACAATCCGACAGATTACAAACTGGCTTCCAATTTTATGTGGAGCTGTACGATGGCTTTAAACGGTCTGATCCAGAAAGGTGTTCCAACCGACTGGGCCACACACATGATCGGACATGAGTTAACCGCTTTATACGAAATTGACCATGCCAGAACACTGGCCATCATTGGCCCGAATCTGTACCGTGCCTTATTTGAAACCAAAAAAGAAAAATTAGCACAGTACGGCGAACGCATCTGGAATGTTACCGGTACTACCGTTGAAGAAAAAGCCTTACAGGCAATTGAAAAAACAGTTCAGTTTTTCCATATAATGGGTATGGAAACCAAGATTTCCAATTATACCCCGGATTATAAAAAAACAGCCGATTTTATTGTGGAACGTTTTGACCAGAGAGGCTGGAAAGCCATGGGAGAACGCCAGAACATCACTTTAGATAAAGTCCGCGAAATTGTGGAAATGAGCTACTAAAGCTTTTTTATAACACGACTTAAAAACGAAAGGCGCTCCTGAATTATATTCAGAGCGCCTTTCTTCACCAAAAACAAAAAATAGTAACTATTTTAATTAACTTAACTTGAGGTCCTGCTGCTTCACTCTCTTCATCCCGCCTTCTTTCAGGTATTGAATAAATCCTCTTCCCTGAAATTCATAAGTAGTACCGGATGCCTGGTGAAACAATCGAATCCTGCTGTCATTAATAACGGTCAATCTAAAGCCTTCATTGCCCCAGAAATCATAATCTAATGTTAAAATTTTCTGATACGGGTTACCGGGCACTTGCTGAATCCCGTAAAGCCCTGTAAAATCCCAATAGATATTATTAACCGGAGTACCGGGAGCATCCTGTGAAGAACGGAAATTATTCCCGCCGGATAAAAACTGTACGAAGTTTTCGTGGTCAAAATCGTTCAGCGCCCCTACGTTACTGGTATATACTTTTTCCCAGGCTTTATATTCCTGCAGGAAATAGGTAATATTATCATAAAACAAACGGTTGTAATCAAAGCTGTTGCGCTGATAGCCTACCAGATAATAGGATGTATTCAGGTTGCGGTTGTACAGCCGGATTTCATTGGCACTCAAACGGGTAACCTCTAAGTTATACTGTCCGTAAACGTTGTGAAAGAAACGCACTTCACCCGGATAAAAATCATAATATCCTACATTGATACCAAAGCCGTTTCCGGTGGAACCGATCCCCACAAGGTTATTGTTTGCAAACAGGGTTCCGTTTACCAGCGAAAGGGTAAACGCTCTTGATAAAAAAGGAATATCACCGGGGCCTGTTGTTCTTTCATAATCCACATACCACAATTCATATCGCTGCATTAACTGCGGTAAAGTCGCACCGTCATCTACATAATCATCACCATATTCTGCCACTGTACAAGATGAAAATGTGAGCGGTATCATTAGCAGGGCTAAGAGTAATTTTATCGTTTTCATAAGTCTCCTTTTTTAATTTAAGTAACGATATCCAATTTGCGTGCCACTTTTTTGGTTTTGATTTTTTTAGCTTTCTCTTTCCGTTCTGATTTCTTTACAATCGATACTTTGTTGTTCCTATGTTTTTAAGTACATTTGGATTCACAAACAAAAATGATAATGAGTGACAATCCGAAATTTGCAGTAATAGGCGGGGGAAGTTGGGCTACGGCCATTGCAAAGATGTTGTGCGTAAATCTTTCAGAAATAGCCTGGTACATGAGAAGTACCTATGCTATTGAACATATCAAACAAAACAGACACAATCCGAATTATTTGAGTTCCGTTGAATTCGATACCAATAAACTAATCTTAACAGACGATATTAACGAGGCGGTTGCCTATGCCGATTATGTGATTTTTGCCATTCCATCGGCTTTTTTGAGCGGTGAACTGGAAAAACTAACGGTTAGCCTGCAGGATAAAGTTATTTTTTCGGCCATTAAAGGTATCGTACCGGAAACGAGTTTAATCGTTGGCGAACACTTTCACAGTGTGTACGATATTCCTTATGATAATATTGGCGTTATTACCGGCCCCTGCCATGCAGAAGAAGTGGCATTGGAGCGTCTTTCCTATTTAACGATTGCCTGCGGAGATACCAAAACGGCAAAAGTAATGGCTAAAAACCTGAACAGCCATTATATCAAAACTAAAATTTCTGATGATATTGTCGGTACGGAATATGCCGCAATGCTTAAAAATATCTATTCTATCGCTGCCGGTATTGCACATGGTCTGGGCTATGGCGATAATTTCCAGGCGTTACTGATGAGCAATGCTATCCGCGAGATGAAGAAATTCATCAAGAAGGTTCACAAAATGAAGCGCAACATCAACGATTCTGCTTATCTGGGTGACTTGCTGGTTACCGGTTATTCCGTTTTCTCGCGTAACAGAATGTTTGGGAACATGATCGGGAAAGGCTATACTGTAAAATCTGCCCAGATGGAAATGAGTATGGTAGCCGAAGGCTATTATGCCACTAAAAGCGCGTATAAGCTGAATGAGGAATATAAGGCCAAAACCCCAATAATAGATGCGGTTTACGACATTTTATATGAAGGAAAAGAGCCTAAAAAAGTATTTAAAAAGCTAACGGAAAAATTAGATTAATTTTTTTCATTTTTCACGTTTCCGGAGATTTTACCGTTTCCGGACCCCAAAAAAGAATTTAAAACACTGGATTACAATGTATTAAATTCTTTTTTTTGTGCTGTACTTTTTTGACAGCCTCATCAAAAAAGCACTATAAAATACTGATTACAAGATATTTACACTCTTTTCCCTTGGAGAAAAAAAGAAGTTTTATTTTCGCACAAAATTAAAGACAACATTATGGACCACTTAATTAACCATCCGGGAATTCTTACCGCCTTTTCGATTATTATCCTTGTAATGCTCTTACTTGACCTGGGCGTTTTTAACAAAAACAGCCATGTGGTTTCTAACAGAGAAGCTTTAGCATGGTCCATCGTATGGATTTCACTCGCGATGGGATTCAGCGGGGTCATTTATTACTATATGGGATTGGAGCAGTTTACCCAGTTCCAGTCGGCATACTGGATTGAAAAAGCGCTTTCGGTGGACAACCTCTTTGTGTTCATACTCGTTTTCGGATTTTTTAATGTTCCCAAAGAACTGCATCACAAAGTACTGTTTTGGGGGATTATAGGGGCATTGGTTTTCCGTGCTATCTTTATCTTCACCGGTGTGGAGCTGATCAACATGACGTATTTACCGGAAATGATCCTTTTCGGACATGCGGCAAAAATTAATGTTATCCTGACCGTTTTTGGTATTTTCCTTATTTATGCGGGAATCAAATCCTGGTTTGCAGAAGACAGTGACGACGGTGATAAAGATTTTACCAAAAGTCCGGGTGCAAGACTGATACACCGCTTTTTTAAAGTAAGCGAAAACTATGACGGCGATAAATTCTTTACCGTTAAAAACGGTATTAAAATGGCAACGCCTTTACTGGTTGTTGTGGCTGTTATTGAGTTTACCGACCTGATTTTTGCCGTGGACAGTATTCCGGCTATTTTTGCCATTGCGCCAAACGATCCGTTTATCCTTTACACTTCGAACATATTCGCTATTTTAGGCCTTAGAGCGCTTTATTTTCTTTTAGCCAACTTCATGTATATGTTTAGCCGTTTGAAGTACGGATTAGCGATTATATTGAGTTTTATCGGTATCAAGATGCTTATCGCTCCGGTCTTTCACATATCGTCACCGGTATCCCTGCTCATTGTGGGCAGTATTTTGATTCTTTCGGTAATTGCATCGCTCTTATTCCCGGTCAAAGAATAACCGCCTATAAAAAAAGCAAGTCTTAAACGGACTTGCTTTTTTCTTTTACCCTAAGGCTGATTATTGTATTTGTATTTCATCAATAAAAATATAGGCATCCCCTCCGGCTCCCTGGTGCCATTCCGGCAGTTTCCCATAATTGTAGGCGATGATTTTCACATAGCGGGCTTTTGCCTGTTTTGTGTTCGCTTTAAAAGGAATGATCGTATTGTCGGTTACTTTTGGATTTAACGTATTTTCAACCGTTGCCGCCAGTTTAAAGTTTACATTATCGTCCGATAAATAGAATTCCACTTTAACAGGCATTACAATCCAGGCGCGGCTGTCCTGCAGAAAACGGGCGGTTATTGCAGAAACCGGTCTTTGTTTTTTCAAATCGATAACCGCTTCAAAATCCTGTCCCTGATATCCCTGCCAGTCGCCTTTTCGCCAGTTTTCAGTTCCTAAAATCCCATCGATCAGTCCTTCCGGTCCGCCGGCATGGTATTGCGGATTGTATTTTGATGTAAGGGCTATTGTCCAATTGTTGTCTTTTTTAAAATAGGAAGCGGTCACTACATTGCTTTTTTGTCCTTTAATTTCTGCATAGGCTTTGATCACCGCCGATTTTTCAATGACAAACGGCTTTGTGTAAACACTAAAGCCTGTACCCGGCTTAGAACTGTCGGAATAATATATTTTAGTATCTTTACTGCCTGCGGTTATGGCAATCGTGAGTTTGTCTTTAAAGGCCTTACCTTCTGCCTCAATTGCCGGAACCGGAACAATTTTATCTTTCGGATTTAAGTTCAGCACCACAATTTCCTTGTTTAGTCCTATGTTTTTTAATGTTTCCGCCGGAGTATCCTTCGTAATTGTTTTGGACGTTCCGTCTTCAAAATTAATTTTGATTTTGTCAAAATACGGCCTGGTCGTACTCCACAAAGGCATTCCCGGTGTTACCGCATAAATTCCCATACTGCTCAGCACATACCACGCACTCATTTGTCCGCAGTCTTCATTCCCGATCAGTCCGTCCGGTGTGTTCTTATAAAATTCATCCAGGATGTAGTGTACTTTTTGCTGTGTCTTTTCCGGTTTGCCAATGTAGTTATACAGATAGGCCATGTGGTGACTCGGCTCGTTTCCGTGTGCATACTGCCCGATAAGCCCTGTAATATCGGCCTGTTCTCTTCCGGTAGTTGCTGACGGAGCGGTAAACATTTCATCGAGTTTGGCTTCAAATTTTTCTTTTCCGCCATAAGCTTCAATCATACCGCTGATGTCCTGAGGCACAAAAAAGGAGTACTGCCAGCTATTGCCTTCGGTAAAATTGTTATTCACTTCCCTCGGGTCAAACGGTTTGTCCCAGCCGCCATTTTTCTTCGGACGCATAAATCCTGTCTGGCTGTCAAAAATATTTTTCCAGTTTTGGGAACGTTTCATAAAATACCGGTAGTCATCCGGTTTGTTCAGCTGCATGGCCATTTGGGCAATACACCAGTCGTCATAGGCATATTCCAGTGTTTTGGAAACGCTTTCGTGTTCGTCATCTATACTGATAAATCCGTTTTTCTTGTAGGCATCCAGTCCTGAATGGTCGAGCATCGCGCTGTGTTTTGCCGCTTCAAAGGCTTTGTTGTAATCAAACCCGCTTATTCCTTTTGCCATCGCATCGGCAATTACCGAAACGGAATGGTATCCGATCATACAGTCGGTTTCATTGGAAGCAAGTTCCCAAACCGGCAGTCGTCCGCCCTGTTCATATTGTTTCAGGAACGTATTGATATAATCGGAGGTTCTTTTTTTATCGATCAGGGTATACAACGGATGCGCTCCGCGGAAGGTATCCCAAAGGGAGAAAACGGTATAATAGTCGAAGCCGTCGGCTTTATGGATTTTATTGTCACGGCCGCGGTACATGCCGTCCACGTCCATCGCAATGTTGGGCTGCATCATCGTGTGGTACAATGCCGTATAAAAAATGGTTTGTTTTTCCTTGTCGGAAGTACTTATTTCAATCCGGGACAGTTCTTTATTCCAGAGCTGTTCTGCCTGTTTTTTTACTTTCCCGAAATCCCAGTCCGGAATTTCTGCCGTCATGTTTTTGGCAGCACCTTCGTAGCTTGTGGGCGAAAGCGCCACTTTTACCAATATTTTCTCTCCTTTTTTAACGTCTTTACTAAAGCTGATCGCCAGTTGGCTTCCGGCGAAAAAGGTATCGGTAATTTTTGCCGGAGCAAAGGCATTGTTGCGGACTTTGGTAATCTGCATCGGCTGGCTGAATTCAATACGCGCAAAAACATATTGGTCTGTCGCCCAGGCTTCGCTTCTTCGCAAAACCTCAACCGTATGGCTGTTGATGATCCGGACATCACCCATCAGCAGTTTGTCGCGGTGGTTCAGGTCCAGAATAATATTGGCTTTACCGGCCTGATTGAAGGTGTATTCATGGAAACCGACTCTAGTTGCAGCAGTCAGGCTCACATTGATGTTGTGTTTGTCTAATTTTACGGCATAAAAACCGGCAGTTGCTTTTTCGTTTTTATGTGAAAATGCCGACGCATAATCTTTGTTTTCCAAAGCCGGTTCGTCCATCGTAGGCATTAGCATGATATCGCCAAAATCGGACACTCCGGTACCGTTAAGGTGGGTATGCGAAAAGCCGTAGATCACCGGATCGGAATAATGGTAACCGCCGCAGCCGTCCCAGCTTCCGTCAATCCGGGTATCGGGCGATAGCTGCACCATTCCGAACGGAACAGTTGCTCCGGGAAAGGAATGTCCGTGCCCGCCGGTTCCTATAAACGGATTCACATACTGTGCGTAATCGTTTTTCTGAGAAAAAGTGGTAAGCGTTTGTAGTAAAAAGAGGAAAAGTAAAGCGTGCTTTTTCATTATAATGGTGCTGTAAAATTTCTATAAAGTTGTGAAATTTTCCTGAACAGACCAATTATAAAAACAATTTACTTCCCTAAAATCCCTTGTTTTGTCAACACCGGCAATTCCGTTAAAGCACTTTTATCGATGGTATTGGCTCTAAAAACGTAGTTTTTATCGTAAAGTGTACCTCCGATAAAGAAGGTAAGCATAAATTCATTGTTGAGCTGCAAAACATTGTTTTCCAGCAATTCTATTTTTACAGCCGAGTTGGGCAATACTTCCTTAAAAGCATGGCGAAACGTTCCTGTTTTTCGTTCTTCCCCATCGATCAGCCCGTATGCTTTGGAAACAACTATTGCCATTTCTAAAGTTGCCTCACCGTCATTGATTAAATAGGCATACCAGGAATTTTCCATAAAGTCGTCATTCCACTCCTGAATAGCGGCTACATAAACGTTTTCTACTTTTGGGATTGTGATGTCTTTTTTCATTGCAAGGATACTATAAAAGGCTTCTGAGCGTCAGAAGAACGTGAATAAAAAATAAAACGAACAGCCCGCAATACAGGCTGTTCGTCATTATGGTGTTTTAAATACTGGATTTAAACTGCTCCAAGAATCGTACGTCATTTTCATAGAACATACGAATATCTCCGATTTGGTATAACAACATGGCAATACGTTCTATTCCCATACCGAAAGCAAATCCGTTATATTTATCGGCATCGATGCCGCAATTTTTCAATACGTTAGGGTCTACCATTCCGCAGCCCATGATTTCCAGCCATCCGGTTCCTTTTGTAATACGGTAATCGGTTTCCGTTTTCAGTCCCCAGTAAATATCCACCTCAGCACTTGGCTCGGTAAACGGGAAATACGACGGACGCAAACGGATCTTCGATTTTCCGAACATCTCTTTTGTGAAATACAGCAAGGTTTGCTTTAAATCGGCAAAAGATACATTCTGGTCAATATACAATCCTTCCACCTGGTGAAAAATACAGTGGGAACGGGAGGAAACCGCTTCGTTACGGAAAACTCTTCCCGGTGAAATCGTACGGATCGGCGGTTTGTTTTCTTCCATATAACGTACCTGAACAGATGAGGTGTGCGTACGCAGCAAAATATCAGGGTTTGTCTGGATAAAGAAGGTATCCTGCATGTCTCTTGCCGGATGGTATTCCGGAAGGTTCAATGCGGTAAAGTTATGCCAGTCGTCTTCAATTTCCGGTCCTTCGGAAACATTGAATCCGATATTGGAGAAAATATCAACGATTTGATTTTTTACAATTGAAATAGGGTGACGCGATCCGATAACCAAAGGTTCTCCCGGACGTGATAAATCCCCATACATTCCTTTTGCTTCTTCTTTACTTTCCAAAGCGTCCTGAATGGATTTTACTTTATCCTCTGCAGTAGTCTTTAATAAGTTGATCACCTGTCCAAATTCTTTTTTCTGGTCGTTTGGCACGTTTTTGAATTCCGCAAATAAATCTTTAAGAAGTCCTTTGCTTCCTAAAAATTTGATTCGAAATGTTTCGAGGGTTTCTTTATTATCTGTAGTAAAAGCCTGCGCTTCGCCTATGTATTCTTTTATCTTATCAATCATCGGTCTTTCAATAAAGGGCAAATTTACGGATTTTGAAATCAGATTCCACAGCTTTTCGCATATAAATTTCTTTTCAAAAGGTCCGTTCTGTATGTTTTTGCCGCTGTGATTTTTAATCTATCAATTCCTTTTCAAGGAAATAATTTACAATCGCTTCTTTCATCAGTACCGATTGTTCTCCGGCTTTTAAAGGCGGCAATTGTTCTTTTACATTATAATGCGGCCATCCGTCTTCGTCAAAAAAAGCAAATTCATAATAGCCGTATGGTTCCAGCAAACGACAAATAGCGATATGCATCAGGTTTAGCTTTTCGTCTTTTTTGAATTTTCTTTTCAGCTGTCCGAGTTCCTGTACTCCGATTAAATAGATGATGGCATCCAAATCCAGTATTTCGCCATCGGCAAAACGGTTTGAAAGTATGTTGACCAGCGTTTCCCAACGCTCTTTTAGTTGTTCGTCTCTTGACATATTTTGATTATTAGCAATCGTTTATACTAGTTGTATACTATTGTCGTTTTGGCAATCAATGCATTATTGCTACTGTTGATTTTTTTAATCTCAACAGGATAATTATTGGCGTTATATTGTATTTCATAGGTTGTTGTACCATAAGGTTCCGTACTTTCTGCATTGCTGTATCTTTCCTGTGTAAGTATATTATTGGCATCAAACACATTAAAAGATTCAAAATCCAGTAAATATTTCAGATACGGATTTTGTCCTTTAAACGGATTATTCCTGTTATCGTGAAAATATTTACTCTTTAGCGTCGATGTGGAATATTGCGAAGTACTCAACACCTGCGTCACATTTCCATTTTGATCAAAACGATATTCTTCTCCTGCATTTTCCGTCCAGGTATTGCCATATAAAGTGGATTCTTTTTTTGCTTTCAGGATCCCATTTTCATAAAAATATTCGGTTTTTGTGTTTCCGGAACCAGTAATAACTGTTTTTAAGTTATCGCCATCATAGCTTACATTCTGAGTAGCTACTAAAGTATTGTTCTGATATACATTAAATTGCGTGATCTTATTATTAGCGTATACGAATTTTGTTACAACATTGGCTGTCGGATCGGTTAAACTTACCAGTTTATTGCCTTCATAAGCAAAATTGCCAATTTTTGTACTGGTTGAAGATCCGTAATAAACTACTTCTGAAATGCTTTTTATTTTCATTCCTGCTCCAGAACCATCTGTATTTGTCCCCTCGTTATCACTGGAACATCCAATAATATTAATCAGTAAAAGCGCAAAAAGTATTTTTTTCATCATTTTATAGTTATTTTTTTATTTTTTTGCAAAAGTAACAAATTCAAGCCCGCATAACATGTCTTTCTTTGATATCATTTTAGCTGCCATTTTAGTATACGGTTTTATCCAGGGTTTCCGCCAGGGTCTTTTTGTAGCTCTAGCTTCATTTGTTTCCCTAATTATCGGTATTATTCTGGCTATAAAATGTTCCCATCTGGTACGCTCCGTTATTGAGAATCATGTTTCGTGGAATCCCGGATATATCGAAGTGATTGCTTTCGGGCTCACTTTTATCCTGGTTGTTGTCGGTATTATTTTACTGGCAAAGCTCTTTACCGGAATTGCCAGTTTTGCCCAGATGGGCTGGTTAAACACTATTGCCGGTGGTGTTTTTGGTACGCTGAAAATGGCACTGATCCTGAGTATTCTTCTAAATCTTTTCCAGAAGGTCAATATTGACCATTATTTCCTTTCTCAGGAAACCATGGATAAATCTTTATTTTACAATCCGATACAGGAAACTTCAAAGCTTATTTTTCCAAGTGTAAAAGAATGGTATGACGATTTTAAGACCATGGATACTCCGGAAGAACCGGTTTCTTCAGCGCCGCAATAATTTATTTCAGTTCTTTAATCGCGTCTTTTTCGATCCAGCCTTCGGTATCATCGGTCAGCTGAATTTTTCTCCAATTGTCCAGTGATTCGATCACAAAAACTTTGGTTCCTTCGTGTAGTACAAAAGCATCGGAAGCCGTCGTTTTCGGTTCGCTTTTCACCGGAGCTACTTCTGCAAAAACAATGGCAGGTCTTTCGTTTTTATAATGATCTCTTTCTGCTATTGCAGCAGCAATACTGATAAACATGCCCAGCAGCACAACAAACATCCCGAAGAAAAAGATTCTTTTCACTACGGTGATACGGGCAAAATAATAGCCTATAAAAAACAGCAGGAACAATACGGATGCCCCAACAGCAAGCCATGCCCAGTTTTCATAATGAAACACATCCAACAAGTCGTCTATCATTTTAGAAAAGCCCACTTTAGGAACGACTTTAATTTCATCAATCGTCATTTTCTGGGCAAACTTCAAATTGGTCTGAACGTCTGTATCGTCAGGATTTAACAGCAGCGCTTTTTCATAGTTGTAAATCGCCGGTGCTACCTGATGCATTTTATAATAGGAATTTGCCAGATTAAAATACAGTTCTGCCGATTGTTTACCGGATTTCAGCACCTGCTCATACTGTGCAACCGCCTCTTCGTATTTTTCTTTTTTATAACTATCATTTCCTTTTTCAAAAGCAGACTGTCCCCAAAATACCTGAGTTACCAACAGTAGTATATATAATAACTTTTTCATGGCGATTAATTATTGATTTGTTTTTCCAATCCGGAAATTACGGTTACTGCTTTGTCATAATCCTGCTGCATGGTTCCTACAGATGCCGGGGTATAACGGGCAAATTCGCAGCTGTCCATCAAGGCGATAAAGTTTTGAACGGTATCCGGTGCTGCTTTTTTAGAGAGCAGTAATTCCCGGATGTTTTCTTTACTCATTTCGGAGGTTTCAATGTGCAGTTTGGCTTTCAGGAAGTTGTGTAAGGCTTTTTCCATTGCCACATAAAAGGCTTCCTTGCTGCCCAGTTGTTTGTTTGCTTCCGACAGGAATTTCTTAGCCAGTTTGTTTGACTGACGGATTTTATTACCGGCTACATCACCATCTATCGCTTCTTTTTTCTTCTTCGCCAGAACGATTACCGGGATGATTAAAAACGGCGCCAGCAAAAGCGAATAGAAAAACCCGGAGCCTAAAAAGTCTTTTTGGGCAACAGCCGTAAGGTTGGTTTTCAGTTTAATAAACTGGAACTGGTCGTTTGCCACCACATTTTGTTTGCCTTCTGCCGAAGCAACCTGAGGATCACCCGATGTTGGCATTGGTCCGTCCAGCACATTTACCATAATTTCTTTTGACGTAATGGTTTTATAGGCATTGGCACTCCAATCAAAATAGGAGAATACCATTGGTTTGATCTGGTAATTTCCTTTGTATTGCGGTATAATCGTATAGGTGTCGGTAATTTCACCCTGCATACCGGAAAGCGGCGTGTTTACTTTTTCCTTGTGTTCCGGATCATACATTTCCAGCGCACTTGGCACTACCGGTTTGGGCAGGTTAAAGAGTTTCAGGTTTCCTTTTCCGGAAACACTTACTACCAAATCCAGCGATTCCCCGGATTTTAAGGTTGTTTTCGATGGGGTTACTTTAAAGTCAAAGTCACCAACAGCTCCGGAGAAATCAACCGGTTTTCCGGCTTCGGGCAAGGATCGCACACTAATGGATTTTGCTCCGGCAGAAACGGTTTTATTCCCGCTGGCATATTCCATTCGTCCGAAGAAATCACGGCGTCCTGTAGGCAAATCAACTTCGATGTCCAGAGAAAGCGGTTCTATTTCCAGTTTTCCGGCTTTTTGCGGATACAGCACTGTTTTGCGCAATACCACATAGCGGTAATCTTCTCCGTTGTATTTTCCGTTTTCGACAACCAGTTTTTTAATATCGATGTTCTGGCTCCAGAAATCATTGTATTTCGGACTTGCCATTTCTCTCCAGTTCCGCACGCTGGCTGTATTGCTCACATAGAGCTTGTACACAACCGTAATCGGTTCGTTTATGTACGGATTGGTTTTGGATATTTCTGCCACTAAATGGATTCCCTCACCCATTTTTTGCTGTGGGTTGTATGGATTTACTTCTTCCTGAACGGCATTGGTGATCGTTACCTTAATGGGTGCCGTTTTGTAAATTTTACCTTCAATTTCAATGGAGGCCTGTTTGATAACCAGCGTTCCTTTTTTTAGTGGCATCAAAAAATACGAAAAGGATTTGTTGAAGGATTTTTTTCCGTTCATCCAGGAGTAGCTCACTGCCTGATTCGGGCCGCCCACTACTCTGAAGCCTTCAAAAGCAGGCGGACTAAAATTATCACCATCTTCATTCATCGTAAAATCAACCCGTAAACGTTCGTTGATTCCCAAAGAAGTTTTGCTCACACTGGCGTCAAATTGTACCTGAGCGAGTAATCCCTGAAAACTTAATAATAGTAGAAAAATATATTTCTTCATTTTTTTATAATCCCAATGTTTTTCTGTGTGTCAATCCCTTAATTTCTATAATCCCTTACCAGTCTTTTTCATTTTTAACCGGACTGCCTTTTACTTCTCTGGCTTTTACCTTGTCCTGTATTTTCTTCTCTTCATTGTTTACCGCATCCAGCAGGTTTTCCATTCTTTGTCTGGAAGCACCGCCCGACTGTGGCGGGGCATTTTGTTTATCTTTATCGCCTTTCCCGTCTTTGTTGTCTTTATTTTTAGGATCGCCTTTATCGTCTTTTTTATCCTGACCTTTGTCTTTGTTCTGATCTTTCTTATCGTCTCCTTTTCCTTTGTTGTCCTTATCCTGCTGATCCTTGTTTTTGTCTTTATCTTTATTCTTGTCTTTGTTTTTATCGTTTTTCTTCGGCGGATTCTCTTTCAGTTTTTTCTTTGCCAAAGCATAATTGTAGCGCGTTTCTTCATCAAACGGGTTGTTTCGCAACGCATTTTTATAGGCTTCCACAGCCGCTTCATAGTTTTTTTCCAGCATGAATACATTTCCGATATTGTGAAATGCTTTGTGTTTCTGTCTTTTGCCTTTTGCCGTTTCAATTGCTTTCATATAGGCAAATTTGGCTTCACCAGGCTGGTTTTGTCTGTAAATCGCGTTTCCTAAATTGTAAGAAGCCGTTGCTCTTGCCGGTACTTTTGAATGAGAAATACGGTAATCTGCTTCCGCTTCGGAATAACTTTTCTCTTCAAAGGCTTCATTCCCTCTTGGCAGGTTCCGGTCTTTAATCTGGCCCAGTACTGCAAAAGAGAATAGTAAAAAATAATAGCTAAACAACTTCTTCATTATTCTTTTTCATTAAATAAATTCAACTTCTTAACCCAGGCGGTTTTTCTTTCCAGGAAGAACACATCCAGTAGTAACAATACAAAAGCAATGCCTAAAAACCATTGGTATTGCGATTGGAAATCGGCCATTTGCTGGCTTTCAAAATCTGTTTTTTCCAGATTGTCCAGTCCGTTTTTAACAAACTCGATCACTTCTTTCGTATTTCCTCCAAACACATAGCCGCCATTGGCATTTTTAGCGATGGTTTTTAAGGTTTCCGGATAAAGCTTGGTTACAACTGTTTCTCCTTTTGAATCTTTTTTAAATCCTTCAATAGTCCCGTTTCTTCTCAATGGAATCGGCCCTCCTTTTTCGGTACCTACTCCTATTGTCAGTATCTTAATTCTTTTTTCTTTGGCTTCTTCTACCGCTTCTTCAAATCCTTCACCATGATCTTCACCATCCGAGATCAGTACAATCAGTTTGCTGGTTTGCGGGTCATCAAAATAAGAGGTTGCCAGTTTAATTGCTTCAGACAAAGCGGTTCCCTGCGAAGAAACCATATCGGTATTCATGCTTTGCAGGTACATTTTGGCAACGCTGTAGTCTGTTGTTATCGGCAGTACCGGATAGGCACTTCCTGCATAACCTACAATCCCGATTCTGTCCGACCCCAGCTGATTGATGATCTGGGAAACGATCTGCTTACTTTTTTCAAGCCGGTTAGGTGCAATATCTTCCGCCAGCATACTTTTAGAGATGTCCACTGCAAAAACAATATCCACTCCCTGACGTTTTACGGTTTCCATTTTGGTTCCGATTTTCGGGTTGACCAAAGCGAGTATAATTCCGGCTAAAGCCAATAATACCACCACCAGTTTTAAAACCGGTTTGAATATCGATTTTTCCGGACTCAGTTTTTTAATTAGTTCCAGGTCGCCAAACTGCTTTTGTTTTTTTCGTTTCCAATACAGATTGATCAGAAAGAGCAAAACCAATATGGGTAATATTGCCAGCAGATAAAAATATTTCGGTTCTTCAAATTCCCACATAACTAGATAAAGCTTCTAAAAACAGTTTTTCTCAATAAGATCTCCAAAACCAGAAGTCCCAGTGCGAAGAATACAAACGGTCTGTATTTTTCGTCGTAGTTGAAGTATTTCATTTCTTCAATTTCGGTTTTTTCCAATTTATTGATTTCATTATAAATATTCTCCAGGCTTTTATTGCTGGTTGCTCTGAAATATTTCCCGTTTGTTGTCGCGGCAATTTCTTTCATCAGCTTTTCGTCAATTTCCACCTGCATCATCCGGAAAAGGAATTGCCCGTTTGGTGCAATTGCATACGGGAATTCGGCCATGCCGTTTGTCCCGATTCCGATAGTATAAACTCTGATTCCGTATTCTTTTGCAATTTCAGAAGCCATTCTCGGATCAATAAATCCGGCATTGTTCACACCGTCTGTCAGCAAGATCACCACTTTACTTTTGGCTTTACTGTCTTTTAAACGGTTTACCGCCGTGGCCAGTCCGACACCGATTCCGGTACCGTCCTGTAAAACGTTATCATACTTAACGCCTTTCAACGCTTCTAAAACCACTGCTTTATCGCTCGTTACCGGTGTTTTGGTATAACTTTCGGCAGCATAAACCACCAGTCCGATTCTGTCGTTTGGTCTTTCTTCAACAAATTCCGAAGCCACCCGTTTTAACGCTTCCATACGGTTGGGCTTTAAATCTTTGGCCAGCATACTTCCGGAAACGTCAATCGCCATAACGATATCAATACCTCTTGAGGTTCTTGTTTTATTGGTCACGTCTGTCGACTGCGGTCTTGCCAATGCTACGATCATCGCGCTTAATGCCAGCATTCTTAAAACAAACAATACCGGTTTTAGCTTTGGCAAAACCGAGGGTGCCGCTTTAAATCCTTTTACAGAACTTATCTTTAATGTTGCGGTCTGCTTATTTCTTTTCCAGAAATACCAGGCTATTGCTATTGGCAATGCCAAAAACAGCCAAAAAAATTCGGGATGTAAAAACGTAACATTCTTCATTATTCGCCTAGTTTTCTGAGTTCAATAGAGTTAATTATCCTTTCGGCTATTTCTTTTGCTTTTTCATCTTCGTCGCGATATACCAGAACGATTTCCTGTACTCCGAATTTCTGGGAGAAAACAATCATCTGGTAAGCCATTCGCTGGTCTTCATTTTTTACCGGGTTAAAAATCGTCATCGATCCGTAACCTCTCTTGCCGGTAAAGCCATCTTTAATTTCAAAATCATCGGTTTTAACGATAATTCCTTTGGCTCCTACCGTTTTTTCAAACCGCGCCAGGTTCTCGTTCAGGATGACATCATTATTAGCCGCAACAGAGTCTTTAAATGCCGTTGTATTAATTACAATATTGAAATTGTCGATCAGGCTTCCGTAGATAAACTTCTGCGACGATCTGACATTCGGCGGCAGGTTGTTCTGAATTTTTTCTTCCTGAAAACGTTTCAGCACTTTTGGTGTTTCAAGAATAATGGACGGTTCTCCATATTCACTTTTTACCCATTCGCCATTTAGCAGGTCTTTTGTACTGTGCCCTATAAATTTATCTTTTATAAAATCCAGTCCGTCTGTAGACAGGTAGTACATAAATGTTCCGATAAACAGGACAACGCTGGTTGCAACGGCTATCAGGATACGTCTTACTTTCTGATTTTTAATCAGTTTTTCTCTTTTCAGTCTTTCTTCTTCTATGGATTGCTCCACTTCTTTCGGAATGGACTTTTCTATTGTGAATATAATTTTTTCGATGTTCTTTCTGTCGTCTGCAATTTCAAAATCCAGTGGTTTTGATTTCGCAAACTTCACTAAATCGGCATTTTTCAGGATTCTTTCAAAGGTTTCGAAAGTATCTTTTTTAATCCCCATTTTCTTTTTAATCACAGCGGCTTTCAGTGCTGTCAATAATTCGGCCGTTGTACTTTCCATTGCCGGAACCTGAATGGTTTCTTCAATATAGGTACGGGTAATATCGGTCATTTCGGAGTAATAGTCTTTTACTTCTCCTTTTTGCCAAAGTTCTTTTTTCTCCAGATTTTGCAACAGGCTGGTTGCTTTTTCTATCGGAGAAGCATAGATAATTTCTTCTTTTTTATCCCTGTTCTGGTATCGTTTAAGCAGCCAGTTTACCAGAAAGCCAATGCCGATAATCAGCAGCAGTATCAGGCTGTATTTCCAAACGTTACTAATGGGTTTATCTACGGTAACGATGGTTTTGATGTCATACATTTGTTGTTTGGTCGTATCTACCACAACATTTGTGACCGTTACCGGAGGCAGTGAATCGGTAATGAACTGGCGCCCGTTGATGATTACCGGTAATTGCGGTATGGCATATTTTCCGGAATCAAACTGGGTTAGTCCGTATCTTTTAATCAGTTCGTACCGGGCATCTTTTTTAATGGTATCAACCGGATATGATTCCAGCACTTCAAATAATCCAAAGGTTTTACTATCCGGAAAAAAGACGTGTGCACTACTGTCGACAGTGGTTTTTAACGTCAGTTTAAACTGTGATCCTATTTTAATTTTGGTAGAATCAACGGTTACCTGTACCGGTTTTTGCTGACCAAAAACAACCGCTCCGAAAAGTAAAAACAGTACTATGTAAAATTTGTTTTTTGTCATTTTTAGGTTCTTGCTTTAAAATAACCCAGTAATTTGGTTACATACGATTCGTCTACACGGGTATTGACCGTTCCTGATCCACAACGGGAGAATGTTTCTTTAAAATATTTCACATTGTCCTGATAGTGTTTTTCATATTCCATCCGAACCGATTTTGCGTTTGTGTTCACTAATAGTGTTTCGCCCGTTTCGGCATCTTCCATGTGTACCATTCCGATGTTAGGCATTTTTTCTTCGCGAATATCATAGACCCGGATTCCGGTAACATCGTGTTTTTTACCGGCTATTCTGAGGGTCTGTTCATAATCGGAAGTCATAAAATCGGAAATAACAAAAACGATGGCTTTCTTTTTCATGACCCCGGAAAGGAATTTCAGCGCCTGGGAAAAGTCGGTTTTCCTGCTTTTGGGTGTGAATTCAATGAGTTCACGGATAATGCGCAGCACGTGTGATTTTCCTTTTTTAGGCGGAATAAACAATTCGATCTGGTCCGAGAATAAAATCAGTCCGATTTTATCGTTGTTCTGGGTTGCCGAAAAAGCCAGGGTTGCCGCTATTTCGGTAACCACATCGCTTTTGAGCTGGTTTTTGGTTCCGAAGCTTTCCGAGCCGCTTATATCCACCATCAGCATCATGGTCAGTTCGCGTTCTTCTTCAAAAACTTTGATATACGGTTCGTTGTAACGTGCCGTAACATTCCAGTCGATCGCACGGACATCATCACCAAACTGGTATTGACGCACTTCCGAAAAAGTCATTCCTCTTCCTTTAAAAGACGTGTGATATTCTCCCGAAAAGATGTGATCGCTCAATCTTCGGGTTTTAATTTCTATTTTTCGTACTTTTTTTAAGAGTTCTTTGGTATCCATTCTGATTGTTGCTTATAGAATAATGATCCGGAATTTGATTGGGTTCAATCAAGTCTGAAGTCAGAAATCTATATACTAAGGCACTTCTACTTCGTTAACAATTTTATTGATGATCTCTACAGAAGTGATGTTTTCCGCTTCGGCTTCGTAGGTAATCCCGATTCTGTGACGCAATACATCGTGTACTACAGCCCGTACATCTTCCGGAATTACATAACCGCGGCGTTTGATAAAAGCATAACATTTTGCAGCAGTTGCCAGGTTGATACTTCCACGCGGAGAAGCGCCAAAGCTGATCAACGGTTTCAGGTCTGCTAATTTATATTTCTCCGGATAACGGGTTGCAAAGATGATATCCAGAATGTATTTTTCAATTTTTTCATCCATATAAACTTCACGAACGGCTTCCTGAGCGCGTTTGATCTGTTCTACGGATACTACTGCGTTTACTTTTTCGTAAGATCCTTTCAGGTTTTGACGGATTACCAGACGCTCGTCTTCCATTTTTGGATAGTCGATCACGGTTTTCAGCATAAAACGGTCTACCTGTGCTTCCGGTAACGGATAGGTTCCTTCCTGCTCTACCGGGTTTTGGGTTGCCATTACTAAAAACGGTTTGTCCAGTTTGAAAGTCTCGTCGCCAATGGTTACCTGTTTTTCCTGCATCGCTTCCAGTAAAGCCGATTGTACTTTCGCCGGAGCACGGTTAATCTCATCTGCCAGTACGAAGTTGGCAAAAATAGGTCCTTTTTTTATCGAGAAATCATTTTGTTTGATATTGTAAATCATGGTTCCCACAACATCGGCAGGTAATAAATCCGGTGTAAACTGAATTCTGCTGAAAGAACCCTGAACCGCCTGCGACAGGGTATTAATGGCCAGCGTTTTTGCTAAACCGGGAACCCCTTCCAATAAAATATGTCCTTGTCCTAAAAGTCCGATCAATAATCTTTCAACCATGTGTTTCTGACCTACAATCACCTTGTTCATCTCCATTGTCAGTAGGTCAATAAAAGCACTTTCTCTCTCTATTTTTTCATTAATTGCTCTAATGTCTAAAGTAGTTGTGGTGTCTTCCATTTGTGTATTTTTTTGAGCCGTGAAATTAATAAGTTATTTTAACACTGCAAATTGAAAATTTATTTAGTGTTTTGTTGTTAATAATTGGTTAAAAGTCTTGGTAACACTTTCATTTTAAGCCTGAATTATGATTTTGTTTTTATATTTTTAAGAACTGAAATTTAATTATCATGAAAACTGCCTTAATTACCGGCGCCACAAGTGGTATCGGGAAAGCTACAGCCGAGCTTTTAGCACAGCATAATTACCGTTTAATTCTTTGCGGGCGAAGAAAAGAAATTCTTGACGATTTAAAAAGAGATTTAGCAAAACATACACAAATTGCCACTTTAAACTTCGATGTAATCAACAGGGAAGACGTTTTTAAAGCGATTGCTTCTTTACCGGAAGCCTTTTCAACGATTGACATTTTAATCAACAATGCCGGAAATGCCCACGGACTGGATCCGATTCAAAACGGCAATACCGACGATTGGGATGCGATGCTGGACATTAACGTTAAAGGGCTTTTGTATGTTTCCAAAGCCATAATACCACAAATGATCGCCCGAAAATCAGGGCATATTATCAATATTGGCTCTACTGCTGCCAAAGAGGTTTATCCTAACGGCAATGTTTACTGTGCCAGCAAACATGCGGTTGATGCACTCACTCAGGGTATGCGGATGGATTTGAATGCCTACGGAATCCGTGTGGGCGGTATTCATCCCGGCATGGTACACACCGCTTTTTCGGAAGTCCGTTTTAAAGGTGATGCCGAACGTGCCGCGAATGTTTATAAAGGTTTCCAGCCTTTATTAGCCGAAGATATTGCCGACATCATTCACTTTGTGGTTTCAAGGCCCTATCATGTGAATATTGCCGATCTGATCGTGATGCCTACCGCTCAGGCTTCGGCTACCATTGTAAACAAAAATTTATAATCCTTTTATAGCGATTCTGAACCGATGATTAACAAACGACTGCTTGTAAAAAACCTTTTGGCTCACAATGATGAGAGCAGTTTTTATGATAAAAAACGGCAACTGAATCTGCATACCAAAGAAGGCAAAGCAAAGTTTTTAAAACATATCTGTGCTTTGTCCAATTCAAACCCGACCAACAATTCATATATTGTTGTGGGTGTGGAAGACCAGGATAATGAAATTGTGGGCGATGATTTTTTTGACGACAGCAGGATCCAGAACCTGGTTAATGCTTTTTTGAATAATCCGCCCCGGATCCAGTATGAAAATGTTCCGTTTCCGAATCTGCCTAAAGATAAGGTTATCGGACTGGTGACGATAAAACCGGCACATAAGGTTTCTTCTTTTAAGAAGGGAATTTATACGATTCCTGCCAAAACGATCTTCGTAAGGCGCGGCAGCAATTCCATTCCCGTTGAAGAGCAGGATTATGTCCCGACCGATATGGAATTTAATTATTCCAATACCGAAACGGTCATCAGCATCGAGAACAATTCCCGGAACAGCATTGAACACACGCTGGAAGGGGTGATCGATTTTATGAATAACCGTCATAAAGACATGACGCCCAAATATAAAGTTTTCAAAGAGCTGTTTGTGGTTTGCTGGGCCGGCAACAAAAAGAAGGTGCGCGACAAAACATTTTTTTCCAGGGTTGATATTGAGCTGATCAACGAACAGGTCAAACTGTTTTATTCTGCTTTGGACGAAGTTACGGTGGAATATTCCGACGATAGTTTTACCATTACCGAATACCTTCCTTTGGGGTTAAATGACAAAACCAGCTACTATCCGCTTGAACGGATGTGCATTAGTTTTTATGACAACGGTTATTACAAAATGGATACGCAGATGCTTTTTGAACCGCCGGAATTTAACCGGAAAATGTTGTATCACATTTATAATTCCAATTTGTCATTAATCAGTAAATTGCAAAAAGGTTTACATTTGTCCGACAGGGAAAACAAAGATCTGGAAAACCTGCCTTCTACCTTGATGATCTGTTATTTAAACGGATTTGAAGAGGCAAAACAAAAATTGATTGACGCAAAACTTCTTTTAAAAGCACACGAGAACCCAACGGTATACATCTCGTTCAAGGAAGCGATGCGCATTTTAAGAAAAATGAAATACGGAATGAGTAATGAGTAGAACATTAGTTATTGGAGATATACACGGCGGACTAAGAGCTTTGCATCAGGTTCTTGAAAAAGCAAAAGTCAGTCCGGACGATAAATTGATTTTTTTAGGGGATTATGTCGATGGCTGGAGCGATTCTCCGAAGGTTATTGACTTTCTGATTGAACTGGAACAATCCCACCAGTGTTTTTTTATCCGGGGAAATCATGAAGAAATGGTTTTCCGCTGGTTATCCGCAGGGGATGACAATGCCGAATGGCGTTTTCATGGCGGACAGTCGACAGTGGATGCTTACCGGGATCTGGACATTCATACCAAAGACCGCCACATTGCGTTCCTGGACCGCCTGAATGATTTTTATATAGACGAACAGAACCGTTTGTTTATCCATGCCGGCTTTACCAATCAGAAAGGGGTGCACTATGAGTTCTTCCGCGGAATGTTCTGCTGGGACAGAACGCTTTGGGAAACAGCCCTGTCGCTGAATCCAGCGCTTTCGCCGGAAGATCAGTTTTATCCCAAACGGCTCACATTGTACACGGAAATATTCATTGGCCACACGCCGGTAACCCGAATCGGGTCGACCGTGCCGGTCAACAAAGCCAACCTGTGGAATGTAGATACCGGAGCGGCGTTTAAAGGCCGTTTAACCATTATGGATGTCGATTCCAAAGATTTCTGGCAGAGCGACCCGTTAAACGAGCTTTATATCGATGAAAGAGGCCGGAATTAGTTTATAATTTTCAAATGCATACTTTTGCAAAAAAAATTTTTAATATGAAAAAACATATCTTTCTTTTTAGCTTATTATTATGCAGCTTGTTTGTAAAGGCACAAACTAAAAACGAAGTTAAAGTGAATATCCTTAACACGATAGTACTGGCATCAGTAGAATTGGGTTATGAGCATTTCATTGATAAAGATCAGTCCATTGGCGTTGAATTTCTGATAAATGATCGTTTTTCATACACTACAGAAAAGAAAAACGGTGCTAAAGAATTTAAAACCAATAGTATTTTAGCTTCTTATAATTTTTATTTCGGTTCTGACGGACAAAGTAATTCCGGTTATTATGTTTCTCCGTTTTTAAAATACCGTTTCGGTGATTTTAATGAAAAAGAAACCGTTAATGATGTTGAGATCACCAAAACAACAGATATGAACAGTTTTATCGTTGGTTTGGGTACCGGTTATAAATGGGCATGGAATGACAAATTTGCCATTGCTCCTTATGTTAATATTGCACGAAACTTCAGCGAGGAAGTAAACGACCGTTTTAGTGCTGTTGAAGTGAATGCCGGTGTTAGCATCGGTTACCGTTTCTAAAACGTAAAAAAACATATAAAAAAACCCGATTCCTGCGAATCGGGTTTTTTATTTGGATATAACCAACTACTATAAATCAAATTTGATTCCCTGCGCTAATGGTAACGCATTTCCATAGTTGATGGTATTGGTTTGTCTTCTCATGTAAGCTTTCCATGCATCAGAACCTGATTCACGTCCGCCTCCTGTTTCTTTCTCACCACCAAAAGCACCACCGATTTCAGCTCCTGAAGTTCCGATGTTTACGTTTGCAATTCCACAGTCAGAACCGGCATGTGAAAGGAATAATTCCATTTCTCTCATGCTGTTCGTGAAGATAGATGATGATAATCCCTGAGGCACTCCGTTTTGCATTGCGATTGCTTCTTCGATAGTGCTGTATTTCATTACGTAAAGGATTGGTGCAAAAGTTTCTTCCTGAACGATATGGAATTCGTTTTTAGCTTCAATGATACATGGTTTCACATAACATCCGCTTTCGTATCCTTCTCCTTCTAAAACACCACCTTCAACAAGGATTTTTCCACCTTCCTGTTTGGCTTTTTCGATTGCGTTTAAGTAATCGTTTACAGCACCTTTATCGATAAGCGGCCCTACGTGGTTGTTAGCATCCAACGGGTTACCGATTTTCAATTGTCCGTAAGCGTTTTGCAATACACTGATCGTTTTGTCGTAAACACTTTCGTGAACGATTAAACGTCTTGTTGAAGTACAACGTTGTCCGGCTGTTCCAACCGCTCCGAATACCGCTCCAACCAATACCATACTGATATCAGCATGTTCTGAAACGATGATCGCGTTGTTTCCTCCCAATTCCAGGATGGTATTTCCGAAACGTTCTGCAACCGTTTTCGATACGTGACGTCCGATTCTTGTAGAACCTGTGAACGATACTAAAGGAATGCGTTTGTCATTGTTGATTAAATCACCAGACTCGTTTCCAACAACCAGACAGCTTACACCTTCCGGAACGTTGTTGTTTTTAAGTACTGTCGTGATGATGTTCTGACAAGCTACTGCACACAAAGGTGTTTTTGAACTTGGTTTCCAGATACAAACGTCTCCACAAACCCAAGCCAGCATGGAGTTCCAGCTCCAAACAGCAACCGGGAAGTTAAATGCCGAAATGATCCCAACAGTTCCAAACGGATGCCATTGCTCATACATTCTGTGCATTGGTCTTTCGGAGTGCATTGTTAATCCGTATAACTGACGGGACAATCCTACTGCAAAGTCACAGATGTCGATCATTTCCTGAACTTCTCCCAAACCTTCCTGAAGGCTTTTTCCCATTTCGTAAGAAACAAGTTTCCCAAGAGGTTCTTTATATTTTCTTAGTTCTTCTCCCATTTGACGAACAATCTCACCTCTTTTTGGTGCCGGGATCAGTCTCCAAACTTTGAATGCTTCTTCAGCAGCTTTCATTGCTGTTTCGTAGTCTTCTTTTGTTGAAGATTTCACTTTTCCGATTAACTCTCCGGTAGCCGGAGAATACGATTCGATGATTTTTCCGTTTGAAAACCAGTTCGAACCTGTAGATGTTCCTTCGTTTATTTCTTTAAGCCCTAATTGTTGCAGTGCTTCCTGAATACCGAATTGGTCAATTACTGTTGCCATTATTCTAAGTTATTTTCTTGTGTTTTTATTTTTCACAAAGTTACTGTTTTTTGTTTAAGGTTTTTAATCATTAACTTTTTAGCATGTTATGATTTCTTTACCCAAACAGCAATGATGCCCGTATTGTGTGGTTATTTTTTTGCGGTAAATCTTGGATCTGATTCCATTACGGTGCCGCAGCTCGAGCAGGTTCTCAAATCTTCCGAATTATAGAAGTGCTGAAAATGCGGCAGGAAATCTTTTTCGATGTCGTGCAGTTCAAAATAAACTTCATATAGTTTATGGTTGCAGTTGTCACAATGCCAAAGCAGTCCGTCTGTAAATCCGCGTCCGGCTCTTTTGCGTTCTATAACCAGTCCGATGGATCCTTCACTGCGAACCGGCGAATGCGGCATACGTGCAGGATGCAAATACATGTCACCGGCTTTCAATGCCATTTCTTTGCGTTCGCCCTCTTCCTGAATGACAATTTTTATATCGCCTTCCAGCTGATAAAAAAGTTCTTCCGTTTCATTGTAATGATAATCTTTTCGGGCATTAGGCCCGGCAACGATCATCACAATAAAATCATCTGCATCTACATAAATATTTTTATTACCCACCGGCGGTTTTAACAAATGCCGGTTTTCATCAATCCACTGGTTGAGATTAAAAGGTTTCTGAACAGCCATAATAAATGTTTTTACTAAAGTACAAAAAATGAAAAAGGCAGGTAAAAAAAACCTGCCTTTTACTATTACTTCACTTCTTTGATTAAGTAGATGTATACCGGAAAGTGATCACTAAAGCCCGGTTCTCCGTTTGAATTTCTTAAAGGATAACCCTGGTACTGACCCGTTTTCTGGATAAGATACGGTTTGTTAAAAATACCGGCTTTCCAAAAACGCAATGAAGAGTAATCTTTACGGATTAACGGTTCGCTAACGATGATCTGGTCAAAGATATCCCAGGCATCACGATAAGCCAGTGTTCCCAATCCGTCTTTGGACATTTGTTCCATAGGGTTGAACATGCCAAACTCTTTTACATCTTCTTTTTTACCTTTTGCGCCTAAAGCCACTTTAATACTCTTATTATAAGGTCCGTCATTTAAATCTCCCATAGTGATTACTTTCGCATTCGGGTTGATTTTGTATAACGAGTCAATAATTTTTTTGTTCAGCGCTCCTGCCGCTTCACGGAACGGGCTGCTTTTTTTCTCACCTCCTGAACGTGACGGCCAGTGGTTTACAATAACACTGATTTCTTCACCATCCAATAATCCGGTTACCAATAACTGATCACGGGTATAAACTCTTTTGGTTTTAGCATCTACATTTACGTTGTCGTCTGCCTTGTCATCGCCGTCACTTTTTGTTTTTTTGTTCAGGCCTTCTTCATTTTCATAAATGTATAACGGTATGTTTTTATAGCTTGTTGGCTGGAAGTGTTTTTTCTGATACAGGAATCCCACATCAATACCCCTTTTGTCCGGGGAATCAAAATGAATAACGCCATATCCTTTTTCCAACATTCTTGGCTGTTTCACCAAATCTTCCAGTACGCCTCTGTTTTCTACTTCGGCACAACCGATAATTACAGGGGCATTCGGGTTTTCGCCTGTTCCGATTTCAGGAAGAACACGGCTCAGATTATCTAATTTTTTTTGGTATTTCTGTCTTGTCCAGCTTTGGGCTCCTTTTGGCAACCATTCCTCATCATTATTCGGCCCTTTTATAGTATCGAAAAGGTTTTCGAGGTTATAAAAAGCAATTGTGTGCACTTTGAATTTTTTGTTCTGTGCGGTAACTCCGTTAGCTGTAAAACATAAAAGTAACAGAGCAATGAAATTTCTAATTTTCATGTATGGAATATTAAATTAACATCAAGTTTGATACAAACTCTGGGTCAAAAGTAAATAATATTCTTAAAAAATGTACATTTGCAGGCTGTTAAGTTTTTATTAAGACTTCGCAAACAAAAAATTAACTTAATTTTATTTATGAAAAAACTTGTATTTAGTATTTTATTTGTACTGCAAGTAGTTTTTGTTTGGGCTCAACAAAACCCGTCACTAAGGGGAAAAGTTGTTGATTCGAAATCGCAAAAACCACTACGAAATGTTGTTGCTACTATTCAAAGTACCAACCAATCTGTTATCACCAACGCAGAAGGTGTATTCCAGTTTCCAGTTCTTGCAGAAGGACAACAAACACTATCGGTAACAAGTACGGGGTACACTCCTCAAACTTTTGCTATTGAAATTGTTAAAGGCCAGACCGTTGACATGGGTATGGTTGTATTAGAAGAAGACATTACTTCTGAGCAACAATTGAGTTTAATCACTATTACAGAAAATGATTTGGGTGATGACAACAGTGGATCTGAAAGTACTTCAGGTTTATTACAGGCATCACGTGACGTTTACCAACAGGCTGCGGCTTTCAACTGGGGACTTGCACGTTTCAGAATCAGAGGTTTAGACAATGAGTACGGTACTACAATGATTAATGGTATCGTTATGAATAAACTATATGACGGAAGACCACAATGGAGTAACTGGGGTGGATTAAACGATGCAACAAGAAATCAAGAATTCACGATGGGTTCAGGCCCTTCTGACTATACTTTCGGAGGGATCTTAGGAACTCAGGAAATCAATACCAGAGCTTCTTTCTACCGTCCGGGAACAAGAATCTCTTTCTCAGGAACAAACACAAACTACTCTTGGAGAACCATGGGTACTTATGCTTCCGGTTTAACAAAAGACGGATGGGCATTTGTGGTTTCCGGTTCAAGAAGATGGGCTAAAGAAGGTTTCTTCGAAGGAACTGACTATGCTGCAAACTCATTATTTGTTAGTGTTGAGAAAAAATTCAACGAAAAACACAGTTTGAACTTTACCTCTATATATGCACAAAACAGCAGAGGAAAAAACTCTCCTAACACTCAGGAAGTTACAGATTTAATGGGTTATAAATATAACTCATACTGGGGATGGCAAAATGGAAAAAGAAGAAATTCCAGAGATAAAAATGTTGATGAGCCAATGATGATGTTAAGCCACTATTGGAAAATTAACTCCAAAAACACTTTAAACACTAACGTAGCTTACCAATCGGGTTCTATCGGTAATACCAGATTAGAATATCCGGGTGGAAATAATCCAGATCCAACGTATTACAGAAATTTACCTAGTTATTATTTAAATTACCACACTTCAGCAGGTCAATGGTTACCAAACAGAACTGAAGCAGCTGCTGCAAGAGAAAACTTCCTGAACAACAGCCAGATCAACTGGAACGATATGTATACTGCTAACCAGAATACATCCGACGGAAGAAGTGCTTACGCGCTTTCTGAGCAACGTACAGATGACAAACAGTTTACAGCAAACTCTATTTTAACTTCAGAATTATCAGAAAACATCAGCCTTAACGCTGCCGTTAATTTCAAAAAATTAACGTCTCATAATTTTGCTACTGTTGTAGATTTATTAGGTGGTGATTACCTTTTAAATGTGGATAAATTCTACCCTGGTTCAAGAGGTCAGTTTGACTTGAACAACCCGGATGCTCACATTACTGAAGGTGGTATCTTTGGTTACAACTATAACTTATTAGCGAATGTTGTTGACGGATTTACACAATTCAAATTCAACTACAAAAAAGCTGATTTCTACTTAGCACAATCGTTCTCCCGTTCTGAATACCAAAGAGAAGGTTTATTCAAAAACGGTAACTACTCGACTAACTCTTTCGGAAGAAGTGAGAAAGTAACTTTTGAAAACTTCGGTTTCAAAGGAGGTTTAACATACCGTGTAACAGGTGCACATTCCCTGAACTTTAACGGAGCTTATATGACTAAAGCGCCTAACTTAAGAAATACTTTTGCCAATGCCCGTAACAACAACAACATTACTCCTGATTTAGAGAGTGAAAGAGTTTTCAGTGCTGATGCAAGTTATATCTTAAGAACACCAAAATTAAAAGCACGTTTAACCGGTTTTATGTCTAAAATTCAAAACGTAACAGAATTATCATTTTACTATGCTGAGAACATTTCTGATGCAGAAGGAGATGAGGATTCTTTCGTAAGTGAAATCGTAACCGGATTAACGAAAAAGAACATCGGAGCGGAGTTAGGTATCGAGTACCAGATCACGCCTACAATTAAAGCAACAGCTTCTGCTTCTTACGGTCAATATACGTATGATAACAATCCTAACGTAAAAATTAACGACGATGCACAGGCTTCTGTTTCAAACACTTTCCCTGTTACTAACTTCGGAAAAGCATATCTTAAAAATTACAGACAACCGGGTATGCCACAACAAGCTTACTCTTTCGGTTTAGAATATAGAGATCCTCATTTCTGGTGGATTGGTGCTAACGTAAACTACTTAGCAGACAACTACATGGATGTATCTAATGTTTTAAGAACAGACAACTTTACAATTGATCCTTCTACTGGTTTATCTTATGTTGGTGCTAACGAAGAAACGGTTAGAAAAGCGTTACAACAGGAAAAATTCAATGATTTCACATTGGTTAACTTAACAGGTGGAAAATCATGGAGAATCAGCAAAAAGAACAGAAACACTTTAGGTTTCTTTGCTAGTGTTAACAACCTTTTTGATGTTACCTACATCACTGGTGGTTTCGAGCAATCAAGAAAAGCTACTTACCCAGACCAACAACAAGATATGGCAAGCGGTATCCGTTCTTTCGGTTCTAAATATTTCTACGGTTACGGAAGAACTTATTTCTTAAACGTATATCTTAATTTCTAAAAAATAGTATATGAAAAATATAAAAATCAAACAATTATTGTTTTTAACTATTCTTTTAGGGGTTTTCACAAGTTGTGTAAAAGATGACGAGTTTGACATCCCTACTTTAAAAGAGGTTTTATTCTACGAAAGCTTTGAAAGCACTACTCCGGGTAGTGGTTCTGTTGAAAATGCAATCGCTCTTCCAGGTTGGGGAAATTTTGCTGTTCACGGATCAAGAAAATGGCACAGCAGAGCTTTCAGCGGTAACAAATATGCTGAATTCTCTTCTTTCTATTCAAATGCGGCAACAGACCCGAATGATGAAATCTGGTTAGTTACTCCGGCTATTGACTTATCAAGTTCTCCGGCTGCTTTTTTAGCCTTTGAAACAAAAATAAGATTCTGGCAAGGTGCTGCATTAACTGTTTTAGTATCCAAAGATTTTGACGGTACTCAGGCAGGTATCGCTACTGCTACATGGACAGAGTTGAACCCGACTTTACCAGGTAGTACTCAGGCGGATGTATTCCTTTCAAGTGGTCCTGTGGACTTAAGCTCTTATGTTGGTAACTCTAATGTTAGAGTTGCTTTCAAATATGTTGGAAGCCGAAATGGAATTACAACTACCGTTCAACTTGACAATGTGAAAATTTACGAAAACTAATACGTATGAAAAATTTTAATATAAAAAGCATTTTTATTATCCCTGTTCTTTTCGCAGTTGCTACAAGCTGCGTGAACGGTGATCATTATTCTGCTCCGGATTTATCGGGAGATTGCTCTAATCTTACAGCAACAAAACCCGTTACAGCTGTTACTTCAAATGCTACAGCAGCCTACAAAAAATATGAAGATGCCGATATTATCGAAGCTTATGTAACATCAAGTGACGAAGGTGGTAACTTCTACAAATCAATTTCATTGGTTTCTACAGACGGAACTGTTGGATTCAGTATGCCAATTGATGCCTACAATCTTTACAACAGATACGAACCGGGAAGAAAAGTTTTTGTTAACATGAAAGACCGTTATTATGCAACGGAATTCAATTCTACAATCATTGGTTCTTTATTTAACAATGATACTCCTGATAATCCAAGTGATGATAAAGTAGGTAGAATTTCTGCTAATGACTATAAAAACATCCTGAAAGCTTCTTGTACTAAAGTTGACGAGGATCAGATTGTAAAACACCTTACGATTAATGAGGCAAAAAGCAATCAGTACCTTAACATGCTGATCGAGTTGGATGGTGTTCAGTTTTCGGATGCTTCAAACGGGAAAATGTATTATGATGCCAGCTTAAACAGCTTAGGTGGTGCTACTAACCACAACATCACTGATATCAACGGAAATTCTTTGATCCTTAGAGTAAGTTCATTTGCTACTTTTGCTGCAGATGTAACTCCTAGAGGAAGTGGAAAAATCAGAGGTGTTATGACAAAATATAACAACGATTTCCAGTTCATGATCAGAACAATCAATGATGTTAAAATCGAGAATCCAAGATTACAGGCTTTCTTTAGCCAGGATTTCGAAAGCATCACAGCTACTGGTGCTAACCAGTTCATCAACTTACCGGGATGGTCAAACGTTTCTTTAAACAATGGTGCTAAAAAATGGGAAGCCCGTATTTTCAGCAGTAACAAATACGCACAACTTTCTGCTTTTGGTTCCGGAGAAACAAACATGAATACCTGGTTAATCACACCGGCAATCAACATGGACAACACCACTAATGAGCTTTTACTTTTTGGTTCTAAAATTGGTTTTGCAAATGGTGTAGCGGTTACTGTATTAATTTCGACCAACTATGATGGTTCAGGAACTGCTGCTGCGGTTAACGCGGCAACATGGACGCCATTGAATCCAACTATGGCTCCACAAACGCAGTCTTATCCAACAGACTTCGTTAGTTCAGGACCGGTAGACATTTCGTCATATAACGGAAACGTTCATATCGCCTTCCGCTATGTTGGTTCATCAACCGGTATTAATTCAACATACCAGATTGACAACATTAAAGTTTACGGTGCTCAGCAATAAGCAGGCATCTTAATGATACCAAAAAGGGGCATTGTATAATGCCCCTTTTTTTATTGCCATAACGCAACGGTCAGTACAAAACTAACCGGGCAGGCCTTCAAAGCCTGCGCTTTATTTTAAGCGTTTTTACGGCTGCTTTTTTAAAAGATCACGGATTTATCCACCTTTACCAGAAAACAGCTTTAATCCAATAAAAAGGGCAGTCAGATGACCACCCTTTTCTTATTTGATGAAGAAAGAATCTTATTTCTTAACAATTAAGAATTCGGATCTTCTGTTTTTCGCATATTCTTCTTCGGTGCAATTCTCGCCACAGTTCACTTTCGGCTCGCTTTCACCATATCCTTTACCGGATATTTTGTCTTTCGCGATTCCTTTAGAGATGATGTACTGAACGGTTGATTTTGCTCTTCTGTCGGACAGGTTCATGTTGTACTGGTCACTACCTCTGCTATCGGTATGGGATTTCACCATGATCACCATAGCCGGGTTGTTTT